>Ga0070665_100000181_pt1 | contig 112127 bp, 96 predicted proteins | sample KBSS13metaG_FD_65862 | JGI IMG/M metagenome (GOLD analysis project Ga0070665, IMG submission 65862) | Switchgrass rhizosphere microbial communities from Kellogg Biological Station, Michigan, USA - KBS S1-3 metaG | ecosystem: Host-associated > Plants > Roots > Rhizosphere > Soil ... | reverse complement strand
TCTCTGGTTGGGGTTCCTGTCACGCGTGTCAGAAAATTAAGCAAAGAGGTGCGGGTGAAATAGCTTTTACTTCATTATATTTCGGGCCGCCATCTGTAGGATGTCTTCCCGGCCGGGCGCCTATTCCACTTTCTTCAGTGTCGCCGCCAGGTGATTTTGAAATTCCGTCGCCTGGTGCGTGGCCATATTCAATTCATATTCCAGCGTATCTTCTCTAAGGAGGTGAATGACACGTTGCGACCGGATGGTTTTCGGGTCATTTTCAATGTTGACGGAGTCGAAGACAAGTTTTTCGGCTGCGGGGGGCGATTGTAGCGCATAGGTTTCCACACGTCCCCCTATCTGTGCACTGACCAGCAGGATCTTTTCTTCTTTATTCAGCAGGATAAAGCCCGTGTCCCAGAATACGGTGTGTCCATTATTCTCCCGGTCATTCCTGTAAGTGGTCCGCTGGCTGAAATGAATGGCATCTTTGTCAGGATCAGCGGTGAAGACCCATTGCTCCGTATAGCGCGTGCTTTCGATAGTGGGGAATCTGGCAAAACCTTCGCCGGACCATTCACCCGGGAGGAGGGTCTTGATCAAGGAAAATAATTGGGTCATAACAAGGCGATTTTATTATAAAAAAAGTTTCCACCGAAAATATTATGCCAGGGGAGCAGCCTGCGGTCGGTGAAAACCAAAATTTGAAATATTCATTTATTCATTATATTTGTATTGACCCTCATGGTTAAACGACCTCCCAGGTGAAAGTTTTGATTGGTCCTGTTCTACTTCCCCTTATTGTTCCTGTACTTCGCATATTCTTCCATTCCTGATCCTTTCCGGGTCATGTTACGTATGTCCATCATCGTTATAAAGCCCCTGCATGCCTGGTGATCCGGGCGGTATACGCGCATTTTTAACCAAAAACATATCTTATGCTAAGGAACAATTACATTTTGCCGTCCCTTCTGGTTGCCGCCTTAATAACTGTCAGGCCTGCAGCCATGGGGCAGGTAGGGATTGGCACGAATACGCCGGATGCCAGCGCTCAGCTGCAGGTGGAGTCTACCAATAAGGGGTTCCTTGTTCCCCGTGTGGCCAATACGGGCGCCATCACCCTGCCTGCAAAAGGTCTGGTGATCTACCAGACGGATGCACCGGAAGGCCTTTATTACAATGTCGGGACGGCCGGCACGCCCAGCTGGGTCCAGCTCACGTCGTTGAACGGCGCTACCGCGGGGGGAAGCCTGACGGGGACCTACCCCAATCCTACTATTGGGAACGCCGCTGTCCAAAATATAATGATCGCAGCCAATGCCGTTACGACCTCTAAAGTGGCGAATGGTACAGTGACGACGTCGAAGATGGCGGATAGCGCTATCAGCGGCCTGAAGCTGCTGTCGTATGCCGTGCAAAACAAGCATGTCGCCGATGGTGCGCTGACGCCTGCGAAGTTCAGTACGGCGGGTGCTTTACAGGGGCAGGTCCTGGGCTTCAATGGCAGCGCTATTGCGTGGGTGGACGATGGATATACTGTTGTCAGCAGCAGCTTAACGCTGCCAGCATCGTCCCTCAAGGTGGTGATCACGGGGAACTTTACCGTTACGCTGCCGTCCACACCGGTGGCGGGTCAGAGCATGTCCTTCGAAAGCCGCTTCCCGGGAGCCGGCATCAACCTGGGCGGCAATTCTTTGTACGTCCTGAGCACCAATGCAGCAAATGCGACGCAATCATGGAGTTTTAATAATATTTCGGGACTGGGACAAAAATTTACGCTGGTGTGGGATGGCTCGTACTGGCTGTATAACATCGATATCAACTAGACCCATTTATTCACCGAATTAAAATTGAGTATATGATAAAAGCAATGTTTACCGCTTTGGCGCTGCTGACTGCCATGGGGATGAACGCGCAGCTCAGCATCGGCTCTCCCGGTCTCTTTATCGCCGGCGGCACGACCTTTTATACGGAGGGGTTTACGCTCATTCCCACATCGGACCTCACGATCACCAATAACACGATCACGTTATCGACTACCCCTCGTACGGGGCCGCTGGGCGCCTCCATCAATAAAGTGTTCACTTTCTCCACGCCCATCAATTTCACCGGTACGCTGGGCATCCGCTACCTGGCGTCCGAGCTGAATGGGAATACGGAATCGTTGCTGCAGCTGGCCATTGGCGATCTGCCGGCGAGCGGCACCATCGTAACGACGACGAACAGCGACGATGGGACACCCGGCAGCTTTTATGTCAGCAATTCAACGATCTCCGACGTGACGCTGGGGTTGCTGACGGCGACGAACTTCGGCGTAACGCTGCCCATCGAGCTGCTGGCATTCCACGCCATCAGCGATGGCGCCAGCACACAGCTGAGCTGGCAGGTGGGACAGGCGATCAATTTTTCCCGATTTGTGGTTGAAAGGAGCACTGGCGCCGGGTTCCAGTCGATCGGTGTTGTATTGGGAGCAGGCGAGCCGTCTTATAGCTTCACGGATGAGGCCCCTGCCACGGGAATGAACTACTACCGTTTGAAAATGGAAGACCTGGATGGCAGCGCCAGTTACAGCAAGATCCTCAGCCTGAAATTTGGGCCTTCGTCCTTCTCTCTGGCGGCGTATCCGAACCCTGCCTTGCAATCCCTCACCATTCGAAGGACTGACGCATCGGGCGGGGCTGCTACTGTGGTGGTGATGGATCAGTCCGGCAGGCCATTGATACAACGGACCATGGAGGGGAAGAAGCTTTTGCTCGACCTCAGCGGGATACCCGGAGGTATCTACCTGGTGCAGTTCAGGGACAAGGGACATGTAGAGACGATGAAAGTGAGTAAGCTATAGGGACAGCAATGATAGGCTAATGACTGGCAAGGATAAAGGGGCCCGACGTCGTCCGTACGCCGGGCCCTGGTTTGAGAGGCCCTGGTTGCAGGCCACCATGGGAGGTGGGCTGTCCATTAGTTTGTGTTTCTTTAGGTGTGGACCTATGGTCCGGGGATTAATTGGCGGACCCATGGTCCGGGTTTTGTTAGACTCTATTTTATTGTCCTTCGGACAGCGGACCTGTGGTCCGCTTTTGCTATCTTTTTAACACCCTGAACATTTCATCCCCCACCTGCACGATATACAGACCGGGGCGAAGGTGACCCGCCGGGATCTGCCAGTCACCGGTGAGCGCTGCCTCCTTTTTTGCATAAAGGATACGGCCCTGCAGGTCTTTCAGCATCACCGTCTTCGTGGCGGGCGGACCGGAAATATGGATCTGGTCCGTGAACGGATTGGGCCAGCACCGGAGGGTCGTACGGTCATTCTTTACTTCAGTGACTGTGGAGTAGACAGATCTGTTGCCTGCCTCTTCCATCCGGATGCGATAGAAATTGGCGCCGTTCAGCGGTGCATGGTCTGTATAACTATACGATCGGGTAAGCGTGGATGAAGGAATGGTCGCAATATCCTGCCATTCGTGGCCATTGCCGGAACGTTGAATGGTGAAACTGGCGCCTGCTGCGTTCGTGGCTGCTGCCCAGGCCAGGCGATGTCCATCACCGTCAGGTGAGACGGTGGCCGTGAAACTCTCCAGGCCCATCGACAGGACGGTGTTGGGATCATAGATCACCATTACCCTTACCCGGTCTATCTTTGCATTCATGCCCAGGGCTATGATACCCGTTGTCAATTTAGCAGAGATGGCCACGCCAAAATTGGCGCTGTTGACATCCGAAGGCTGCCAGCTGCCGCCCCATGTGCCGGCCAATGACCCAATGCCATAGGTAACGAGTGCATCGGAAGAAGGCCATGTAGTTCCAGAAGCAAGGTCTCCACCGTACAATGATCCGTTTTGCAGGAGGCGTATGGACTGATCGGTCACCTTACTACCGCCAATGCCCAGCCCCGTAGCACTTCTCTCCACCTCCACCCGGATCTCACAAATGGTGGCTGTAGACGGTATGGAAAATCCGAAGTTTTGAATGATCAAATAATCCGAGTACGCTGAGGACAATATCCCTAATGCCTGGGTTGCGTTTGCATAGCTGCCGTCGCTTGTTTGTGCATTGCCCGGACTGGTCCATGGAAAACTGCCATATGCAGATGTTGAAAAGCTGGCGGCATTGTTTGCGCCTGCGGAAGAGGCGCAGCCCTGTGCATTCGCTGTGATATAGTTGCAGCATAGCACTGCCACTACCAGGACCGTAATGGTCACAGATTTAGTTTTCATCGGTTTAAGATTAAATGGTACCTTAAGGACCGGGGTCCCCAAGATCATGTTTTCAAAATGGTAACAAGTAAAACACTCGTGTGAATCTGGTTCTCGTGTGAATCAGGTCTGAGATGAGAGCCCCTTTGTCGTAAGCAGGGCCGGGATAAGTATCTGAAGCGTTAGAATAAATTCTACTGCATAGAAACGCTGAAATTTTTGTAATACATACTATTTAGCACTGGAACATGCCACCGTAAGGGTTTGTACCTATTTTTCATTACTTGATTATCGTTAAAAAACGACATTATGTTGAAAAATTTAATTATGACGGCGCTTATCTCCTTGCTGGTGGCGATTGGTATGCGGGGGCAGGCTGCCGAATATTTTATCGACGCGGGCCATCTGCGGGTGCATTGTGTTGTCAGCGGCGTCGGACCGGCCCTTCTGTTGCTGCATGCCGGCTACCAGGACCTCCACATGTGGGATGCGCAGGAAGCATTCTTTAAAAAGCATTATAAAGTGGTGCGGATCGACATGCCGGGGCACGGCGCCACGACGGGGATCGACACCAGCCTGCTGGTGGCCGATGTCATCCGGATCGTGCTGGATAGCCTGCATGTGCAGCAGGCTGCCGTGGCGGGACTTTCCATGGGCGCGGCTTGTGCGACGGACTTTACCCTGGCTTACCCGCAGCGGGTGACCCGGCTGATCGTCGTCTCCCCGGGCCTCAGCGGATGGCCGGCAGTGATGCAGATGGATACGGCGACGCGGCGGATGTTCCTTAGGATAGATAGTATTCATGCGACCGGCGATCACCACCTGCTGGCCGAACATTTTACCGCCGTGTGGTGTGACGGACCGTACCGGAAGGCTACCGACGTGGATCCCGGCGTGCGGGCGTATATATTATCCACGACGGAAAAGAATAAGATGGACAACACCGCTTTTCCTGTTTTTAACCCAAAGGGTGCAGCCACCCGGCTGAAAGAGATCAAATGCCCTGTCCTCATCATCCAGGGGGATAAGGATATTCCCTTTATTCTACAAGTCACGGCATGGTATCACCATGAGCTGCCGGCGGCCAGGCTGGTGAATTTTCCGGGTGTGGCGCATATGTTGAATATGGAGCGGCCGGAGGAGTTCGATAAGTTGGTGGAGGGGTGGATGAATGGTAAGGGATAGGGGCCTTCATTTATCATCTGAATGTAAGGTCTACTTCCCCACCCGGGGAGCTGTTGCTCACGACGATGGCCCTTTGCGGTGCGCCACTGGCATGTACCGCGGTCCAGCTGATGCTGGCGTTGGTGCTGCCTTTCAGGATCTGGATGGAAGACATGGCTACACTGCTGTTGGGCGGATATTGTGTGCTGACATTGGTGATGCCATAGGCTTCCAGCGTCTCGGCGGCCCAGAAGGCCTGCGGGACATTGTTGACCTGGAGGGCCGAGGCGGCGGGATAGCCTGTGAAAGAAGAATTGTAGCTGTAGTTACTACCGGAGACGGCCGTCTGTCGCATGACACCCTGCAGGGTCGTGCCAGCATTGACGGTGACGAGACTGCCAAAGAAAGCCTGGCTGCTGGATACATACCAGTTGGTGATGGCCCAGTACTTTCCGCCTCCTGCCGCCGAGGGACCCCATTGCAATACGGGCTGGATGATGTAGGAGGTAGACGTGGTGCCATCCTGCATTCCATTGAAAAGGAACAAGGTCTGGCTGGCTTTCGAAGCGGGCGCTGACGGCACGACCCAGTTCGTTGTGAAATTGGTGATGGGGGTCCCGGTGTTGCTCCAATAAGTATACGCGATCCATCCTGAGGCAGGTGCGGGCACGATGGGCGCCGTCCTTTTTACTTCCCCGAAATCTTCCAGCGTTTTGCCGGTGCGGCTCTCGATCTTCAGCAGCCGGCCATTGTAGACGGTGAGCTGATGGCCTTCCCCAATGAAGTGTACCTGCGACTTTTCCATATAGCCGGCGGGTGTGAGGACCAGCTCTTCATTGCCGGCGGGCGGCGGTACGGCCGGTGCATTGATGTCTTTCCGGCAGGCGGTAAAGAAAAGGAGGGTGAACGCTGCGATGGTCCAGTGGCGGGCATGATGATGCGTGTTCATAACATTGTTTTTTTATGAATAGATGTGGTTCCGACGGGGATGGGTCGTGAAAATGTGAATGACAGTGAGCTGGTGAGAAAGGAGTTGTTAAATGTATTAAGTATTCAACGATTTAAAAATTCGGTTACCCGAAAATAAAATTCAGTAAACTGCAATCGCTGCATAAATATTGGCCCTGCCGTAGGCCGAGGGACGTTGTCCCAGTTTTTTTACGTGTTGATAGCCTGCGGCGGTGAAGAGTTTGGTGAGGGAGGTGTAGCTCAATGGATAAGGCACCCAGGTGGAGACGGCCTGGTCCGTGTCGTATTCGACGATGAGCATCGGGCTGCCGGGACGCATATAGGTACTCAGCTTTTCCAACAGGACAGGTTTGTCTTTAACGTAGTGGAGAGAATTGGCCATGAGGATGCCATCGAGGTTGCTGAGCGGAAGATCATCTTTGACGAAGTCGGCTTTTATGGGTATAATGTGCGTGCTTTGGCGAAGCCCTGGGTTTGTATCGACGCCATGCACGGTGCTTTGGGCGGGAAGTATTTTTGCAAGCGCTTCCGTGAATAGGCCGGCGCCGCAGCCCAGGTCGGCCCAGTGTTGTGGGCTTGCCTGCGGCAGGAAGGGTTTGGCGGCATCAATAAGCGCGATGGCTTCGCGAAGTGTCATGAGAGATCAAAGGTATTAAATGAAAAACATTCCGATCAGGCATATTGTGGCGGCCCAAAAAGAGCCGGACTTTTCCGGAAGTTTTAGCATCCGGGATGTCAGGGCCCTGCTTGCTGGAACAGACATGGTGCAGGAACTGCACCGGCATGATTTCTTTTATGTGCTGGCTTTGAAGAAAGGAGCGGGTAGTCATGATATAGACTTTGTTTCATACGAGGTTGGTGACAATGTTGTTTTCTTCATGCGCCCTGGCCAGGTGCATCGGCTCACGCTGAAAGCAGGGAGCAGGGGATACCTGATGGCGTTCAAGACTGGCGCCTATTACCCGAATGACAAGGGGGCAAGGCTGCTGCTGCGTAAGGTGAGTGTTCAGCACCATTATTGTTTTGACGCCAATGGGTTTAAAAAGTTACTTTCTGTATTGGATCATATTTTTCAGGAGTATGCTGACAAACAGGAAGGGTATCAAAAGGTCATTCGGGCGAACCTGGATATTTTCCTCATCGGGCTTGCCCGGCAGCAGCGTAAAAGTACCCCGGCTGGTATTACTTATGCACAGGAACGACTGGAAGCGCTGCTGGAGCTTTTAGAAACGGATATTGGCGGTCATAAGCAGGTGTCCGAATACGCCGGTCTGTTGCATCTTTCCCCCTACCAACTGAATGCCATGACGAAGGCGCTGCTGGGTAAAACATGTTCGCAGCTGATCAATGAACATATTATCCTGGAGTCCAAAAGACTGCTGCTTGCCACCTCCAGCCTGGTGAGCCAAATAGCCGATGAACTGGGTTACGAAGATCCCGCTTACTTTACCAGGTTCTTTTCAAAGCATACGGGATATTCACCCGAGGCGTTCAGGCGTACTTTCAGCTAAATCCAGCAGAACTTCATTTTTGTCCTATCCTCCCGGCGACATGGGTAACTACCTTTGGGGCAAATAATATCAATATGGATAAGAAATGGGACGAAAGATATAAAGAAGCTGCGTTCGCTTATGGCAAAGAGCCGAATCTTTTCTTTAAGGAATGGCTGGAGAAATTCGAGCCGGGCGCCCTGTTAATCCCGGCCGATGGAGAAGGACGCAATGGGGTGTTTGCAGCCGGGCTGGGCTGGAAAGTGACTTCATTCGACTTAAGTGCGGAAGGGCGGGGGAAAGCATTGGCGCTTGCTGGTGAGCATGGTGTTACGCTGGATTATATCGTCGGAGACCTGCAACAGCTGCATTTTGAAAGGGATTCATTCGACGCCATTGGGCTGGTGTATGCGCATTTTGCAGGTGATAAGAAGGCTATGTTCCATAAGAAACTGGATGCATTTCTCAGGCCCGGCGGGATCATCATTTTTGAGGCTTTCAGCAAGCGGCATATAGATTATGTCAGGTTTGATGCGAAAGTCGGGGGACCGCAGGACATCGATATGTTGTACTCCGAGGCGGAGATAATGGCTGACTTTGCGAATTATGAAGTGCTGTTGCTGGAGGAAGCGGAAATCCTGCTGAATGAAGGAAAATATCATAATGGTATGGGTTCTGTGATTAGATTTGTGGGAAGAAAAATGAACTATGCGCAGAAGTAATATTTTATTCGTGCTGGCAATGTTGATTGCGCCGACGATTTTCGCCCAGGTGCAGGTGAGCGAAGAGCCTATGCATCATAAGGTGTTTGACAACGGTTGGGTCCGGGTCCTGGACGTGCATGTCCCTGCCGGGGATACGTCGCTCTGGCATAAGCATTCGACGCCCTCTGTTTTTCTTATTCTCAGTGCTACGAAAACGGGTTCGGAAGTGAGGGTGGAGCCGAAGGGCCGGCCAGCTTTTACGGACGGCCGGATCTGGTTCGAAGGATTTTATGATACGCCGCGGGTCCACCGGGTATGGAATGAGGATGACCATGAGTTCCATGTCATCGATATGGAGCTGCCGCATAAACCTTATGCAGCATTGGGCGCTCCTTTTAAGGACACCGCTTTCCATCTTCTATTCGATGAGCGGCCTGTGAGGGGGTATCGGATGACGCTGGGAGTGGATGCATCGCACGAGGTGGCTGACCATCAGGCGCCGGTGGTCATTATCAAGCTGAATGATGAGGGCGCGGCGATAGTGGGCCTTAAGCAATTGGTAAAGAAGGGCGATTATGTGTTTGTCGAGCCGGGTGGCAGGATTGATTTTGTGAACATGGCACGGGCGGAGGTGAAGCTGGCGGTTTTTGAGTTGAAATAGCATCCTGCCACCGATGATATGACGGATCCCGCCGATGGGTAGTTAGGGCCGGCCACGTACAACGCAGAGAACTGATCGGGTGTCATAGTTCAAAATCTTTCGTATGACACCTGTTCTACAACAATGCGCCCTCGTGGCGGTGATAGGCGTAATCGCCGCCACCCTCAACATAGGATGTAAAAAAGGCGATCACAGCGGCGGGCCCGACCAGCCGGACAAAAAAGCCATTGTCACTACTATTGCGGGCGATGGCTCCGATGACTTTGCGGACGGTCCTGCCTTGTCCGCAAAATTCCGGTCTCCTGCCGACGTAGCGGTGGCTGCTGACGGAACGATCTATGTAGCGGATTACAACGGTCACCGGATACGTAAGATAGCCGGAGGGCAGGTGACAACTTTGGCGGGCAGCGATTCTGACGGCATTGTAAATGGCAATGGAGGGCTGGCGCGTTTTAAGGACCCGTATCGCATTGCCGCAGACCCGGCGGGTAACTGCTATGTTTTAGATGAAGTGGATCCCCGGATCCGTAAGATCACTCCCAATGGTGATGTCACCACTTATGCGGGTTCGAGTGCACCGGGGTTTGCAGACGGTCCGGCATTATCAGCCCAATTCCTTGTAAATTCAGAAGGCCTGGCTTCCGATGAGTCCGGCAATATCTATGTAGGAGATACTTTCAACGGAAGGATAAGAGCGGTCTCCCAGGCCGCGCAGGTCACCACTGCAGCCGGCGATGGAGCTGAAGGGCTCCGCAATGGTAACAAAGGGGATGCTGAGTTCCGGTATCCCAGCGCCGTCGCCTGCGATAAGCAAAATAATGTCTACGTAGTGGATGCCGGGAACCTGGTGATCCGAAAGATCACACCCGGTGGTGTCGTCTCCACATTTGCCGGCACCGGAGTTCGGGGTACTACCGATGGGGATGCCACGGTGGCCCAATTCAATCAGCCACTGGACCTGGTGGCTGATGCACAGGGGAATTTATACGTCATCGATGACCAACGGATCCGCAAAATTACACCGAAAGGCAAGGTGTCTACAGTAGCGGGCAGCGTGAAAGGCTATGCCGACGGGGAAGGGACGGACGCAAAATTCAAAGACCCTTTCGGTTTAGGAATAGATGCACAGGGAAATGTGTATGTGGCGGATGTCAATAACAACCGGATCCGGAAGATCACTTTCCAATAAAATTTTATTATGCAGCTTGTGGTAAAATACTGCGTCCTGATCGCGGTGATAAGTATTGGATGTAAAAAAAACAAACCGGGCGGCGACCCGCAGCCACCGGACAAGAAAGCCATCGTAAGCACCATCGCGGGCGATGGCACCGATGGGTTTGCCAACGGCCCTGCTTTGGCCGCCAAATTCCATTATCCTTCCGACGTGGCAGTGGCGCCGGACGGTACGGTGTATGTGGCGGATTATATCGATCACCGGGTGCGGAAGCTGGCGAACGGTGAAGTGTCTACTTTAGCCGGAGACGGCACTTTCGGGTTCGCCAACGGGGATGGTCCCCTGGCTAAGTTCTATGATCCCTATCGCATTGTGGTGGACCATTCCGGCAATTGTTACCTGTTGGACCAGGTGGACCCACGGATCCGTAAGATAACGCCGGGCGGCTATGTGAGCACGTATGCCGGCGCTGAAACAACGGGCTTTCTTGACGGTGATGCATTAACAGCCAGATTCCTCACGGACGCCAATGGTCTCGCCTGCGATGAGGCGGGGAATATTTATGAAGGTGATACGCATAACTTTCGCGTGCGGAAGGTCAGCGTGGCGGCGATGGTGCATACCGTGGCCGGAGATGGTCATGGGGGCTTTATAAATGGGGATGGCGCCACGGCGGAGTTTAGATTTCCGGGGGCCGTCACCTGCGACCGCCAAGGGAATGTCTATGTGTCGGATCAGGGGAATTTCTGCATCCGGAAAATAACTTCCAATGGCGTGGTGTCCACCTTTGCAGGAACAGGTGTAAGCGCTATGGTTGATGGTGGTCCCGGCGTGGCGCAGTTCCGTCAACCGGGTGACCTGGCGGCGGACAGCCAGGGGAATGTTTACGTCATCGATGGTGCGCGGATCCGTAAAGTGACACCGGAAGGGGTGGTGTCGACCGTGGCAGGAAGTACGGAAGGTTATGCCGATGGGGAAGGGCCCCAGGCGAAATTCAGGGGGCCCGGCGGGTTGGGCATCGATGCGCAGGATAATGTGTATGTGGCGGATTACGGGGATCACAGGGTAAGGAAGATTAGTTTTCAGTAAGTGGCAGCATGTTCTTATGCCCCTCCCAACAGCCCCGCGGACATGGCTTTCTTGGTGATCTCGGCCAGCGTGCCTACCACATCGGACACTTTTTTGATGGTGGCCGCCAGCTTGCCCAGCTTTTCACTGGTCTTTTGCATTTTGGCTATAAGGGCCTCCAGGTCCGTATTGGTGGCGTTGATCTTATCCACCATGGCCTGCATCGAATCCTGGATCAACGAGTCCTGGAGGTCCACCTGGTCATTGATGGCCTGCCGGATCAGCGATTTTTCCTGCGGCGTGAGGGCCGGGTCTTTTAGTGCATCCTGCAATTGGGCGATGAGGGAATTCACCTGTTTTAAAGCATTGAGTGTTTCGGTGTTCATATTCGATAAAGTTTAAGGCCGTTGGATATAGTTAGAATGGTAGTTTGATCAGGCCGGACAAAGACGAGAAAGCGCTGCCGGCGGCCTGCACATCCTGGATCAGCTGTTGCGTCTCTTTAATGATCTCTTTCAGGTCTTTCTTCTCTTTTACATTTTTCGCAAGCTCTGCATGGGCCAGGGCAAGACTCTTCGCCGCCACCACCACCTGCTGGCGCAGCAGCTCCGTATTATCGTGCGCTGTCAGCTCGTCGTAATAGAATTTGATGGCCCAGTAGTTGTTGCGGGAGCTATCGCTGAGCACTGACCGCCGGACGCTCTGTATGAAGAAATCTTTTTCCACTGCCAGCAGGGACTTCAGTGAAGGGAAGGAGTTGCCGTGTGCGTCCGTGAATGTCTCTCCGTCCAGTGCCGTCGTCAGGTTGCGCGTGGTCACCTGGACCAGGGTGTCGGCTGCCAGGACGAATTCCTTCAGGGCGGCGGTTTGTTTGTGTTTGGTCAGCTGCTTGCCTATCAATAATATGACTTTGGAGATCGTATTGCCCAGGTCGGCCGGCAGGGAATCCCTTGTCTTGCTGTTATAGATCGTCACGAGATTGCCCAGGTTCTCGCCCAGGGAAGTGGTGGGAGCGGCCAGGTCCGTGATATAGTGGTCGCTGCTTAGCTTGGTTAGCAAGCCGGCATATTGCTGGAGGAGCTGCAGGGACAGATCGAATTTCGAGGCGAGCTGGACGGAATTGTTATAGCTTTTCCTTGCTGACTCCATCCGGCGGGCGATCTGGTCGGGATCTGCGAACTGGCTTTGACTGGCCACTACCATTTCGCTGTGCAGGTGGAGCTCGGCGCGCTCGCGTACCACAGTGCTGGGGAAGGTGCTGTAGCTGCTGGCGGTGGCGGCGAAGGCGTTGATGTTCTTTACCTGGCTGTCGGAGAGGACGGCGCAGCCGGTGAGGGTCAGGGTGACAATAAGGGCTGGAATGATAGTTTTGGCAGGTGCGATCTTCATTAGATAGGTTAGTTTAGGGCTCAAAAGTACGACAATCGGATCATTACTGTATAACCCCATCCTTCAATTGCGGGATCGTCGCCATCATGCCACCACCCGTGCCGACAATCGTAATTTCAGACCCTTTCTTGACAGCGGCTGCCTTCTGTGCATCGGTCAAATGACACTGCACGCCCATGGAAACCTCTTCACCGCCTGTCAGCTGAATATATACGTCGTCGAGCAGATCTTTATTAATGCTTTCGACCGTCCCTGTGATGGCCACCTTCTTGTCTTTGTATACATTATCGGCGGCTACTTCATTGTCATGATATTTCTTGTCATATTCGGCAGCAGTGACCTGGATGGCCTTTGCGTCTGATGCGGTAGATTGCGTCTCGGGCCTGGCGGCAGAATCGCCGCAGCTGGAGAAACAAATGGAGACAGCGGTGGCTAGTAAAATGGCAAGCGGTTTCATATAGTATGATTTTTGAGCTTTAAAACACAGAGGTAACAAAAAAGGATGCTCAAGGGAGTAAGGTTTTGCGGGCAGTTACTATTAGTAGGTACAATTACTTACGATTTGATAAGGACCTTTGCTTATTATTTAAGGTCGTATATTGGTTACACAAACACGTTATGCAATACATCATTTATCTGATCATAGGTCTCATCGCCGGGGGCATCCTGGGCTATATGCTGGCGCGACTGGCCATACAGGCTAACATCCTGCGATTGACGGCCGAGGTCAACAGCCGGCTTACCCGCGAAGAGGTGGCTGCGGGCTATGTGGCAGCGGGGTCTTTTAAGCTTATACAGGAAAAATTGGCCGAGTCTGAAAAGAAGCTCTCCAGCCAGGACCAGGAGATCCTGGGCCTCACCAACCAGCTGACCGCACTGGAGCAAACCGAAAAGCATCTCCAGGAGAAGATCACGGCATTCAGGGATGAATTGCAAAAAATGCACGAGCTCTCGCACGAGCAGTTCCAGAACATTGCGGCAAAGATCATGGAGGACAGGCAGTCGGCCTTTGTGGCCACGAATAAGAAAGAGATGAACGAGATCCTCACGCCATTCAAGGATGGTCTGTCGGAGTTCCGCAAGAAAGTGGAAGACACCCGCAAAGAGGATATTGCCGATCTCACTTCCCTGAAGAAAGAGATCGAGTCGCTGGAAAAGCTGAACGCGCAGCTGAGCGAGGATGCCCGCAACCTGGCGATGGCGCTGAAGTCGGAGGTGAAGATCCAGGGCAACTGGGGAGAGGACAGGCTGAACATGATCCTGGAGGCGGAAGGATTGCAGAAATACATCGACTATACCCGGGAGGAACAGTATGTCGACGAAGAAAAGGACAGGGTGCGCCGGCCGGACTATATCCTGCGGCTGCCGAATGGCAAGCATATCATCATCGACAGCAAAGTGTCCCTCACAGCGTACAGCAATTACTTCAATGCGGACAGCCCGGAGCAGAAGGCGGGATTTTTAAGGCAGCATGTAAAAAGTGTCACGGACCATATCCATTCCCTGGCGGACAAGAATTATCAATCACTGACCGGTCTGCATACACCGGACTATATCTTCATGTTCATGCCCATCGAGCCGGCGCTGACCCTGGCCATGAACCAGAACGGGGAGCTTTTTACGCAGGCGCTGAACCGGAAGATCGTGCTGATCACGCCTACGACGCTGGTGGCGACCCTGAAGGTGGTGCGCTTGTTGTGGCAGAAAGAGAACCAGGTGAAGAATGTGGAAGAGATCTTTAAGCAATGCGGTGCCCTCTATGATAAATTCGTGGATTTCATCGGGGACATGGACAGGATCGAAGAGGCTTTGAATGGAGCGGGCGCGGCCTACCGGGACGCCATGTATAAATTGCAGTCGGGTGAACGGAAGGGCTATACGATCATGGGGCGTATGGAGGCTATCCGTCGACTTGAAGCCAGGGTGAGCAAAGTGATCCCGGCGAAACACCTGTCGGACGCGGATGCACCTGAAGCGGAAGAAGATGCCGGATCAGGCCTGGTCGACCAGTAGATGAAGACAAGAATGCCCAGGAACAGCAGCTTTATGCAGATCCTTCCTGCCATCTCCCAATGGTTGACGGTGGGTGTCAGCGAAAAAATGGTTAGCAGCACGGAGACGGAAGCCAGCAGGATATCCGCAAGACTGGACGCGCTGTTCATGAACAGATTGTAGTAGATCAACAGGAGAAAAACGAGGAGCCCTGCGTCGAGCACGATCAACAACCAGTGCAGGAAGCCTTTTGACGGCGATTTGGGCGGATGGACACGGTCTGTCATATATTAATGACGGTAGCTTTATGTAAAGTTCTAAAAATCCGGGAATAATGCAAGTTCAACTGGATCGGGAAGGGGGTCGCAGGATTTGATGATCTTTAAGGAAACTGCACTTTTGCTGCGTAGAAATAATATCAATGGACGTTTTGTTGGTGCTTTACATAATGAACCATCCCTGATATTGGTATTATTAAAAATTTTACTGTATCAGGTTGTATAGGACAAATGCCCCTTCGTGGAGGATGGAGACAGGCGCAGGCCGTTTGCATTCCGTTAACAATCTATTTGATTTCTATTGACAGCCTGGAGGGGTGTATCTGAGTAAATTCATAGAACATTAAACCTTAATATCTATGAAGAAGGCTTACCTCTTTGTTATACCTGTATGTATATTATTTGCAACAGGTTGCGCCAAAAGCATCCACCAAAAAGAATTGAATACGCCCGGGGCGACCGTGGGCCGGGCACTGACTCCCGCTCCCAGTACCTGGCAGGAGCATTGGTTCGAGCATGTCCAGCTGCTGCAGCTGAAGTTTGCCGACACCAGCGTGGCGGTGTACTTTGACAATGATGTCAATACGTCCATCACCTGGCCCAATACTTACCTGGCGCAGGCCTGGAACTATACGAAGGCGACGTATGGCACTTTAGGCAGCGATTCGCGGCTGTGGGCCATCTTCCATGCAGGGAAATACAGCGGCGGCCATCCGTCCACGTATTTCGATGTCAGCCATGACCTGCGGAATGTCATCGACGTCGGCTCATCGGATCCCAATGCGTGGATCAACGGGACGGGTAACGATATAGATCTTACGACGCATGAGATCGGGCATATCGTGGAAGGGGCCAGCAAGGGGGTGCATAACTCTCCCGCTTTCGGCATCTGGCACGACAGCAAGTGGATGGAGATCTACCAGTATGACGTTTACCTGGGATTGGGCCGGACGGCGGATGCCACCCGCTGGTATAATTTAAAGGTCCCTGCCACGGACCCGTACCCGCGCAGCGGCACCCATTGGTTCAGGGACTGGTTCTATCCCATTTACAATGGTTACGGCGGGAAGACCACGCTGAATAAGTTCTTTACCCTGCTGGCGCAGTATTTTCCCAAGCACACGGTGTCCAACGGCACTTTCAGCTTTCCGGAATATACGCGGGGGATGAATTTCGGGGAGTTCGTCCATTTCTGGAGCGGCGCTGCGGGCGCGGACCTGAAACAGCTGGCCCTGTCTGCGTTCGGCAACCTGGATGAGAGCGGCCATGACTGGACGGTGCATCTGACGCAGGCGAAGATCGATTTCCCTTCGATCAAATACACGGACTTTACGTCGCTGGGAACATTGAGCGTCACGAAAGAGAACAGCGGTGGGGCCGGTGCGACGGAAGGCTCTTCGAAGCTGGTGGATAACAACTATAGCACGAAGTTCTTTGTGGGGGGATTCCCCGCGGGTTTTGAAATGCAGCTGTCCTTTCCCACGAGCCATATCATGGGAAGCTATACGATCACTTCGGGTAACGACCTGCCTGACCGCGATCCTAAGAGCTGGCAACTGCTGGGTAGCAATAATGGAACGACGTGGTATGTACTGGATGCGCGAAGCAACCAGGTTTTTGAGAGCAGGAACCAGACCAGGCTTTTCAGGACGGCGAATACGTCGGCTTATACAAGGTATAAGTGGTATGTGTCGGCCAACAACGGGAGCGTGGACTGGCAGGCGAGCGAGTGGCGACTGATAGAATACTAGCTAACTGTCACAATATGAGAACACACCTTCTAATGTCAACGTCGGCGTCAACGTCGGGCCCCGCCATCACCGGAGAGGAAACAGCACCCCTCTGCCTGATCTATTCGTTCTTACTGCATGCATGCGGGCTCGATCATTACAAGCGCATTGCCATTACCTTGCTTGGCGACAACGAAGATGAAGTTGTCACCCGATCTCCCGGGAAAAAAATAGCCGTCGCCGTGCGCCATCCGCTGCCGGAGGATATTGCTGCTAAAGACCATGAGGAAAGGAACAAGGCCTTCCTCGAAGTGATCCATGCTGGCTTGTTACGTGTGGCTGCCTTCGAACATAAGCTGGATGCAGGCGTGCTCGAAAGCATCCGGAAACGCATGAAAAGCGATCTTTCCTTTGAATTTGCCTGCCTGTCGGCAATGATGGGGCCTGTTCAGGCGACCCTGCGCGTTCATGCGGACATGGACCGGCTGGACTATTATGTGCTGGTGGTGGAAGGAGGCCGGATCAAGTTCAAGCTTTGGATCTATAGCCGTAGCACCAGCGGGGTGCATGTGGCGGATGTATTGTTGAACATGGTTTGGAAAGATGAAAATGAATTGGTCATCTCCGGAAAGGGGATGGAAGTGGAGGTGCATGTGCTGATCCAGGAAGGGAGGGCGTGGTCCAGGAGGGTGGGGAGGATTGGTAAGGTGAGGAGGGCGAGGAAGGAGGTGATGGCGTAAGATTTTAGGTGAATAATTGACGCTTTTTTTTAGGTCTGATCCTGGATGGAGCCAGCCCTTTGTTGCAATTTATCAGTCTGACGGATATACCGGCCGGCTCGGAACCTCTTTTTTGAATATTCAGTAGCAGTTGGGATCCATCATCATATTTCTTTGGTTGCTGGAAATCACTATTTTTCAACCATATCACCAGGTAGATCCCGCTGTTTGTCCCAACGCTCTGCATATATGCGGGCAGCTGTGTATCTATTGCCGTCTCAATATCGTTGTGATCTGCTTTTTTTACTTCCAGACAGACCTTAAGGATGACATTGTCGCGCCTGGTATATGTAAATAATATATCGACACTGCCATTGGCCTCTCTGACCTCTCTGCTGAGATTTATCCCGCGTACCTTGCAATAATTATCAATGAGGCTGGAAATATAGGGTTGGAATTCGACCTCATTTTTTGGTTTGGTGCATTGGAGGTCCCGCCAGAAGTTATTGTAGCCGGCCTTCATTGTAATATCTTTTTCAAGCTCGTTGTCAATAATGTAAAGAATAAAACTGCGAAGGTCCTCATTGTCGCTGAAAAACTGGTGTGAGAACGTATTCAATTGCACATCGTCAATAAGGGCCTTGATCCTGACATCTTCGCCACTGTTCTCACAGGGGACTTCCATCCTGCCCTGCTGCTCGAATTTTTTAAGGATCCTGAATTTGAAAAAATGAGGCGGCTGCTTGCTCCGGCACTCCTGGCAATTGCAGGGGATCATTTCATCAAAGATCAGCTTGTTCTCCTTGTCCAGGTCACGGTGGACCTCTTCGAGGAACATTCTTGCAGCGGCTAATAGTCCCTTTTTGTTCTCTCCTTTGAGAAGGATCTTAACCTTCCTGTTTAAATAGTCTTCTTCCACCAGGGCTTTCGTCTGATCGTATTCCAGGACAACGCCGTATCTCCAGAATAATTTATCTTTTATAAAGCTATGAGATTTTACAATAAAGCGGCTGAGGATGCCGGCGGGCATAAACTCGTACCTGATCTCAAATTGCAGGTTTTCGCTTGCTTCCCAGGTAAGCCCCTCTGGCTTATCCGGCGGCAAGAGGTCCGGTGCGATGTAGCCGGAGCCATCCTTTAGCTCAAAACACAAATTATATTCGATCATTAATTTAAGCAATTCAGGCTGTTTGCTTTCAAACCGGGCCTCATTCCACAAGGTTTCGAGATCTTCAACACTGAATTTTCCGTTTTTTGCAAAAATGTTGTCATCGTCCAATATTTTGTAGATGCCATCCACGCACCAGTCTGTATTTATAAAGACGGTCTTTCTTAGCAACAGGTCATTTTTGTGGTGGATGATGACACCCAGGTCATTTAGGAACTGGCTCAGAAACCCTGCCTGGACCTTGTCCAGTTTGTTGTTTTGACATACAACAAGGTATTCCTCATAGGTTATGTAATCCCTGGTTGCAGCCAATTGCTCCAGGTCGTTCCTTATTTCCACCCACCGGTTGGATAGTTTTTGGTTTTTTTGGGGAAGTAGTTTGATGGCATCGCTGATCGCCTGCTTTAATGATTGGACCGTGTGTTCATAACCATCTGCACAGCTGACATCGACAAAGGCGACTATGTTCTTGAATTTTTCTTTAAAGTCGGACTGGGGGTAGTGCTTCTTTCTTTCATCAAATTTGCTGAGCACAACGATCACGGGACTATTGTCACTGAACAGATTGATCGTATTCAGCCAGTAATAAAAGTCCAGGTAATTGCTTTCTTCCCTTGCTTCGGTGAGAAAGAGGTAAATAGACCTGTTTGTTATAAACAGTTGGTGTGTGGCGTCATATTTTTCCTGCCCACCAAAATCCCATATATTGAATTTGAATTCCTGTTTGTCTTCCAATGGGAACAGGAATGGGTTTTTTAATATGTCGATCCCTTCCGTGGATTTAAGCTGCTCCAATGAGTATCCGGGATCCGTTAGTTTTTTTGTAAGCGCTGTTTTCCCCACATTCCCCCTGCCCACCACTACCATTTTGGCTTCGAACAAAAAGGCTTCACTGTCGGCCTCTATTTTTGATCGCAGGAAATTCTTAATGGCATCGACACCCTGGCTGATAATTTCCAGAGGTACATTGCTAACCCCACATCCATGCATGTTCAGGTACGTTAATTTTTTAAGCCTCAGGAGGCCGTCTGGTATTGATCTTATGAGGTTGCCATTGGATGCAGGATATAATCTTCCGTAATTTGACAAAGATATGCTGGTGACATTCTTTAGTTCTAATAACGGGAGGGGAAAATGATCCAGATTGTTGTCCTGGAGATATATAATTTCCAGTTTTTTAAGATCAACCAGCGAATCAGGAATTCTCTCTATCAAGTTGTCGCTGAGATCCAGGTAAGTAAGATGTTTTAGGGAGGAGATGTATACTGGCAATTCAGTGAGCTTATTCTCGCTCAACGATAGTTCCTGCAAAAGATGCAATTTTTCTATTTCTTTAGGTATTGATCCCAGGTCGTTGTTAGCCAGATAAAGTCCTCTCAAATGTCCCATCTCAAAAAGCTCATCGGGTATTTTTTTCAAGAAAAGCTCACAAGCCACGAATGTTTCGAGCATCTCCAGTTTGAAAATATTTTCAGGGACTTGCCTGATAGCAGTACTACTAATGTCCAGGGAAGTCAAATTGGGAGGCAGCCCGTTCAGCGAGCGGAGGTTTGCGCAGTTATTTACATGCAAAATATCCAAGGTGATCCAGTCATTCCATTCCGCCGGGAGTTGCTGGATCTTATCCGATTGTAACCCAAACTCAGATAAGGACCCAAGATGTATCAGCTCTAAAGGAAATTCTTCTATCGCAACATTGATCAGGAGCAATTTTGTAAGACGACGTAGGTTTAGGATTTTTTTGGAGATATGTCGCAGAGGAATATTTTTTATTGTCAGTTCCCTGAGATCGGACAGCTCAAATATTTCATTTGGCAGCTCAGTAGGTTGTTCCGAAATATTTTCCAGCACAAGCACTCCGGGAGATCCGTTTTTCTTGTATAGGTCGATCAGTTTTTTTAAGGTAGTGTTTGCTTTCATGAGAGCTTATTTACAGTTGGTATTAAAACACCCTTTATCTTCAAAGGTGGGGATAGTGTTAGGATCGCCCTTCCCGGCAGCAACCCTGGGGGGTGAAAACACCCTTTTTCTCTTAATTAAACGATGTGGGTGATTTTTCGCTTGCGACTTACCGGATACAGTGTTATATTAGTCTAAGCCCGGAAACGGGTAAAATATAAAAATGTATGGAACCAACGACTTTAGTGCAGCTGGATGATGACGAACTGTACTTTTTATTGGGCGAAGAGGTATTGAAGGGTGAGCAAAATTTCAACTTCCTCAGCCGAAAACAGATCATTGAGAAGGCCAAAGTATGGTTTAGGTTAAACCTACCCCTGTTCCAAAACAAGGTCTGCCAGAATGCCGCCATCCGGGAAGCCTACGAAAAACAGGATACGGGCAATATCGTCGCCGGCATTATCGACCTGATCGCCGGCGCGCTGACCGGCATAGCCCCTGCCACGGTGGCCTACCTCTTGTACCGGCAGGGTATCAAGCTCCTTTGTAAAACGCAGTGGGGGATCAAGGCATGAGAACGGGCGCAGACCCGGATGCCGCCCTGGCATACCTGCGGAGATACCAGGAGATCTATGCAAGCGTCACCGGCATGCGGCATGAACATCCTGAGCAGGAAATTACCGACAAGTTTGAGGACCTCCTGAAGGATAAGGATTTCATGACCAAGGTCTATGCCAAAGAAGGACTGAATGAGGAGGAGTTCAAGCGAAAATATTTGCTGCCTTTTATCAAAGAAGGCGACTATGTCGGGTACCTGGCGTCACAGCTCATCCTCCACAACAAACTAAAGGATCATGCATCCGCCAGCGTCCCTGCCGGCGTACTCCCTACGAATGATTTCAATGCGGCTGCTATCAGGACAGATACCGGCTTGCGGGTGGTCGTCCTCAACACGGGTATCGTGGCCTACATGTCCCAGGTGATCAATTCCTTCCTGGCGACCTTTACAACGCCCCTATCGCAGCCGCTGTGGAGTCCGCAGGATGCCCATTTGAACATTGTCCAATGGTCTGTTGCGATTGCTACCGGGAATGCGTCTTTGGGGATTGGCAAAGCGCCTTCATTTAAAGATCCCCAACTGATGCAGGCGTCGGGCAACCTGGGTGATACGGCCCGGATCTTCATATTAGGACATGAGTACGGTCATTTTATCCTCGGTCACCTGGATGACGCCCACGTAAAAGTGAAGCAGCTGATACCGGGGCTTCATAGCCTGCCAGTTGCATACTTTGTCAAGCAACCTGAACAGGAATATGCGGCGGATGAAAAGGGGGTGGAGCTTTGTCTCGAATGGTGCAAGGCGACCCACGGAGGGCAATACCAGGTGGTGTTCCTGGCAGTGGTGTTGACGTACCATCTATTACGGCTGATCGAGATCTTCACGCCGGCTAAGCCGCCGGACGAGTTGACGCATCCTGGTGCGTCCTTGCGTAGGAAGCGGTTTGAGGATAGGTATGCGTCTATGTTCGATGCTCAGATCAAATATGAGATTGGTGCTTTGGATAAGTTCATGGATGGGGTGTATGGGAATGTGGAGGCGGTGAAGGGGTTGTTACAGGAGGGGGATGGGAAGGGGGAGTAGCTCGTGCAGAATAGGGATGTCTGCTGGCGCCCAATCGAGCGTTTTGAGTTCCTCCTTTGTATACCAACCTATCTGTTGGTGCTCGTGCAGCTTGATTTCACCACTTATGTATTCAGCAAGAAAGGGAATGAGTGCAATGGTGAAATTGCCGTAATCATGGATGCTTGTGGTTAATTTGGATGTGATGACAATGGAAATGTTTAATTCCTCAAGTATTTCTCTCAGTAGACATTCCTCTTCGGACTCACCCTCCATCAATTTGCCGCCTGGAAACTCCCATTTTAGGGGTAAAGCCATCGTCTCGCTACGTTGAGCGGCCAAGATTTTACCTTCCTTCACGATAATAGCACAAGTGACTTGGATGGGATTCATCCTTTAAAGATTTTGTTGCGGTGAAAGTTCAGAAATTCTTTCTGTTTTGGGTTAAAAGAGCCTGCCAGCCTGTTAGGGTCGATATGCCAAGTCTTTAAGACCGGTAGGATCTTGTTTTTACAAATCAATAGGATGCCATTGTCTTCAAAGGAGATCCAGCCTTTGTCGAAGAGCTTGTCTACATGTGGGGACAGTAGAAATCCGTTGTTTCCATCCAGGCGCTCGCTATTGGTTGCATCCTTCCATGGTTTGATATGGCTGGCTGTCAATAATCTTTTATCATCCAATCCTGTGACGCGACAGCGTTTTTCGATTTCCCACACGTTTTTCCGAAATTGACCTTGGCCGACTCTGGCAAGGATCAGCTGTTGTTTTACTGTATCTGGGGTTTTGGAATGCTTGATCTCCTCTTCTTTTACTTCCTCCATCTTGGTCTCGGCCATTTCATCCAGCTCACTCATAAAACCTACATTGGTGCGTTCAATCAGCGATAACAATTTGTTTCCCAGTTGGTCGCTTAGTCCTGCTAGGTAAACTGATTGGTTTCCATTGCCATTTGCTTGCAGCGGTGAATGTTTACTCGGGAGCAGTGGGACGATGTCATCCAGATGGTCCTTTGGGATAAAAGGATCGAATAACTCGTACCATTGTATAGGCACTAGCCAGCCTTGTTTATCCCATTGATGGCCAGTTGAGCCGAATGCTTCGGGTCGTTCCTGTGTTGAAAAGGGGGCTATGACCTCGCCGACGGCCTTGACTTTGCCTGAGGCATAGGAGAAAATGATGTCGCCTAGTTTGGTTTTAGGGAGATTGAGATAGGTCTGATTGGTTGACCCATTGTTGTTTTTTTGAGGGGACCAGATGTAGCCGTGTTCAAATTCGACTTTGAAAGTTTGTTTGTGATTGACCCACCAGAAGGACATGGTTTTGGTTTTATGGTTTGGAAATGCTAGGAGAGGCAAGGATAGGGAAAATTTGGAGGATTAGGTGCTATGGGAGTGGGATGTTCATAATTTTTTTTGCCCGGTTAAACCTTGTCTATTAACTTAAGTCAAGTGATTACTGCGGCATGTACTGTCCGTCCCCATAGAGTATTGGATTTATAGCTTAAAAAACCTTTTTTATGAAAGAATGGGATCCGACGGATTATAATAATGGCTATTCAGCCGGGAAAGCAGCAGCCGAAAACGAGAAGGCTAGCGATGCTTTAATGTATTCGGTGTTTGCCTTATTTGGTAGCATCTCTCTACTCATCCTCCTATTTTGCCCCGGGATATTTGTCGCCTGGCTAATCCTGGAGAAATATAGGGTTTCAGGTAAACTTAAGGGCTGGAATTACTTTTGGGTGATGCTCACAATTATCCTTGTGCTCGAAATACTGACAGTTTTATTTAAGACCTTGTCTAACTGGCTCAGAGCAAGAGATAATTGGTTATGGATACTGCCTTGGCTAATCTACTTTTTATATTGTTTTGTGTTGCCGGGACTGCTTGTCCATACCTTCGTTTACGATATGTTCGAACGAGCCCCTGGTCGGCCGACAGATACACTCAATATCATCAGTTGGGTGTTAGGGTTGGTGGCCGCGTGTCTTGTCTATTCGCGGGCTGAGGGGCAGTTTAGGAGGGTTGTGGGGTGAAGGGGTTCTGTTTATAATGTGGTTTAAAACGAAGCAGACCGGAAAATCGCCGAACTGTTGTTTGGAGAATTTAATTGAAATTCAGCAATTTATATTTATTGTGAATGATATTAATGATGGAAAGTAGTTAATTAAAATGTTTTGGTATTCAATAAGTTGTGTATATTAGAGAATTGGCCGCCAGCTATTAAAAAATGAATTCCATTGCATTTGTTGATACCGAGATTGAGCCAAAGAGCCGAATGATTCTTGACATTGGAAGTGTTAAGGATGATGGAAGTTCTTTTCACAAAACTTCACTAATCGAATTTATTCAATTTCTCAAGGGAACGCAATTTATTTGTGGACACAATATTTTCAACCACGACATAAAGTATATTGGCAAAGCACTCAATGATGCAGGTATAAATCCAGTCAATATCATTGATACCCTATTTATTTCTCCACTTCTTTTTCCCACAAAACCGTACCATGCTTTATTAAAGGACGACAAACTTCAATCGGAAGACGCCAACAATCCTTTAAACGATTCAATCAAAGCAAAGGATCTATTCTATGGTGAGGTAGCCGCTTTCAAACAACAAGGTGAAACGCTTAAACAAATTTTCTATTTGCTATTAAATGACAAAAGGGAATTTCACGGCTTTTTCCGTTTTATTGAATACGTCAGCACAAGCATAGAACTTGAAAGCCTAATTCGCAAGAACTTTAAAAATGAAATATGCGAACAAGTTGATTTAGCTAAAATAATTTCAGAGCATCCAGTAGAATTGTCATATTGCCTATCACTCATTAATTCCTTCATCCAACACAACAAAATACATTCAATCACGCCGCCTTGGGTGCTTAAAAATTACCCAGAAGTTGAACGGATAATGTTCCGATTGAGAAACAAACCCTGCATAAGTGGTTGTGTATATTGTAACAATGCATTGGACGTCCACAGAGGTTTGAAGCGTTTTTTCGGATTTACCACCTTCAGAACTTATGGATCCGAACCGCTACAAGAAAAAGCAGTCAAAGCTGCTGTTGATAATAAATCAATACTCGCCGTTTTCCCGACAGGCGGGGGCAAGTCGATCACTTTTCAGGTTCCTGCCTTAATGAGTGGTGAAAGTTCAAAGGGATTGACAGTGATAATCTCCCCACTTCAATCCTTGATGAAAGACCAAGTGGACAATCTAGAAAAGAATGGAATCACCGAAGCTGTCACCATAAATGGATTACTTGATCCTATAGAAAGAGCCAAATCATTTGAAAGAGTGGAAGACGGGTCGGCCTCCCTTCTATACATCTCGCCGGAAGCATTACGCTCACGGACCATTGAGCGCTTGATATTGGGAAGAAAAATTGCCCGTTTTGTAATCGACGAAGCGCACTGCTTTTCATCCTGGGGACAGGACTTCAGAGTAGATTACTTGTACATCGGCGATTTTATAAAATCGATTCAAGAAAAGAAAAACTTGGAAGACGGAATCCCCGTGTCGTGTTTTACGGCAACAGCAAAGCAAAAAGTCATAGAAGACATTCGGGACTATTTCAGGGAAAAATTGTCGCTGAACCTTGAACTATTCGCCTCCAAATCATCAAGAACAAACCTCCGATACAAAGTTTATGAAAAAGAGAATGAAGAAGAGAAGTTTCAGGCAGTACGAGACTTAATTGAGCAAAAGAATTGTCCGACTATTATCTATGTGTCAAGAACGAAAAAAGCATATTCGCTGGCAGAGAGGTTAACGGCAGATGGTTTTAACGCAAAACCATATCATGGAAAAATGGAGGTAAAAGAAAAAACTGCCAACCAAAATGCTTTTATAGCGGGAGAAATTCCAATTATGGTTGCTACCTCTGCTTTTGGAATGGGAGTTGATAAAAAAGATATTGGCATGGTGATTCACTATGAAATATCAGATTCCCTTGAAAACTATATTCAAGAAGCAGGTAGAGCCGGACGAGATGAAAACATGGTGGCTGACTGTTTTGTATTATTCAATGAAGAAGATCTTAGCAAACATTTCATCCTGTTGAATCAAACTAAACTTTCCATCAAAGAAATTCAACAGGTTTGGAAAGCAATAAAGGAAATTACAAGATTTCGGTCAACAGTTTCGAACTCAGCCTTAGAAATTGCAAGAAAGGCCGGCTGGGACGATAATGTGTTAGAAATTGAAACAAGAGTTACCACAGCAATTGCGGCTTTGGAAGAAGCGGGATATTTGAGACGTGGACAAAACATGCCCAGAGTATTTGCAAACAGCATTCTTTCCAGGAATGCACAGGAAGCCATTGACAAGATAAATGCCTCGTCAAGGTTTGAAGAAAAACAAAAAGAAAAAGGAGTCAGGATCATTAAGAAACTTTTTTCAAGTAAAAGCAGAAAGCAATCAGAAGATGAGACTGCCGAATCAAGGATCGATTATATTAGTGATCACCTAGGAATTGTAAAGGAGGAAGTGATAAACATTGTAAACCTACTACGTGAGGAAAAAATTCTCGCCGACGCAAAAGACTTAACCGCCTTCCTCAAAAGAGGTGAAAACAAGAACCGATCTCTTAATATAGTTGAAGCTTTCAGCAAGATTGAAAAATACCTACTTCTAGTATTTGAAGAACAAGAAAAAACGTTCCACATTAAGGAGCTGAATGAAGACGCTGAGGCTAAGGGCTGTGAAGATGTAGATGTTAAAAAGATTAAAACTATCATCAACTTCTGGTCAATCAAAAACTGGATCAAGCGACAGCGTTTGGACTATTCTAAGAACCACCTCGCGATAATCTGCCTGCATCCGAAAGAAATACTGAAAGAAAGACTGGAGAAGCGACAAGAGCTGGCAAATTTTATAGTCGAATTTCTTTTCAAGAAAAACAGTTCAATTGCTTCAGAGAACGATGTCATGAAGGAAGAAATGCTGGTTGAATTTTCAGTACACGAATTAAAAGAATCTTATGAACGGAGCCAAAACCTCTTCAGATTTAACATAAGTATCGATGATATTGAAGATGCCCTCTTTTATCTGTCGAGAATTGAAGCAATAAAAATTGAAGGCGGATTTCTTGTTACCTATAACCGATTGACTATCGAGCGACTTGAGCACGACAACAAGAAGCGATACAAAGTGGAGGATTACCAAAAATTAAATCAATTCTATGAAAACAAGGTTCAGCAGATCCATATTGTTGGAGAGTATGCAAAAAAGATGATTAGCGATTATCGAGATGCTTTGCAGTTTGCAGAGGATTACTTTCAACTGAATTACACATCATTTCTTAATAAATACTTCAAAGGAGCAAGACAAAATGAGATAAAACAAAACCTGACACCTGCTAAATTTAGACAACTCTTCGGAGAACTTTCCCCAACACAATTGAAAATAATCAAGGACAACGAATCAAAATACATCGTAGTTGCAGCTGGGCCTGGAAGCGGTAAAACAAGGGTATTGGTCCACAAGCTCGCGTCGCTGCTCTTGATGGAAGACGTAAAACATGAGCAACTGCTTATGGTCACGTTTTCAAGAGCAGCAGCAACGGAATTTAAGAAGCGCCTGTTAAAGCTTATTGGCAATGCTGCCAACTACATCGATATAACAACATTTCACTCTTATTGCTTCGATTTACTTGGAAAAGTTGGAAGCCTCGAGAAATCAGATGCAATACTAAAAAAGACGACCGAGAGGATCAAGAACAAGGAGGTTGAAGCAAGCCGAATTACAAAAACTGTATTAGTAATTGACGAAGCGCAGGATATGGATGAAGATGAGTTCAATTTGATAAATGCGCTAATGGAACAAAACGAAGAAATGAGAGTGATTGCAGTTGGAGATGACGATCAAAATATTTACGAATTCAGAGGAGCAAGCTCAAAATATCTTGAACAGTTTATTCGTGTGAACAAAGCTACCAAACACGAATTGGTTGAAAACTATAGAAGTAAGAATAACTTGGTTAATTTTGCCAATCAGTTTGTAACACATATTAGGAGCCGGCTGAAAGATACTCCAATTATTCCCCATCAAACAAACAACGGATATATTAAACTGGTCCGGTATCAAAGCAGTAATCTTATTACACCGTTGGTGAACGACATAGTCACAACAGACCTTATCGGAACTAGTTGCGTACTGACAAAGACGAACACAGAAGCACTACACGTTACAGGTCTTCTATTGAAAAATGGAATTCAGGCGAAGTTGATTCAAACAAATGACGGTTTTAGCCTCTTTAACCTGCTGGAAGTCAGGTGCTTTCTAAGCCTATTGAATGGGGCTGAAGATGTCTTTGTAATTGATGATGAAATTTGGGAGAATGCAAAACGAGAACTGACAAACAGGTTCCGCACCAGCACCAATTTGGATATTTGCACTAACCTGATCAGAGATTTTGAATCTACCAATACGAAGAAAAAGTACAAATCCGACTTAGAAGTTTTCATTCGAGAATCCAAGCTGGAAGATTTTTTCAACGAGAATGGAGAGACAATTTTCGTTTCAACAATCCATAAGGCTAAAGGAAAAGAGTTTGACAATGTCTTTTTAATGCTTGAGAATTTTAACTCTGCAGCCGATGAGGCTAAACGCCTCTTGTATGTTGCCATGACTAGAGCAAAAAAGAATTTGACAGTGCATTCAAATGGTGGCCATTTTGATGGGTTTTCAGCAGAAAATCTGGAACGAATAGAAGATCGAAAAGTTTACGTACCGCCCAACGACATTGCTATGCATCCAAGTTACAGAGATGTATGGCTGGACTATTTCATCAACAAGCAGCAGCTCATTGCTCAGCTTTCGAGTGGGGAGACTTTGATTTTGAACGGAGATGAATGTTTGAATTCAAAAGGACAATCAATCTTGAGATTTTCAAAATCGTTTATTGCACAAATTGAAGACATGAAAAGTAGAAATTATGTATTGAAGAGTGCGAGAGTGAACTTCATTCTCCATTGGTTAAGAGAAGGGGCCGCAGAAGAAATAAAAATCATCTTGCCGGAGCTTTTCTTCGAAAGGAAAAATAGCGAATAATAATAATGCTTTCACAGAAAATCTATACAAGAAAATATTTCCAACTAAAAAATTCCTGCCACCCGTCATAAAGAAAGTACAGTCATAATAAATTTTCGGCGCCCGGCCCCGGGTGAAAACACCCTTTTTATTCTAATTTTCCATATTCCGCAAGAAATTGATAATCAATAGTCGGAGAAACACCGTCAATCTTTCCGATCCCTTCGTTCATTTTTTATGAATATTATTTCAATAAGTCATGAATACTGAATATCTTACCAGTTCTTAGCGCCTGTCATTCACGGGCCGAACCTACTTCCTGTGTTGTCCAAAGCTTATATCAAAACCGCAGCCAATATTTTTAGTAATTAGTTTCGATGTCTTGCCTATTTCACTTATTCATATTAGTTAGATATGCTATTCTGCCGATATCCTCCAAAAATTACGAACTAATAACGTAACCTCTATGGCGGCTTATATCGATTCAGACAAATTGATACATGACTTTCGAGCGTGCAAAAAGACTGCGTTCGAGGCAGTTTATAAAGAGCATTTTAGCGCTATATATGCTTTCTGTTTTAACCTGGTGCGAGACAAAGAGGAAGCCAGGGATATAGCCGCAGAGTCTTTTATCAAGCTATTTAAGCTTTGTGATAAGTTTGAAACCTCGGTTAATATGCGTGCGTTTTTATATATTACGAGCCGCAATGGATGTATGGATTATTTCAGGAAGGAGAAAAGGAAGGCCCAGGCCAGGGTGCATTTGGAAAAAGAACTCCCCGACGACGAATATACACGCATCAATGATGAATTAGACAGTATTTATTATAAGGCGCTTAAGAATTCTGTAAGCCAGCTGCCAGACCGTCAAAAACAGGCCATCGAGAAACTTTTTTGGGAGGAATTGGATTATAAGGAAGCGGCCTATCAAATGGATACCTCAGTTGAAAACCTTTATAAGATCCGCAATCGCGCGATAAGTTTACTTCGGGAATTGCTCCGTTCCCAAAAATTTCAGGAAAGTACGATAATCTTTCTATTCCTCTTCTATTCCATCTGCTTTTAGTATTTCCTATTAAGGTTTAACCATTGGTAATGGGATGAGATCCTCATTCCTTTTTGGAAAAGAATTTCCAAAGAAATTTCATTTTTCATGTCCTAATTTTTGTTGCTTAAGCGTCTTCATTACAAGAGGCTTTATTCATAGCGAAATTATTTATCATATTGTAAGATTTTTACGAAGGCATGGAAGAAAAAAGACTACAACGGATACAAGAGCTGACGATCAAACACGTCAATGGCAGTATTACACTCGCGGAACAGGTTGAACTCGATGCCTGGCTGGATGAACATCCTAAAAACCGGGACCGGTTTGAGCTAAGAATTAATGAAGAAAATACCTGGTCAACATTGGCTGCGATGGAAGAAGGTGAACAACTAGCCTCGCAGCCAGGTCCAGTGCTGAACTATATAAGAAACGATCTGTCCGGGAACCCATCTAAAACACGGCACTTGCGGCGCTGGGCTGTTGCCAGCGCTGCAGCACTGCTGTTATTTGCCAGTGGCATTATCCTTTATAAAAACGGTGGGCACGAGGCACCTGTCTCTGCATCCAATACCAAGCCGGTAACCCTGCCTCCGGGTGGTAACCGGGCCATACTGCAGTTGGCAGATGGCAGCCGGATGGATCTGGAAGCGGCCGCTAAGGGTACCTTGACCAGGCAGGGTAATGCCAGCGTGATCAAACTTGACGGCGGTAGTCTGTCCTATGTCAGCCAAAAGGACGCGATGCCCAATGCTGAAGTGACTTACAATACTATTTTCACACCTCGCGGCGGGACCTACCAGGTGACCCTTCCCGACCATACGATCGTTTGGCTTAACGCCGAGTCCTCCCTACGCTTTCCAACAACCTTTAGTTCCAAACGACGCGAGGTAGAGATCACCGGCGAAGCATTCTTCGACGTCGCCAGCAACAAGAGCCTGCCGTTCTTCGTGAAGGCTCATAATCTTACTATCCAGGTGCTGGGAACCCGATTCAATATAAATTCTTATGGGGACGAGAAGCAGGTGAGGGCCACGCTGGTAGACGGATCGATCGCCCTGCGTTCCGGCATCGCCTCGATGATCCTTAAACCTGGAGAACAGGCCACAGTAGATCAGGCAATAGATATAAAGAAAGTTGATGTCGATGAGGCGACTGCCTGGAAGGACGGATATTTCTTATTTAACGGCGAGGATATCCAGACAGTCATGCGGCAGATGGCGCGGTGGTACAATGTTCCTGTCGTTTTCGAGGGAAAGCCGACAGATACCCGATTGTCGGCCCGGGTCAGCCGGAAAAAGAATGCCAATGATCTATTGGAGATCTTGCAGGCGAGTGGCTACCATTTCCGGATCGCGAACGACGGAACTAAGATAACTGTGCTGCCATAAGAATATTTAAACCCCCTATTAGTACGTCCAACCTTCCTACCACGATAAAAGAACTTTTGATTGATGACCTTGCCATACGAAGCATCTGTATTTATTGTGTGATCAAACACCAATAACCATTAAACCGAGGGACTGTTTTCACATTCCCTTCCTTTTATTTTATCTAAATTAATAAAAAGGAGGTAAGGCTCTAGATTAAAACAACCTGTCAAGTAGCAGCTCATCACCAGGCGACACCCTAAACCTTATTAAAAAAACCGGCCCCGTTGTAGCGGGAGTCCGGCTAAGTGTCCAGGTGAAATCAACCAAATTTCCTAAGACTGATTTTTCACCTAACTAAATGCAAAGTTATGCAATCAACTGTGCTTACGCAATTCAAAATACAGATGCGTAAAGAGCTCAAAATGTTATTATTAGGCATGAAACTCTCGATTTTTCTTTTAATACTGGCGTTACAGGTTAACGCAAAAAGCAGTGGTCAGAGCAGGATCACCCTAACGGCCAAGAATGCAACGCTTGAAAGTGTATTAAAAGAAATTTCAAGGCAATCAGGCCTCGATTATGCATACCAGGATCAATTCAAGCAGAAGGCACAAAAAGTTGATCTATCGGTAAACAACGCTTCGTTGGACGATGTGTTGAAGATTTGTTTCCAAAACCAGCCTTTCACGTTCACGATCGTGAAAAATACCATTGTGATAAGAGACAAGACCGATGGCATTCGAGTCACGTCAATATCGTCGATGATCGACGAACTCACGGGAAGGGTAACCAATGATAAAGGCGAGGCCATTCAAGGTGCCGCCGTCGTTATTAAAGGTACAAGCAAAGGTACGAACACAGACGATGACGGCAGTTTCATTTTAAGATCTGTACCTGATGATGCAATACTGACTATAACTTCCGTTGGATGCTACGATACCACCGTTGTCGTTGATGGAAGGAAAAATATATATATACGTGTAAGGGTGAAAATGGCAGAGCTGGGACAAGCAGTTATATCCGTCTCAACGGGGTATCAGCATATTCCCAAAGAACGTGCCACGGGTTCATTTGCTTTCGTGAGTAATGAATTGTTCAATCGCAGTGTGAGCGGAGATGTTATAAGCCGCCTGGAGGGAGTAGTGCCAGGAATGCTTTTCAATAGGAACACCTCAAGCAATGAAATTACAATACGAGGACACAGCACGCTCTTCTCTGATGCCAGTCCGCTGATCGTCGTAGACAATTTTCCTTACGACGGAGATATTAATGGATTGAATCCCAATGATATTGAGTCCATTACAGTCTTGAAAGACGCAGCTGCGGCTTCCATCTGGGGCGTAAAATCCGGGAATGGCGTCATCGTGATAACGACTAAAAAAGGGAAAAGAAATCAAGCCCCCAGCATAGATGTCAATATGAACGCGACAATAGTGCAGAGGCCTGATGTTTATTATAACCCTAATTTTTTGAAATCCTCCGATTTCATATATGTGGAAAAAACACTTTTTGATAAAGGCTATTATGATGGTCAATTATCAGATGCAACACAGCCCCCCGTTTCTCCCGTTGTTCAACTTTTAAATAATGTTAAGAACGGAACTTTAAGTCAATCTGAAGCCGATGCACAGATCAATGCATATAAGTCTATAGACTATCGCAATGACCTTTCAAAGTATTTTTATCGAAAAGCCTTTTCACAACAATACTCGGTAGCCATCAGGGGGGGAGGGGAGAAAAACGACTATGCTATTTCCTGGGGGTATGACAACAATAAGTTCGGATTAACTGGAAATAAGAACGAACGGGTAACGATAAATGCAAATATGAATTTCTACCCCGTTAAAAACCTGGTTATTTTCACCGGCTACAATTTCATTCAATCCACCAGTAAATCAAATAGCCCGGTTGCAAATATCGTTACAGGCGGCCAGTATGCAACTGCCGTTTATCCATACGCCAGGCTAGTTGATGGCAAGGGAGCAGCTATGCCGATTGTCAGGGATTATAATTATTCCTGGATAACAGATTCGACTGCTCAAGCAGGGCTATTGGATTGGCAATTCCGGCCCTTAGATGAACTTAGATTTGCTGACAATACATCAAAATCCTCCGACAATCGTATAAATTTTGGACTGCAGTACAAGATTATCAAAGGGCTCAGTGTTCAGGCAAAATATCAGTATGAAAAAGCGTTGACCACCACCTCCAACTACTATAGCGACTCTACGTACTACACAAGAAATTTGATTAATGAGTACACAGATCTTACGCAGGCTAACCCTCAATATACGACTTATCCAATCCCAATAGGGGGAGTCTTAATTCAGAACAATTCACAAATAACGTCACATCGCGTTAGGGGAGAATTGGACTATTCGGCAAATTGGAGCAATATGCATAGCCTTACCTCCATTGTTGGGATGGAAGTAAATCAAACGATCAATAGTTCTATCACCCCCAATACCGTCTATGGTTACGACAAGTCCAGCGGAAGCACTCAAAATGTGGATTTCGTGGATTACTATGCCAACTATCCTTCTGGAAATTACTCGTTAATTCCCAATAATTTATCTTTTAGCAGGAGTACAGATCGTTACATCTCTTACTATGGTAACGCTGCATATACCTATGCCGGCAAGTATACCCTTTCCGCAAGTGGAAGGATCGACAGGTCCAATCTATTCGGCGTGTCTACAAATCAGCAGGCAGTGCCGCTATATTCAACGGGGGTGCTATGGAACGTCTCTAAAGAATCATTTTACAATCTTCCGTGGCTTCCTGTCTTTAATTTGCGCGCAAGTTTTGGATACAATGGTAATGTAAATAAAACGGCCACTGCTGTTACAACAATAAGCCAGGCCAGCAATAACCAGTTCCTGGGCCTTCCTTATAATTTTATCGCCAGTCCAGGTAACCGGTTTTTGAGATGGGAGAGGGTGCGGATGATCAATCTGGCTGCAGATTTTGCAACAAAGGGCAGGTTCCTGTCTGGAAGTATTGAGGTATATTTTAAGAAGGGTAGCGATTTGTTTGGTTCGTCTCCTTTAGCTCCTTCGACAGGAAATACAACATTCTTCGGAAATACAGCTGATACCAAGGGCGTCGGTACGGATATAAGTTTGAATTTTAACTTAATACATTCAAAAAAATTTACATGGACATTGAATTTGATCTCCAGCACATCTGTTGACAGGGTAGAGAAATACAATGTTAAATCCATACCGTCACAATTCCTTTATGCATCTGCAGATGGGGCAACAATTACCCCAAGTATAGGTAAGCAGGTTTTCGCCATCTATAGCTACAAATCGGCTGGACTATCCCATGACAACGGAGATCCTCAAGGCTACTTAAACGGCAAAACCAGTACTGACTATGCAAATATTATTAAGAACGTCTCTTCTGTTGACAGCTTAGTATATTTTGGATCTTCCCGTCCAACGTTGTTTGGTTCTATTCGAAATACCTTTACTTATGGAGCTCTGACCTTTTCATTCAATATTTTATATAAAGCGAATTATTATTTCAGGCGTCAATCCATATTTTATAATGCCTTGACGTCCGGATGGGTCGGCAACAAAGATTTCTATATGAGGTGGCAGAAACCCGGCGATGAGAATACCACTTCTGTCCCTTCGATGCCAACTGACATGGCTAACTTAAATGTACAAAGAGATGCGTTTTATAGATTTTCTGAAAGCCTTGTTACCAAGGGTGATCATATTCGATTGCAAGACATTTCAATTAGTTATGATATACAGACGCGTATGAAAAAATCGTTTCAAAATATACGTGTCTATGGCTATGTCAATAATATAGGAATTCTCTGGCGTTCAAATCGCTATGGTCTTGACCCTGATGTTTATGCTGGCGGACTTCCTTCGCCCAGGTCATACTCGATCGGCATTAAAACGTCGTTATAATGAAAGCGTAAAAAATAAAAAAGTAAGCAATGAACACACTATATAAACTTCTAATATTTTCGGGAGTTCTCTTGTCCAGCTGCAAAAAGCAGGACGAATTTCTAAAGGCGGTACCGAACGATGTACTAGTCATTCCCAAAACTTTAAATGACTTGCAGCTTTTACTGCAGAACGATGCGGTTTTCAACCAGAATGACCCCGTTCTTCGTCATGCATCTTCCGATGAGTTCTATGTTTTGAGCGCCGATTGGGTTAGAATTCTTGGCTTTAATCACAACGCATATGTATGGGATAAAGATACCTATGCGGGCGCACAGTCTTCCGATGACTGGAGTTATGCATACAATGAAGTCTACAATGCAAATATTGTTTTAGATGCCCTCCCTACGATGGAAAGAAAAGCCAATGACGGAGATAAATATAATAGTATTAAAGGGACTGCGCTTTACTTTAGGAGTTATACCTTTTATAATTTACTACAAACCTTCGCGCAACCATACGATTCGGTCTCCGCATCCAGCACCCTGGGTATACCACTGCGACTGAACTCGGATCTGACGGGTACTTCTACAAGGGCTTCACTTGAGCAGTCATATCAGCAAACCATTGCTGACTTAAAGCTTGCCATGAGTCTTTTACCCTCCAAGTCACTAAATATAGAACAACCCACTTCCCTGGCCGCCGAAGGATTGTTAGCCAGGATCTACTTAATTATGGGTAAATATACTGAAGCGTTCACACATGCAAACTCAGTTCTGTCAAAGTATAATGCCCTGGCTGATTACAGCACCTTTAACGAAGTGAATGGGAGACTTACAGATTCACCATTCCCTCTGCCGGAGATGCTTTGCCTTACAACAATGCAAAACGTGTACTTTGCATCTTATTCAAAAGGTATTGTCGACTCAGTTTTGTATGCCTCTTATGATTCCAATGACCTAAGGAAAACATTCTTTTTTCAAAAGGTGTCGAATCAAATTCGATTCAGGGGTAACTATCAATTTAAACAAGGCGGGTATTTCTTTGATGGCGTCGCTACAGATGAACTCTATCTTATTAGAGCGGAGTGTTTTGCCAGGCTAGGAAACACGGCTGAAGCAATGGCTGATATCAATAAACTGTTAAAAACAAGGTGGCGTAAAAATCCTGACATGACATCGACCTATGTAGACATGTCAGCTGCAAGCCCGGATGAGGCGCTCAAAATTGTTCTGATGGAGAGAAGGAAAGAGCTTTTTTTCCGAGGTTTACGCTGGTCTGATCTTCGTCGTCTGAACAAAGACCCCAGATTTGCAGTGACGTTGACGAGGTTTGTGAATAATACAACTTACACACTTCCTCCAAACGACCCAAGATACACGTTCCCAATTCCTCAGAACGAAATTGATATCAGCGGAATTCAGCAAAATCCCAGGTAAACAAATATCTAAATTTTCAAATTAGCCCGGCTAGGAAGCCATTTCCATACTATACTAAATGTTTTCAGTGATGAAATATTTCCTTTTGATCCTTCTTTTGAGTGTTAGATTCCATTGTTTGTGCAACCCATTAAGCGACTCAGCCTGTATCTATGGAAAGATGTCTTTCCTTTCCGACAAAGATAGCGTCGAAATTGCTGTTTTTCCTGAGGGTATCTCATTTGGCAATATTGAGTCAAGGATATTTTTTGTGACCTCCTCTAATGGCGCATTTTCCCTTCATTTGCCAGTCGAAAAGAAGTATGTATGTGTCAACATCCTTTTTCCAAAATACCCAGAAAGGAATCTGGGGATATATTACGTAAGTGCCGGTGATAGCGTATCTATGAATGAGAATAATGGAACTATCCTCTTTAAAGGAAGAGGATCGGATAGATTCTATCTGCCCTATCGAATTAAAGAGCTGACACAAAGTATAGCTGGCCGTTTCGTATTGACTAACGAAAATGTCGATACATGGTTTTCGCTTCAGGATTCAATACGAGGAGCAAGCCTTAATGAGGTTGATAAGTTTTTTGGCAAGGAGAAGTCAGAAGAGAGAGAACTGCTAACCGCAAACTTTGTAATGATGGCCGAGATCAGAAAGGTCAGCTTTTTAAACAGAGTACTCAATAGTTCAAATCCATACTATTCTGCGGTTGAAAAGTTCTACAATTCATATTTATCTACTAACAAAGAATGGTATAGGGATTTTTATGCAAACCGAAAACTATATAGTCAATCACAATTCTATTGTAAATATTTGATTGAACAGTATAAGCTCGACAGTTGTTCTTTGAAACACAGGGATTTTAAAGTAACCTCATGCTTTGACTTTGTAGCTTCAAACTATAATGGCGACATAAAAGAGAAGCTTACGGCTCTTTTGATCAGTACCTATGAAAGTCAAATATCATCTAATGATCTCACTTACCTGGTTCCAAGAGTTAGCCCGATCCTGGTGAATCCGATATTTCGCGAGTATTTCGAGACTAATGCAAAGTCAAAATTAAAAGGAACTGTTTTATATAACTTTACATTAACTGATGAATTCGGAAAGATTAGATCTTTATCAGATTTCAAGGGGGCGGTATTGTTAATGGATTTTTACTTTACCGGGTGTGGCCCCTGCAGGAAGATCCATCCACTTTTGGACAGTATACGCGCCTTGTTCCCCAGGGATGAGTTTAAGTTGTTAAGTGTTAGCGTAGATATTAATAGAAAGGAGTGGATAAAAACTATAAATTCCGGTCTTTATACATCCCGTGAAAATATAAATCTTTATACAAGCGGGAATGGAGAGCAGGATACGTTAATTAAGCATTTCTACATTAATTCATTTCCTACATTGCTATTAGTTGATAAATTTGGAAAACTCATTGGAAGACCAGAGGACCCACGAAGCGACGAGGGCAAGGAATTGATCAGGATGATAAAGTCCGCCATTCTTGCCCATGGCTAGTGTAATAATAAAGGAAGGCGCCAATGTGATTGACGCCTTCCTTTGATCGATGACTAGAAATGCAGCTTATTAGCATTTGTAAATGATTGCCTGTTAGCCACTGGTATTGGCGTATTAGCAACCGGGGTATAACCACCCTTAGTTTGAACAGTGCAATAAGGAGCAGATACCGGAGGAATGGGAGTCTGGCAAGAAAGGGTCGTTGAAAGTGAATAAGTATATCCACCAGCATTGTCAGTTATAACATAGTATGTCTGACCGGCAAATTTATTGGGAGCATTTGTAAAAGCGCTGCCAATTCCGACGATGCTTGCGAGGGCGATGAAGCCTAATTTTGCATTTTTCATTTTTTGAAAGTTTAATGATTAGGAAATGATTTAATGTTCGTGTTTTATAGGGCACCTTATTTCGCGCGTGAAATGTCGTAATTAAACTGCAGTTAGAGAGGCTCAACGATCTTGCAATCACATGCACAGTTGTCGATACGGGAAGCCGTCCCTGGCATTGAAAGTGGGGGGATCGTAGTCCAATAGCAGTCGCCTGTGTCATCGTTGATACAATAGTATGCCTGTCCCTGGCATTGCGTCCTGTGATGTAAGTGTTTTAAGTCTAATTTTTGGACTCCCAACAGGAATATACTGGCGATGATTATTGAATTCATGTTCGACGTTTTTAAAATTACTGATATATCTTGCCGCTGTTTGAGTATGAGGCCAGATTGACTACTGGAATTGGGGTGTTTGCTACCGGAACATACCCTCCTTTGGTCTGTACTGTGCAATAGGGGGAGAAACTCCCATAGCTTGGACTTCCGCAAAGCATGGTTGGCTTTACAGAAACGTAGAGGTATCCTGCCGCACCATCCGTGACAACATAATATGTTGTACCTGCATAAACATTTCGCCGGCTGATAAATGCGCTACAAATACCCAGAATTCCTGCTAATAGGATTGTTGTTTTTTTACACACATGCATGATATTTTCAATTAATTAGGTCTTTAATATTTGTTAGACGGACAGCTTTATGCTTTTCCTTTTCAGGTTAACTGGTTGCCTAGCAGACAAATATCCACTGATTGCTATGGTCAGGAAGATGATATTGAATATCAAATGCTGGGGCCAATCTAATTTTTGAATTACACCGCCACATGAACAAGGGATCCTTCCAAAAAAATTCAATAATATTGCGCCTATATAAAGAGTGAACAGAGCCATAAGTATCGACGACGCCAACAATGCCTTCTTGCTAGTGGCCTCTATCATTAATAGGACGGCCAGAACAATCTCGCTGAGCGGAACCAAGACCATAAAGGACAGGGCCAGCCAATGAGGAAATGGCTGCGCTTCCATCTGCCTTTTGAATAATGGAATGTCCACGAGCTTGGAAACGCTGGCATAAAAGAAGAGTAAGATTAATAAAGATCGACTTGCTGTTATGATTAGGTCTCTTTTCATATAATGGTATTTAAAATATGAATGAAGTTTTTAACAATTCTGGTTTATAGTAGTGTAAAAGAAAGTATGCAACGCCTCCGTTCCCCGCAAGTAGATCAGCTGTTGCCATACCAGCGTTGGCAGTGTTCCAAAACAAACCGTCGTTTTGTGCCTGATTAGATGTATTTAATAGCACAGTACAAATATGGTGGGCTCTGTCAAAATACTCCTGACAATTTAAAATCCTATATGCCTGCAGGTACATCATTCCTAACCCCGCCATTCCTGAACCCAGACTTAATTGATCTGCGAGAAAGTATTTCGGGAACATTTCCAAACCTGACTTGATCGCATCGTTCAACTTTTCAATTCGAAACACTTCATAGGCCTTTAAACAGGCTAATATAATTCCGGCATTACCAGAATCAACATAGCAATCGGTAAGGGAACCTTTAGCTTTTGGGGTTAACCAATTCAATGCTCTTTCTACCGCGGCCTTTACGTTTTCGTCAGGTAGGTGACTATAGTATTCAGAGAGAAAATATACTATTCCGGCCACTCCATAGGAAAGACCAAGCTGCTCTTTTTCCTGGGGGAGGCCCCCGATGGGAAGACAGCGCCAGGAGCCATCGCTTCTTTGATTTGCCAAAATGTGGTCTTTGCAATGTTGCAGCAATGAATCCTTAAACTTTGGCTTGAGATATTCTGAGCAGTATAATAAAGATAAACCAAGTCCCGATACCCCATAGCCAATAGACAACTCGTTGTTGAATTGACCTAAAAGCTCATGTAAATAGCGATAGGTTTGTTCATTCTTGATAACCAGATCTGCCCTCATAGCTGCCACTAAGGCCACGGCTACCCCGTACCCCCCTTGATACAGTCCGGGTGCCATCCTGTCTCGCTGGTCAAGATATTCCGATTGTATCCAGTCCCAACTTGTATTTATTTCATGTTTAAGCGCACTTGTATCAAATTTATTTTCTGTAAGCAAGCTCAAAATATATTGAACACCGCTTATACCATAATACCATCCAGGCAATATTCCCCGTTTTAGCGAAGAGTTAGCAACATATCTGGGCCTGGAAATATCGGGAGAAAACCATACTCCATTTACATCGCAAAGAATGCCCAATTTATAAGAAAGTAAATGGATATTGAGTATATCCTGCATATCTACTGGTGCCGGATAATCTTCGATTGGGACCCCAGTAATTTTTTCTATTCTTTTCTGATACTCTTCTATTACTTGTTGTATTTCTTGTACATATGGCCTCTTGTCCGGATCTTCATTTAAACAGGAGACGATTAGGTCTGCCAGTATTTCGTCACGTAAAAAGAATTCCATTTTTTCTCTCAGTCGTGGTTTGTCTTTTGTGTCTACTTTAGACGGGTGTAAACCGGCGAGTAAAGTGATCATAAGAGCGCCAATGGCATATGAATCTTCCTTTGAAGTAGGCTCGGACTCATGTAATTGTTCCGGAGACATAAAGCCTGGTGTGCCATAATTAAATGGTAACGCTCCGTTGAAATATTTTTTGTGATAACAAAGCTCAAGATCGATGAAGTAGATATTTTCGCTTTGATCGACCAGGAAATTAACTGGTGTTATATCTCTATGAACATAGCCCTTTTTATGCATCCGGTCGACAAAAAACAATATTTTCCGCAAGCGATTGAGCACTAACTGCCTCTTTTCAAGATTGAGCTGAAACCAACATTTATTTTCTGCGAGCTCGCTTCTTAATTCCTGTAGTTGCCTCCCTTCAACATACTCCATTACAAGGTAAGAGTTCCCATGATGTTCAAAATAGTCGATGGCTTTGGGAGAAGGGATAATTCCTGCCAGATCCTGAACAATTTGAAATTGAAACAATAGTCTTTCCTTAATTGTACGTCCAGACTCGTCCATATACATATCCTTTTTTCCCTCCTTTACAGCACAAATATTGAACTTGAGAGCCCACCATTTTCTTAAGTCGATTGCTTTAAATACATTTCCTTTTACATCTGCCTTAATTACCTGAATGCGCAGGTATGAGTTTTTTAATACCTTTGTCTGTTTGATTTTAAGCGCTTTTCTTATTTCATTAAAAGGCCATGGTTGCCCTTTTGGAAAAGAAAATGGAATATTTAACTGGTCGGAATATCGAACATACAAGTTTCCTCCAAGGTGGTAGTCTGTCGGTATTTCTGCACCACGTATATCTTTGGTTAGGGGTATGAGGGTCTTAGCCAGTTTGAGTGCTTCTGCGGGTGTTCCTGGGTAGATGCTTATTATTTTTCCCAGCTGTTCGTAGCCAAAGTCAGCCGAATATAACCTCCGGGCTATTACAGAATCTGCCGCAATCCTAAAAGAAACCCCATTGCTTTTTAAGACGGGAGCAATTTTCTCAAAGAAAGAACAGAGTTGACTATGTATGACTGAAATATCCAGTATCCAATTCTTCTCCTCGATGTTACCAACCTGTAAATAGAGCCCAGATTGTACGTGATAAATCCCCCATTTATTGAGAATACTTGAATAATATTCAACTTCATGGCCAGCGGCTTTATCAGCCGGGTTAACAAGGTCCGTGGTGAAAAGTCCAGCTTCAGGCAGCATAGTGTATTTTTTTTGGTGCGGCTGGTAATATCTCTTTTGTCAGATTTGTTTTTGATCTGCCAGGCATAAAAGCTGAAATAAAGCTTTTACCTATTTCTGTCCAACGTCTTATTTTCATGACTGTTGGAGTATGTATCTTTATCAGTATCAGATCTTCTTCAAAGAAGTATTCCGGATGTGTCTTTAGTATATGTTTCAGCATTTTAAAGGATGCGAATGCCTCTTCTTTCCTTCCACTATGATAGGCTGTAATGTAAACACAGAAAAGCAATCGCCATCTATATAATGATTCGTCATTATACAAGATCCTTTTTTCACCAAGAGATTTGCAAACGAAATGGTTGTAACTGAATTTGCTATAATAGTAGGCCAGTTCCCAATTCTTTTCGTCAATATAATGCTCAATAACAAGAGCAAATGTTTCTGCCTTTGCAGGATATTCCAGGAAAGCCTGGATATAGTTTTGTTTAACGATGCACCAGGGTTCACCGATTGCCTGCCGGTTCTCCGCGATCTTTTTAAACAACATAAATCTTACTTCCATATTTCTTGCCTCCAGGGTAGCAGCCCAATCAAAATAGCTTTGTGCTTTTTTGTAATAATGTAGCGCCTGCTCCTTATCCTTACAATGACTTCCTGCTGCATTGTAGCTATCTCCCAGGAAATAGACAGTTCTGAAATTCTCATTACCCTGATCGAGATGGTCTTGCAGCATTTTTGCATAGTTCATGAATTTTGCAACCAGATCTCCTTTCCAGGAAAAGCCAACTTGTTCTTCAACTACCTCTATCTTGAACTCGTACTTTTTAACAATCGTTGGATCTGTATATGCCAACGTTTCATGGATAGGGCTTTCCCAGTAGATCTCCTTACTGAGCCTGTATAAGCCATGCCGGGTAAAAGTTTCTCTGCCAATCCGTTGCCTGATCACGTAGTAATCCGCTTCCAAGGACTCCTTTTTGAAAGCGGGGTCTATCTTTATCCATTCATCGCAATCAACCGTAAAGCCCCAGGACCTTCCCAAATCCCATCCGGCATTTGATGCGTGCTTTTTGAGCATGTCCAGGGCATGGTTTCGGGAATTTGAAAAGTTATCAAATGGACGCTCATGTATGTATGTCGGTAAATTATTTTTAAGCCCAAACTTCTTAATAATGTCTATAGTATTGTCAGTAGACCCTGTATCCACTGCTACGATCATGTCAATCACTGGTAGAACAGACTTCATCATGCGCTCAACTATATGAGCTTCATTTTTACAAATAAAATTAAGGGCCACCTTATTCATGACTGAAATGCTTTCTTACTTTTATACAATGATTGCATTTGTTCATCTGTAAAATATTCCGGATGAGCCTGACTAAATGACCACAATTCTTCAAAAGTGACTTTAGCTTCTGCCATATCTCCTATCTTGGAACATATTGATACATGATAATTCAATATTTTCCATCGGTAGAATGAATCATCTCCAAACCATTCCAGGTCTTCCGGGACCTGTGCGTAATATTGCTGTTTGGCAATGGATGAGTATATATATGCCAGGCCGAATTCCCTGCTTTCACGATAGTGCTGGATCACATGCTTCATCGCTTCCCCTCGTTTTGGATGGAAATTACTTGCATGGAGCAATGTCTCCTCTACCTGGGCCCACTCGACACCCATTTTTTCTCTTGCCAGGCCGAGTTGCCATTGGGCGAAGTATTTTACTTCACCGGTAGGAGGCTTTTGCTCAAAATATTCTCCATAATGTTCCAGTGAATCCAACAGTAGCCGTGTTTGTGTTGGTCCTGTTATGCAATATTGAGCAGCTTCCTGAAAGAAAGATGCCTTATATAAGCTTGGTAAGGCATTTGGTTGCTTAATGTTGCCAGCCGAAGCTCTAGCCCACAATATAGTAAAGCGTTGGAACGTGTGACTATTAGCCATCTTTTGGCTGATAATATGGCCGTTATCTTCATCACAAATCTCGTAAAGACGTTTGTTCGGATCGTCGGCAAACCCTGATCTTACATTTGCTGGTTCCGCTCCTATGGTTATTCCTGAGATCATATTATGGGTGGTTGACGTGTGACGAAGATACATTCGGTCAATAGCAGGATCAAGGCAACTTATAGCACTTTTCGGGCATGTTTTTTTTAGTGTTTTTACTGACGTCTTATACAGCTTTACCCTTATTGATAATGTGATAACGGTACTCATTAGGAGTGATCCCATGGCGCTCCCTGAAACATTTTATGAAATGGCTTGAAGAATTAAATCCATGCCGACGGGCAATCTGCTCTATGGTTAACTCAAACCTGTCTTCCAGGTCTTTGGTGGCTTGTTCGATCCGTACCTTTACCAGGTAATGATGCACTGTCATTCCTGTCATGAATTGCATTAGACTTTGTAATAACCGAACGTCGATAGATGCTTCAATAGAGAGTTGATCAGCAGAGATGTTTTCCATATAACACCGGTGAATATATCCAATAGCTTTTTTTGTTCGCTCGATGTCATAAGGCGTGTACGAGTTCCTAATAGGCATAAAATATAGATATGGTTTAACAATAATGGTTGTCACTACTATCAAAACCTTAACCTGATATAAGTTCTTTCACATGAGCAATTAGTTGAGGTTTGCTATGGTTTTGAAGCGTTCTTAACAGATGAGGATAGCTCAAAATTATGCCCGATAGGTCGTGGGTGAATTATCAAAAATGGAGTATAAAACACCTCTAAAATGAAACTAACGTATAACGTAGTGTTAAAGCTATCTAAAATGAAAAGACTCAGGGAGAGTGGTACTAAAAACCGGCACTTGTGCACCTTTGGTTTGTTCTCTCACCTGTTGTGTTACTTCCCTAATGAGCTGGTTTACTGACAAATTGGGGACTTGCATGTATTTCAACAAGGACGTGGTGAATACGCCACCTTTCAACTGTTGATATTCGTAGGCCAATCCTCCACTATGGGTGGCGAAACCAATTAGCGCCGGGGTAAGGCCGAAAGAGTGATCGGATCTTTCGATCAACGCGTTTATGCTGGAACTATTTCCTGTTGATACATCGGTGCCTCGTGCTGTCCTGCAGGCATCTATCAAAACTATTTTGTTGAGATCCTTGCTTTTTTGGGATAAACGGTCAAGAAGTCCATTTAATGCAAAACCCTGGGTAATAAGCTGCTTGTCATTTACTGTTGCATCGACTGGTAGAAGATAGTATACGCCATTTGATTCGACCCCACTTCCGGAGAAATAGAATATACATGTCCCTGTGTCTGGCAGTTGATCCAGCCATGAATAGCAGCTACGCGTCATCGCTTCATAGGTAGGGTCCAAATATAATTGGACACCAGGCGCTATGTTATTGAGTGCTGCTCGCATTGCTGAAGCATCTGACCTGCTGTATTCCAGTTTGTTGATGTTCTTATAGTTTTCTACTCCAAATACAAGAGACATATATTTTTGTGCGGGTTGCTGATATGACTTGTTTGCCGGGGCAGGTGTATAATTTGTCCAGACATCGATCTGTTGTTTAAGTGCGGCGTTTGGTTCGTAGCGCGTTGTAAAAGGACTCCCGTAATACTTATTCACGGTATCGGCAATTGATTCAGCATCGCTCTTGTCGGCCAGATCATGATATACAATTTTTTGTGTGTCAGACGTGGCAACCTGATCATAGATCATCATAATAGAGTAGGTGGTCTGACTTATCCTGAAACGACGTAGGTCCTTAAATATAGAACCTTTACTAGAATAGGTTCCCTCCTGAAAATGCATAACAACGTCCTTTTGGGGAGTGGGTACGTCAATCCATAACTGCATATGGCGGGTCTCACTAAGGGATACGGGGAATTCTGGCTTATTGGCTTTAATATTCAGTCGAAAATAATCAGAGGCTGTTTTTGCAAGCAGTTTTGCGGCCGTACTATCTTTGTTGTAAAAATAGGTTACTTCGCTGGAACCTGGAGACATATGTCTCAGACCTGAATCCACACTTCGTTGTAATATTTCTGAATAGAACCTGCCTGTACGATTTAAAAATCCGCTGAATGTTCGTGCCCGGCTTAGGGTCGATCCTGTCCCAATTACAAATATGTTGACCGTATCAGACGGCGGCGGTGTATAGGCCCCGGTATTCTTTATCCAGATTTTGAGGATATTGCGATCTTTTTCCGGCAGGCTCAGATCATATTTCAACATCCTGAAATAGCCGGGGCTGTTCTTCTTGATCCTAAAGAAATTGTTCACCACGTTGCTTAGCGCTGCGATATTGGGCTGCTTCTCCGGTGAATAATAGCGGATCTCGTTATCATTTGGCGCCTGCCTGTAGGGTTCCAGCCCCCTCTCTTTGACAACAGGCACATAGTAATGCAAAGATTCCAACGTATCCTTCAGCCTGTATGCGGCCTGCCTTTGCGTCGTGTCGCTGTATACGATGTCCACCGTATCTTTATATACAATTACGCTGTCGCATGCTTTCCCACGCAAGCTTACATAATAGGCGGTATTGGGAGCGGGAAGGAGTATAGATCGGTATGCCTGTCCGTTGATATTCATGACAACCTGTAAAGGATCGGTCTGGGCTGTCAGGTCCAATTTTACAGTATCATCGACGCGCGTTATAAATATACCGCTACGGATGATGGTACTGTCCCTTGATACAGAATAATAAATATTGCTACCAGGTGTTTCCAGCAACAGTTTTCTACTACAGGGCGTTGAGATCAGATATAAGAATGAAGAATCAGGGATCGTTGTATGCGTGACCTCCAGGTTCAGCAGCCTGTTAATTTTGCTGGCTGCATACTGATCCATAAATACTAATAAAGAGGATGCCAGCAGCATGAAAGCGAATGCTATGCCACTGGAGATCTTTTGCCATTTCTTCCACCGACTGATCTTTTTCTTTTGCTCCGCAAAAAAGGATAGGTTCTCATTTTCAGCTCTATGCTGGACAAATTCCTGGATGCCAACCGGCTTATTGCCGATCATTACCGGTGTATCCCAGGGTTCTTCTGATCTGTTGTTCCCCTGTTCAAGGTAGATCTTCAGAGACGTGTCAGACAGCTGCTGCTTGCTGTATAATGAAATAAACTTCTCCGCGTTTATTTTCAGCTCTTCCTCACTATTATAAATAGGCCTGTAAATGTCTTTATTCTCATCGGCAGTAGCAAACAAGACGAAGCTACTGGTATATTTGTTGACCATTTTCTCTTCATAACTGAAAACGGTTTCGTCCAGCTGCACTTCTTCCAGGAGATTCAGCAATGCAGCCCTTGCCTTAAGCTCGTTCTCCAGACTTAGTTTTTTCAACAGTGCGAGCCTTATGGAAGCTGTGAAACGCCCTTCCTGCATCCATTTTACCCTTGCAAACTTTAGTAAATTCTCATAATTGACCTTATAGCTTCGGGCGCCTGTTATCGTCCTCCCTATCGCAATGGTGACATCCCAGCTTATTTTTGTATATACTGCCAATGCGCAAAGCCATTGTATCAGGTCCTCATCATGGTCCAGATACGCTGCCAGCGATGAATAGTTGTTCACATCGACATAAGCAGACTCATAGGTCGCTAATTTCTTTTGGGCAAAAAGGTCCCTTTTATCCCGGTCTGTCTGCAACAGGGATATTATTTCCAGCAACCCCACGACGTCTGCCGGAACGAGATCAAACAGACCGGCCAGCGCCTGTTCGTTGGCACCCCAGTCTACGTAGGGTACGGGTGTCACCAGTATCCTGTTCTGCCAGAAGGAAAATTGATCCAGGTAGTCATTTTTTACACGCGGGTTATGGTAATCCAGGAAATTGTAAGCCGAGGAAAATACGAACAAGTTGGAATTGTAATAGGAATTGGCCAATTGTTGAATGGTACAGCCTCCGCCTTCATCTGCCTTGTAAAAAAGATCCGGTTCCTGGTAATAGTAATAGAAATCGATGCTGACAGATCTGTTGATGAAATATTTGATCAGGAATGAGAAAAGTTTGAATTGCTGACTGTTGGCATAAGCACAGTCTACCAGGAATAGATAATAAACGTCCGACTTCCTGGTTTTGAAGACAGGGTCGATCAGCTCGATGTTCTTGATGGTCCTTTCGATCGTCTTTTTGCTATCAAAGCTGCGGATCGGGCTCTCTGTGGACTTTTTAAGGTCATTGGCAAGCTTTCTTAATTCAGTGATCTCTGCTACCTGATGGTCTTTTGGTTGATAGGGGATCTCATGCGGCGGTGCCTGCCCATTCAGGTTGTCCAGTTCTACAAGCTTGACAGGGGCGTGTTCTTTTCTTATTTTATTCATCCGCCGGCTGATGTAGTACGTCCAGCCCATGCAGGCCAAAGCGCACAAGGACAAGAGTATTACCCATCGGCTATTCGTTGAGATAACTGTCTTTGCCGGCAGGGGTTGGGTATCTGTAAGGATATCTATCTTATTTCGCTGAACACTTTGTGTGACGGAGGTCGAAAAGAAATCTCTGGGGAATTTGGATAAGAACGGATCTGTCTTGGTCGTATACCGGACAGAAATTGTATAGGTCCCCGTATCGGGAAAGGTGTATGTTAATTCTTTTTTGTTGATCCAGTCGGCGGCTGAGCTGTCATTCACATACCAGGTAAAAGGCAATGGCAGGCTGTCCGATATTTCCAGTTGAAATGTTGCCGGGGTATTGAGATAAGCTATTTCATTCGATGGGACGATCTGCAGGCCCCATTCCGGCGCAACATAGCATTTCTCATAGACCGTCGTGTCTATATGGTATTTATCGGAGTACAACCGGAAGGAAAGGGTGTCAATACCGGCTTTGTTCAAATAAAAGGAATGTCGGTAGGTATGTACGGTGTCTTTCTGACTATGAAGACGCTGCGTTATCCCGATCCTGGCTGTGTCTTTTTTATTTGCAAACAGCAGCTCAGGATTGATGGATGCCGGCGAACCAAGGTTGTTGAACGTGCTGTCAAGATGGGTGAATGATGACCAACCAAGAGAAGGGCTGTTAGAGCCAGAATAGATCACAAAAGTTAGGACGACCAGGATGACCAGAATAAGCGAAGGTAAAATAACCCTGTTCCGGATCTTCCGTGCCCGCATCCTTTGTGCATCCAGCTTTTCGATCCGCTGCCGGATCAACCCGGCATAGGGCTGTATGATCTCCTTTTCAAACAGGCGGTGGAACTCCTTTTGCTCTTCATTGGACCTGCAGATCAACGGGGATAGATATTTGGCCAGGTCTTCCAGTTTAAATGAGCTGTCGGAAGCGCATTTGTCTACGATATTCAAAGCTTCGACATATGTCTTCACGCCAACGGCAAACCGTCCTTCCTTGAGCGTGGCAAGAAAGGACACCGTCAACGCCCTTAGGTCCGAAGCCTGGTTAGTCTCCAACTTTTGTCTCTTTATATATAAGTTTGATGTCGCTGTACTTTTTGAGCAATGTCGCCAGGGCAGCTTTATTCTTGTTGAGCTCGAGGTGAAGGCTTTTACTATTATAGAGCCATTTCAGACAATCTATCAGTTCTGAAGTAGACGGCTTCTTGGAAAGCCCGTTCTCATCCCTGATCTTAAAGAAATCGGCGATCCTGCTATCCAGCAAGGTCTCGTCGATATCAGGGATATGTTTTTTGATAATTTTGAACAGCTTTTCCTTTATTGGGAATTCGATCTGATAGAACAGGCATCTCCTTAAAAAGGCGTCAGGCAGATTCTTTTCAAAATTACTGGTCATCAATACCAGAATTTTATCTTTGATCTTCTTATCCGAGCCATCCAGGCTGAAGGTCAGCCCCAGCTCTTTCATGTAGAACTCATATTTTTCTATTTCATTCAGAATGTCATTGGGGAAATCCCTTGGCGCCTTGTCGATCTCATCTATCAGGACCACAGAATTATTCCCCTTACAATCTTTTAAGAATCGATCCAGGATCCTGTCGCAGTCCTTATGGTTCCGTAATAATTGCAGCTGGTAGTTCATGTGGCGTTCGTCCAGCATTTCCTTTCTGACCACTTCGGGCCCTATTGCGTTGACAATGCTTTTCCCGAATGCTTCCAGCGTAATGAACTCAACAGCGCTTTTCTCCTTATTGGCAAAATGGGCTACCGCGTCGTACGTATAAAAAAGGTCCTGCGCAAGCGAAACGGACTTGGTATTGAAGATAAAAAGGTCTTTCGATCCAATGATCGATAAGTGCTTTGCGTAGGTAGTTTTTCCGGTGCCCGGGTCGCCGGCCAGCAGTAAAGGCCTGTTGAGGAATTCGGCTACACTTCTGGCAATATCGAGGTCCTCGGGCGGCAGATAGGTTGAGTTGCCGTTCAAAGCGTGCTCCTGGGTGTTGTTTAACATGGTCATTATCTTTTAACAGTGCGTGAATTAATGTTCCGTAAGCATTCGAAATATGTCTTTGGAAAGGTCCTGGTGTCTATGAAAACCTGATTAAGGATGGCCTCCTTATTGGCTTTGAACTTCTCTGAAAAACCTTCATCCTTTTCACTGATGAGTTCGTTGAACCAGTTATTGATGTCGGTGATCTCCACATTCTTCAACCTGCCCAGTTCATAATACTCAGTTTTAAAGCCTGGCATATTGCTTTGAACGAAAGGCTTACCTATGTCTTTTTCGGTAATGACATATATGATAAAAAAGAAATTGTACAGGAACCCGTTGGACCTAAGACAGTCATCTATTTTACCAATGAATCTATTGATAAGCTTGATATACCTTTCAGTCGTCGTATCCGGTAGGGTTTGATCTATGATGAATCCCAGATATCTGTTTTGGATCTTATGCTCTTTTATCTGTGGATATAAGGTATCAAATGAAACGAAACGTGCTTTTGCCTTCAGGATATTGAAGGAGGACGCTATCAGCAGATGATTGAGCGCCTTCTCATCTTCATCGTCATTGCCACGTATAGAAGCGGATATGGCATTATTGTCCACCCAGGTGATGGTCTCCAGTGGTTCGTTCGGAGTGAGGATCGTTCTCACTTTTATGGAAAATTCATCAATAGCGTCCTCATTTCCTTTGGTGCTGATGACAATGGATGCCGTATTGGTCGTATGACCAATTATACTCAAATTGTTCTGCAGGTACCTGACCTGCTCGGTCCTGTTGATAGAGGCTTTTTGGATCTGCCCGATCTCCAGGTTTAGAATGCTGTTAAATATCAAATTTGTTTTGGCCAGGAGGACATTTACCTCATCGCCTAGTTTGGAGAGACTGTCGATCTTGATGGTAGAGGTAGTTTCGTTCAGCTTCTTTTTGAACCTGGCGTGCTTTTCGGCTATCGTAGGGTCTGCGAGGTCGGACTTAGGGTCCATTTTTTCTGTGGAAAAGAAATGGTCGGTGAGTTCAAACTTGTAAATATGATACAGTTTGTGGGTGAAATTTTCGCAAGCGGCGTCATATTCAAGTTCGGTATAGGACTTTTCAGCTTCATTTTCGATGATCTTCCCCTGCCTGTTCTTGTATCGCGGGGGGAATGATCCATACCTTGCGCCTGTCAATAGGATATATACATCTGCGTCCATTACATTGGCCAGGCAAATATCGATGTCCATCCTGTTGGCCCCGTCGCCACGCATCATTTCCATGACTTCCGTGAACTCGAAATATTCGGGCAACCGGAAATGGATATGATCAAGTATCTTTTTTCTTACGTCTTCGAGGTCAATGAATGTCGATGATATGTACAATTTCAGTTTGGACATGCGAAAGATCAATCAGTTAAGAAACTGAGCGTGAGAATGTTCTTCCTTAAAGATAGGGAGGAATTGGCGTGCAGGATGAATAATGGGTGAAAACACCCATTTTGGGATCGTCCGATCTTTCCCAGGGAAATATTCATTAACATTACGCACTTTGCTTTATCATATAACCTCAGCCTATGCCAGCCCCGAAAATACCGCCTTCCAAACAGATAGACTACACTAAGGTGTGTTTTGTGATCATGCCGTTCGGCAAGAAGAGGGTACAGAAAAAAATGATCGATTTCGACTACATCTACGACAAGGTCTTTGCGCCTGCGATCGCGGCTGTGAACCTGCCCGAAGGTGGAAAGCTCATCCCCAAGCGTACCGACAAAGACTATTTTGCTGCCAATATAGACATCGAGATGTTCAAATACCTGGAATATTCACGGATAGCCCTGGTGGACATCACTGGCCTGAATGCCAATGTCTTTTACGAATTGGGAGTCCGGCATCATGCGAACCAAAGCGGTACCGCCATTTTCCGGCAGGAAAAGCTGGTCCCTCCTTTTGACATCAGTCATATCAAGGCGCTGCCTTACCAATACGAGCCTGTAAAGCATATCAAAGCGTCCAGGGCTTATATAAAAAAGGTGCTTACCGATTCACTGGAGTACAATAGGATTGACAGCCCCGTGCAGGTGGCGTTGCAGGCCCAGCACACCGGCAACCCAAAGATAGACCCCTTGCTGGTGGGCGCTACCAATGCATTCCGGAAGGATGACTGGGATACGGCCGTCGACAAATACAGGCAGGCGATCAAGGTGGATGACCGCAACCCGCTGTTACACCAGGAACTGGGTCTGTTATTAAAAAGCCGGGGCAGGTGGGCGGAGGCTGTCCACCACTTCGAGCAGGCGACCCTGCTATCGCCTGACTATGGAGAGGCCTGGAGAGAGCTGGGTATAGCCCGGAACAAGCTGTATATGCAAGCTGTCAAGGATGCAACGAAAGGTCTTGAGACAGGTGAGGATGATCTTCTGAAGGCCGTCACGCTGAAAGAGGACGATTTTGATGCCTATGCTTCCCTCGGTGGCATCTACAAGCGGCAGAACCTGCTTGAAAAGTCCCTGAAAATGTATGACCTGTCGGTGAAGGTATCCAACGGACATCCCTATCCCTTATTCAATTCGATCCTGCTCCAGGTAAGGGAACGGGGGATCCGCAGCATCACGGCCAAACAGAAAGTATATATGAAGCGGGCGGAAGCCTCCTTGCGCAAACAGGCGGAGAACCGGCCTCCCTATAATATACCATGGTGTTTTTTTGATCTTTCCGTGCTCAGCATGCTCATGGGCAAAAAGAAAGAGGCTCTTGACATGTTGAAGGCAGGCATTAAGCATTCCACCGAAAGTTGGCAAAAGAACACGCACCTTGAGACACTGATGCTGGTGGAGAGGCAGAAGGATCAATTGAAGGGATGGAAGGAGGCGGTAGAACTGTTGGAGGCCTGAAAATTCTATTACATGGACTGAAGCAACAGGCTGGCTGCCGACCTTATTTGAACATGGTCTTTTTCGATCTCTTCAGGACTTAGGAAGGAAGCCGGCGTAAAATTATCCCGGCCGATCCTGTTCAGGCCACGGAAAGGCTGCCCGGCTTTCCAGGTGGCATTAGCCAGCCTGGCGAATAACAGCTTCTCATCGGCCCCGATGGTGGCATCCATGATGGACCTCAATGTTTCGGTAGGGGGTCGGCGCCTGGTATAGGCCAGCCAACTCAGCCCACACTCAAGGGCGTAAAAGCCTGCAATATTCGTAGCGATCTTTTCTTCCCGAATACTTTTTTGCATGATAGACGTATCTTCCTTATTCGGAAAAGGAGGCGCCGGCTGTTGTTGCGATAGGAAATAGCTGGTTTCAATGTGTTGAGCCATTTCAGCGGCGAAGTCATTATCTTTTTCCAATTGCCCGATGGCCTCCCATTGCTCTTGCTTCGTGGCCTTCTTTGCATCCTGAAGGGCATCGAGGAGTTTGCCGGCGGCTGCCAGGATCTGATCTGTATCCTTTTGTATCTCTTCAGCCGGCAGGAAATTGGCGACCTGGAAATTGGGTCGGCGGATCCTTTCCAGTCCTCTGAAAGGCTGGCCTGCCTTCCAGGTCGCGTTGGCAAATCGATCCAGCAGAAATAATTCATCGGGTCCCGCCGTGCCGTTGACGATCTTTTCAAGCCAGGAGACCGGCGTTCCTCCGGTTGTCTCCAGCAACATTCCGATGCCGCATTCCACTGCATAAAAAGGTGCCAGGCTAGTGGCGATTCTTTCTTCCCGGGCACTTTTTGGGAGGATGCCGTTCATTTCGTCCTCACGTATGAATGGGGGAGGGTCCTGTCCTTGTGATGTGTGATATGCAGCATCCTGGTGAATGGCCATTCGCAGTGCAAAATCCGTATCCTGCAGTAGCAAGTTGATGCTGGATAGCTCTTTGTTTATTTGCTGCTGTTGATCCATATGGTAAGTTACCAAGGTTACACCAATCTAAACCTATCCCCATCAAACAAGCCCAGGTCCCCCAACTTCAAATGCGGGATGACCAGCAATGCCATGAATGACAGGGTCATGAATGGCGCCCTAAGGTTGGAGCCCAGTCCTTTTGCCATGTGATCGATGGCTGTGTAAGCTTCGGCCACCGCAAAACCGTCTTGTAAACTCATGAGGCCGGCGACCGGCAGGGGAAGGATAAGTTCTGAAACCTCCGCGTCCGGGTCCACGCATGCCAGACCGCCTTTCTGGGCAATGATGAGATTGACTGCCTTGCAGATGCTGTCGTCATCAACACCAACTGCCACGATGTTGTGGCTGTCATGGGCGACGGAGGAGGCGATGGCGCCCCGCTTCAGGCCGAAATTCTTAATAAAGGATTTGGCGACCGGGGCCGGGTTATATCGGTTGACGACCACTATTTTTAAAATGTCTTTGGCGGGGTTGCTCTTTATAAGGCCGTTGTCAGGAAGGACGTCTGCGACAGGAGCAATCAGCTTGTTAGTGATCAGCTGTCCATCCAGGGCCTCAATGACATATACCTGTTCCACATTCTCCTGCTCTCCCCATTTGTCAAGGGGGTAAGCGAAGTCGGCGGGCGTATGAGGCGTTGCGTTGAAATTATTGATGGGGGCGGCTTCCAGCATGGATGCGCCGCTGGTCGGAGGCGCGGGGGGGATCAGATGGGTAGAAGCGATCTTTGGATTGCCATTGTCGGCCACCAATTGGCCTTTGATATAGGTCTTCAATACCTTGAATTCCTTCAGGTCTTCCACTACGATGCAGTCAGCCGGGTCGCCTACCCGGAGCAGACCGGAATCGAGCTTATAATGCAGGACCGGGTTGAGGCAGGCAGCTTTAAGTACTTTGAACAGGGGTATGCCTTTGGCAACAGCCCTGGCGCAGAGCTGGTTGATATGTCCCAGCAGAAGGCTGTCGGGATGCTTGTCATCGCTGCAAAACATCATCTGGCCGGAATGGTCGTTCAACAAAGGAACCAGGGCGTCGAAGTTACGGGCGGCGCTGCCTTCGCGGATGAGGATCTTCATTCCATATTTAAGCTTGTCCAGGGCCTCTTCGGCCGTGAAGCATTCGTGGTCAGTGCTGATGCCGGCATCGATGTATTGTTTGGCCTGCTCGCCTCTGAGACCAGGAGCATGACCATCGACCGGCTTTCCCAGGTCCTGGGCGGCGGCGATCTTGGACATTACTTCTTCGTCATGGTGGAGCACGCCGGGGAAGTTCATCACCTCGCTGAGGTATCTTATCTCGTCCTTTTGTAGCAGCTGCTTCACTTTCACGGCGGATAGGGTAGCGCCGGCCGTCTCGAAGATCGTCGCGGGTACGCAGCTGGGGGCGCCGAAATTGAAGTAAAATGGAACGGTATTACCATTGCGGATCATGAACTCCACGCCGGGAAGGCCGCAAACATTGGCTATCTCGTGGGGGTCGCTCACGGTGGCGATGGTGCCGTGGACGGTGGCCAGGCGGGCAAATTCGGAGGGTATCAAGAGCGAGCTTTCAATATGGACATGGGCGTCGATGAAGCCGGGGAGGATATAAGGGGATTGCTGGGAATACCGCTCGTCGCCGGGTTCCAGCCGAGTGATGGATTGCACTTTTCCGTCTGAAAGGGTAACTTCTGCGGGATAGATGTTCTCTGCGAAAATGTCTACTAACTGGCCTGTGATGCGGATCATGTAAGTTATTTATATATATGTAGCTTTCTGAGTGGAAAATTAAAGAAATTATACCTTAGGGCCTCTAAATCTTATTATATGAGCGTATTTAGAATGTCCCTGGCAGTTCTTGTTTGCTTATTCGCAGTAGCAGTCAAGGCTCAGACGGCCGACGAGATCGTCGCCAAACATATCGAAGCCCTGGGTGGGAAGGAAAAGCTGCTGTCCATCAAATCCATCTATATGGAAGGGGTGGCTGTCATGGGGAATGGGACGGAGATCGATACAAAGACCTGGCAGGTGAAGGATAAGCTGTACCGGCAGGAGATCTCTTTCGGCATGGGCAATGTAGTGGTCATCGTCACGCCTACCAAGGGATGGCGGTCCGACCCCCGAAATGGCGGGGCTTTTGCGGCAATCCCGGATTCAATGGTAAAGAACATGCAGACGCAGTTGGACCCCGCGGGCCCGTTGGTGGACTATGCGGCCAAGGGGAGTAAGATTGAGCTGCTGGGTAAGGACACGGTGGGGGGTAAGGCGTGCTATAAACTGAAGCTGACCTACGCTGCTGGAAATTATGTCACTTATTACATCGATGCACAGAGCTATTATGTACTGCGCGTGGCCCGCAAGGGTGGGGGCATGATGGGCGGAGGCGGTGGCGGTGGTCGCCGGGATCCCAATGCGGAATTCAATATTGACTTTGGTGATTATCAGAAGACGCCGGACGGATATATCTTTCCTTTTACGATCGTGGCCGGAGGATTTGGGGCGAAATCGAGCGTGGAGAAGCTGGAGGTGAATAAGCCCGTGGATGAAGAGAAGCTGGGGAAGCCGGGTAATTAGGAAATAATCAGTTGTTTAATAACCAAATCCGTCTGGCAAGTTAGTAAGCCCATTCAGGTCAAGTTCTAATTTGGTGGTATTGTTATCTGCAGAGGCGCCGACTGTAAATGCCTCATGGCTACGAAGATCTCTAAGTTCAGCCAAACCATTCTTGACAAGGACTGTAAATTGGGAAGGGGAGAACTCCGGATGCAAATGGAATGTCACCTTTCCGGTTAACGGATTTGTTTCTGGTTCGGTTGAGGTAACCTTCAGATTTACATAATACCAATCCTTGTCTTCGCTGTCACGGTCAACGTGGGCAGAAAGTACCCTCCCATTAGCTTTCGAAAGGCCGCCCCATTTCCCCTTTTGAAGGTTATCCTTCACGTATTTAATTGATTTTTTATTTGGCACCCGGGACCTGTATATGGGCTTTGGGCTGTACGGTTTTAGCTTCGGGCGCACTTCCCTCAACTGAGATTGAAGTCTTAGGTATGATCCAACATTGATTATCAAAAAGAATACGCGGTCTTTTAGGTCCTTTCGCGCTGTCTCAAGTGCCAGAGTCGCCGACAGGTTAATCTTCTCAGCATCTTTCCCCTGATGGCTCAAGTAGAAAATAATTGAGATAAAATAGTTTCCAGTATCTTCGGATAAATTGAAATCATCAAGAATATTGATTATCCTTGTTATTTCTTCAGATCCTACCTCAACTTCACCGTAGACGAACTTGTAATCCATCAAAAGGCTAAAGCTTTTGTTGGAATTGGTTTTATTGAGACGAAATTGAGAAATGTTAGATCTCTCATTTTTTAAAAAACCTATCATTTCTACATTTTCAATGGAGCCTACAATATCATTCATTTTCCTTAAAGTATAGTGCTCAATTAACTGGTCAATCAGATGCAATATATAGACGCTATCTTTTTCAAGGTGTTTATATATATTCTTAAATAAATCATTATCTCCTCTATTTTCGTAATAAAATCGAACAGGTTTTTCAAATAACGCAGTATAGTCTCCATTATATTTTATAAAGCCCATTTCGTGAAAGCGCTGCAAAAGGTCAACGAATAAAACTTCCTCTTCCATAAACGTCTGAGTGGGATGTAATTCTTTGTTCAACCCGTCCAGAATACTTATGAAAGTTAGAAAATCCGATTTGAACAATTCAAAGAGTGCGTCTCCCTCTCCGAATAGTTTGGACGGATCCGGTTTGTACTGCAAGATCATATTTTCGCTAACAGCCGGCACTGCGTTTTTCTTTTCCATCGCCTTGTTGATTAAACCAACATCCACTGCTTTTTGATAAAAATCAAGTATGCATAGCTTCAATGTTTCCTCCAGTTGCGGATATGGGTATACCGTGGAGGGTCCATCCAGTTTTCCGAATATAAATTCGGTGATTGTCAACATGCTAAGAAAAGGCCGGTTTTCTTTTGTAATTAAACCGGCTACCCTAAAGAGCTGCATGCTTATGTGTCCTTTTACGGTTTCAGGGATGTCGGCGTTCAGATCGAGAGAAGAGAGTTGTTTTTTTAATATGGTCATTTTTAATTGTTCCAACTCAAATTGGCTCTCTGTTACGGGCAGCAACGCCGTTTCTCCTTTCCATATGATATCCTGCCGTAGCAAATTCATGAAAGTACGTGGAAGACATTTGCTTTTGTAGACGTAACTATTGCAGACGCGTGTTATAATATCTTTTTCAGGTGATATTAATTTTTCATATGGAATATGTTTTATAATATCAGCGCTTTCAGTGGCTCCTTTCAGCAGGAAATCATTAAAAAGCTTTGTATAACGATGCTCAGGCATTAATCCTATATGTATTATTTTGGAGAACAGGCTTGCCATCATCTCATCATCCTGCTCTTTCAGCTGATAATACTTTAGTGTCAGTTTTTGTCCGGCAACAATAATAAAGTCCGCTTTCCCTCTCACCAGCCAGGGTTTCATTTCCTTTAATAGCTTATCCAGGTCTTCATCATCTACTTTATCCAGCTCATCCAGGACAAATACTAACTTGTAGCCTTTCTCATCGAACTTTGTGATCACCTGGTCCAAAAAATAAGATGTAATATTATCATCCGACAAATTCGTCCTGGTGTTTTTAGTAGTGGAGGTCTGTTTAATACTGTACTTCGCGGAAAAATTTATCAGCTTTGCGATGCCCCAAAATATAGCTGCAAAATAGAGACCTGCTTTAATGGATGGGAACGCGGGCCATGTAATATATTTAAAGAGTGGCATTGCCAGCACTTCGACAAGGTAAGGCAGCAGGATAGGGCTAGCCGCCCATGCTATCTTTTGCAAAAACGCCTTTGAGTCCATGCTGAATTCCGCGGAGGCGTTCTTTTCATATATTTTTTCACGCTCTTTTTTTACCGCATTGAATGTACTGTCATAAAGATCATCTAATGTATCAATTGACTCGCCGGCCATCGCAGCGTTGTCTGTGACGGTCTCTTTTAGATCTCTAATGATCTGTCTTAAAAAATAGGTCTGACTTTCATACCTACTGAAAGAAGAATAGACAAATACCACTCTTTTACCTGATGCCTTACCTGCGTTTGCCATTGCAAGTTCGTTGCATTTCTGCTGGACTCGCTTGATAAAAGACGTTTTACCCGAGCCCCTATATCCAGAGACAAGGTAGCAGGTGGGACTAGCATAAGTTATTTCGGAGACAAGGTTGCCCACCTGGTCGTCCTTAAAGGAGAACAGCTGATGGTAGGTGGGGTTGAACGGATCGTATGGAAAATCAATTAGATTCTTGCTTTCAATTAGCAGATACATAGGTAAATTTTATAATATCCTACAATTCTCTAACGATCCTAAACCCCTGTCTTGAATATCTTGCAGAGGGAATATCCCGTCCTCTGTAAGAACACCTTGCCATGGATAGATCGGACAAATAATGGCCTCCTCTCGTTCCCCGCATCGCCTCATCTCCCAGGTCCATCCTTTCCCGCTGGAAATCGTCACCGGAGTCTAAAGGGTACCTATAAAGGAAATTGTCTTTTTGCACAATCGAGCTGCACCACTCCCAGACATTTCCCACCATATCGGCCGGCCAGCTCGTTTCAGAAAAACACCCTACCGGAATTACTCTGTGTATGCCTGCTTCTCGTGAGTTGCATCTCCCAGTATCGAATGAATTCCCCCAGGGGAAGATGCTGTTATTGGAGCCTTTTGCCGCAGCCTCCCATTCAGTCTCCGTGGGTAAACGGATCAACCTGCCCATCTTCGAACCCAGCCAGCTGGCGAATGACGCGGCTTCATACCAGGTGACATAGTTCCTCGGGCAATTGCTACTTAGAAGTCCATTGTCCGGGGGGCCATTCTTCAACCGCCAGGCTAATCCGGCATTTGTCCACCACTGGTCGCTGTAATATCCATCAGTCGCATCGACAAAGGCATTGAATTGGATGATTGTTATCGGATAAATGGATATCTCGAATGGTGCGACCACTGGTTCGAAGGCCGGTGTCTCCCGCTGGAACTGCCAATCGGAATGTAGATTTTCCTTTAGCAAGGTGATATCTTCTGCCGTGGATCCCATGACAAATGCATTCCCTTCTACCTTCATCCAGGCAATATCCGGAAGGCCGTCCCTACCCACTCCTATTCCTCGCCGGCTGTCGCCGATCTGTCCCAGGGCCATGGCAATATCCTCCCTTTTCATCAGGTGCAGGTTCTCCTTCTTATTGAGCTCCTGGATGTATTCATCCCTCAACTGATCGACAATGACCGTGATCATCTCGTCATTGTGTTGCAACTTATGTTCATTAATGATCTTCGCTGACAGCCAGATCAAATCAGGTTTGCGGCTTTTACAAAGTTGATATAGGAGTTGCCAGATCTGCAGTTCATTTCCTTGTCGTTTAAGAATAGATACCACCAGCAGGGCGACCTCCTGCCATATCTGGAACGCGCCATACAATCTTTCAACTATCAGTTTGACAAAGTTTTGTTTTTTAGAAATATGAGACGCCGACAAGTATTCCTGGAACAGACGATGTGTAAATCTATAATTATTAGGCTTATCCGAATAAAGGATGCCGGCATTCTCACTGATGTATGCGAGCGTTTTATGCATATCTACTGTGGCCCCAAGATTGTATAGTTCAACCAGGATCAGCCCCAGATCAATGTCCTGACTATCCGCCTCCTTTGATCTTTCCGAGGCTTGCAGCGACTCATAGGCTATATTCTCCAGGCATTTTATCATCCTGTCTTTATCGCATCCCAGGTAAGTCAGCAGGTTTTTTTCCTTCGTATTCCTCAGTGTCCAAGAGGTAAGCAGTACCGAGATCGAATGGTTCAGGAGGTCTCCTCTTTCCACAGGCAGCGGGTGGCTCGGATGCTGTTGGTGCAGGAACGACAGTAATAGAATGAACAGCGGTTGTTCTCTTAAATTGTTGGGGACGCTTTTCAGGTGTCTGACCAGGACGTTGACCTCATCTTCGGAAACACTTCTGTTACTAAATACCTTCAAAAAAGACGCGATCAGCATTTTAGACTCATCTTCATCGACCGGCATGATCTCTATCGTCTCGAAATCTTTTAATGACCACGAAGAATATCCCGCAGGCCTTGAAGTGACGACAACTTTGCAAAGCGGAAATCTTTCGGCCAGGCAGCGGATAAGATTTCTGATCTGGTCCCTTCTTTTTTCCAGCGTGTTGTTGTCGTAATGTGATAATTTTATCTCGTCGAGTCCGTCAAAAATAAGCAATCCATTCCCTTTGTTGAGCTGTTCAAGAATGTAATCGTATTCTGCCTGGTTGTTATTTAGTATGACGGTCTTCAAATAGTTCAGATAGATCCGCTCATCTGCCGCGAATGCACTATCCTCTATTCCAGGAAAGACAGCACTGGCCACTAACGACTTGACCTCCACGAAAACAGGATTCAGCTTTTCTTTCCTGAAGTCCCAGAAAGAGGGAACTTCGTTCTCATCCTTATTGTAAAATCGTCGATAATGCAAGCATGCAATCTTTTTCGCAATAGTGCTTTTTCCTGCTCCGGGTGGCGCCAGTAACACTACATTTTTGAAAAGGGCTATAGCAGAAGATACCTCAATATAAGCAAAGTTCTCCTTCCTTCCATTGGACCAGACGGGAGATGCCACCAGCGGTCTCTTGTTGAGCCTGACACCTGCGATGCGATCTGACTTGTTTCGAATATACGCTTCTATATTGTCGAACAATGGTTGTAAATAAGTCTGGTCCAAGGATTTACCTCCTATTATTTCTTTTCGATCCGCGCTTATAATATCTTTTTCAAAGGATCTGATGGAAAGGGTAGAAAGCGAGTCGTTCTTCACATCGATGCAGAGCTTTAGGTTAGATCTCAGTGGCACATATACATCATCTAAAAAGATGGAAATATTATTGTTGAACAGATTGGGGATCTGTTGAAGACGATGGAACGAGTCCTGGTATTTCTGTTCGATTCTGACCATAGCTTATGACAGAACAATAGTTAGTTTTCTAAGTTAATTCTTTTTTTATCATTTGGATGGCTTGTTCGACCCCGCCTTCGATGTAAAATGGATTGACTGGTGGGTAACCCGACCGGACTGCTGCCGCCCAGGCGAGGCCATTCATGATATCCTCAGCCGTAACGGAAAGGTTCCTCAGAAGGTTGAGGTCTCTTAATTCAGGCCACCCGCCAGTATTTCTACGCATTAGGACCGGAACCTTGACATAAACGGCCTCCCTTGCCAGACCCCCTGAGTCCGTAATGAGCACCTGACTGTTGGACAACTCCTTCAGGACTGCGTAAAAAGAAAGCGGCTGGAGGAATTTTATGTTCCCTGGCCGGCCTGAGTATTGCTGTAGATAGGGTATCGACCTTGGGTGCAGTATCCAATTCACCGCCCTTGGCTGTTGTAGCAGTTCGGCCACAAGGATGTCGATAAGAGGTCTGGACATATTGTTGGGTCTGTGCAATGTCACCAGGATGGGACTGTTAGGCGCCCAGGCACAACCTGCACTTATCTCTTGGACCAATTCTGCGTACCATCGGATCGCCATATCCCCTGACAGGTGAGTGTTTTCTCCATTGCCTTCCGCGACCAGATTGGCCACTGCCCGCTCAGTCACGCATAATTTTACCTTGGCCACCGAATCAATAATTTTGGAATTCAGATGTTCTTGTTCGGAGGGATCCCGCCTTGCGCCTGCTTCGACATGCAGTACGGGACATCCGAGTTTGACGGCGGCCAGACAGCCCGACAAAGCTGGATTGGCGTCGCCGAATACGACGACTAGTGGCTTCTCGACCGTGTATGAAGACAAAAAGATTTCAAGCTGCGTGATGGATGCTGCAATGATCGCCAATGCGGAGGCATCCCGGGCATGTTTGATCCGAAGGTCGATGGGCAGTGCTATCTCATCGATGATCCGATCGCATAATTCCGCATCATAATGTTGGCCAGTATCAACTGTTTTGATGTTACCCGGAGAGATGCCGCTTGCGACGAGCTCCCGGTACAAGGCCTTTGCTTTTATGTACTGGGGCCGAACGCCGCAAATAATGACGATGGTTCTCATGCTCGCAAATCAGCGGGTTAATTGGATATGGAAAAGTTGAAGATCCTTCTTTTTAAACTTGCTGCAGGAATTGTGGAATGCCCTTATCAGCTGGCCTGCCGGGGACCCATCCGGACCGGGGTCGAGGAGATGACGGTGCAGCTCTTCTATTTCAGCATCATCGAACTGGTGTCGCCTCAGTCCCAATGTGTTCATTTTAATAAACAGGGCAGGAGCGCCTGCCACGGTCGTGCCCGGCCATACATAGCCTTTTACCACGCTGCCCATGCCGCACATGGCGTAGGCGCCGACAACTGACCTTTGATGGACCGTTGCTCCCATTCCTACATTGGCAAATTGTTGTATGATAGTGAATCCCCCCAACAATACGCCGGGAGCGCAAGTCACGCCTTTCTGGACGATACAGTCATGCGCAATATGTGAATAAGCGCCAATAGACGTATCATCTTCTATGATGGTATCGCCGTTCAGCGCCTTATGTACATTAACATGTTCCAGAAACAAATTGTTGTTGCCGATGATCACACCGCCGGGGACAAGAGGAGTTGGTTCCCACGGTTCTGTCCTTAGCCTTTGCCGAGAGGAGCCACCGATGACGGAGAAAGGGGCAAAATAATTGCCGGAACCTATCTCTACACCATCCTCGATCACGACAAAATCCTTGATCACATTATTGATGCCCAATTTTACGTTGGCACCGATGCGGGCAGTTCCTGAGATCTGGTTATCCATATTGCGTTCGAATCCTAATAATGAATGTGTCGTCAAATAGTTGCATGGTACAGTATGCGGCCAATTACCACTTCTATATAGAGGTTGGTGTTGGGTTCGATGTTTTGCCAGGCCCTTTGTCCATATGCAAGCCTGGCAGGTATATCGATGATCCTGACAGATCCCCCCGCCCTCATTCCTTTCATACCTTCATACAGCCCTTTTAGCAAGGTCTTTTCAGAATATATTAGCTGGATGGGTTCATCTGGGTCATATGTCGTTTCAACAAACTTGCCGTTGTGAAAATTCTCGGGGGAAGTGGCCAGCCGGTAATAGAATTCGACCAGGTCGCCTTCCTTCAGAACAGGTCCCTCTGAGGTCTTGATATCCTTGATATTTGTCAAGTCCATAGGTAACGTATTATATTCCCCGGAATTCCTCCAGTGTTTTGCCGAATTGATCATGAACGGAATCGACCAATTGTTGATAAGCTTTATTGACCAAATCCAGTGTTTCCTGCGAGATGCCTTGTAGCACACCTGCGAAACCGCCATCGAGCTGTTCCGGCCTTGTTGCTCCCATGATCAGCACTTTTACCTGGGGTTGCCGGCTCGTCCATGCGATCACAAGAGCCTCCACGGAAGTATGTTGTTGCCGGGCTAAGGGTGACAATTCCGCGAGCACCCATTCCCGGATATAAGTGTATGGTTCGCCATTGTATTCAACTTTTGAGTTGCGCAGGTCTTTCTTTTCCCATTTACCACCGTTGGTGGGAAAGTCTGTTAACAAACCTCGCTCAATGATCTGGTAAGGGTTGAGCCAGATATCATGGTGCACGCAGAAATCTTCGACCGCCCTGTTCTTCTGCTGATAGACCAACGAAAACCTGTTTTGGACAAATTTCACTTCGCAATGATCATGGAATTCTCTCAGCTGAGCGGGAGTCACATTGGAAACGCCGATATTTCTAATCAGCCCGTTTTCCTTGAGTTTCTGAAGGGCACTGGCCGTCTCGGGTATGGGTGCGTCAGTAGCAACGATATGAGCCTGGAACAGGTCTAGATAACGGACGGATAGCCTCGTCAGTTCATGCTCGAATTGCCGCAAGATATGATCGTGTTTTCCGCTTCTAATGACTTGTCCCTGCGGGTCAAGGCCTGTGACACATTTATCTGCAAGAAAATAAGATTCCCTCGGGTAATGCAGCAGATCGACCAGCCGGAAATTTTTCTCATTATAGACGGGGGCGGACTCCAGGTATTTACCTCCTTTTTGGAAATAATGGTCCAGAATGGATCCAGCTTGTTCGCGTGTTAACTCGGAAAAAACGCCGGAGAATGGAAAGGTGCCAAGGCCCATCTGCGGTGCATTGATCAACTTTTCTACCATAAAAAATTATGTGCTTCGATGATTTGATGAAGATAAATAATGAAAAAACATTTAATACAGGTGTTTTCACCCTTTATTTTGGAAATAAAGCACTTGATCTTGTAGTAGTACTAAGTAAGTTTCCTATTCCCCAACAATAGAACCCCGCATTTTCCGTTTATAAGAGTTCAGAGAACCCGGTGAGGGTGAATATCCTATACAAAAACCAAGACCCGTAGTATGAATACTGTGAAATCCTATTTCCTTGTGCGTCAATGGAAAATGGCAGCCTTGCTCCTGGCAGGGTTAGCGGCAGGCCTGATGACCGACGCCCAGTCCTTTATCGGCTACGGCTACGATAACTATTCGGGTATCAATAGCATCATCCTCAATCCCGGTATGCTGGCCGGTAGCAAATACAAAGTGAATGTAAACATCATTTCCGCCAGTGCCTATGCAGGTAATAACGCGTATGAACTGGACCGGAAAAAGCTTTTCAGCCTCAAATTCGACAACATGGCTGAAGGCGACGGCTATTACAAGTCGGCGAATAAAGACTATAAGTATATGTACCTCAATACGGACATACTCGGTCCTTCGGCCATGTTCAACATTGACAGGAAAGATGCCATCGGTATCATCACCCGGGTACGCAGCCTGGGCAATGTCTTTAATTTGAGTGACCCTGTGTTCCGCCTGCTGGGGAATACTGATCCGGCCTATTATAATACAGATCTCTTCAACCGGAGCCTGCAGGTGAAGACCATGGCCTTTGCGGAAGTGGGTCTGTCCCTGGGAAGGATCCTCATGCAGAATGATCATAGTTTGTTCAAAATAGGTATCACGGGTAAGTACATCTCCGGCATCTCCTATGGCAGTGTGTCCACAGGCCCGGTGAACGTGAATATCGACGCCACCAATACGATCTTTAACCTCCAGGCGGATGTCAATGCCCGGTACTCTACTAATCTTGATAACCTGGGCAATGGCGGGAGCATCAAAGATGCGCTGACAAAGCAGACGGGTAAAGGATGGGGACTGGACCTGGGAATGGTGTATGAATGGCGGCCCAAGGGTGACAATTACAAACTAAGACTAGGTCTTTCGCTTACCGACCTGGGATCTGTGAACTATGACAACTCCCCCAACGGAAAGATATACACCGTGACAGCGGACGGTCATAATACCAGCGAGCTGCAAAAAGTGTCCAATGAGACCTTCGACCAGTATTTCAATCGCCTGCAGACGGCCGGCCTGGTGACATCCAAGGGTAATTCCTCGAAGATCAATGCCAAGCTGCCTACAGCCCTGCATGTGAATGGCGACTACAATATCTATAAGAAGTTATATATCAACGCGGACGTGATGGTCAACACGGTGGCGAACACCAACCAAGTGACGCCGAACTATGTCACTAATTTTACTATCACGCCAAGACTGGAAAAGAAATGGTTCAGCATCTATTCACCCGTGTCGTACAATGCCAACGGGCAGTTAGCCTGGGGCGCGGGCGCAAGGATGGGGCCTTTGTTCATTGGGAGCGGCTCGGTGCTGAGCAGCCTGTTCAAGAACAGGATCCAGCATGCGGATGTGCATATCGGCCTGACCATCCCCATCTTCCAGCATAGGAAGGATAAGGACGAGGACAAAAAGAAGAAAGACAAGAACAAGTCGGATACGCTGTATAAGAAAATTATCATTACGCATGACAGGGATAGTGATGGGGTAGTGGATGATAAGGACCCCTGCCCGGATAGCGCCGGTCCGATCCAACTGCTGGGTTGCCCTGATGATGACGGTGACATGGTGCCGAACAGCAAGGATAAATGCCCAGGTGTGAAAGGCTCCGTGAACTTCGAAGGCTGTCCTGCTCCGGATTCCGATGGAGATGGCGTGAATGATGATGATGACAAGTGTCCGCTGGTGAAGGGTTCGACGGCAAACCATGGATGTCCCGCTATCCGGCCGGATTTGATCATGAGCGTCAATCGAGCGGCCGACCGGATATTCTTTGTCCGGGCGAAGGCCAATATAGAGAAGAACTGCCTGCCGGGACTGGACCGGGTAGTTACCATCTTGAAGTCGGATTCGACACTAAAGCTGGTGATCAAGGGCCATACGGATAGCGAGGGAACAGTGGAACGGAATGCGGCGCTGTCTCTACGGCGTGCCAAGGCGGTGAAGGCGTACCTGGTTTCACAGGGTATTGCGCCGGATAGATTGGAGACACATGCTTATGGCGCCAACAGGCCTTTGGCTTCCAATGAGACGGCGGAAGGCATGGCACAGAACAGGCGTGTGGAGATGGAGTTGCGGAACTGGCAGAAAAAGTAGAAACCTGAATTAGAATAGCCATAACACGGGCGGGGTCTTTTGGCCCTGCCTTTTTTGTTGACATAAGAGCTGTTGTGAATCAATACCTGCCCAATTCTAAAGATTATTGAACTAATTTATCAGAACCAATTTTTGCTTTTGCATTATTTTTAAGTTCATCGATTTTCCTTTTTTCAGATTCCTTTGCTACATAAACTGAAGCTAGCCTACTATGAGTATAATCTGATTTTTCATTAAGTAGCAATGCTTTTTTCAGATTTTCTTCAGCCTTGTTATATAGTTGTTTTCTGTTATATAGGTTCCCAATATTTTCATATATCCAAGATTCTTTATGATTAGAAAGTTCAGCTGCTTTTTCATATGCTTCTAATGAAATATTGTAGAGGTCAAAATCCAAATAAACATTCCCTAACAAGGCCCAATAATCAGACTTTTTACTATTGGAAGAAATGAGTTCAGTAAGCAATAGTAGAGCAAGTTCCTTTTCGTTATAGTCATAAGCCACTCGCGCAAACCTGTGTTTTAAAATTTCATTATCCGGATGAATTGCATAAGCAAAGTGAAGTAAATTGATTGCATTTTTTTTATCTATATTTTCATAGAAGGTTACAAGTTTTAAAATCAGATTCGGATGAGTATTTGAACTGAGAGCAGCTTTTAGAGTTTCGATTGCCTCATTTTTCTTGTTCATGCCCCATAGGCAATCAGCTTTTAAGTTTACTAGTGACGTTATACTGCCTAACCGTACTAATCCATGCTCAATAACTTCTAATGACTTCTTGTACGAGTTGCTCCAATACAGATTATTAGCATAATATAAGTACGGCGACTCGTCGGAAGGGTACTCAGTAATAAGTTTTTCGAATTCTAGGTTTCCTTTTGATGAATCAATTTTAAATTCTGCGTAGCAAAGCTGTATTCTTAGGTCTATCTTTTTATTTTTATTTTTTGTATAACGAATTTTCTTTTTTAAAGCCAATCTTGCTTTGTTATAATCATTTTTAATAAACAATAGTGTAAAAATATCGTTCTCTTCAATTTTAATGGCTTTAACAACTTCAGGATAAGTTTCCGGGGCTTCACTTGATACTTTAAGCGGTCCTTGTTTTTGTATTGCTTCTCTAACTTTATTGCAGAAACTACCTGTGGCTGCCTGCATATTATTGTCGGTTCTATTGGCTTCATATTTTCCAGAAGTAATTCCTAATAAATCCGTTGGCAAATGAAAATCTTTGTTATCTGGCATTACAATAAACGCGCGATTTCTACCAAGTTTGCCAACAAATAATCCAAGTTCGAATAAAACATTATCTCTTACAACTAGATCTTTCTTGCCTCTAATTTTTACATGGTCGTCTGGTGTAAATACGAAAATTCCATAGTCCGAAGTGTCTAAAATCTTTACTAAAGACTCTAAGATGAATTCTGATAAATTAAAAACACCTTGATCCCAGACTGTTACTTCCGTTATAAATTTTAAGTTTTCTTGAATTGAATATGCAACGCTTAGACCTTCTATTGAGGAACCAATAAACAATTTGGGCTTAATCATTTCGGTCATATTTTAATTCATATGATGGAAAGAAAACATAAAATTACTTTACACTGTCCGGTTCACTAAAGAAGTCTCTTTTAATCGATTGCATCCTAGCGCCGACAACTGCAATCGAACCTGAACCTTCTTACCAAAACCAGATTTCGAAACTGGGATAGACACGGCTACGTTTGGCAGGTTTGATCATTGATGTGGAAATAGTAAATTTAACTGTTCTTTTATACCGGCAGCAGGTGTTTTCACCCTTTTTGTAAAATAATAGTATGGGTTTTCAATACCTTAAATAGTCCTTTTCCCCCACTCACGTGTTTCTATCATTCAGGGAGCCTATCTCCCCCGGATCATTAAACCTTCCCCACCGTTAGTACACCCAACCACTGTTTCACAGCTAAAATAACTTGGAACTAACCCCTCCAGTTACCGGGTGGCCTTATCATCCACTTGCCATTCAGGCGAGGACCGATTGCCTATGCCATTATATCAACCTGTTGTTATGCAACCTGATATAGCAACTGACACCTTAATTTTATAACTAACTATTCAATGAGAACCTCCCATCTAACTGTAGTGGTTGTAACCGTATTGCTCTTTGCCGCGATTGCCTGTAAGAAAGATAAAGTTACCCCGGCCCCCGCCTCTGTCACTGTCGTGAACGCCATGCCGGATAACAGCTCCATCGTGCCAATGTTCGGCACCGATACAGGGGGCAGGTATTATAACAGTCCCTCATATGGCAACAATATGATCCCCGTCTACTATGGCACCTCCCAGCTGTATTCCCCTGTGGCAGGCGCCACATCGTTGCTGGTCGTACCCTCTACCGACACTGGCTTCAAAATTTTCAATGGCAGTCTGACGCTGAAGTCCGGCGACATTTTTTCGTTCTTCCTAGCTGGTGATACGGCGCATGCCGATACACTACTGGTGAAGGATAACATCCCTTATTACACCGATAGTTCGACGGGTGTGCGGTTCGTGAATTTATCCGTAGGCGGTAAATCGCTGACGATCAACCTGGACACGGACCCTGCCAACATGGAGTTCCCCGTGCTGGGATATAAGGGGATCACGGATTTCAAGAAATACAGCGCTGCAGCCGGTCCTGGGGGCGCCTATAATTTTGAGATCAGGGACCAGGCGTCCGGGGACTTGCTGACCACCTATACCTGGTTCTTTCCTATGTTCAAGAATAACACGATCGTAATTTCGGGATCGACAGATCCGTCCAGTCCGACACCATTAATTGTTTTTTCAGTCAATAACTTTTAACCCCCTACCATAATTTCTCCCTTTCCGGAAAGCCGGAGGGGAGATTTTTAGTACCATGAAATACAAGAAAAAAAATGAATGTCTTCGCAATTTGGGAAATGACCCTCGGGGACATTTTTTTGCGATATCAGGAATATTAGCTAGTTTAGTAGCACCACATCTGAACACAAAAATTTGAACGATTGCCTTCTTTGAAAAAGCCTTGAAAGTTTGGATCTTGTGTTCCTGCTACGAAGATTATAAGGCCTTATTTTTAAACCTTCTATTAGCACACTACCTTTTAATTAAGAACGAACTGGATTCTCCGGTATGGTGGGTCCATTGAAAACAATCTTTCTAAAGTAGCCTAAAACCAGAGATTACACATGGACCATCCTGAGTTAAATCCGGATCTCATCATTGAATTTCAAAAGGGTGATCCTCATGCATTCTCATACTTCTTTCAGTTGCATTATCGCCCCCTATGTTATTTTGCTTCCCAGCTGGTGGGCAACCAGCAGGACGCGGAAGACATTGTGAAAGACACGTATGTGAAGCTTTGGCAAAAACATACCGACTTTGCCACTCCCCAGAATATTAAAGCATTCCTGTATATCACTACCCGCAATGCCTGCCTGAATTTCCTCCGGCATATCCAGGTGAAGGAGTCCAGCCGCAAAGAGCTGCTGTACCTGGAAGAAGAAAAGGGACAGGAGCTGATCGTCAACCAGATGATCCGGGCAGAGCTGATGCAGGAGATCTACACCGAGATCGAAAAGCTCCCTGAAAAACGCCGCATGGTCTTCAAACTGGCCTATCTCGAAGGATTGAAGAACGATGAGATCGCTGATCAGATGCGGATCTCCATTCACACCGTAAAAGAACATAAAGGCAAGGCGCTGCAATTCCTTCGGCTACGCTTCTCCGACAAGAACATCATCCTTTTTATCCTGCTTTGCAGCCAGTGCATGGAGGTGGTGGAAAAGCATTAGGGGACATACAGCCAGGAGCATCAGGCCAAAGACTAACGGTTTGAACAGCAGCCTGTAAAAGAGGAATCCGCAGCATGTGAGGAGGAATCCCAGGGTGCAGAAGACCAGGAACCCATAGTATATCATATGCTGTGTTATGGTGGATGGATGTGACATGGATAAGGTGCATTTTAAAGTTCCTATATTATAATAATCCATCCGGGAAAAAGGATGGTCACAACGGTAATGTTATTTTTTGACGCTAACGGCAAACCTTTTAGGAGGTCTTGTCGTTTTTTTATTACTTTTACGGCTCGTCGCAAAATCAGTCAATCTCCTGTTACGGCACCGGTCTTCTGCCGGAGGTTCAAGTTTCTCTCGTCTTTTGCTTTATGTTCCAGCGTAACCTTGTCCTGTCAGGTATTGATCATTGATATTAGTAACCAGAACTGTTAGTCAATCATGGAACAAGAGTATGCAGACCCTCTCTTGATCGAAAAGATCCGTAGTGGGGAAAACCAGGCTTTCAAAGTAGTCTTTGATCTCTTCCAGGGCCGGCTGGCGGCCATGGCCTATGCGCTGCTGTCCCATCAGCAGAATGCGGAAGATGATGTAGCACATGGCTTTGGCAAATTATTCGAGCACAGGGAGAAGATGGAATCCCTGCAGCACGTGGAAGGTTTCCTCCATGACACGGTGAAGCATAAATGCCTGGAAAGACGGCGTAAGGACCGGCGGCGGAAAGAGCTATGGTCCCGGCGACCGGCATGGCTGGCCCGGACGGAAGAGGCGGGGAAGGATGGCGAGGCTGACCAGAAGATCCTGAAGTCGGAACTGGTCTATTGTATCGAGGCTGCATTGGAAAAGATGCCCGCCCATTGGAGGGAAGCCTACCAACTGTATATTGTGGAGAACAGGACGGCCAAAGAAGTGGGGGAGCAGATGGGCGTCAGCGAGCAGACGGTCCGGCAGTATGCGGAACGCGCCAAAGGAGAGATCTATGGGGAGGCCGTGAGTAAAGGATTGCATATCCTGCTGATCCTCTGGATCTTGAAGACATTGTTCTAAAAATTTTAAAAAAAGTCCGTTTTTTCCCATCGTTTTTATTCCGTCGCGCATTTATTATATCGTACAGGACGATACTATTTCCCTTGAAAACTATCCATTAAACCATTTAAGATCCTCATGGCGAATGAATTCCATATCGCGAACCTGATAGCCAGGCAATTGCGCCGGGACATCACAGCGCCTGAACTACAGGAGCTGGAAGCCTGGCGGGACGCCTACCCATCGCACCGCACTTTCCTGGAGGAAGAAGTCCGGGAAGAGGTGCTGATCGGGGCCTTACGGGAAGGCCGGCAGGTAAGCAAAGACGCTACATGGAGGAAGTTCGAGATGTTGAGAGATCAATCCCTGCTGTCTCAACAGCGGGCTCCTATGATCCGCCGGTACCGTCAGTTGACGGCGGCCGCCGTACTGATCGCTCTGGTGGGTGTTGGCCTGTATCTATGGCGGAATACGTATCTATGGCGTAGCCGAATACAGGAGCCCATAACGGAAACAACCCATGCTCTTTTGGCAGCAATGCCTGTGTCGGCTGAGAGAGCTTCACTGTACCTGGAAGACGGGTCATCCGTCGGGATCGATCCGGCCGTGCAAGGCCAGGTGGCCATACAGGGCGCTACGGTAACTGCCCTGGGCGACAGCAACCGGGTAAGCTATACCACCGACATCCTGAACATGCCGGGCTACCTTCGCAGCGCCACCTTACCCACCCCTGCCGTACCTTATAATGTTCTGCATGTTCCCTTTGGTTCAAAATATGAGCTGACATTGCCGGACGGCGTGCAGGTGATCCTGAACGCAGGGTCCACGCTGCGGTACCCCATCACGGGCGCCGGCCACCAGCGCAACGTAGAACTCACCGGACAGGCTTTCTTCCAGGTGCAGCATGACCCCCAACATCCATTTATCGTTGGGGCGGGAGGAAGGCAGATAGAAGTATTGGGGACGCAGTTCGCTGTGCGGAACTATCCGGGCGAGTCAGTGCAGACCGTCATCCTCCAAAAAGGAAAAGTGAAAGTTCACAGCGGAAAACAAATTGTCGAATTGCATCCCGGGCAAGAGGCCCAGGTCAGGGAGAACGATGCCGTCAACGTCATCAATGTCAACCTTGATAACGCCTTATCCTGGAAAGAAGGGTACTTTAACTTCGACGACCTGGACCTCCGTGCCGCCGTCTGCCAGCTGGCACAATGGCACGGGATGAAGGTGCGCATCGAAAAAGACGTTAAGATCAGATCATTGGGCATTGGCAATATCGCACAGAATATCCCTCTGCGGAAATTGCTGAAGCTGCTGGAATTACCTGATCTTCATTTTGAGATCCATGATAGTACGATCATTGTTAGAAAGTAATTGGGGTTGCCAATCAGTTCCATTACCATTAAACCTTTACTCGAACACAGACCCAAACAAACTCCTGTCGTTAGTAGCAGCGCATAAACCTTGGCGCAGTAATCTTATCCATTAAGAAAGTTTCCTATTAGTGAACCAACTGCCAGGCTCGTCTCCGGTAATTTCACCGGAGCGCCTGGTAATTTGTCTAATCAAACTTTAAACTTTAGTAATGGCGACCAACGCCCTACGCACACTGTCGCGAAGGTATTGGTGCTGTATGCCGGCTATGTTAGTAGCGTCCATATGCTTGTCTCCGACCGTCAAAGCACAGATGGATCCTGCACATGCCGTATTTACCATCAACGAGCAGGATCTTACGCCGGCCAAACTGCGGCGCATCCTGGAAAAACAGTGTCATTGTGAAACGCATATCGCAGGGCTGGACCGCAGCCTTCGTTTCCCCCTGCATGTCAATAAAGCCTCCATCGATGTGCTGAACCAGCAGCTGAAACCCTACAGATTAATACTCGTTCCCGAATCTCCCATGATCTTTATTAAGCCGGCGGCAGTGACGCCGCCAGCGCCCGCTTTCCGTGGTGATGCCGGCGCCGACAGTATCATTACCCTGCATGTCTTCAATGATCAGCAGCAGCCTTTGGCTGGCGCCAATGTCATCCTCAAAGGCCCGGGAAAAGTTTCCCGTACCTTCAAAGATGGGGTCTTTATCCTCACCAATGCAGCCAGGGGCGACAGTGTGGAAGTGACGCACATCGGCCGAAAGACGGTCGATACGGTGCTTGCGGATGCGGCCGTCATGCAAGTGACCCTTCCTTTCTCTCCCCGCGAACTGGGCGAGATCCAGGTGACCAACTATTACAGGAGCTTCGAGCGTACATCCACCGGGAACATTGCCACGATGAAGGCGCGTGATTTCGAGACCCAGCCTGTGTCGAACCCTTTGCTGATGATGTCCGGCTGGTTACCCGGACTGTCAGTGACACAGACCAGTGGGGTGAATGGCGCCGGCGTGCGGATGGTGATCCGGGGCCCCGGCTCTATCGCCAACATCACGGACCCTTTGCTGCTGATCAACGGGATACCCTACGCGCCCAATAATATCAGCCTGAGCAACCTGCCCATCGGCAATGCAGCTGGCTCGCTCAGCCCGGCGGTAGTCATCAACCCTGCCGATGTCGAAAGCGTTAAAGTGCTGAAAGATGCGGATGCCACGGCCATCTACGGGTCCAGGGGCGCCAATGGCGTCATCCTCATCACCACGAAGAAAGCCAGGAAGGACGAGCCGGAATGGAATCTACAATACAGCATAGGAGGCAGCAAGGTGACCCGGGTCCCCACACTGTTGAATACCACGGCCTATCTCCGCATGCGGCGGGAAGCCCTGGCAAACGATGGCATCAAGGAAGACATCGTCCATGCACCGGACCTCGTCGCCTGGGACACCACCCGGTATACCAACTATCCCAAACAGCTGATCGGCAATACGGCACCCCGCATGACGGCGGATGCCTCGTATGCGCATGCCGGCGCCAACACAGGAGCCCGGGTGGCCCTGCATTACCTGCGGGAGGCCAATGTCGTCCCCGGCCGGCCTGCCAACACGCAAGGCGCCCTCACTTCCAGCCTGGAGCACTGCTCGAAGAACGGACTATTAAAATTACAGATGGCGGGCCTTCTGGCACTGGATTACAATCACCAGTATATCGACGATCTCAGCGCCATGATCACCATGGCGCCCAATACACCTTCCCCGTACGATACCGCCGGACATCTGCAATTCGAGCCCGGTGGCGTCGCCGTCACCAACCCTTATGCTGCCATGCTGGAAACCTATGAGGCAAGGACGAGCAATGTGCTGGTGAATATGCAGTTACACTATGACCTTTCCAAAACTTCTCGTTTCTGGCGGCATTGGTCGGTGCTGGTCAACGGAGGCGCCAACGAGGTGCATGTGCGGGAGAACGGCATTATTCCTATCCGGGCGCAGGACCCCGCCTTTCAACCCACCGGCAGCAGCTATGCCGCTGTGACCAGATACCGCAGCTGGATAGTCGAGCCGCAGCTGGAACGAAGGGACACGGTGGGTAAGCTGGCGCTGAATTTCCTTGCCGGCAGCAGCTGGCAGTGGCTGCGCAATACCATTTTTACGCAGTCCGCCACAGGATATACCAGCGACGCGCTGCTGGGCAGGCTTTCCGCCGCCGGCCAAACGGCGGATGACAGACAGGTAACAGATTATCGTTATACCGGCGTATTCGGCAGGGCGCATTTCAACTGGGACAATACCTACATCCTGAACCTTACGGCGCGCAGGGATGGCTCCAGCAGATTTGGCCCCGGGCGGCAGTTCGGCAATTTCGGCGCCGTAGGGGTGGCATGGATCTTCACCAACGGCAAGTTCTTCCGGGAAAAGCTGCCCTGGTTCAGCCTGGGCAAAGTCGTGGGAAGCTATGGCGTGACGGGCAATGACGCCATCGGCGATTACAGGTACCGTTCCGCCTGGGCCGCCACTACTACTGTCCCTTACCAGGGCGTCACGGGATTCTATCCTACCACCCTTGCCAACCCCAACCTGGCATGGGAGAAAGTCGTGAAACAGGAAATAGGGATGGAGATGGGCTTCTGGCAGGGAAAGGTCTTCCTGAAAGCGGCCCATTACGTCAATACCTGTTCCAATCAACTGATACCCTATTCCTTACCGTTGCAGACAGGCTTTGTATCGGAGATCCGCAATTCAGCCGCCGTGCTGAGGGTGTCGGGCTGGGAGCTCAGCCTGCGTGCAGACCTCATTCATACGAAGAAGGTGCAATGGTCGATGGGCCTCAATGCCAATGCGCCAAAGACCCGGCTGGTGGACTTCCCTCACCTGGATGTGAGCGCTTATGCCAGCACCCTGGTGATCGGCCAGTCCATCAATGTGCTGAAGACTTACCGGCTCCTCTGCGTCAACAAGCAGACGGGGCTTTACCAGTTCAAGGATGTCCACCAGGATGGTAAGATCGACGACTCCGACAGGGTCGTCATCGGGGACTGGGACCCGCGCTGGTATGGTGGCGCTTTCAGCAGTCTCCGGGTCGGGTCCTTCCAGATCGATGTGCACCTGGATGGCCGCGTGCAAAAGGGCGTCAGCTATGAGACGGCTATTTATACCGTTACGCCACCGGGTATGCTGGGGGCCGGAATGCAGACCAACCAATCGACGGCTGTAGAAGACCGTTGGACGCATCCGGGGCAAACGGCGACTTACCAGCAATTGACCACGAACCCGGGCACGGACGCGGGCAAGCTGCTGAGTAATTATACGGCCAGCAGCGCCATCATGACGGATGCATCTTATTTACGGCTGAAGACCCTGTCCGTATCATGGCAACTTGCGGACGCATGGATGCGACGGGTGCATTGCTCCGGCGGCAGGGTGTTCCTCCAGGGGCAGAACCTTTTTACCATCAGCCGCTATAAGGGGACGGACCCCGAAACGCAGGGATTGGTGCTGCCGCCATTGCGTACCGTGCAGGCAGGTATACAGCTGGCATTTTAATAAACGAACAATGAAAGCAACATGCTGAAAAAATATTTCTTATGGACGATGATGGCCGGCATGATGTTGCCGGGCTGCCGGAAGTTCGTCCAGGTGGGAGACCCCGAGACCTCGCTGGGGACAGCCACGATCTTCTCCGGGGATGAGACGGCCAAAGGGGCGCTGATGGGCATGTACAGCCGTGCCATGACAACGCAAGGATCTTTTTTGAATGGCGGTAATACGCTCTTTCCCTCCTTATCCGCCGACGAATGTATACCGACTCAGTCTTCTCCCGCCACGGACGCATTCAGCGGCAATGTCCTGTCCAGTAACAATACCTATATCGCCCAACTGTACAGCACCGCATACAATACTATTTATAACGCCAATATGCTGCTGGAGAACCTCGACCGCAGCAAGCAGGTGTCTGCAGGCGCGCGGCGGCAGATCACAGGAGAGGCCCTGTTCGTACGGGCGCTCGTGTACAGCCGCCTGGTCGTATTATGGGGCGGCGTACCGCGGGTGATCACTACGAATGCGGACATAAATGCCACCCTGGGCCGCAGCGTGCCGGATACTATTTACGGCCAGGTGCTCAGTGACCTGAGCAGGGCGGAAAGCCTGCTGGATACGGCGTATGCATGGGAGGACCCCGGACCGTCAGAAAGAAGCCGACCCAACCGGTGGTCAGTGAAAGCCCTTGCCGCGCGTACCTGGCTGACCATGGGCGCGTGGGTAGACGCGGAAGCTGCGGCCACTGCAGTGATCGAAAGCGGTAACTATCAGCTGGAAGCTTCCCTGGACAGCGTATTCCTCAAAGGCAGCCGCGAAGCGATCCTGCAATTGCAGCCTGTGAGCAATAGTACCAACACCGCAGAAGGCAATTATTATCTGCCCGCGGATAACCCGCAAGCCAAACCTGCTTATGCGCTGGACTCTTTCCTGCTGGCCGCCTTTGAACCTTCGGACCTGCGGCTGGCGGACTGGGTAGGAGCAAAGACCATCAGCGGAGTGACCTATGCCTATCCGGCCAAATACAAGATAAGGTCGGGGCTTCCCTACCGGGAATACAATATGGTGCTGCGCCTGGCAGAGATGATCCTGATCCGGGCAGAGGCAAGGGCGCAACAGGGTAAGCTGGATGAGGCCATCACCGACGTAAATCGTATACGGAGCCGTGCCGGCCTGGCGGACCTGCCGACCGGAGGGACGCAAGCAGACGTATTAGCGGCCGTCGCACAGGAACGCAGGATCGAGCTTTTCGCGGAATGGGGCCACCGGTGGGCGGACCTGAAACGATGGGGGCAAGCGGATATCATTCTCGCTGCTGAAAAAGCAGGGTGGACGCCCAACGCAAAACTTTATCCTTTTCCTCTGAGCGATGTTCAAAGGAATCCGAAGCTTGAACAGAATACTGGATATTGAAGCAGCGGCTTAGTGTGTGTAGAGCTTTTGTGCAGGCGGGCTATTATGCGGGTAGTTGTTGTTCGTGAACCCGTTGGCGATGAGCGTACCTCCGCCCTGGTTCTGGTTGACAAGCAGGCCCGTGAGGTTCTGCAGATCGTTGATCTCGGTGGCGGTGGAAGCCCATTGGTGGAAGTTGTCCATATCCGAAAAGTACCAATAATAGAAGGTCTTTTTCGCGATGGGGGCTTTGTTGGAATTGGCAGGTGCAGCGCTGCCAAGGATGATCCATGCACATGCGATTACGCAAAGGCGCGTGAAGCGGGACTTCATAAAATAAGTTTTAAAGCGTGATGAATATTGCCACTGGTCAGAAGGCCTCAATGGAGAAGCTGAAAGTTGAAATAGCGTAGGTCACGAAGTGGGAAAGGATATAACACTAATAAGGAAGGTGGCTAAATGTAAGCACGTATTCTAAAAAAAGATTATTTGGGAGTAAGACTTAGATCAAAATACATATTTTCATTTAGGTTGCGCTCAAGGTAACCCCGTAAAATTGATAACATGACATCGACTGGTCCCCATGCCTTTTTCCGACAGGTGGTGGAAGATGACCTTCCCTACATTGCCCATTGCATTGGCGTGGGCGCCGGCCTGCCTTATGCGAGGTGGGAAAAAATATTGGGAAGCCTGGAGCTGCAGTTCCGGGATGAGGAAGACAGCTGGCGTCCCCAGGCCTGGGTGATGGTGTTGGAGGACCGGCCTGTGTTCTTACTGGAGGACACGGGCGGCCAGGTCTTTCTCACGGGGCCGCCTTCATGGAAATCGCATACGCGAAGGATGGCGCTGGTCTGGCAGGCTGCGCTGGTGCATTTCTTCTTACGACTGCAGCGAACCGAGGTACGCATGGCCGTCCTGGCCACGCACGCTGCGGAAGTGAAGGCATTGGAGAACCTGGGTTGCCGGAGAGAATGTGAATACGCGGATCGTAGTGGTACCCATTATCTTTATGTATGCCGGCCCGAGGACCTCAGGGCCGTAATTTGACGGCTGCGGTCTAATTCAGGTGTTTTCACGCTTTTTCGGTTATTCCTGCTGCGTTATATTTGGTGTCCATAACTAACCTGCATGAAAAACAAGAAAGGCGGCGGTGCCCAACTATGGGGCATGGTCCTGTATGATATTATTGGTGATGGTTGCCTGAATGGGGTTTGGACCAATACGCATACCGAGAGCAAGAAGATCATGAATGAGATCGCCCGTAAAAAGAAGGGAGATGATAAAGACCCGATCGCAGGCGAATATTATGTAAGCTGGATCGAGGAAAAGGGCGGCCCTGTGTCGGGTACGCTGAAAGTGGAGGCGCGAATCACTCATTATAGTTTTGAATGGATCGTCAGCGGGAAAGTCAGCTTTAAAGGCGTGGGTATCCTGATGGGTGCTGATAAGCTGGCTGTGACTTACTGGGATGGGGAGAGCATTACTTTCCCGGTGGGGTAATCACTTATATAACACAGGCTATCCACCCGGATAGTCTTCAATGGCTGACGCGACACGCGCATCGCTTAGCCGGACAATCGATGCAATTATCCGACATTACGATGCACTTACAAAGTGGCAGCGATTTACACGCCTGCGTACCTGGTATTAGCCTAATTTTATAAAGCAAATAAACTATAGGTGATCTATAGCCGAAGATCCGACGAGGGCCCGGCCGGGCTTCTATTATTGTATTCACCTGACCCTTTGTTTGTTTAATTTATCCTTATAAAATTTAAAACCTTTCTACATGAAAAGAATATTGTTTTCATTGCTGCTTACTTGTTCTGTGCTGATCTCTACCAATGTCATCGGCCAGTATTATAACGTTGCCTTTACAAAAGGGGTGCAGAATTCCGCTACCTGCAGACTCACCAGCACTAACATCGGAATAACGACCTCCCAAACCATGGGCATGGGTGTGGTCAACTCCTGGACGAATACTGCCCCGGGAGGAACCTATAGCGCCCCCGCGGATGTGTTCAGCTTCGGAGAATATTGGGTGACACCCACCATTTTCAACCCCATGTCGATCATTATCAATGCCGGCTATACAGGCCTGGTGCATAACCCCAACGGCTTTGCTGTCACGGTACGGTTTGCCCTTGAATTTATGCCCAGCAGCTTACAGCCCATTGTTTACTGGGGCTCGTATGTCACTATCCCGGCAGGCTCTGACGCCACACTGACCATCCCGGCAGGCTCCTGCACCTATACAGCAACCCCGCCAACGATCAGCTCCTTCTTTGATGCCGACGGATTTCCAACACCTGTCGAGCTGATACTGGCAGATTGATATGGCTCCCACATCGAGACCGGTGGCTTGCTTCGCGCGGCAAACCTCCGGTCTTTTATATTGCCCAAGCTATACCATCGCCCTGCTGGTGATCCTATTGGCAGCTGCCGCACCTGCGCTTGGTCAGCAGCCCGGCAACACAGACACCGCGCGAAAGATCCGGGTGAAGCTGCTGGATACCGTCATCGTGGCCGAGCCCCCCATGATACTGAAAAAGGACACCATTGCTTACAATGCCAGCCGATACCATACTGCCGCCTACGCCCCCTTGTCGGACCTGCTGGACAAGCTGCCCGGCATCCGGGTCAATGACGATGGTACAGCCAGCATCAATGGACAGCCTGTCGATCGTATCCTGGTAGACGGTAAGCCATTCTTTGCAGGTGATCCCAAACTCGCCTTACAACATCTGCCCGCCGACATCATACGACAGGTGCAGGTGTATCCTACTGCCTATGAACAGCGTGGTGGATTGCCCGGTAGCCCTCCGGGCAACAAGACCATCAACCTCGTACTAAAGAACAACAGGAGAAAAGGGGATTTCGGAAAGCTGGCCCTGGGCGCCGGCGTCGAAAGCGTCTATGCTGCCTCCATGGATCTCCATGATATGCACGGGGCCCGGCAAATGTCGATCATTGGAGATGCCGGCAATGTGGATGGGTTCGAGTCAGGCAAACCGGCACCTGCAGCTATCGCCGGCGTGGGTGCATACGGCATCAGAGATAAATGGAATGCCGGGATCAATTACAGAGACCAGTGGACGGACGCTACAGATGCTTATGGCAGTTTCACCAACAGCCAGCAGCATACAAAGAGTGAACAAAAGTCGCAGTCCCTCAACCTGTTCCCGGGAGACGCTTCCACTTTGCTGGAGCAACATACGACCTCCGTGAGCCGGCAGGACCTGCAACACCTCAATTTTAATATAGAAACCAGACTGGATAAGGATAATTCACTGATCTTCCGTCCCGATGTTCAGCTGTCGCACAGCAGTACCCAATCTTCCCAGCAGATAACCCAGCGGTATGCACAATCCAATGCAGCCATATATAATTCATCCGGGGATAACAACACCGTCGCCAGCGACAAAAGGATCGACGCTGGCCTGCAGTACATACACAAAGGGAGGCAGGCACTCCCTTCTCTTTTGGTGAACCTGGACATTTTTAGCGATCGTCATGAACAAAATGGTTTCAATTTTTCCCGGACCCATTTTTCCACTGCCACCAATTCCACCGGTGACCTGGACCAGCATACGACCAGTGGGAATTCTTCTTTGGTCCTTTCGCCTTCCATCGAATATAAAATACCTTTAAATGCCCTGAGCCTGCTGGATATACAAATGGATTACTCCTATATCCGGAACGAGGCCATCAATGCTACCTTCCGGCGTGACAGCATTACCCAACAATTCGATCATCCGGACAGCGGTCAAACCAATGCATTCGACAATGTTTATCAGCGGAGCAGGGGTGCGGTGAATTACAGGGTCCACTGGAGCAGATGGAGTATTAATCTCGGGGCGGGGGTACAATCCGATCAGATGCAAAGCAAAGACTTCACCAAAGGTGGGACCTTCAAGAATCAGTATCTCAACCTCCTGCCTTCAGCCTCCGTCAGTATGGATTGGCAAAATGCGAAAAGCATACAACTGTCCTACAGCGGCAAACCTGTCTCTCTTACCTTGCAACAATTGCAGCCCGTGGCCGTGACCACCGATTCCCTGTTCATTCAACGGGGAAATCCCTTGCTGAAACAACCTTTCATGCATTCCTTCAGCGTGTCCTATACCTCCCTGCATATGGGTACGCAGCGTTTTTTTTCGGCCATGCTCAGCGGCAGCCTGATGGTCCATTCCGTACAGAATGATGTTAGACTACTAAGCAATGGCGCCCGGGTTTCCATGCCCGTGAATATGAATGGTGCCGGAAACGTATACGCTAATTTCAATTACGTTGTTCCTGCTCCCCGATTGCGATCGAATGTTACGCTGGCCGGCAATATCAGGTACTCCCGGGACCCGGGTATCAGCAATGGACTGGTGAACAATACGCATATGGTGAATTTCTCCGGTGAGGTGTCCTGGGACTTCCATTCGCCGGGAGGGATCGACCTACGGGCGGGCGCTGCTGCCGAGTACAATGTCTTTCATTATCCTTTGGATCCTGGCGATGGGTCCGCTTATTTCGTGCAAAGTTTTTCTTTTGCCGGCAGCTATACCAGGAATGACTGGAAAGGATCGCTGATGGGTTATTATTCATTGAATAATAGCCTGCCCAAGGCCTTCCGTACCCTTGCCCCAGTTTTGTCCCCTGCGATCAGCCGCCGGCTTTTAAAACACAGGGCCGCCGAGGTCAGGCTTTCCGTAACGGACCTGCTGAACCAGCGGTCGGGCGCTTCCAGGACGGTGACGGCTAATGCGGTGACGGATGTGTGGGCTGCCGCGCGGGGAAGGTATGGTTTGCTGAGCTTTGTGTATAATATGAGTAGGTTTAAGAGTAACTAGTTCCCCCGAAGGGACATGATCGTCTCTACTTCCGTGGGGCGATATTTTTTTCTTTTGCAAATAGTACTCATAAAAGCTTCTGGTGTTTTTATGTAAATAGCCTGCATGTATTTCCCAAGCCATGCGGCATCGTCCTATCTATCTACTGCCACCCGGCGGATGGTTTCCCCTTGCCATAATTGTCGCAAACTTTAAACGATCATGATGGATCTCTATAATGAAGAGGCTATGAAGGAATTCTTTTTCCGTTGGAAAGAGCCGGTGAAGAGCACATGTGTAAAATATATCAGGAACAAAGAGGTTCTGAAAGACATCGTTCCCGAGATCCTCATCAAACTATGGCAGGCACGCGACCGTGTAGAAAAAGCAAAAAACCCCAACGGGTACGTCTTTCGTACAGCCAAAAATCATTGCCTGGATCATCTTCAGAAGGCAAGCGGTCAGGAGAAGTATATCGAGCCGGCGGAGGCTGAAATGGCAAAGTATACTGATGATGTAAATGCCTGGTTTGCAGACCAGAGGGCTGGAGTGTACAAGGAGCTGCGGATGCAGCTATTGAACGAAGCGATGGAAGGCCTTTCTCCCCAACGCAAAAAGGTGATACATCTCCGTTATTGGGAGGGTCTCCTGCCGGAAGAGATCGCCGGGCGCCTGGGGATCCAGGTGTCGGTGGTATATGACCATCTGCGAAAGGCGCTATTAAAGTTGAGGGAACTATTGGAACATAAAGGATTACGATCCCTGCTGGTGATATTGCCGGCATCAGCGCTTTATTTTTTAAAAATAATATTATCCTGAGCAGTAATAAAGGCCGGGTCCGACGTCTATCTAATATAGATGGACGGTTTTCGGCGCTTGGGAAGAACTGAAGACTAAAAAAAATATATAAAAGAATACGCACCATGTCTCATACACGCATCCAGTATTTGATCGCTAAACAGCTGCGCGGGACCATTACCGCGGCGGAACAGGAAGAGCTGGATGCCTGGATGAATGCATCTCCTGACAACCGGGCATTCGTGGAGACGCAAATGCAGCCGCACCAGGTGCTGGAAGAGATGAAAGCATGGTCGGAGATCGATGATGATGAATTATTCCAGGATTTCCGAAGGCTGGCGAGCCGGCCGGGTTTACAGCCCGCCGGTCGCGGACGGCGTGTACGGATGGCGTTACGGTGGGGGGCCGCAGCTGCCGTTGTGATATTGCTGGTGCTGCCGCTGTGGTACCTGCTAAATAAGAACAGGCAAAAAAGACAGAAGGAAGGAACTCCTTTCTCCAGTCAGCTGGCGGTGTACCGTAGGGCGGACAGCGTGGCGGTGATCATGTCGGGAGATGGCAAGGCCGTTTCGTTGGAAAGCGCACCAGTGGGGCAGACGATGAGAGGAGACAGTTATATCTCATCCAGGACGGGTAAGCGCAGTCTTTCTTTGCAGCTGGCGCCAGAGGCTGGTATTAAGCGAACCAGGCCCTGGGCTGCGCTGATCTCGGTGCCTTACGGCCAAAGCTGGCAACTTACTTTATGGGAAGGTTCGCAGGTGGAGATCGGCCCCGGAACTGTACTGGCCGTACTGCGGGGAACGTCGCAGGAAAGAGCGTTGTCGATCGATGGAGAGGCGCTATTTAAGGTAGGTCCTGACAAGCAAGCGCCCTTCAGGGTCAATACTGCCGATGTAGCCGTCGATGTATTGGGTACCAGTTTCAATATCAAGTCATTTTCGGATGAGCATACGGTCACTACTACGTTGTTGAGCGGAAAAGTGAAGGTTAGCAGGGGGATACACTGCAACATACTCCTACCCGGAGAAGAAGCGATCGTTGATGCCAGTACGGAGAGCATGCGCATCCTGACGGGCGTGGATACGACGGACCGCATGGCCTGGCTAAGCCCTTATTTCAATTTCAATAACAAGACCATACCGCAGGTGATGCGTCAGGTGGCGCGATGGTATGGGATAAAGAACATCATTTATCAACGTGGAGTGGACACCGTCAGTAAGGGATTGCTGGGAGGAGGCCATGTGGGGAAGGAGATTGCGCTGGGCCAGCTGCTGAAAAGGCTGGAATCGGAGAGCCACTTTACATTCAAGGTCAAGGATAATAAGATCATGCTGGTAGGACCGGCAAAATATACAAGCATGGCGTATGCGCCATCCATGTAGCAACTATTAAACCTTTGTGTCCAATTTTTTGTGTTTAAAACTTTCTCCTGCAAATCTTATCCGTCTCTTCCGGGTGTAGAGCAAACACACCGGCGAAACCTTCTCTCCTTTTAGAGACGTTACTGTTAAGGCTATCTGCCGGCAGCCAGTGACCGGCCTAAGAAATGCTATTTTAAACCAAACACAAATGTATGCGTTTACTGATTAGTATGGCACGCAGGAGCAGGGCTAGTCTTCTTGCTATCACATTGTTGTTCTTTTCTGCTGCGAAGGCGCAGATCACTTCCCACGATGTCTTTATTCCCCATGGTCTCACCACGTTGCAGGTGGCTTTTGATTCCATTGAGAGCGCCACAGGATTGCATCCTCATTGGCCGGACGGGTTGCTGAACCCCAGGAAGCCCGTGTATGGCATTGGCAGGCCTTTGACCCTGTACCAGGTATTGAGATTTTATCTGGAAAGAGAAGGGCTTAGGTCGGAGATCTCCGGTACAACCATTTACATCATGGATGGAGAGCAGGGAAAGTATGGCCCTGACCGATCGATCAATGACCTTCGGCCGGTGATTATCCGGGTGAGGGACGAGTCCGGCGCCAGCCTGCCTTATGCCAGCCTGAGGTGCAAAAGCACTGGCGAAGCGATGTGTGCAGGGCCGGATGGCTGGGCCAGTATCCGGGCGGAGGCAATCCCGGATAGTTTTGACTGCTCGTACGCGGGGATGCGTGACGAAGCCGGCGTCGCAAAGCCGGGAGATACCTTGTTTTTTACGATGAAGGCGCGCGGGCCCCTGGAGGACGCGATCGTCACCAACTATGTAGATGTACCGACGGCGTTGTATACGGGCAATATCGTGACGGTGACCCGGAAACAAATAGGGGACCAACCTCTCTCCAATATTCTGGCTTCATTGGCCGGCAGGGTAACTGGACTGCAGGAAACACAAACCAACGGCAATACGGGATCTTCCTATGATCTTGTCATTCGTGGAGGGATGTCTATGATAAATGGTCATGATCCACTGATCATTATCGATGGCGTGCCTTTTTCACCGGGCGCACGGTCTGTCAGCAATATCTTTACGGGCAGCGCCGCGGGTTCGCATGATCCCATGTCCTTTCTCGATAAAGAAGATGTGGAAAGCGTCCGGGTGCTGAAAGACGCAGATGCCACGGCTATATACGGCACGCGGGGAGCCAACGGGGTCATCATTATTACCACCCGCAAGGCTGTTGCGGGCAAGCTCAGGATCACGGCGTCCCTCAGTAGGGGAGTCAGCGCACCCACAAGACTTGCCGAAATGATGAATAGCAGGGATTATACGAGGATGCGATGGGATGCGTTGAAAAATGACGGGCTGAAGCCCGATGGCCGCTACGCTCCCGAGCTGCTGAAATGGGATACCACCCGTTACACGGACTGGCAGCGATATTTTTTCCCGTCCCCGGGGAACATTACCAGAGGGCATGTAGAACTCACCGGGGGAAGCGCGAAGGATCAATATTTCATCGGCGGAAATATGATGAGAGAGACGAATGTCTTTGCGGGCCATCCCGTTCATGAGCTGTTCAGCCTCAATGGCAGGATCGATCATCACTCTGCCGACAACAAACTGAGCATTGGCCTGGCAGTTCTTGCAGGCTGGGACGGGAATACGCTGCCGGTGAGTGACGTGAGCCGGCTGGCCTTCCTGGTACCCTTTGCACCAGCGCCGGTGGGCAGGGATGGCAAGCTCGTGTTCGGGGAGAACGGGCTGTCGTACGCCAATCCCATCAGCTTTACGGGCGACAAGTATCATGCGGGTTCGCATAATTACCTGGGTAGTATGGATATGCGCTACTGTATCTGGGACTCATTAACTATAAGGCTGACAGCAGGCGGGAACAAAATATACACCAGGGAGTCGACGATGGACCCGACCTGGACCCAGGACCCGGCACAGAACCCCGTGCAGCGCAGCGCGCTGGCGGATGGCCGGTACGGCAGCTGGATATTCGAACCGCGGTTAGAATACAAATGGCTGCGGAGGCAATGGAACATAAGAGTTTTCGCCGGCATGAGCAGGCAAGGGCAAAGAACGACTGTCGACGGCTGGTCGGCCACCGCCCTTCCAAACGATGACTCCCTGGCTTCCCCCGGGACGACGATGACGGTGACCCCTTTGCCGCATCGTGTTGCCGACTACCTTTACAGGGCCTGGTTCGGGCAGCTGACATTGCATTGGAAAGAAAGATACATGCTGAATCTCAGCGGGCGCAGGGATGGATCAAGCAGGTTCTCCCGGGACAATTATTATGGAAATTTCGGCGCCGTGGGCGCTGGCTGGATCCTATCGAAGGAGGCCTTCTTTCGCAAGATCCTACCAGTATGCAGCTTTGCAAAAATAAGGGGCAGCTACGGTACCACCGGGAATGACGGTGTGGGCAGCGGAGAAAGTTACCAGAACAACTGGTCGCCTACGGCAAGTCAGAACTTTCAACGCACCACGGATATGAGCTCCACTGCAAAATTTACAACGGATGCAGGCTGGGAGCGTGTGAAAAAAACGGAAGTTTCACTGGAGTGCGGCGTATGGAAGAACCGGCTCCTTTTCACGGCCACCTGGTACCTTTGGCGCACGGATCATCAGATCTTACCAAGGAAGCCAACCGACTCGACAGGCGACGTTTTCCTGTATGAAACGCCCGTGGTACTGGAAGCCAGGGGATGGGAGTTTAGTGTAACGTCGATAAATATACGAAGTAAAAAACTTATCTGGACCTCGACTCTGGGCTTCAGTTGCCCCCGCAATAAGCTGGTGTCTTACCCTGGCATCGCCCAATCCCCTTTCAAGGACCTTGTGGTCGGGGCGTCCCTCTCGTCCATGAAAGCATACCGTTATATCGGCGTCAACCCGCTGACGGGTGTGTTTGCTTTCCAGGACCAGAACGGCGACGGTGTGATCAACGAAGCCGACCGGACCATTACTGCCAACCACGATATCAGGTGCCTTGGAGGTTTGGAGAATACCCTGAGCTGGGGCAACTGGGAGTTCAATGCCTTACTGGAATTCAGATGCCAGACGGGGATCAGCTCCGGTGCGGCTGTCTATGCTGTAAACCGCCCGGGATCCATCGCCTATGGATTCTATAGCAACCAAGTGGCCGACCTCAACCACCACTGGCAAAAACCAGGTGACAATGCTCCTTACCAGATGCCCACAACAAAGTCTTCAAACGAAGCGGGACGCGCCATCGGAACCTACCTGAGCTCTACCGGTGTACTGATGAATGCAGACTACCTGCGTCTGAAAAGCATTTGTATATCCCGCCGGCTGCCGAAACTCTTTAAAACAGCAGCCGGCAGGATCTTTATCCAGGGCGCGAACCTCTGGACGCTGACGCCATATAGAAATGGCGATCCCGAGATCCAGTCGATCCTGACCATCGCCCCATTGAAGTCATTTCACATTGGCGTGGAACTGCGGTACTAAAAATGCGCATATAGCAGCGAGGAAGGCCAGATCTGGTGCGGGTAACTATTATTGGTAAACCCGCTGGCCACCTGTGTGCCTCCATATGGGCTGGTATTTACAGTCACACCGTAAATGCCTTGCAGCCGCACGATCTCGGCTGAGACTGTGTTGTAAGCATCGAAATCATCGTCCGCATTGTAGTAGTAGTAATGGGTGTCATTACCATTGGATGTAATTGCGGACGCGGGACGAGGGGTAAAAAGGGAAGTGGAGAACAGGCACACGGCAGTGGCGATGGCCAGCCGGCTAAAGAATGCAGGTGACATGATGATTGATTTACGTTAATAGAATAAGCGAATAAAAAATGGAAAGGCTTCAGCGATTGTCAGGATAGTTTCCGGAGGTGGGCGATTCTTGTAGAAATGTACCATAAATATAAACTCTTAAATATTAAATGGGGAACACTTGAGATGATATTTACGATGAATACATGTTTTTACTAGTCAAATATTAGAGATCAAACTTTAAAAATGTACTTATATGGTCAAGCATCGGGCAGGAAAGCCACGCCGGGTATTTGCACTGGAGCCATTGCAGGCTTCCCATCTGGAAGAGATCGCTGGCTGGATCGGAGGCGGCGACATCTATGAGGAATTCCGCCGGCTATACAGGCCGCTGTGGCACAGCGGGGATGTCGACTCGTTCGTTATGACCGTCAACAGGGTCCCCGTCTTTTGCATCAGCCTGTTGCGCATGGACCCACCTTCCTCCAGGATGCAGGGAATGCAGCGCGAAGCGCATATGTATATGTTATGCCGCCCCCTGGTGCGTGCAAGCGAGCGCCTCCTTATGCTGGCCTGGCAGGCTGCGACCGTATACGCCTTTATACGGTTGGGGTTTTCCAGGGTGCAGACTGCTATAGATGCTGACGAGATGGAAGAGAACGAAGCATTGCTGATGCTGGGCTACCGGCAGGTGGAAACCATCACTGAGATCAGCGGTAAGATGCACCTGTATGCCTGTGAGGAGAAGGACCTGCGGATGGTGATGTAAGGTGCGTTAAGTGTTTATTTTAGAAAAAGTGGGTTTTTTACGCATCAATTTCCCTGTTAAATAACTAGTAAATATTGCGTAGTTGCCGTTACGATATTGTAAAGGCTCTCAATTATTAATCTACAAATAGAAAAGATGCAAAAGGCTAAACCGCCAGAGACCGGATACAGGCAATACCTGGATTCACTGATCGAGGACGACATACGTTATGAGATGCTGGAACGATGGCTCTGCCGTCTTCTGGTCTTTTTTATAGCGGCCTTCTTCGTATGGGCGATCTATATACTACATATTATCCTGGATTATCGTCTAACCATAACACTTCGATAATGATCATACATTTAAATGAACGTTCATTTGAAAAATTTGGGGAGGGCGATGAAAAGATTTATAAAATAGTTTGCGATCTGTTGGAGGCGCCCCTTTATGTTTTTGTTCTCAATTATGTGAAGCGAAAAGATGCGGCCGAGGATATTGTTGCGGAGACATTGTACAAACTATGGGCTAACCGGACCAAAATGAAAGGGCCTATGCATCTCCAGCGTTTTGCTTATTTAGCGGCAAAGAACATGGCCATCGATCTTTTAAAACAAGTATCCCATGAAAAGACGCTGCAGGCGGGGGATGTGGGGCAATGGGAGGAGCTGATCGATGAAGCGAAAACTACCAAAGAACTGGAAGATGCGGAATTCACTTTTAGTTTGGTAATGAAGGAAATAGAAGAGCAGGTGGAGCGATTGCCGTCCAAGCTCCGACAGGTGTTCTGCCTGCGTTTTAAAGAAGGGAAAGACATCGGCGAGATCGCGGAACTTACAGGCACAGCGCTTTCCACCGTGTATAACCAGTGCCGGGAGGCCTGTGAAAAGGTCCGCAAGGGATTGGAGGAGAAGGGGCTAAAGGATCTTTCATAAAATAGGTGCTATTTTGAATAGTAATTATCTCTTATTGGCAGTATTCAGTATGAATACCCTTTCCTAATTTCAATATGACCAATATGCCAAAAGCGGATATACCAGATCTCCTAGATAAGTACCGGCGTCAGACATTAACCGAAGCAGAGCGGGAGGCATTGCAACGCTGGCTGAATGAAATGGCAACGGCGGTGCTGGACATGGACAGGGAGGCGATCCGTAAAAAATTGGAAGCGAGACGAAGGAAATAGCATGGGCGGCCCCGTGAAAACACCCATTTTCCTTTAAACAGGGGGAATTTCCCGTTTTTATTCTCTATTTAATGGTGGAATATTGCAAGATCGCCGGCGGCGAGGGTTTTTTTTGTATATTCAAAATAACCACTAAATCTTACCATAATGACACCTGAAAATCAAAAGCCATTCACGGCTGAAGAATTCCTTCGTAAACAAAACCGGCGCCTTAGAAAGATCGTCCTTGTTTTGGCACTTATAGTGCTTGCAGTTGCCCTTGTTTATATTTACAATCACTGGCAGAACCGGGCGATGAATTTTATCGGACGCAACGATGACACTACTTCAAATCCTCATTTGAATAACTACCGGAAGCGTATCAGTCTCGTGGACCGGAGTTGGGGCGTATATTATGATCGCGATGATATCAAGAAGTATGTGGATAGTATATGGCCCCTGCTCCTGGATGAGCAGTTGAAATATGAACAGGCACATAATATTCATATAGGCCCTAATTTTAAATGGGTCGTCGGGTTTTACTGGATGATGAAAAAAGACGCAAACAGTACCGGGAGGGCCAACAAGCTGAGCTTTTACGTGATCCCGACATTGGCGCGAAAGGATGATCCTAAGGTCATCATTGATTATTTTAAAGACGACGGCACCTGGTATTATCACGGAGATCCTTCGTCAACCAATTTGCCCCATGCTTTTGCACCACCACCTCCTCCTCCTACAAAGACCGGACCCGCATACGATGAAGGACAACTATTCCCATGATAGACTTTTTATCCAATCCGACCAATCTTGCCGAGGTATTGGCTATGCTGATCGCCCTGGTAACCCTTACGGGCCGTGGCACCGGCTGGTGGCGAACCTTTATTTTTTTCCTGGCCATTACGCTGGGGGTCGAGGGCGGCGGGTATTATATGGTGCATGTGCTGGGGCGGACGGATAATTACATTTTGTTCGTCCTGTTCATGCTGGTGGAAGTCAGCTTCTATACTTTCATTTTTTTCCGCGTCCTGCAATCCAATTTGTTGCAGCGCTGGCTGATCGCATTTTTTATCATGTTCATCCTCATTTACCTGTACGATATTTCCAGAACCAACTTTTTGCAGTACACCAGCCTGAGCCGGATCGGCCTGTCTGTCTATGTGGTGCTGTTCTCGTGTATCTATTACAGGCAGCTGCTGTATGACGAAAAGATGGTCTATCCCCTGCGCCATCCGGCCTTCTGGGTCGTCACCGGTCTTTTTTTCTTTTATTTCGGCACCATCGTCATTTTTTGTTTCCGGAGCGCCCTACTGGCCCTGCCGGGGCAGGGGATCTTTATTCGAAAAACCTTACTGGGCACACTGAACTGGATACTGTATGCCAGTTGGTCAATAGCATTCATATGGAAGAAAAGGCAACTTCGATCATCCGGGCCGTCGTGATCATCTTTTCCGTGGTTACGCTGGTGGCAGGATTTCTCGTCTCCTTTGTGCTGTACTTCAATAAGCGCAAGAACCGATTTTTTGCAGAAAAAAAAGAGATGGAGGCTTTGTTCGCCAATGAATTGCTGAAGACCCAATTCGAGACGAGGGAGGAAGCGCTGAACCAAATAGGAGAGGAACTGCACGATAATATCGCCCAACTGCTCAGCAGCACCAAAATGCTCTTGGGCGTCACGGGGCGATCGCTGCCCCAGGTGCCGGATACTTTGCGGACGGCAGAGGAGACGCTGGGGCAGGCTATCCAGGACATTCGGGCGCTGTCAAAGTCTTTGAACCGGGAATGGCTGGACCAGTTCGATTTCCTGGAGAACCTGGAAGCAGAGGTCAGGCGGATCAACGCTGGTCAGCTGATCCAGGTGCGGTTGTTCCATCCGCCCACAAGGCTGCCACTGCACGTCAATAAGCAGATCATCCTTTTCCGGATCATACAGGAGGTGATGCACAACACCATCAAGCATGCGGAAGCCCGCCACATCATCATCGAGGTCAAACTGGACAGCGGCCTGCAAATCTGCGTCACGGATGACGGGCGGGGTTTTGCGATGAACGAGGGCATACGGACAGGAGTGGGGCTCATCAATATCCGGCGGAGGGCCAAACTTATAAACGGTGAGATCGGGATCGTGTCGGCTCCCGGGGAAGGGACGCAGGTGAATATAACTTTAGCCAATATAAACGAAGAAAAATGAAGATAACGATCGGACTTGCCGATGACCATCAATTGTTCCTGCGGAGCCTGAGCCTGCTGATCAGCACCATGCCTGATCTCCAGGTGGTCCTGGAAGCGCTGAACGGGCAGGCCTGTATCGATAAGATCAAACAGCTGGGGATACCACCGGACATCATGCTGATCGATGTCAACATGCCCGCCCTCGACGGACAGCAGACGGCAGCAGCCATCGCCACGCAATTCCCCACGATCAAGATGGCAGCGTTGTCCATGAAGTCAGACGATCGCAGCATCATCCACATGCTGAAGGCCGGCTGCTGCGCCTACCTGCTGAAAGACATCCACCCGGATGAATTGGAAAAGGCCCTGACCCAGATCTATTATCAAGGCTATTACAATGCCGACGCCTCCAATATCAATTACCGCCGCCTGCTCCGCTACCAGGAGGAAGAAGCCCTCCTCTCCATCTCCGAGAAGGAGAAGATCTTCCTCAAATATGCATGCACGGACCTCACCTACCGACAGATAGCCGCGGAAATGTTCCTTTCGGAAAGGACCATTGACGGATACCGGGAAAGCCTCTTTAAGAAACTGAATGTGCAAAGCCGCGTGGGTCTTGCGCTGGAAGCCATCCGCCGCAACCTCGCCAGCCTGTAAGGCTTTTATCACTTCCTCCAGAAAAACCTCCTATCAAATACGGGAAAAATCCCCTACCACATCCAGCTGTTATATCGAATATTTGTACACGTTATCGATGACAGTCCAATCCACCCCTTTACTATTTCAGAACCACCCAACAAAAAATTACCATGAAAAAGTATCTTCAGGACATTCTGATCATTGCGATCCTTGCCATTAATGGCATCATTCTTTATATTTTGTTGAAGCCCCAACCCGAGATCCGGCAAAATGATTATTCGCTGCTGCCCAAACAGATCAACAGCGTTAAGTTCAACCAACCCCTGGACGACACCGCAGCCGTAACAAACGTGCAAGCATTCCGGAACAACGCGCACCTGGGCAGCCTGGGCGTACTTTATGACGCGGACACTATCGCGCGCTATTTAAGGGACGATTATGCAAGGATCAAAGGCCAGATTGCCGGCGAACATCCGGGGTATGACTGGAAGATCGGCTTTTACTGGATGTTCACGAAGGGAAAAGACAGCGCTAACCGCCTTTCATTTTGCGTGGTGCCTACGCTGGTGAACCACGAAGATCCCACGAAAGTGGTGGACTATTTCTCGAATTCTTCGTTTTACAAGCCGGCCACTATACAACGTACTGCTGTTGCCGGCAATCCTCCTCCCACTTCGCCAGGCAAGGTGTACAATGAAGGACAACTGTGGCCTTAACCCCTGTTTTAAACCATTAAAAGTACTAACATGAAAATCAGTATACTGGTGTGTTTATTTCTGGTCGAAAGTTACGGCTCCTTTGCTCAGAACAGCGGCTCCTATCCTTTACAAACCTCCATCTGGAATACGAGAACCATCTCGGTCTGCTGGGAAAACCCTCATCCCGGCGATGAGCAGATGCGGAAATGGGTGCAGGAGGCTGTCGCGGAAACCTGGGAAAGGAATTCCCTGGTCCGATTTACAGACTGGTGCCCGGCCAGCCAGAAGGATGCGGACATCCATATCCTGATCGACGATGATACGCCGCACACCAAGGCATTGGGGAACAAGCTGAAAAAGATGCCGAAAGGGATGGTCTTGAACTTCACCTTTTCCAACTGGTGCCCTGACTGCAAAGCCATGAGCGAATATGCCATCAAGGCCATAGCCGCCCATGAGTTCGGTCATGCCCTGGGATTCGCCCATGAGCAGAACAGGCGGGATTGCAAGTTCGATTGCAAGGCGGAGCAGCAGCCGCAGGGAGCGAATGGGGATTGGTATATGACGCCCTGCGACCCGAACTCGATCATGAACTATTGCAACCCGCTGTGGAATAACCAGGGGCAGCTGAGCACCCTGGATATCCAGGCAATCCAATATTTCTACGGACATCCTGTCAATGCCGCCAACGCCCTGCCGCCCCCGGAGCTGGAGCTGATCCATACATCGAATATCATCCGGCTTGTTCCTGCAGGCAGCCGCCGGATCTCTCATGAATTTAAAATATACCTGGTAGGCGATAAAGAGGCGCTGGACAAGGTGGCCAAAGTAGAATACCACCTGGATCCAACGTTCAAGCGCCCCCTGATGGTGAGCTCCGACCGCAACAACCGATTTGGCATCGGCTTGAAGGTGTGGGGTGAATTCAAGATCACCGCAGACGTGTATATGACGGGCGACCCTGTACCTCGGACATTTGAGCGATACCTGGATTTCCAGGATAAGCGATTGATCAAAATATTAACCAGCATATGGCCTCATTCATAGATCTTCTTACATTATTAAACTAATTCTATGTTACCTACTACAAATATCACGCGAACGATGCTGATCGTTGCCATTTTGAGCTTTGGGATCATGACGGGATACGGGCAAAAGGGCTTACGAAGCCAGGGAGAAAAGTTCAGCGGCAAGGTGATCTATTACGAATTCGACGGGACTGCGCTGCATTTTTTCAAGGAAAGGAATGACAGCAAGGAAAAGATGGGCGATGTGAAAAGTTTCAGCCTGAAGGGTAATTACACCAATCTTTACTTCAAATGGCTGAACCCCCTCATCTATAAGCTGACGTGGAAGGATTCGTCCTATACGGACAACAGGGACCAGGCCATCAATGATTTTGTGAAACTGCTCACGGGACAGTTCGGGTCTGCTGTTACGGACCTGAATGCGGACAGGCAAAGCAAGAGCCTGACGCTGCTGAGTGAAGCCGTGCCTGTAGTAAAAGGAGGCGCTAAGGCGGCAGCGCCTGCAAAAGGGCCCGCCCGACCTGAGATCAAGATCGACAAGGGGTTTGTGAACCTGGACCTCACCCTTTTGTATCTGCAGCTGCGGGTAAATTCCCCACAATTGTCGGTGGATGAGATCAACGCCATTAACAATCTCACCCCGAAGATCATTGACTTCGAGCGATCCTACAGCAACCAGGATATCTCTACCTCCATCAACGGCGCATTTTCAGACCTCAGTTCGGAAGAAGATCCGGGAGAAGCGAAAACGATGGTGGGCGTACAGCGTTCCGCCATAAAGGGATACCGGGACGGCTTCAAGAAGGAGGAAAGCGATCGCCAAAAGATCGCTGCCACCGCAGCTGCTATTGATATCAAAGATCCTTTGCTCCATACCATTTTTACCACTTCCATCGCCAAGTTCATCGATCAGTCAACAGCCGATGAGGGGAAAGACAAAGCGCTGACCGATAAGCTAAGCGGTATCCTGGATATATTCGACGCATCCTTCAAAAATGAATCCATCGGACCCAACGCCCAACCAGGATTTTTTAAGGTCCGTGATGTCAGTCTGGAGGACGGTAAGGAACTGGCGACCATGCTCACAATTTCGAAATATTCCATCAATGCGGATACGAAGGAGTCTGTTAAGGTCAATGATGCCGGTAAGATAAAACTGGTCTTCAATAAATACGACATCATCGACGTAACGATCAGCGCCGGGATCTTTTATTCCAATGCCACCTTCAAGTCCTATGGCGTGGCCCCTGCCGGGGATAACCAGTTCACGGTGACGGAGGAAGAGATCAACCGGAATACCGCCGTGACGGCCCTCTTTTGCAATCTCAATTTTGGGATCGGGTCCCGGTATTTTGCTCCCGTGGTGCAATTGGGGATCGATCCGACCAAGAAGAGCCCGTTCCTGCTGCTGGGAGGGGGATTTTCCATACCGGCGGCAAGATTTGCCATTACAGGCGGCGGCGTCTGGTCCTGGAACCAAAGCCTTCAGCATCTCACGGTGGGGCAGACCATTTCCTCTACCAGCGACTTGGAGAAGGATGTAAAGAACAATTTCGACGTCAAGCCGAAGGGGTATTATGTGGGGGTGCAGTATAACTTTTGAGGCGATGGGGGGCTCGTCATTACCGTACCGATAAATGCTTTCCTGACAAAGGTAAGCTGATACTACTATCTTTCATATGCTTAAACACCTTTTGAGATACGCCAACGAATGAGGCCAGGTATTTGGGGGGAACACGATCCAGGAGGCCACGGTATTGGCTTTTCAGGAAATTAAGTTTTTCTGAAGCGAGCTCACTTTCCAGGTGCCTGAATTGCTCGTTTGCGAATAAGCACTTCTCAAATATGATCCTGTAATAGAAATTCAATTCTAAAATTTCTCTGAAGAGCGGCTCGAACTGCTCATCCGGAAAGTCCCAGAGGATCATATCCTCGATCGCTTCAAATACGATCGATGGCCCCTTATCGTCCTCTTCCTTATCCTTTTGGACAATGATAAAATCGTTCTCTTTCTTAAAATAATTGATACGGTTGGTTCGACCGCCACTGAAATAGCCCACGGCCACTCCTTTTTCGATAAAATAGATATGGCCGCTGTTGGCTGCCAACTCTTGAATTAAGGTCCCAACGGGGGCACGGACAGGTTTTACAATTTCACGTATTACATTTTCTAACTTGGGCTTCATCCTCCGGAAGCTTTTCAGCACTTTCATGTATTGTTCCATAGTGTTGATAAGGTTATTTACGAATTTATTATTAGAATGGGTCACACGCATAAAATAAGTTGAATGACTAAGGGGAAATCTGTATAAGAAAATTGGAAGAGTGGTTGCTATTTAAAAATCAATTAAACCTGATCGTTATGGAACAGCTATTGATAGCGCATCTTAGAAAGATCGTAAAAAGGAAAGTATTTAAAAAGGTGAATTTATACTGATGGAAGGGCAGGCCCAGCAATTACATCTACTTTCTTGAATTAGGTCTGGTGCGCCATTATCACGTCGATGATACAGAAGTTACGATATGGCTTCTTCCTGAAAGACACCTTTTTATGTCCGTCTCCAGCTTCTTCCAACAGCACCCTTCGCTTGAAAATATTGTGGCCCTGACCTCCTCTCGAATAATCGGTCCACTGTAAACTAGAGGAATCGGGCAAAAGTTCATAACTTAAAAAACATGAAAAATTGCTCATGAAAAGGACAAAATTCACAGAAGCGCAGATCGTTTTCGCCGTCAAACAGGGCGAGAATGGGGTTAAGATTGCCGAGATTTGCCGGCAGATGGGATAAGCGAAGCTACGTTCTATAATTGGAAGAAGAAGTACGGCGGTTTGGGTGTCAATGAGCTTCGGCAGTTGAAGCAGCTGCAGGATGAAAATGTCAAACTGAAACAAATTGTGGCCGATCTGAGCCTGGACAAGCAAATGCTGCAACATGTCTTAAAAAAAATGTCTAAAGACGCGGCAGCTACGGGAACTGGTCAACTCTCTGTTGGCTGACTACCAGATATCGGTCCGGAGGGCTTGCCGGGTGGTCTGCATGGCCCGGTCTAACTGGCGTTATCGTCCGCATCGTCGTGAAGATCGGCATGTAAGACAAAGGATCAAGGAGATAGCGTCCGCCCGGGTTAGATATGGAATGTGGAGGATTTATGTGTTGTTGCGAGAGAAGGTTTTAAGGACAATCACAAAAGGGTTCATCGGATCTATAAGGAGGAGGGCCTGAACCTTCGAAGCAAACGACCGAGGCGCAACAAGTCAGCGGCGCATAGGTTGGAACGTCCGGAGATTAATAATTTACACTAGGTTTGGAGCATGGATTTTGTGGCTGACCAACTCTTTGACGGGCGCAAATTTCGGGCTTTGACTATAGTCGATAATTTTAGTCGTTTCTGCCATGCTATCCGGGTCGGCAAGTCCATTAAAGGGATCGATGTCGTAGAAGTCCTGGAGCGGTTAAAACGGGAGAATAGGACGGTTCCCAAGCGTATCCAGGTTGACAATGGCAGCGAGTTCATATCCAAAGACGTTGACCGCTGGGCATATAAGAACAAGGTAGTCTTAGACTATTCCAGACCTGGTAAGCAGACCGATAATCCCTTTATAGAATCCTTCAATGGTTCTTTTCGGGATGAATGCTTAAACGTAAACTGGTTCTTATCTTTGGACGGTGCCTATGAAAAAATAAGCCACTGGGTACAGGAATATAATTACTTCCGTCCACACAGTTCATTAAACGGTCTGACGCCTTCTGATGTGATGGCACAATACGAACAGGCGAATGATCAAGGGGCGCAAGATAAAGAAAGAGGAAATAGGGCCTGATGGTAAACAGGTGCCTTTTGCCACAGCAGAATAAGTCCAGGCACATCAGAAAAGACACCTTTTTCCCATCAGTTTTGTATCTTTAAATAACCCGAATTCCTACACTTCACAATGGCCCGAGAAATGGGGGGACCTCAGGCCCCTGGAAGATTGCGTTTGCTGGTACATTTCGTTCCGGGAGCTGGAAGAAATTTTGGAACTCTTCCCGGAATTTGAAGTACGTCGTGGCCGGATCTTTCGGAGTTATTATAGCATTTCACCGGAATTTACATTTATCGCCTGCATTGACAATCTTCAAGGCTTTGCAGAGGTCATTGAATCTGCTACAACTACAACCATATCTGCACCCCGTCTTGAATAGTGAATGTTCGACTTTCTTCTTGAGTATTGAGATCGTGCAAAAGATATAATGCGCTAGATGGGAGATTGTTAAATAGCACGCTGTCCCCTAAGGCCTTTGTGTTCCTTATAGAAAGCCATTTATTGTTGTACCAGCATTGTAGTTCATATATATGGCCTGGTTTTATGTCATAATCCGGTCCATATAGTCCAATGCCTGGAGAAAAACGAATGCTATCTAACTTCTCATTTCTACCGAAATCCAATCCTATCCAAGAGTCCCCGTCTTTAGAAAAAAAAGAAGTCCCGATATCGCCATCGACTGCTTTTTCTTTCGAGAATAAGTTATTATTTTGGATAGGATTACTGCCTATAATTTTTCCTATCAACTTTCTCCGACCGGAGTAAAATTCTATTTCACCAATAGTACACTCTCTTTTTTGAAAATAACGAACAAATCTAAAACTATCCTTACATTTTATTTCTATATTGTTCCAAAAAGGATTGATCTTGTGCATAGGGGTAAATGAAAAAAGTTTCATAGCGCCATAAAAATCGGGGTTAGTAGAACTCTCAAAGCAACCATATAGTTTAGCTGTTCGATCTGGGGTTATAGGAAATATTTTCCTGATTTTTACGACCTTTATTAAATGGGCGAAGTTTGGCCTTAAAAACGTCTTAACATTTTTCCGTCTAAGAATAAACGGATCATTAATTGGTACAATTGAACCGCCAATATAGACAGCAGGCATATATAAAATGTCATTCTCCATTTTCTTAAAGATAATTGTATCTTTTGTCATTTCGCTCCATCCAATAGGGATCCATTGTTTGTTGTCAAAAACACATATATATGCGTGTTTGGGCCTCCCCTCTAATATGTTTATTCTTTTTACAGATAGGTGAACTTCGGAGCAATCACAATATTCATCAGTGACATCTCGAATATATGGATCCATAAATAGTGAAGGAATTTCTTCATCTGGGTCCTTTAGAACTGCTAGACTCGCCATGTTTTTATAGAAAATATGTCTATAAACTTTCCCTTTTTTCATGTCAATATGAGTGGACATTCCCGGATTATCATCCGCCGCATTAAAGAGTACTGGTTTCCCTTTTTTGTCAATCACAGCATTAAATATATGATTCCCTCCTCTAGTTGGCCATTGAGGGACAAAATCGATAGCAACGGGTATACCTTGGCTTCTCATAACATATGCGCCGAGATCCGCTTGGTCTCGACAAGCACCTGTTTGATAAGATAATAATTTTGAGATTGGCATATGAGGGAGAAATTCCATCCCTATAATGAGAAACCACCCTTTTTTCTTCAATTCATTGTTAATAGCAATACAAGCATCTATTGCATCACCTTTCCTTTCCCTTACGGAATTTAAAATACCTTCAAACCTATCATATATTTCATTTCTTGAATAATCGGGAATCTCATCTCCCATCCGCCATGGCAAAATAAATTCACAAAATTGATTGAAATCATAGTTTCGACCCCACGGTTGTTCTTGCCAAACCTTAAAAGCCATGTCGATATTGTTTTGCAAATCCTGCGCGCTTATTTCGTTAATGTCATAATGTTCATTTAATGCATCATAAGTGAATTGTCCAAACAAGGAATCAAAATAATGAGCATTAATTTTTCTTACGTGCATTTCTTTAGGAAGGTACTCCGGATAATCTAAATATTTGTTTAATAAATCTCCTTTATAATAACGGAAATGTTCCATATTCGCTATCAAAAAATAAGCCGATTTTAGTTTTAGGCTATCTTCAGAAAGCTTCCGATAATGTGATATTACCTTTAACAATTCTATTTTGTTCAGACCTGCAACATTTAAAGATCTCTGAACGTCGACCGGCAAAATGGAAATGTCTATTTGATCGACTGCATCTATATTTGAACAACTTGTGCAGTATAGAGCGATTAAAAATATTATGCTTTTTAAATTGGGCATCATTGTATGATAAATATATTTTATAAAAAGTATCATTTAGAGCAAGTCACTTTAAAGTTAAGGTCAAATAACGCGACTTTATTGCAGTCCAATAGTATGGTTTGTTGATTTTCCGGTCTAATAGGAATTGTTTATTATCAACTATCTAGAATTATTATTTATCGTTAGGAGTTATTTAACGTGTCTAACTAAAAGAGACTGCATCGTGACATCAGCTAATATTTTTTATTTAGTTTTCAACTGCAGTAATATTTCACAAGTACAATCTAATTTTATTAGACTTATTATATTTATTAACGACATTAAAATATTTTAAAATGAAACACAATAAGGTGCTCTTCGTTACCTCAGCAGTTGTTGTATTGGTAATGATTGTTTTTAATTTTTCTATTGCGAATTCGGTAGGGTTTAATCAAGAAAGAAAGCTTTCTCGATCATCAAGAATCATCCCGTGTTACTGTATTATGATTGGGCCTTCTACTTGTACTGCCACTAATACCGGGTTGCAAATGTGCGAAGGTGTTTTGTCTGACCCATTCTTTTGCTCACAACATACATGTCCTTTAGAATAACAATAAATGATAAAAGTATATTTTATATGGTTCATAGTTTTCCTCTCTTGTGGCAGGGGCCGAGATAGTGAAATGGACACGAACACTAAATTCAAGTCGTCTAGGAATTTGACAAAAATAAAGTTCTTTAACAAAAGAGTAGATTTTGGGTATGTTAATTCTGATACTTTGCTGACCGGAAAGTATATCTTCATGAATTCTGGCAATTTCGATTTGATAATTGATTACGTTAGCCCGGATTGTAGTTGTACTGATTTTTATTTAAGTAAAAAAAGCATTAAACCAGGCGATACGGCTTATATTCTATTGAAGTTACTTACTAAGAGTAAATTTGGAAATGAAAAAATATTTGCTACAGTGAGTGCAAATACCGAAGAGAGACTGTATAGTTTACAGCTACTTGTCAATATTAAAGAGAATCTTATTAAATAATAACAATGAGAATATCCGTGAGCGTTTTGTTTTTATTTGCTTTGAATATGGAAGGATGTACTCATATAAATGATGAAATGAGCTCATTGAATTTATTCAGTACCTCGCCTATTAAAAAACAAAACATTAGGTTTAAGTCTGTTCACCTGGATTCGCTAGTACTAGATTCTGTATCAACTTCCTTTATGGGAGGAATAATTGTGCAAGATCATTGCCTCTTATTTATCGATCAACGATTTTGTTGGGCAATAAAATTTGATACAAATGGAAGGCTAACCCGAAGATACATAGGACAAGGAAATGCTCCCGATGAACTACCTATAAAATCCATTCAATTCTATACCACGATGCAGAACGGGGGAATGCTTTTTATCGGACCAGAATGGGATTGCTTTGTTTTTGATTCCAATTTTAAGAAAATCGATGACTATGGTATTAACTGGAATAATTCGACGTCAAGAACAAATACGAAAACACCTAACCCTTCACAAACAGATATTTACACTTTGGCATACGGTGTAAGTCCAATTAGAGCTGATGGCGATAATTTATTTTTACCTATTATTTCCCAACATCCTTTATTCAATCCAACTTCTCGATCATATTCGCGCGATGCAAGGGTTTTAGCAGTAATGAAAATAAAAAATGGTAATGTTAATAAAATAATGGGAAGGTTGCCACCTCTTTATAGTAGGGAGAATGCAGTTAATACTTTTTCTTATATCGACTTCGATTTATTACATAATGACAGCATGATAGTAGGGTATCCAGTAGATTCTTTAATCTATATATTTGACAAAACTTTCAGAATTAAAGCAGCATTCGGATTCTCAGGGCGCGATATGGATCAACATTATACATTATCGGAAAGCCTTAGCCAATTTCGCAGGAACTGGCAATCTGAGACGAAAACAAAGGGGTATTATCATTCACTTAAATGTGTGCCAGAGAGAGAGTTGATTTTTAGAAGCTATCAAAAGGGACACGCAAGTGTAACCGACGGTCTGCAAATATATCACGGAGTAACCTTAATCGCAGATGTAGACGTTCCTAGGCGATTCTGTGTGGAAGGATATATATATCCCTATTTTTATTCTAATCCATATTTTGACGAGGAAAAAGGATTTATATGGGTGTATAGATTCAGAATTTAATTTCGCCCTTTTACAAAGTTGTATCATATTTGCAATAGTTATAGCTTTGGTGACCCCCTCTCAAAAAACTGTTGTAAAATAGGTTGGAAATTTCGAAGTAATGACCTCCTCCCCAATGCTGTGGTGGACTGTATGATTTTTCTGCTTCTGACGGGCATTTTTCAACTGTAGCAAATATCATCTTGTCTGTAGCCATACGCAAAAATAAGGCGGCTTAATAATAAACAGACTCGGTAATTTTAAGATACGAAAAATGAAAAAGAGCATATTTACCGAGACACAGACTGTCAACCTGATCAAGGAGTATGAAGCCGGCCGGGATGTAGTCGAGATTTGCCGGGAGCAGAGTATTTCGAAAGCCGCGTTCTATAACCGGCGGAAAAAGTATAGTTACATGGAATCCCACAAGTTGAAACGATTAAAAGGTCTGGAGTCAGCAAATGACCGGTTAAAGAAGATGTATGCTGATCTGAGGCTGGATCACACGATGTTAAAAGATGTTCTCACAAAAAAGCTCTAAAACCCTGTGAGAAAAGGAGCGAACCGAGCATTTGATCCAGGTGTACAAGGTCAGCATCGGAAGGGCGTGCTAGGTAGTGGACCTAGCTAGATCTATGTTCTATTACAAACATCAAAAGGACGATGCAGAGGTGATCAACAAATTGGAAATGCTCGTCAAAGAGCTTCCGACCAGATGTTTTGATGACTATTTTGGGTGAACCCGTAACGAATGGTCCCTTTGGAGCCATAAGCGTGTCCGGTGGGTTTACCGGCTGATGAAACTGAATATACTTCGCCGACATAAACGTAGAGTTCCTGCTCGAATGAAAGAGCCGCTGAGCGTTCCATCGGGATTAAATTATTGCTGGAGCGCGGATTTCATGAGCGATACCCTTGTCTATGGACGAAGGGTCAGAATCCTAAATGTTATAGATGACTACAATCGGGAGGTTCTGGCTGTTGAACCCAATTTTCCAGGCCTACGGCCGCTGGCTGACGAATGGATGGATGATTACAACCGCAATCACCCTCATTCTACCCTGGGTGGACTATATCAAGAGCCCGGAAAGTAAGCGGGCCTAATGGATGAAATTTTAGAAAACCGCTGCTCTAAAGATGGTATGTCTTCGTCGATCACACTATGAAGGTAGCCTGAATTTATACACTTTAATAACCCCTTTGTCTTCGTCTATGAACGCATTTGAGTAAAAATATGGAGTAATATAGCCTTCTACATTGAAGCCAAGAGGAACGTCTAAATCAGCGATAAGCGTATCACTTTGATAAATTTGCAAACCATCATTCATAGCTTTTCCACTTTTTTGATAACTTCTGAAAAGTAGTAATCGTTCTGGTAGAAATCTTACAGATCTATAATAACCTTTTTCTTTTTTCTGCAACTGTAGATTTTTTATGAATTCGCTGATTGAATCAGCAGTATTATAATTCTTATCGATCCCTCTCCCTTCAAATCCGAATATTTTAGATATATTAAAATTGATATCCGAAACATAAATTAATGAATCGGGTGGATAGGAAATTAGGATTTTTTCTGCTGGACCTAGATCGAATATCGCAAATGAAAAGGGAGCTATATTCTTTTTAGTAGTAAATAACTGTGATAATCGCCCAAATGTTTTCTCTACATAACCATTTTCTAGGTCCATTAACGCTAATATGCGCGCTTGTTTAGAGTACGATGGAATAGTAGGATTAAATGATGGCTGCAAACTAAGGAGAGGTAGGTATACTTTATTGTTATATATTTTTATTTCTCCAAAATAGTACGCTAACGAATACCCGTCCATCATGGTAGTATCAGGCTGTATAGGAGTTCCAAAATGTTTTGAATGCCAGTTAATTTCATAATCGTCTATACGCTTAAAATTCTTATCGAAGTGAAAGCAATCCCAAGAAGGACCAATAAAAAAATACCCTCCATCGGTAGTTGGAGAGGAAAATTCTACAAATTTAAGCGGTAATTCATTCGGTCCTTTACCTTGACCAATGTACTTACAAACATATTTACCCGAATTGCTAAATTTGAAAACCCAACATAGCCTATCATCCACAAAGTACAAATTGTTCTTAATTACACTCAACTTTCCCGAAAAAGATGTGGGAATTTGCTCCAGTTGTATCGAATCAAGCTCAAGTGCTGAATAACGTATAATTTTAACTCCTGATGGTTTAATTCCATTGTCATGAACTTTGTTGTTAGATGACTGGCATGCTATTACAAAGGAAGAGATCAAAATATAGAAGATAGAATAGTACTTCATATAAGGGGTAATAGTAAAATATGAATTGAATTCTATAGAATAGAAAAGTTTTGGGTGGCTATAAATAGTTAGCTTTCATATTTTAATGTTAGTTTATCTTTCTATAATGTTTGCGAGAAGTTCTAAACTATATAGTCTTTGGAGCGTATTGGTACTCACCACGGCAAAAAGTTTTTCATTTCCATATTTGTTTTTAGTCGCTAGTTTCAAGAGTATATAAGCCGTATCTTTTGGCAATATTCGTCTTTGGCTTATATAATATCCTGTGCAGGTGCAATCTGGACTAACATAATCTATGAATAAGGGATAATTACCAATGTTAACAAATGAATATTTGGCAGTTAATAAGGTATCATCGGAAACACTACCTAGATCTACTCTCCTATTTAAGAATTTAATATCTGTCAAAGCCAATTTGTTCGAGGTGTCGACAGTAACATCAGTACTCCTATTATTTGAAGTGCAGGAAAGAAAGATAAATGATATGAAAAAAAGGCTTCTCATTTTAGACCTATTCTGAATTACATTAAAGTTAACATACTGCTCTGAACTAGCACTGCGGTCAGGAAAAATAAAAACAACTGAATCTAGAATGCAGTGCTTTATACTATCTTTAAAGCAATCACCTATTAAACCATTTATATGAAAAAAGTATTTTTATTATTGTGTATTTTCTTATTGTGTTGTGCCATAATCATTAACTATACACTTGGCAATAGCGATTTTAAATCAAATCATAGAAAATTGAAGCGTGGTTCTATTGCAGTATCATGTTGGTGTAATGGAACGCCTACTACTTGTTCATCGGGGTTTGGAATTGTTTATTGTGGAGAGACGACTTCGCTTTCTCCTGATTGTTCTTTTCAATTTTGTCCAATTTAGGTGTAAGTACCCCTAAATAACAGACAGTTTAAAATGAGACAAAAAACCTTAATTTTAAACTGAATAGCATGAAAAAGACACGATTTACAGAGACACAAATTGTAAAGGCGCTCAAGGAACTTGACGGCGGCCGATCCGCGGACGATCTTAGCCGGGAGATGGACATATCCAAGGCCACTTTGTACCGGTGGAAGAGCAAGTACGGGGGTATGGAAAGTTCCGATATCAAGCGGCTCAAGGAATTGGAGGATGAGAATACCCGTTTAAAGAGAATGTATGCCGAGCTTAGCCTGGATCATACGATTTTAAAGGATGTAATCACAAAAAAAGGCTGGGTCCCTGCCGGCAAAGAGAGTTAGCGCAAGAGATTGTCACAGATTATAAGTTGCCAATCACCAGGGCCTGCAAATTAGCGAAGCTACCACGATCTCAATACTACTATCGAAGTGTAAAGGATGATTCCGCAGTCATAGCAGCCCTTCAAAAGCTGGCTTCTGATCACCCAATGTATGGCTTCAGAAAGCTCTTTGCATATTTACGACGAGCTGGGCATTCCTGGAACCATAAGAAGGTCTACCGGATCTACCGCCAGTTGAAGATGAATAGGCGCCGGAGGGGTAAAAGAAGGCTTCCACAGCGGGTAAAGCAGCTGTTGCAGCAGCCGGATACGATCAATAAAATCTGGAGCATGGATTTATGTCGGACAGCCTGGTGAGTGGGCGAAAGTTCCGAACATTGATCGTAATGGATGACTGCAGCCGGGAAGCACTGGCCATTGAGGTGGATACATCTTTATCCAGTAAGCGAGTCATCCGGGTGCTGGATAGAATCATTCAGCAGCGAGGCAAACCAGAGACTATCCGGGTGAACAATGGACATGAGTATACGAGCAAGGACTTTGAACTATGGGCAAGAGACCAGCAAATCGGTATTCAATATATCCAGCTGGGCCGCCCTATGCAGAACGGTTATATTGAACGGTTTAATGGCACTTACAGAAGGGATGTACTGGACTACTACATCTTCTTTGAACTCTATGAAGTACGCCAATTAACTAATATCTGGATGGAAGAATACGATACCTGCAGACCTCATGAAAGCCTGGATAACGCAACACCCCGGGAATGGGCTCAAAGGTGTGCATAAAACACAAGACTTCTTACTTATGACAAGAGGCCAACTAATCGAACTAGTTAAAAAGATCGCCGCTGCCGATGGTACAGAGAAAGAGCTTGATGAAATGCTTGAACTATTGAAGAAAAACGTACCAGATCCACGGGTTTCTAATTACATATTTTATGATGAGTTGTCACCCGAAGCAATTATGGAAAAGGCACTAGCCTATAAGCCTATCCAGCTATAAAAACACCCAATACGAAACGAGAAAAACGAAAAAATAACTGTCTGAAAAACGGGGTACTTACAATATGAAAGGGTCTAATAATTATGCCTACGCTTCTGTATTCCTTAGTGCTGCTTTCGTGATCGCCCCTTTATTCAGCGTATCTACTTTTATAAGAGTAGGCGACTTTGTGAAAGTTAGCAAGTATTTTGCATTTATAGGTGTGGTAGGAATTTCGGCTCCATTGCTTGCAATCTATTTTTATCAAAATAGGATCACAAGTGCACCTAGGATTAGTTGGTCATCTTTTCTTTTGTTTTGTTGGAACGTGTATATAGTGGTTAATGCTAAAATTCAAAAGGTAGATTTGGCTAATAAGGATTTAGTAACTTTGAGTATTTGTGTTTTATTATTTTATGCAATATGCCATATTTTAGAGAAGTATAATAATTTAATTAATCGAGTTATACTTATTGATCTCTTACTAGCTAGCTGCTCTATAGAAGCAGCCATCGGATTACTGCAGTTATACGGTGTTATACCTGTTTTGGATAGCCATTTTAATATTGAAGGCACTTTTAGAAATCCTGCACCTTTTTCGCTATTTCTAGCCTCTATCATGCCGATGGCGTTAGCAACTTTTATCTTTCCTACAGCAGAGAAGAAAAAGGATTCAGACACGCGAAAAAGAATGGCTTTGACGACAATTATTTTATGTTGCCTCGTATTGCCAGCTGCTAATATTCGCACCGCCTGGATTGCTGCAGCAGTAGGCTCCTTGATAGTTTTTAACTACAGATACACAATCGTAGAAAAGTGCAGAAAGATGTTGGATACATTGATAAAAAAGGTTGTATTTATTTTTGGGTTGCTCTCCCTATTGTTAATGATAGTATTTTGCCTTTACCTAGTAAAACCTGCATCTGCTGCAGGACGCGTGCTCATTTGGAAGATAACTTTTCGTCAATTTATTTATCAGCCAGTTTTCGGAGTGGGATATTCAAATCTTAAAAAAGAATTTAGTAATTGGCAAGGATCATATTTCATCGAAGATTCAACTAGGTTAGATGAATCCCCTCTGTATTCTGAGGAGAAATCAGCCTTCCTTGCAGATAATGTTGAAATGGCATATAATGAATACCTTGAAATGGCAACAGAATCTGGCATTGTCGGCCTGACCTTATTTATGGGATATGTTCTGCTAATTTTAGTAAAAGCTGTAAATAGGATGCGAAATCAAGGCGCAGGATTATCTGTAGGTGTCCTGGGTAGTTTTGTGGCTATACTGATCGAAGGATTATTTTCGTATCCATTTCATTCAATTCCAGAACTTATGCTATTCTTTCTTTTATTGGCCTTACTCCATATCAGTGAAACTAATGGTGTAGCTCGATTTGAAGAATTCAACCAATCATTTAAGAGTAATTCGAGGTTAAGATATCATAATTTAGGTCTATCCGCGTTGTGTCTAATAGTATTCATGTTTTGTATCCGAAGCCTTTCAGAGATTACTTTGTACGAGGATTGGCAAAGAGCTAGACTGATGATTCGTGAAGACAGGGGAATAGCACAGCATAAATATAGAGAGCTATTCCCAAAATTAAAGAAAGAACCTCTATTTCTAGCTGATTATGGTATTCTATTAAATGGCGCCGGGAAGTATACAGAGGCCGCTAATATTTGGAAGGAAGCACAATCGGTTACATCTAATCCATGGATCTACATATTTTCTGGGCAGACTCAGGAGGCCTTAGGAAATATGAAGGAAGCAACTATAAATTATCGTTTGGCGCATTCCATCATCCCTCATTACTTATTTCCTTGTTATTTGCTTGCAAAATTGTATGAGAGTCAAAAAGACACTATTTTGGCATTAAAATATGCTAGAGAGATTATTGCCAGTCATCCTAAGGTTGAATCTGCATTTAGCAATGAAATGATACAAGAAATGAATAATTTAGTGAAACGGCTTGGCCGAAGCCAATAAATAAACTAACGATAAAGTTCCTGTAGTTTTCCTTTCCTGGTCCATTCTATTAGCAGCACTCATTGAAATGAAGCATGCACCGAAGTTACAGCAACCTCTTCCGCCGGTAATCTCATCGCCAACTGCCCGGCTACGGGAGATTGCGAAGGTATAAATCGCTCCTTCCTGGCCCGAAGATCATTTTCTTTAATTGATCCAGTTCGTAGCTGGCGCACTATTCCTTCTGAGAAAAATCACTTGCCTGCCACGCTATTATATGAGTAAACATTCTTTCCTGCATCGATTCATCTTTTTGCCATAATTTCTTTAAGGAAAAAATATCATCAGGTAATATTCCATACAATAAATAGTTCACCGGAGGTTTACATAAGAACAATCCAGAGAGTCATCGGGATATCTTTATCCGATAGGATAAGGGTATTGAAGGCACTCCCTGAAGAAGCCTGCCGCTTAAGGCTAAATAAAATCAACGCTGATTGGCCACAGCTCTCATAATTACCGCAGGGATATATGCTTTCAGGAGAAAGGCAGGCTGATACTACTTTCTTTCATATGCTTAAATACCTTTTGAGATACGCCAACAAATGAGGCCAGGTATTTGGGGGGGACACGATCCAGGAGGCCCCGGTATTGGCTTTTCAGGAAATTAAGTTTTTCTGAAGCGAGCTCACCTTCCAGGTGCCTGAATTGCTCGTTTGCTACCAGGCACTTCTCAAATATGATCCTGTAATAGAAATTCAATTCAATAATTTCTCTGAAGAGCGGCTCGAACTGCTCATCCGGAAAGTCCCAGAGGATCATATCCTCGATCGCTTCAAATACGA
>Ga0070665_100000180_pt1 | contig 112186 bp, 93 predicted proteins | sample KBSS13metaG_FD_65862 | JGI IMG/M metagenome (GOLD analysis project Ga0070665, IMG submission 65862) | Switchgrass rhizosphere microbial communities from Kellogg Biological Station, Michigan, USA - KBS S1-3 metaG | ecosystem: Host-associated > Plants > Roots > Rhizosphere > Soil ... | reverse complement strand
GAGGGTCTGCCCAAAGGCCAACGCTGTGGCGTTGCCGGGGTTGTTCAGTCGCTGCAAGTGAAGGCCATAAGAGCCGGTGTCGGTAAGTCCATAATCGTTGGTGAGGAGGGTGTAGATGCCGGCCACGGACAGGCTGCAATCCTCAAAGCCGGCGGCACTTCCGGCATAGGAATAAGCGGAGCAGATCAGTTGACCCGCCGGGTTGTAGAGCCGGATTTCCGGGGTCATCGCACCGGATGCCACGGCCATGCTCACCAGCACCCGATCACCGACGCTGGCGGCGAAGGTATAGGCGTCTTTCTCGCCCACGGCTCCAATGGTCGCTTGGAGGGTCTGCCCAAAGGCCAACGCTGTGGCGTTGCCGGGGTTGTTCAGTCGCTGCAAGTGAAGGCCATAAGAGCCGGTGTCGGTAAGTCCATAATCGTTGGCGAGGAGGGTGTAGGTGCCGGCCACGGACAGGCTGCAATCCTCAAAGCCGGCGGCACTTCCGGCATAGGAATAAGCGGAGCAGATCAGTTGACCCGCTGGGTTGTAGAGCCGGATTTCCGGGGTCATCGCACCGGAAGCCACGGCCATGCTCACCAGCACCCGATCACCGACGGCAGCGGAGAAGGTATAAGTGTCGACCTCTCCAGAAGCCACGATGCTCCCGGTCAGCGTTTCACCGAAGGTGATAGGGGTTGATGGGCCGGCTGCTGAGGCGCAAATGGCTTGCGCTAATGCCACAGCCAGCAACGGGAAGATATGGTTTCTCATGGTCTTCCAGTCCTGTGTGCTCCACGTTCCAAAGTGGAATGCAGAGGGAGCCCGGCCAAGCTCTCGAGAACGTGAGCCTACCAGGCAGGGAAATATCTTTATATTTCCCTAAGTTGTTTCGAATCTATCTGAACTGAGTGTAGGCTGATTCTAAATTCGTGTCAACGGTGCTTATGGCATTGTGACGGCTAGGCGGCTTCGACATCGCCAGAGAAGGTGGCGTCAAACTCAGATCATCAGATCGCCGCCGTTGATGTCGAGGGATGCCCCAGTGATATAGCCGGCCTGCTCGGAGGCCAGGAAGCAGATCAGGTCGGCGACCTCGGTGGCGGTGCCGAGGCGCTGGATGGGGAAGGAGCGCGCGTAGGCCGCGAGATCGTCGGGCGTCGCGTGCTCGCGCGTCAACTCGGTGTCGATGAGACCGGGGCAGACCGCGTTGACCGTGATGCCGAAGGGCCCCAGCTCCTTGGCCGCGGCGCGGGTGAGCCCGAGGAGACCCGCCTTGGAAGCTGTGTAGTGGGCACCGCCCAGCGTGCTCACGCTCTTGCCAGCCGTGGAGGAGAGATTGATGACGCGGCCGTAGCCTTGGGATCTCATGGCCGGGACCACCGCCTGCGTGCAGAGGAAGGCGGCGGTGAGATTGACGTCGAGAGCGCGCCGCCATTCCTCTTCAGAGATCTGCTCGAAGCGTGTCGAATAGACGGCGGCCGCGTTGTTCACCAGGATGTCCAGCCGGCCGAAGCGGTCGAGAACTTGGTCCACGAGAGCCCGCACCGTCGCCGAGCTGGCGATATCCCCCAGCAGCACCAGGACGCCCTCTCCCAGATCGCGCGCGAGCGCCTCCGCCTGCTCGGGCCGGCGGACGTTGACCGCGACCCGGGCGCCCCCCGCCAGCAGTCGCTCGGCCGTGGCGCGTCCGAGACCACGGGCGGCGCCGGTGACGAGTGCGACCCGCCCGGAGAGCGCCGTGAGCGTCGGATGCTGATCCGTTGGCTCGATCATGGGACCGCCCCACCTACGGCCCGAGCGTATAAGCGATCACATAATCCCCGACCGGCGCGATCGGCAGGCCGTGCCCTCCGGCGGTGATCACCACGTACTGCTTGCCGTCGGGGCCGCCGTAGGTCATCGGCATGGAGCGGGCGCTGGTGGGGAGGTCGGCTTTCCAGAGCTCTTTGCCGGTGGCGACGTCGAGGGCGCGGAAGGCGCGGTCGACCGTGCCGGCCATGAAGACGAGGCCGCCGGCGGTGACGATCGGGCCGCCGAGGGAGATCGCGCCATGCTCCGCGGGGGGCTGGGGGCTCGCGCCCATCTGGGGCATGCGGCCGATCGGCACCGTCCACTTCACGGCGCCGGTGTCGGCGTCCACCGCGTTCAGCGTGCCCCAGGGTGGCGGCGTGCACGGCCAGCCTCCCGGCGCGAGGAGCATGCGGCGGGCGATGCCGAAGGGCGTGCCGGTCTGGCGGGCGAATTCCCAACCGCCTCCCAGGTTGCGGCCGGCGGTCTCCTCGCGATCGAGATCGGCGCGGGGGATCAGGCGGACCTGCGCGAACAGGTTGTTGATCGGAATCAGCAGCAGGCGGTTGGCGGGATCGTAGGCGGCGCCGCTCCAGGCCATACCGCCGATGTTGCCCGGTGTCATCAGCGTTCCGCGCAGGCTGGGCGGCGTGAAGATCCCCTCGTAACGGAGCTTGGCGATCTCCTCGCGGCACCATTTGCGGTCGGATTCGGAGCCCTGGATCGCGTCTACGTCCATCTTCTGCTGTGCCAGGGGGCGGGGGAGCACGGGGAACGGCTGCGTGGGCGACGCGACTTCACCCGCGACGTCGCTCTTCGGCACCGGCCGCTCCTCGACTCCGAAGACGGGCTCGCCGGTCTCGCGGTTCAGAATAAAAAAGTTTCCATCCTTGGAGCCGACGCCGACCGCGGGGATCGTCTTGCCCGCGCGGTGGACGTCGAACAGCACCGGCGGCGAGGCGACGTCGTAATCCCAGAGGTCGTGATGCACGACCTGGAAGGACCAGACGCGCTTGCCGGTGTCGGCGCGCAGGGCCACGATGGAGTTCGCGTAGCGGTTGTCGCCCAGCCGCTCGCCGCCGTAGTAATCGGGGCTGGGGCTGCCGGTGGGGATGAACACCAGGTTGCGCTCGGGGTCGGCGGCGATCACCGACCAGGCGTTGGCGGCGCCGGTGCGCTTTGCGCTGCCGTTCTTCCAGTTCCCTGCGGCGGGGTCTTTCGGGTTCTGCGGAATCGGGTCCCAGGTCCACTTCAGCTTGCCGGTTACGGCATCGAAGCCACGGACCTCGCCGCTCGGAGCGCTGACGGAGCCGTTGTCGGCGATGCCGGAGCCGACCACGATCATGTTGCCGATGACCGCCGGCGGGGAGGTCTCCTCGTAGTCGGCGTAGCCGTCGGGGGTCGGCGCGATGCGCAGGCCGCGGCGGAGGTCGACGACGCCGTTCGCGCCGAAGTCGGGGCAGGGCTTGCCGGTGGCGGCGTCGACCGCGATCAGGCGCGCGTCGATGGTGGCGATGAAGATGCGGCGCTGGCCCGCCGGCGACTTCCAGGTGGAGACGCCGCGGCTGGCGAAGTCGCCGTAGCCGGCGTCCTTGTCGATCTTGGCGTCATAGGCCCAGCGCTGCTGGCCGGTGACGGGGTCGAGCGCCAGGATGCGGCCGAGCGGCGTCGAGAGGTAGAGCGTGCCGTCGACGTAGATCGGCGTCGCCTCGAAGGCGGTGGGTCTGGAATCCTTGGGCTGGTAGGCATCGCCGGTGCGGAAGCTCCAGGCGACCTTGAGGGTCTGGACGTTGCCGCGGTCGATGGTCGAGAGCGGCGAGAAGCGCTGGCCGCCGGGATCGCGCCCCCACGCCGGCCATTCAGCGGCGGTCTGCGGGGTTTGCGCGTACGCCGTCGTCATCAGGACAGCCGGAGCATTCCAGGCTGCTACCACGACGGCCAGAGTCAGCACGAGGTTTCTCGAGATCATGATTCCCCCTTCCGGCGGACGATACCAGAGTGGAGAGGGCGAGCCGGTGTACGGGGATAGATGAATATGCTAAGATAAAGAATATTCTGTGAAGGAGACTGCATGACGAGAAAGTTGATCCTGGTCCTTGCGATGCTCATCCTCACTGGGCTGGCCGACGCGGCCAAGCCACGGCAGGCTCTGGCATCATGTTCGGGAGATGACTGCGGCTGCGGTGCGGATGCGATCGTATGTCACGACGACTGCGTGGCGACCTATGCGATCACGGATCCTGCGTATCAGGCTTGCGTACACAACTGTGTCGTTGTAAACAGGAACTGCTCGATCGCCTGCTGTGCGTGATTGTAGCGACTGAAGACCCGGGTCCGCGGGTGGCGCGGCGGGCTTCTCCTCCGGTGCCGCCGGATCGTACGCCCGGCGGACCTTGAATTCGGGCCGCCGGCCGTCGCCTTCCATCGTCAGCAAGAGATAGAGATGCTTGCCGTCGTTCGAGACGATGTAGGACTCCGTCCGCTTCGGGCCTTTGTCGGGCTTCACCTGCACCGTCAGGGAGCCGTCGGTGTCCCATCTCGCCTGGAGCTCCGCCGGCCCGCCGGGTGCTTTGTCATCCCGTACTTTGCTGCCGTCGGCCCGCAGGGCGCGGGTGCGCCCCTGCTGATCGGTGATCGTCACCTCATTGCCGCTCTGGGCGATGGTCAGCGTGTTGAGGGCTGCCAGGGAGGGGCGTTGCCCTTCCGCGTGCCGGCCCTCGCCGGGGTTCTCCATCCCGCCGCCCGGCGATCCTCCCGGAAAACTACCGCCACTACCCCGGCGCCCGCCGCCGTGCCGGCCCATCCCGCCTCCGGATCTCTCGTGAGGGGTGCTCTCCTGCTGGTCGTTCTCCCGCATCCTGGCGGTCAGATCCTCGTTGAGAGTCCAGGTACCCTGGAGATTCGAATGCTGCTCCGCGTTCTGGCCGGCAGCCGCGGTGGGGAGAATCGCCGCCATCAGGACCCGCAATAAGACCCGCGATCCGAGGTCCCGCGCCAGTTTTCGTCCACGTCCTGCCATGTCCCGTCTCCTTATCGTCATGACGGCAGGCTATGGCGGCAGGACGGGATGAGTCTTCAGCGGCAGGAAAGGAATTTGTAAGCCATGTAAGTTTTTCCCGCGCGCGGAATCCATCGGCGGAACCGGCTGTTAAACTGACCGCCATGAGGTCCCAGCGGCTCGCGCAGAAGCTTCCTATCGCCATTCCGGCGCTGATGGTGCTGTTGCTGGCCGGTCTCGCCACCCTCCAGTATCACTGGAGCGGCAAGGTGAGCGTCCTGGAGCGGCAGCGGATGCGGACGAGCCTCTTCGTCGCTGGTTCCCACTTCAGCGAGGACTTCGATCGCGAGGTCACCCGCGTCTTCCTCTTCTTTCACCCGGATCCTCGCGGAGCGGCCGGCGGCCAGCTCGACCACGCCGCCCGCCAGTACGACCGCTGGATGGCCGAGGCGCCATATCCGCGCCTGGTGCGGGACGTCTTTCTCGTCCGTCCCGGCGCTTCTGCCGCGAAGGGAACCGGCCTCGAGATCTTGCGGCCGGCGGAGCACCGCTTCGTGCCCTCCTCCTGGCCGCCGGAGCTCGCGGGCGTCCAGGGGCGGTTGGCGGAGAGCCCTCCGCTGCATGGCGGTTTCGGCATCGGCTCGATCGTGATGGGGGACGTCCCCGGCCTGGTGATCCCCCTCGCCTTCCCGCGTCCGCCGGGGACCGGCCAGCCCGCGGACCCGCTGGCCGGCGCCTATCTGGTGGTGCGGCTGGATCGGAAGACGATCAACGGTGAGATCCTCCCGGACCTGACCCGTCAATACTTCGCCAGCCCGCAGGGGGTCGACTACGTGGTCGCCGTGCGCGAAAATGGCGCCCCCAGCCGGGTCCTCTTCCTCTCCGATCCCAAGATGAAGCCGGCCGCGCTCGGCGACGGCGACCTTCATCTGGGGATGTTCAACCTGCGCCCCTTCGAGGAGCTGCGGTCGCTCTCGAACGATCACGAGACGGGCGGCAATCACCTGCATTCGCCCGCGGGCCCGCGGGCTCACTTCGGGTTTGGGGTGCCGCCGAAGGGGGAGCGGCATCACCGGCGGGATCTGGGAGCGTGGCAGCTGCTGGTCAAGCACCGCGACGGCACCCTGGAGGAGGCGGTCGCCGCCGTCCGCCGGCGCAATCTGGCGATCAGCCTGGGCGTCCTGGCGCTGCTGGGAGCCACGGCGGGGATGATGTTCGTGACCACCCAGCGGGCGCAGCGGCTGGCGCGCCAGCAGATCGAGTTCGTGGCCGGCGTCACCCACGAGCTGAACACGCCGCTGACCGCCATCCGCTCGGCGGGGCAGAACCTCGCCGACGGCGTGGTGGCGGACCCCGGGCAGGTGAAGCGCTACGGCGCCCTGATCGAGAGCGAGGGGCGGCGCCTCTCCGACATGGTGGGGCAGGCTCTGGATTTCGCCGGCATTCAGTCCGGGCGCCGCGTCTATCATCCGCGGCCGGCGGACGTGGGGGAGATCGTCGACGGCGCCCTCCAGGACTGCCGCTGGCTGCTCCAGGAGAAGCAGATCCGGGTGGAGAGGGAGGTCGAGGCCGGCCTCCCCTCCGTGCTCGTGGACGCCGCCGCCCTGCGCCGGGCGATCGCCAATCTCGTCGAGAACGCCGTGAAGTACGGCGGCCGGGCGGCCTGGATCGGCGTCCGGGTGCGGCGCTCGCCTGCCGGGCCGGTGGAGATCACCGTCGCCGACCGCGGGCCGGGCATCCGCCGCGAGGACCTGCCGAAGCTCTTCGAGCCCTTCTTCCGCGGCCGGGACGCCGCGACGGCGGGCGTCCCCGGCAGCGGTCTGGGCCTGAGCCTGGTGCGTCACATCGCCGAGGCCCACGGCGGCCGGGTCACCGTGGCGACGGGAGTGGGAGAGGGCGCTGCCTTCACCCTGCAACTGCCCGCCGAGGACGCCGCCGAAGCCGTGCAGGGCGTGGAGGCGCCGGCGTGAACGCCGATTCCGCGCCCACGCCGCTGCCGCCGCCTTCGCCGCCGCGCCGCATCCTGCTGGTCGAGGACGAGCCGAGCCTGGTGCTCACCCTCTCCGACCGCCTGATCAGCGAGGGGTACGCGGTCGAGACCGCCGGCGACGGCGAGGAGGGGCTCTCGCGGGCGCTGGAGGGTTCCTTCGATCTCATCCTGCTCGACGTCATGCTGCCGCGGCGGGACGGCTTCGAGGTCTGCCGCGAATTGCGGTCGCACGGGATCCAGGTGCCGATCGTCATGCTCACCGCCCGCGGCCAGGTGGTGGACCGGGTGGTGGGCCTGAAGCTGGGCGCGGACGACTACGTGACCAAGCCGTTCGAGATGATCGAGCTGCTGGCCCGCATCGAGGCCCTGTTCCGCCGCTCCCGGGCTCCGGTTTCTGCGCCGGCGGGGACCTACGCCGTCGGCGACATCCGGGTGGACTTCCGCCGCGCCGAGGTCTTCCGCGGCGGCGAGCCGCTCCCGCTCTCGGCCCTGGAGTTCAAGCTCCTCACCTACTTCATTCAGAACCGCGGCGCGCTGCTCACCCGCGACGAGCTCCTCGACAAGGTCTGGGGGTACGACGCCATGCCCACCACCCGCACGGTGGACGTCCACGTCGCCTCCCTGCGTCAGAAGGTGGAGCGCAATCCGTCGCGCCCCGAGCTGATCCTCACCGTGCACCGGCGCGGCTACCGCTTCGCCGGCTGAGCCGCCCGGCGGATCGGTTTTACATGCCTTACAAATTTCTTGCGTCCTCCTGAGGACTGCGCTCCCGGGCGGGCCTATGCTGTGAATCGAAGACACGGCGCCGCGCCTCAGCGTCGCCTTGAAAGGAGACCGGCAATGAAAAGGATTTTGACTTACGGCCTGTGCGCCGCCCTGGTGCTGATGGGCGCCGCCTTCGCCGTTCACGCGCAGGGGCATGGCGGCCTTCACGGCAAGATGATGGGTGGCCACATGGCGGGGATGGAGGGGCACCACGAGGAGATGATGGCCAAGGCCCTCGATCTCACCGCCGACCAGACGGCCGCCGCGAAGAAGCTGCACGCGGAGCTGCTCGCCAAGGCCCAGCCGCTAATGACGCAGCATCACCAGCAGATGGACGAGATCAAGACCCTGCTCGACGGCGCCAACCCGGACGCCACCGAGATCGGCCAGAAGATGATCACGGCCCACGCCACCGGCCAGCAGCTCAAGAGCCTGCACGAGGATTTCATGACCCGGTTCAGCACCCTGCTGACGGCCGACCAGAAGGCCAAGCTCGAGAAGATGAAGCAGTCCCACCACGACCACGCTCCCTTCGACGGTCCGCCGTCGGAGTTCTAGATAGCGCAACTCCTCCTTCCAGACGGGCCTGGTCGCGCGCACGCGGCCGGCCCGCTCTTTTTTTGCCTACAGAAGATCCAGATCGATGAACGCCTGTTCGAGCATCGGAACGAGCTTCTCGCGGAGCGACTCGGAGATTTCACGGGCCATGTCCTCGGCGGTCTCGACAGGGTCCTCGTCGAGCTCCAGGGCGCCGGTCAAGGGGCCGCCCTCCACCGCGGCCAGCGCCTGGCGGACCAGCGGCAGCATGCGGTCCACGAGAAAAAAGGGGACGCCCACGACCGCGGCAAGCCGCTCCAGAGTCCGCGGCCGGGGGACCTTCTCTCCCACTTCGTAGCTCGAGATCAGCTTCTGGCTGGTGCCGGCGGCCTCGGCGAGCTCGTCCTGCTTCCAGCCGCGAAGGGAGCGGAGCAGCTTCACGATGGCTCCCTCGGGGGTCAACTTCCTTGGTGTCGGCATACTGGGTACCTCCCTGACGTCCTTTAGGGTAAATAAAATTCCGTCTTGACGCACCATACTCCTTGAAGAGGCGTCCTGCGGCCATGAAGACCGCCAGGGCAGCCTCGGTGAAAGGAGCTCCCATGTCCTGTTCCCGCTCTGGCCGTACTCTCCTCGTCCTCGCTCTCGGAGCCACCCTCGCAGGCCCACGGATGTCCGCCGCGGAGCCGCGCTCCAGGACCCCATCTCCCCAGTCCCGGACGGCCGTGGCGCCCTGGGACCTCTTCACCGGGTTCTGGGGCCTCTTGGGGCGCTTGACCAAGGAGGGTTGCATGATCGACCCGCATGGCCGCTGTCTCAACGATTCGCCTCCCGCCCAGCTGGACTCGGGTTGTACGATCGATCCGCACGGCGGCCGCTGCCTGACCGATCCGGCCCCCGCTCAACTGGATGCGGGTTGCACGATCGATCCACATGGAGGCTGTAAGCCCACCTGAAGCTAGCTCACGGGCTCACGTTCCCACCTTCCTGAAAGCGGAGATTGGGATCGTGGCGGGCACGGTGGAGATACTCGACGAGGTGCCGGGCCATCTCCACCGTGACCGTTTCGTCGCCCGCGGCCCGGCAGAACAGCCGGAGCGCCGCCAATGCCTCGCGGTGGACCCCCTGCGCCTGAAAGATCGGAGCCATCTGCCGGGCGAGTAGCTTGACCTCTTCAGGACGTCTCTGCTCTAGGTAGAGCACCGCGAGCTCCAGCGACGCGAGCGCCGCGTCATAGGCAATGCCGCGTGATATGAACTCCTCCCGGACCCGAGACAGAGCTCCGAAAGCCTTTTCGTGTCTCCCCAGCCGGGCCGCGACCCTTCCTTCCAGCCAGAGGACCCGGACCAGATCCGACTCATTGCCGAGTTGGCTTGCCAGTCCCCGCACTTCCGGCAGCAGTTCCCCAGCCTCTTCGTGCTTCTTCAGGTGGCACAAGTTAACCGCCTGTTGGAACCGCAGAGCAAACCAGAGCCGAGGCTCACGCCGAGCATCAACTCGGAGGGCTGCCTGCCGGAGCGTCTCGATGGCGCCTCCGGAGTTACCGCTTTGCTCCAGAGTTGACGCCTTGTTTAACAGGATGTAGCCCTGATCCGTCGACGGCGTAACGATCAGCGCTCGATCATGGGCGACTAATGCTTCGCCAAACCGTCGCTGATCCCGCCGGAGAGACGCTTCCAGATCGAGCACCCGTCCTTCATCCAGCAGGCCCGGATCGGCGGCAGCGCCGGATTCCCAGAGCTTTCGTCCACGCACGAACGCCTCCTCGGAGCCGGGCAGATCGCCGGCCACCCGGCGCGCATTGCCGAGGTGGGCCCAGGCGTAGCCCTGGAGACGCGAGCGCCAGGCCTCCGGCGCGGGGATGAGACCGGCGATCCGCAGCGCCAGTCCGGCCAGCTCCACCGCCCGGCCCGCGTCGGCCGGCGCCGCCTTCTCGCTTTCGGCGCAGAGCCGCTCGCACAGCGCCCAGCTCCGGTAATTCTCCTCGCCGTCGACGAGCGTGCGCTGAGCGTGGATCGGGCGCCCCTTCAGCGAGGACCACAGCTCCTGCGCCTCCTGCCGGGCGCGCCGGATCCGGGGTGCCTGGAACGCCCGGGTCATCACCGAACGGGTCTGGTCCACGGCCTCGCGCGCGGCGGCGGCGGACGCCGTCTCGATCCGCCGGTGTTCCCCGGCCGTGGGACCCACCGGTGAGTCGAGGATCTCCGCGCTCGCCCGGATCGACTGCAGCGACGCGAGGTGCGAGTCGATCGCCGCCGGGCCGAGCCCCATCGCCGCCACCATCCGTTCGAGCATCTCGCGGCTTAGAACGCTCCGGCCCCGCTCGTAAAAGGAGATGAGCTTCTTCGAGATCCCGACCGCCTGCGCCAGGTCCTTCTGCGTCCACCCCTGCGCCGTGCGCAGCGAGGTCAAGGTGACGCTGAGCGGCGGCGGGATCGATCGTGGCATGTTTTCAGCTCCTCCTTTTCTCTATACAGGTGTGAGAAGCATGCCGGGCGTGACAGGGTAACGCAAATTTCCGGGCCAGGTTCCTTGATGCGGCAAAAAAGTCGTCGCCGCGGAGCTTGCCGGACCCCCTTTGGTCCTTGCCGAGACACCGGCCGGGCGCCGGTGCCTAAGCTCTCGATGAAGAGGAGGGAACCTGCCATGGCCCAGGCCGAGGCCGCCGCTCAGGCGGAGTTGAGAGAGATCGTCACCGAGCTGGAGCTGATCCGCTCCCGTCTCCTGGAAGTCGTCGAGACCCTGCCCAAGCCTCCGGGAGAGGTCGAGAACGAGGACGAGATGGACGTCGCGACCGAGGTCCGCTCGGTGATCGAATGCGTGCTGACCGACAACATCCGGCCCGCCATCCGGGATCTGCGCACCGCCGCCTCCTACGGCTCCAGGAGATCGTGAGGAGCGGCTAGAATCCGCGGCATGAAGCTCCTCCTCCTCGGTTTCGGCAACGTCGGCCGCCGGTTCGTGGAGATCCTGGCCGATCGCGCTTCCTATCCCGGCCTCGCGGACCTCGACGTCTCGATCGTCGGCATCACCACCGGATCACGCGGCGCCGCCGTGGATCCGGGCGGCCTCGACCCGCGGCGGGTTCTCGCGCGGATCGCCGGCTCCGGCCGCTTCGACACCGAGCTCGCCAGCGAGGAGGCTCTCCGGACCCTCGACTACGACGTGGCGGTGGAGATGACCCCGCTCGACATCCCGGGCCGGGGGGGCGCCGCCATCGCGCACGTGCGGGCGGCGCTGGAGCGGGGCAAGGACGTCGTCTCCTGCAACAAGGGGCCGCTCGCCTGGGCCTGGCGCCCCCTGCGCGATCTGGCGCGGCAGCAGGGGGCCGCCTTCCTCTACGAGACCACGGTGATGGACGGCACTCCGGTCTTCAACCTGGTCCAGCGCTGCCTTCAGGGGAACACCCTGCTGAAGATCGAGGGGATCCTCAACTCGACGACCAACTTCGTTCTCGGCGAGATGGAGCGGGGCACCAGCCTGGAGGCGGCGGTCGCGGAGGCGCAACGCCTCGGCGTGGCGGAGGCCGAGCCGGCGAACGATCTGGAGGGGTGGGACGCGGCGGTGAAGGTCTCGGCCCTGGCCAACGTGCTGCTCGACGCCGATCTGACGCCCGAAAGAGTGGAGCGGGAGAGCCTGCTCGACGTTCCGCCCGAGCGGGTCCGGGAGGCTGTCGCGCGCGGCCGCCGGCTCAAGCTGGTCTGCGAGGTGGAGCGAGAGGGAGAGAATGTGATCGGTCGCGTCAGGGTCCGCGAGCTCCCGCTCGCGGACCCCTTCGCCCTGGTGGAGGGATTCGGCTCCATCCTCCGTTTCACCACCGACATCTCGGGAAAGCTCGTGCTCACCGAAGAGGAGCCCGATCTTTCGACGACCGCCTACGGGGTGATTTCCGATCTGTTCCGGCTGCGCGAGATCAGAACTCCGCGAACATGAACAGTCCGGAGAAGTTCGCGTTCACGTCCGAGACGTCGCGGAAGTAGAGCAGGTTCCACTGGCCGTTGCGGTCGAGGAGGATGCGGGTCGGATCGGCCGGGTCCACCGTGAAGAGGGCGTTGATCCAGGGATTGTTGTAGTTGTCGGGGTCCTGGTCGGCCTTGCTGAAGTCCACCAGCCGGACATCGTCGTGGCCGTTCGTGAACGTGCCGACGCTGGTGTACCAGATCGCCAGGCCCCGGCCCGGGAGGTCGTCGTCATAGCCGCCGCTGTCAACGTCCTTGTCCCGGTTCTCGACCACCCAGTACTCCAGCGGGCTGCCGAGGAACTGATCGATCGGAACCACGACCAGCGCCGCCGCTTGCAGCTCCGAAGCCACGAACTGCAGGCACTGGCCGAGATGCTGGCGGACGATCCTGGGCTTGATCCAGCCGATCTTCATCTTGTCGTGCATGGTGAAGTGGACCCACTTGTTGGAGGCGCTGGAGCCCATCATGTCGTACTCGCCCGTGCCGGTGTTCGCGCCGTAGCGGTCGGGGAGATGGAAGAACGCGTGGCCGAGCTCATGGGCCACCGTGGGCAGGGAGCGGATCGGGTTGACGTCGAACTGCGGGTCCGCGATGGCCTTGAGGCTGAAGTTGACGATCGCGCGGCTGCTGAACGTGAACGTCCCGTTTGGCGTCGCGACGGTGCCCGCGTTGACGGTGCGGGTGCTCGCGAAACCGGTGCCCGGCATGGCGTTGGGGATCAGGATGACGATCTGCGCTTCGGCGACGCTGATGACGTTGTCGTTGTTCGTATCGAGAGCGTCCCAGTTCACGTTCGCCTTTTTCAGGGCGTCTTGCAGAAAGGTGACGTTCCCTTCGATCCCGGGGGTGTAGTCCGTGATCTTCTTGGTCAGCGTGATCCAGCCCGGGACGCCGCCGCTGACGACGTTGAACAGGGCGTACGAGTTGCGCAGGAAATATCCCTGCATGCTCTTCTCCCCCTGCACGGAGCCGAAGAAGATCTGATTGATATAGGCGGCGCTGGCGGCGGTGTTGATCGGCGCGTCGGCCAGCGCCGTGCGGATGACGACGACTTTCCCGGACGGATAGATCGAGCTCGTCATGCTGACGATCGGCCCGGGGGTGCCGAGGATCTGATTTTTCAGCAGCGCCGGAACGGCGCTGTCGTTGAGGTTGCGGACGTCGGTGCCGCTGGCGCAGGGCTGCGCGGTGGCCGTCAGGGGGATACCGCAGGCGATCGCCAGGGCGATAGCCATTCTACGAGCACGCATGGATTTCATATTGTTTCCTCGTCGCAAGGGATTTTCCTTCCGGGTTCATCCCGGAGCGGAGTTCCCGTTCGCTTGTAGATGCGTGCCGGGGTGCGGGGAGGGGACATCGGGATATCGAGACGTCGGCGGCCTGCGACCTCACCCTCTGTCTCCCTCTCCTGAAGGAGAGGGAGGACCTTGCTGGCAATAGGCCTCGCAGTCGTCCCCCTTCTCCTTCAGGAGAAGGGGATAGGGGTTGAGGTCGCAGGCCACGGATGCCCCGATCCATGGCTTTTGTATGCCGTGGAATCCCACCGCCGGCCAAGCTGTTGTAGGGGGAGTGCACCGGGCGGAGTTTGCCGAATCGCCCGATCTGTGCGATCCTATCGGCCTCGGCGTTCTTCCAAGAATCCGAATTGACTCTCACCGGGGCATGAAGCCCCTCAACGGCGGCCTCGCCGGCTCAGTCCTCCGTTCAAGATCCTGCCGGAATTGTCCGTGACGTCGCTTCCCGCGGCGTCGGAAAGTACACCTACATCCGATGAGTTTTACTTCTTACGATCTCGATCCCAGCTTGCTCCGTGGCGTCGCCGACCTCGGCTTCACCGAACCGACCCCGATTCAGCGCGACGGCATCCCGCCGGCCCTCGAAGGCCGCGACGTGCTGGCCTGCGCGATGACGGGCAGCGGCAAGACCGCCGCCTTCGCGCTGCCGATTTTGCAGCGGCTGCTGGGCAAGAAGCGGGGCACCACGCGCGCCCTGGTCCTCGCCCCGACGCGCGAGCTGGCGGCTCAGATCGTCGAACACTTCAATGACCTCGCGAAGCACACGCAGATCCGCGCCGCCGCGGTCTACGGCGGCGTCGGCATGGGGCCGCAGGAGAAGGCCTTCCGCACCGGCATCGACGTCATCGTCGCCTGCCCGGGCCGCCTGCTGGACCATTTCCAATACTCCTACGCCCGTCTGGCCGGCCTCGAGGTCCTGGTGCTGGACGAGGCGGACCGCATGCTCGACATGGGCTTCCTGCCGGACATCCGCCGCGTCCTGAAGCACCTGCCGCCGGTCGCGCAGACCCTCTTCTTCTCGGCCACCGTGCCGCCGCCGATCCGCGAGCTGTCGCGCCAGATGCTGAAGAACCCCGTGATGCTCAACATCGAGCGCGCCTCGGCGCCGGCCACCGGCATCGAGCAGGCGATCTATCCGGTCCGCCAGGACGTCAAGTCTGCCCTGCTGCTCGAGCTGCTCAAGGGGAACGCGATCGAGAACGCGATCGTCTTCACGCGCACCAAGCACCGCGCCAACCGTCTCCACCAGTACCTGGAGCGCCATGGCATCTCCGCCGACCGCGTGCACGGCAACCGCAGCCAGCCGCAGCGCACCCAGGCCCTGGCCGACTTCAAGAGCGGCCGCATCCGGGTGCTGGTCGCGACCGACATCGCGGCCCGTGGGATCGACGTCGAGGGGCTGTCCCACGTCGTCAACTTCGACGTGCCGAACGTCCCCGAGGACTACATCCACCGGGTCGGGCGCACCGCCCGCGCCGGCGCCACCGGCATGGCCTTCACCTTCGTCTCGCCGGATGAGATGAACGAGCTGCGGGCCATCGAGCGGGCGGTCGCCAAGGTGCTGCCGCGCAAGACGCTCGACGGCTTCGACTACCAGCCGAAGACGGCGGAGAAGCTGGAGATCCCCCTCGCCGAGCGCCTGGCCGCGATGCGCAGCCAGCGTTCCGGAGAGCGGGCCCGGGCGAACGCCAACGCGAACGCCCGCAACGACCGCAAGCCCCAGCAGCAGCCGGCGGGCCGTTCAGCCACGCCGCCGCCGGCCGCCGCGCGCCCCTCGGCGCCTCGTCCCGCGGCCGCCCGGACGCTGGAATCGCGGCGCCGCGGCGCCGAGACGACGATGAACCCCTGGCCGGGGCGCTCCGCCGCTCCCGGACCGCAGCGCCGGCGCCTGCGGTAGGCTTCGGCGCCCGGGATTCAAGCCATCCTTGGCCTCCTGGGCGTCCTGCCCTTCGAATCCTCACCCCCTGGCCCCCTCTCCACGAAGTGGAGAGGGGGAAACAGCCTTCCAGAGGCGATCTTCTTTTCGAGATCGCGCCCTCCCTCTCCACTCCGTGGAGAGGGACCGAGGGTGAGGATTCGGAGGGCAGGACGCACCAACCGGCGAGGGAGATCTGTTCCGCCCCTCCCCCCGCATTTGTTACCCCTCCGATCATCTATAATCCTGCCGCCGGCCCGCTCAGGTGGAGGGCCGTGATCCCTGGGGGAGGAGCGCATGCCGACAACGTCGCGGCCGATCGCGATTTATCACGAGCACCAGGAGTGGTTCCGGCCGCTCTTCGCGGAGATGGACCGGCGGGGCACCCCGTACGTCCGCATCGACGCCCGGCGCCATCACTACGACGTCGCCGCGCGCGAGCGCGACTACTCCCTGGTGTTCAATCGGATGAGCCCGTCCGCCTACCTGCGCGGCACGAGCCATGGCATCTACCACACGCTGGCCTATCTGGAGTATCTCGAGCAACTGGGGACGCGGGTCGTCAACGGCTCGCGGGGGTTCCGGGTGGAGACCTCGAAGGCGTCGCAGCTCGCGCTGCTGGCGTCGCTGGGGCTGAGGTACCCTCCGGCGCGGGTGATCAACAACCCGGCCGCGGCGCCCCCGGCGGCGGAGGGGCTGCGGTTCCCGGTGGTGGTCAAGGCGAACCTCGGCGGCAGCGGCGCCGGCATCGTCCGCTATGACACCCCGGAGGAGCTGGCGGCGGCGGCGGAGCGGGGCACGATCGATCTCGGCATCGACAGCACGGCGCTGGTGCAGGAGTTCGTGCCCGCGCGCGGCGGCTACATCACCCGCGTCGAGGTGCTCGGCGGCAAGTACCTCTACGCGATCCGCGTCTTCAGCCCGGAGGACGTCTTCAACATCTGCCCGGGGGACGCCTGCCAGACCACCGACGGCGCCGCGCTGACCGGGGCGGCTTGCGCCGTCGACGCCGCGTCGCGGGGCATCCGGGTCGAGGGGTACACGCCGCCGCCCGAGGTGATCGCCGATGTCGAAAGGATTTTCGCGACCGCCGGGATCGATGTCGGCGGCGTCGAGTACATGGTCGACGACCGCGACGGCGAAATCCTTTATTACGACATCAACGCCCTTTCCAACTTCGTCGCCGAAGCGCCGCGCGTCGTCGGCTTCGATCCTTTCGCGCGTCTGGTCGATTACCTGGAAGCGGAGGCCGTGCCATGAGATACGGATACTGGATGCCGGTGTTCGGCGGCTGGCTGCGCAACGTCGAGGACGAGGGGATGGCGGCGAGCTGGGACTACGTGAGCCGGCTGGCGCGGCGCAGCGAGGAGATCGGCTTCGACCTGACGCTGATCGCCGAGCTGAACCTCAACGACATCAAGGGGATCGACGCGCCCTCGCTCGACGCCTGGTCGACCGCGGCGGCGCTGGCCGCCGTGACCCGCCGCCTCGAGCTGATGGTGGCGGTGCGGCCGACCTTCCACCTGCCCGCGCTGCTCGCCAAGCAGGCCGCGAACATCGATCACATCAGCGGCGGGCGCGTCTCGCTCAACGTCGTCTCGTCCTGGTGGGCCGAGGAGGCGGCGCAGTACGGCGTCCACTTCGATACCCACGACGATCGCTACGCGCGCACGGCCGAATGGCTGGAGATCGTCGACGGCGTCTGGAAACAGGATCGCTTCTCGTTCGAGGGGCGCTATTACCGCGTGGACGGCACGGTGCTGGCGCCGAAACCGGTGTCGCGGCCGCGGCCGGTGATCTACGCCGGCGGCGAGTCCGAGGCGGCTAAGGAGCTGATCGCCAGCCGGTGCGACGCCTACGTGATGCATGGCGATCCCGCCGACCGCATCCGCGAGAAAGTCGTCGACCTGTCGGCCCGGCGCGAGCGGCTGGGCCTGCCGCCGATGAAGTTCGGTGTCGCCGGCTACGCGATCGTGCGCGATTCGGAGGCCGAGGCGCGGCGGGAGCGCGAGCGCGTCACCGACGTCCAGCAGAACGCCGCCGGCTACGCGAACTATCAGCAGTGGCTCGCCGGCACACAGCTCGAGCGGCGCATGTCGATCGAGGAGTACTCGGTCTCCAACCGCGGATTGCGCACCGAGCTCGTCGGCACCCCCGAGCAGGTGAGCGAGCGGATCGAGGAGCTGGAAGCGGCCGGGGTGGATCTCCTGCTGCTGCAGTTCAGCCCGCAGTACGAGGAGATGGAGCGCTTCGCCGCCCAGGTGATCGACCACCGGGCGGCGCCGGTGGCGAGCGCGGGATAAAGGCTCTATCCAAGGCCCCCGGGCCCAGGGCGTTGCCCTGGGCTGAGGGAGCCCGGGCCCTTGGCCCTTCCCCCCAGCCGGAATTTTGTTTGAGGCCCAACGGGCCGCCCTTCCTCAGCCCAGGGCAACGCCCTGGGTTCGGGTCCGGGGGAGGGTAGGGGCCTCAGTAGAGCGTCTTCGGCATCGTGACCGCGGCCTCCGCGTCATACGCCGCCGCGTCCACCTTGCCGCCGGTGTGGGCGGCGAGGATGGTGCCGATGCTCGGCAGCTCGTCGCGGCGGACGTGGCGGGCCGGGTTCCAGAGATCGGAGCGGACGAGAGCCCGCGCGCACTGGATGAAGGCTTCCTGGACGATGATCACCAGGACGGTCTTCGGCGCCTTGCCGTCCACGGCGAAGCGGGCCAGCAGCGCGGGATCGGTGCTGATCCGCGCCCGGCCGTTGACCCGGAAGGTCTCGTGGACTCCGGGCACCAGGAAGATCAGGCCGACCGCCGGATTCTCGACGATGTTCCGGAGGCTGTCGATCCGGTTGTTGCCGCGGCGGTCGGGGAGGAGCAGGGTGGTGTCGTCCGCGACCTCGACGAAGCCGGGGTGGTCGCCGCGGGGGGAGCCGTCCGCGCCGGAGGAGCCGCAGGTCGCCAGGATCAGGAACGGGGAGGCGGCGATGAAGGCCCGGCAGTGCTCGTCCAGGCGGTCGATCTGCTTCAGGCGGACGCGCTCGCTCGGGGCGTCGTAGAGCCCGTGCAGCGCGTCCAGGGAGGCGATGGCGTGCGGGTCGTCCGTGTCCATGGAAGCGGATGGTACAGCGGTTGCAGCCGCTATACTGCTTCTCAGGAGGTACCGCGATGCGCTATGTGATGAGACAGAAGCTCGTTTCGATCGGGGACGACTTCACGATCAAGGACGCCGACGGCCGGGATGTCTTCTACGTCGACGGCAAGGTGTTCAGCCTCCGCAACAAGCTGATCTTCAAGGACGGCCAGGGGAACGAGGTGGCGCGGATCGAGCGCAAGCTGATCGCGCTCGCGCCGACCTGGGAGATCTACCGCGACGGGAAGCCGTACGCCACGGTCAAGAAGTCGCTGTTCTCCCCCCTGCATGCCAAGTTCTCGGTGGACGTCCCCGGCCCGGACGACCTGGAGGCGCGCGGCAACCTCCTCGAGCACGAGTACACCTTCACCCGCGACGGCCAGGTGGTCGCCGAGGTGTCGAAGAAGTGGTTCTCCTGGACCGACAGCTACGGGGTCGACGTGGCCGAGGGGGAGGACGACGCGCTCATCCTCGCCTGCGCCGTGGTCGTCGACATGGCGAGCCACCCGGACGAGGACAAGGACGAGAAAGAGTAGGGATATCATGGCCCCATGCGACTCCTCTATTCGTATCTCCGCCGCTACTGGACGCTCGTGCTCCTGGCGCTCGTCCTGGCGGCGATCAACCAGATCTTCTCGCTCCTCGACCCGCTGATCTTCCGCCACGTCATCGACGAGTACGCCACCCGCTACCGCGATTACACGACGGCCCAGTTCTTCCGCGGGGTGAGCCTGCTGCTCGCCGCCGCCGTGGGGGTCGCGTTCGTGTCGCGGCTGGCCAAGAACTTCCAGGACTACTTCGTCAACGTCGTGACCCAGCGGGTGGGGGCGGACCTCTACTCCGAGGGCGTCCGCCACTCCCTGGAGCTCCCGTACTCCCTGTTCGAGGACCAGCGGAGCGGCGAGACCCTCGGCAAGCTCCAGAAGGTGCGCTCCGACGTCGAGAAGCTGATCGCCATCGCCGTCAACACGCTGTTCACGACCCTGGTCGGCATCGGTTTCGTGATGGTCTACGCCGCCACCGTGCACTGGCTCATCGCGCCGGTATTTCTCCTCACCGTGCCCCTGATCGCCATCCTCAGCTCCCTGCTCTCGAAGCGGATCAAGAAGATCCAGAAGGTGATCGTCGCCGAGACCACGTCGCTCGCCGGCTCGACGACCGAATCGCTGCGCAATATCGAGCTGGTGAAGAGCCTGGGGCTCGCCCGCCAGGAGATCGAGCGGCTCAACTCGATCACCGGCAAGATCCTGAAGCTGGAGCTGCGCAAGGTGCGCTCGCTGCGGCTGCTGAGCTTCATCCAGGGGACGGCGATCAACGCGCTGCGCACCTCGATCCTCTTCCTGATGCTCTACCTGATCTATACGCGGCAGATCTCGATCGGCCAGTTCTTCTCGCTGTTCATCTACTCGTTCTTCATCTTCGGGCCGCTCCAGGAGCTGGGGACGGTGATCAACACCTACCGTGAGACCGAGGCGTCGCTCGATGTCTTCCAGGGCATCCTGGAGATCCCCGTCGAGACCAAGCCGGCGAACCCCGTCCCCTTGAGCGAGCTCACCTCGCTGGCGTTCGAGGAGGTCGGCTTCACTCATCAGACGGCGTCGTCGCCGGCGCTGACGGGGGTCTCCTTCGAGGCCGGGCGCGGCGAGACCCTCGCCTTCGTGGGGCCTTCGGGCTCGGGGAAGACGACGCTGGTCAAGCTGCTCGTCGGCCTCTACCGGCCGCAGCGCGGGCAGGTGCTCTACAACGGCACGCCGGAGACGGCCATCGACCTCGAAGAGCTGCGGTCGCAGATCGGCTTCGTGACCCAGGACACGCAGCTCTTTTCGGGCTCGATCCGTGAGAACCTGCTCTTCGTCAATCCCACGGCCACCGACGCCGAATGCCTGGAGGTGCTCAAGCGGGCCGCCTGCGACAGCCTGCTGGCGCGGGCCGACCGCGGCCTTGACACGGTGATCGGCGAGGGGGGCGTCAAGGTCTCGGGCGGCGAGAAGCAGCGGCTCTCGATCGCGCGGGCGCTGCTGCGCCGGCCGCGCCTGCTGGTGTTCGACGAGGCCACCTCCTCGCTCGACTCGCTGACCGAGGAGGAGATCACAGGCACCATCCGCGAGGTGGCGTCGAGCCAGGTGATCACCATCCTGATCGCGCACCGGCTGTCGACGGTGCTCCACGCCGACACCATCCACGTGCTGGAGCGCGGGCGCATCGTCGAGTCCGGCCGCCACGAGGAGCTCCTGGACCGCAAGGGGCTCTACTACGCGATGTGGCGCCAGCAGATCGGCGAGCGCCGGCCGACGGCGGCCGCGGCTCCCCGGCTGGCGGCCACGGCGGGGGGGTAGCGCTCGTGGCCTGCGACCTCAACCCCTATCCCCTTCTCCTAAAGGAGAAGGGGGACGACTTCGAGATGGATTGCCCGTAAGGCCCTCCCTCTCCTTCAGGAGAGGGACCGAGGGTGAGGTCGCAGGCCGCGGTCATTCCAGATTGTTTCACCCAGGGGCTTGCCAACCCCCTCGTTCCCCGCTACTCTTACCTAGTCAGCTAGGTGTAGTCGTCTAGGTAAGAGGGGAGCCGCGTTGCCGAAAGCCAAACATGACGTCCTGCAGGGAACCCTGACGCTGCTCGTCCTGAAGACGCTGTCGGCAGGGCCTCTGCATGGCTACGCGATCACGCAGCACATCCAGACCGTGTCCGCCGAGACGCTGCGGGTGGAGGAGGGGTCGCTCTATCCCGCGCTCCACCGCATGGAGCAGGACGGCTGGATCCAGTCCGAGTGGGCGCGCACGGAATCTAACCGCCGGGCGCGGGTCTACTCGCTGACGGCGGCGGGGCGGCGGCAACTGGAGGAGGAGACGGAGAGCTGGCAGCGTCTTTCCGATGGGGTGAGCCGGGTTCTGAGCTTCGTCTAGGGAGGGGTGGCAATCATGGGATGGCTGAAGCGGCTGGGCAATTCATTCTGGCGCCGCGACTCGCAGTACGACCTGCTGGCGGAAGAGCAGGAGTTCCACATCGAGCAGCGGACGTGCGACAACATCGCGGCGGGGATGTCCCCGGCCGAGGCGGCGGCAGACGCGCGGCGCCGGTTCGGCAACACGGCTCTGCTCCGCGACCGCACGCTCGACGCCGACCGGCTGGCGTGGGCCGACGCGCTGGCGCGCGATCTCCGGCTGGCGGCGCGCACTCTGTCGCGGCGCAAGGGGCTGGCGGTCACGGCGATCTGCTCGCTCGCCCTGGGCATCGGCGCCAACAGCGCCGTCTTCAGCGTGATCGACGCGGTGCTCCTCCGGCCCCTCCCCCTGCCGGGCCCGGACCGTCTGGTAGTGATCGAGGAAACGAAGAACGGCGAGGTCAGCGGCGGCAACCCGGCGCGGCTGGCCGACTGGGCTTCTCAGGTCACCGATCTCGCGGCGGCGGCGGGCTTCTACGGCGAGGGACTCGTTCTCACCGGCCGGGGCGAGCCGGTGCGGCTGCGGGCGATCCGCACCTTCGGCCGGCCGCTGGAGGTGCTCGGCGTTCGCCCACTCCTGGGGCGGAAATTCACGCCGGCGGAGGAGGCCGGCCGGGGTGAGCGCGTGGCCCTGGTCGGCGAGGGGACCTGGCGCCGCCGCTTCGGCGCCGATCCGCGCCTGCTCGGCCGCGCCCTCACTCTGGGCGGCGAGCCCTATCAGATCGTCGGCGTGCTGCCGGACGGCCTCGGCTACCCCGAGGATCTCGACCTCCTGATCCCCGCGCCGCTCGACGTCCAGCAGACCTCCCGCAAGGCGGGTTTCCTGAAAGTCGTCGCCCGCATGAAGCCGGAGGCCACCCTGGCCGGGCTGGGGACGCAACTGAACACCGTGGCCGGGCGGCTCGCGAGGCAGTATCCGGACACCGACGCCGGCCGCGCCGCCCGTCCGGTGCCTTTACAGGAGGATCAGAGCGGCGGCGCGCGGTTGCCGCTCCTGGTCCTGCTGGGCACCGTCGCGATGGTCCTGCTGATCGCCTGCGTCAACATCGCGAGCCTGCTGCTGGCGCGGGCCGCCGAGCGCCAGCGGGAATCGGCGATCCGGTCCGCCCTCGGCTCCGGGCGCGGCGGGCTGATCCGGCTGTATCTCGTCGAGAGCCTGGTGCTGGCGCTGGCCGGTGGGATTCTCGGCCTGCTGGTCGCCGCCGTCCTGCTCGCGGCGCTGAAGGGTCTGCTGCCGGCCGATACTCCGCGGCTGGCCCTGGCGCACCTCGATCCGCGCGTCCTCGGCTTCGGCCTGGCCCTCTCGCTGCTCTGCGGGCTGGCGTTCGGGTTCGCCCCGGCGTGGCAGGCGTCGCGCGGCCGCCCCGCCGGCGGATTGCGCGACGGCGCGCGGTCCGGCACCTCGGCGAGCGGCCTGCGGACCCGCCGGCTGCTCGTGGCCCTGCAGGTGATGCTCTCGGTCGTGCTGCTGGTCGGCGTCGGCCTGCTGGCGAAGAGCCTGTTCGCGATGCGCGGCGTGCCGCTCGGCTTCCGGCCGGACTCGGTGCTGACGGTGAAGATCAACTTCCCCTGGGACACTCCGAAACCGCGGCTGGAGAGCTTCTACGCGCAGGCGCTGGAGAGCTTCGCCGCGCTGCCCGGCGTCGGGCGGGTGGGGCTCGCGGACCGCCTGCCGTTCGAGGGGGGATCGCAGTCGGGGCCGATCGCGATCGAGGGGCGTCCACTCCCGCCGCGGCTGGCGGAGAGCGATGTCTCGCACCGCGCCGCCAGCGCCGGCTACTTCCGGGCCATGGACGTGCCGCTCAGGTCCGGCCGTTTCCTGCGCGAGGGAGCCGGCCCTCGCGAGGCGCTGGTCAACGAGGCGCTGGCGAAGGCGTATTTCCCGGCCGGCGACGCGGTCGGGCGGCGGATCACCTTCGACGTCAAGCCGGAGAAAGGGGAGGCGCCGGTCTGGTTCGAGATCGCCGGCGTCGTGGGGAACGTCCGCCTGAGCGCCGACCAGGCCGAGCCGATGCCGGAGGTCTTCGTGCTGCCGCGGGACACCTACTGGCCGATGGCCCGTTTCGTCCTTCGTGCCGAGACGGAGCCGGGCCTGCTGGCGCCCGCGGTCCGCAAGGCGGTGAGCCGCCTCGATCCGAACCTCGTCGTCGACGAGATCGCCACCCTGGACGAGCAGATCGACCTCGCCACCGCCGATTCCCGGGTCCGCGTCCGCCTGCTGGGGGGCTTTGCGATCATCGCGCTCTGGCTCGCCGTCCTCGGCCTGTACGGCGTGCTCTCGAGCGACGTCGCGCAGCGCACCCACGAGATCGGCGTGCGGCTCGCTCTCGGCGCCGATCCGGACCGCGTCTCGCGGTCGGTGCTCTGGAAAGGTTTATCGATCGTGCTCGGCGGCCTGTTGCTGGGGCTGTGCGGCGCGGCGGCGCTCGGGCGCTGGCTCGGCGCGCTGCTGTTCGGCGTCGAGCCGCTGGATCTGCCGGTCCTGCTGGGGGTGAGCCTGACGATGATCGCGGTCGCCGCGGCGGCGAGCTATCTGCCCGCTCTCCGGGCCGCCGAGGTCGACCCCGGGATCGCCCTCCGCCACGAGTGAGTAATCAGCGGGACCTGGAAGCTCCCGAGAGCGCTTCGAAGAGCGCGCGGCAGGTTCTCATATAAAGGTTTTTTCTTTCCGTCGCGGACTCGTCGTAGATCCGTTCGAGCTCGGCCTCGGGGAACACCACCACGGCGGCGGATGGAGCGGCGCTCATCTTCTCCGAGATCTCCCACATATGTTGGAGAAACTGCTCGGGCGAGCAGCCGAAAGCGGCGCAGAGCTTCTTGAAGTTGATCTTCCCGAGAGAAGCCTTGCCCCGTTCGTATCTGGAGATCGTCGCCGGATGGATCCCGGTCTTTTCGGCGAGCTCCTCCTGCGTCCAGCCAGCTCTTCTCCTGAGCCAGAGGATCGTTTCGCCGATATGCTGGGGATTCCAGACCACGCTCTTCATCCGAGAACATCGTACGTATCCCGGAGTTTTCGTCAATGTCAATAAATACGTCACAAAGAGAGCTGAAGTGCGGCAAAACTTCCTCAATTCGAGCAAGTTCCTGACGTTTTCCCCGCGGATGGAAGCCCCGCCGCCGCCCGGGAGGCGCCGGAGACGTCAAGTTTCTGACGGACCCCAGCAGTTCCGGAAAACGAAAAAAGGGGATACGTAGACGTGCCGGGCCGGTTCAGCGGACGGCGGTATACTCGGAGAGAATGCCGTGCTCGACGTACCGCTTGGGGCTGGAGAAGCCGGCGTCCGCGAGGGCCTGCAGGATGGTGGCGGGGGGGACGCAGGTCTCGATCGTGTCCCAGTAATACTCCATCATCTCCCGCGAGCTCTTGCCGCCGCGGCCGAAACGGGCGATGAGCGGCGCGATGCGCCCCATGTAGAAGCTGAGCAGGCGGTGGGCCAGACGCGACGGCGGCGGGGTGATCTCCAGCAGCAGCACCCGGCCGCCGGGCTTGAGCACCCGGCGGTACTCCTGGAAGGTGGCGCGCAGGTCGACGACGTGGCGGAGCGCGTAGCCCATGCTCAGCACGTCGAACCGCTCGTCGGGGAAGGGGAGGGTCTCGGCGACCGCGCGCACCCGGCGGCGCACCCCCCGCTTCGCCGCGTGGCTCAGCATGCCGAGGCTCGGATCGAGCGCGACCACCCGGCCGCCGATCCCCACCACGGCCTGCGCCTGCGCGGCGACGACCCCCGTGCCGGAGCCGGTGTCGAGCACGCGCATCCCCGGCTGGAGGCCGGCCCGCAGCAGGGCCTGCTTGCGGTACCAGGTTCCGGAGCCGAAGCTCAGCGCCTGGTTGATCCAGTCGTAGTCGGTCGCCGCCTCGTTGAACATGGCGCCGACGACGCTGCGGCGCTCCTCCTCGCTGCGGTAATACCGCTCGAGGGGCGGGTGCGGGCGGAGAGGATCGATACCAGCCGTCTGCGGGGTGTCTGACATAGGGTGGGAGATTATCGCACGCCGGACGTCCAGCCCTTTATGCTATTATCTTACGCCCCGTTTATGGTGCTCCCGACATGATCGATCTACGCAAAGCCCCGCACGAGCTGTTCGCTCAGGTCCTCGATAGCAATCTCCAGGGGATCGGACCGGCGCGCAAGCTCTACGGCCATTTCGCCGACGCCATTCTGCTGCGGCTGGGGGCGGAGTGCGTCTGGATCATGGGCGGAGACGCCGAGGTGCGGGTCGTGCGCGGGGATTACACGCTATGCGATTTCGCCCGCGGGGTCGCCTTCCTGCGCGACGAGCGGCCGCCGACCGCGCGGACGGTGGTGCTGGCGCGGGTGACGGTCCATGGCCGGCAGGTGGCGGTGGTGGGCGTGGCGCGCCGCGAGCGGGAGTTCGGCCAGTCGGCCCGGCGCGTCCTCGACCGGCTGTGCGGCGTGCTCGCCCTCGAGCTCGGCCGCCGCGAGGAGGCTCGTCTCGCCAAGGTGCTCGACCGCATCCGCGGCAAGATCGTCTCCGAGCTGCGCCCGCGCGACCTGGCCTACCAGATCCTCGACAGCCTGCATCAGCTCGTGGACTACGACCACTCCTCGGCCTTCCTCACCTACGATCCGGCGGCGATGGTCTTCCGCATCGAGGCCGAGAAGATGGTCTGGACCAAGGGGAAGAGCGCCTTCGTGGGGCACGAGATCCCGGCCGAGGCGCTGATCGGCGCGCTCGGCGACCGCCCCGGCATCCGGCGGCTGGCGGCGGCGGACGCGGCCGACGATCCGTTCTGGGCGACGCTGACCTACCACCGCGGGCAGGGCATCCCGGCGCCGGCCAGCCTGATCTGCGCGCCGCTCTATTACGGCGGCGAGTTCCTGGGGCTGCTCAACATCGCCTCCTGGAAGCGGCGGCCGTTCGACCCCTGGGACGTGACGGTGGTCGAGCGCTTCCTGCCCGCGGCGGCGGTGTCGATCCGCAACGCGCGGCTCAACATGTCGCTCGAACGGCAGGCGATCCAGGCCGAGCTCAAGGCGACGCTCGTCACCCTCGCCAGCGCCGTGGCCCACGACGTCAACAATGCGGTGGGGACGATCCTGCCGCTCGTCCAGCAGGTCCGCGCCGAGTTGAAAGAGGGGATCGCCGATCCGGAGACGCTCGACCGCGACCTCGCGCTGGTCGTCGAGAAGGCGCGGCTCTGCCAGCGCATCTTCGGCAACATGCTGCGGGTGGCGCGCGGCGGCCGCCCGGGCGACGGACCAGTAGACGTCAACCAGGTGGTGCGCGAGACCGTCCCCTTCTTCCAGGGAGCCGCGGGTCGCCGCGGCATCGAGACCGTGCTGGATCTCGAGGAGAGGCTGCCGCCCATCCGCTTCTCGCGGCTCGACCTTCAGCACATCGTGCTGAACCTGGTGAACAACGCGCTGGAGGCGATGGGGGAGCAGGGGAGCCGCGTCGTGATCTCGACCCGCTGGGCCGGCGACGGCGAGGCCCGCCTGATCGTGAGGGACGACGGTCCGGGCATCCCCCCCGATCTGCTGGACAAGGTGCAGGAGCCCTTCTTCTCGACCAAGCACGGCGGCGTCGGGCTCGGCCTCGCTATCTGCCGCTCGCTCGCCTGGCAGAACGGCGGCGGCCTGGAGATCGCGAGCGCCGCGGGCGAGGGGACGAGCGTCGAGGTCGAGCTGCGGCTCGCCGGCGAGGACGGGGTCGAGGAGAGCATGGAGGTGGCGGTGGCATGAGAAGCAACGACCGCATCCTCGTGGTGGACGACGATGCCGGCATGCGGCGGGCGATCGACCGCGTGCTCTCGCCCGTCTACCGGGTCGAGTGCGTGGCCGGAGCGACCGATGCCATGGCGCTGCTGGAGCGGGAGGAGTTCGATCTCGCCCTGCTCGACGTCCGTCTGAAGGACGGCGACGGCTACTCGCTCTGCCAGGAGATCCGCGCCCGCCGGCCGGAGACCGACGTGATCCTGATCACCGGCTCGATCTCCGAGCCGGACGAGAAGCTCTTCCGCTCGCTGGAGGAGGGGGCCTTCTACTTCCTCTTCAAGCCATTCGACCGCCGGGTGCTGCTGGCGCTGGTCGAGCGCTGCCTGCGCCTGCAGAGCGAGCGGGAGACCAAGGACCGCTATGCCCAGGCGCTCGCCGGCGACCTGGAGAAGGCGCGGCTCTTCCAGCACAGCCTCCTGCCGCGCGAGCCGGTCGTCGGCGCGGGCTGGCGGATCGACGGGCGGCTCCTCTCCTGCGATGCTCTCGGCGGCGACTTCTACCTGGCGCAGGCGGTGGAGGGCGGGCTCGTCTTCTCGGTGAGCGACGTGGTGGGGCACGGCGTCAGTGCCGCCATGTACGCCGGCATGCTGCGCTCGACCCTGGACGCCGCCCGGCGCCGCGGGGTCGATCCCGAACGGGTGTCGCGGGAAGTCCTCCTCGGCATCGACTTCTTCGAGGCCGCGGCCTGCGCCACCATGGTCTACGCCCTGCTGCTGCCGGACGGCCGCCTGCGCTACATCAACGCCGGCCACCCGCCGCTCCTCTGGCTGAAGGGGGACGGCAGCATCGAGCCTCTGGGCGCCACGGGACCGCTGCTCAACCGGATCTTCCGCGACCGGCCGCTGCCCGCGCGGGAGTTGCTTTTGGGACCGGGCGACCGCGTCCTCGCCTACACGGACGGCACCTTCGAAGCCCGCAACCCCGCCGACCAGGAGCTGGGAAGCGAAAGGCTGGAGGAGGCCTTCAAGGACCTCCGGGATCAGCCGATCGGCGAGGCCGTCGACGCGCTGATGGATCTGGTGATGGCCTTTTGCGGCGGCCGGCCGGTGACGGACGACGTGACGGTGGTGATGATCGAGCGGGAGAGATAGATGCTGCATCCCTCCCATTGTCCTTGCCTTCCAGCCCCGCAGGGGCGCAGGCATAAAGCCTGGGGTTTCAACCCCAGGTAGACGTCCGCCTCCTCCTCCCAAGCCCCGAAGGGGCGTAGGCAGCCGTCCGGCATCGGACAGACGCAATTTGCCTGCGCCCCTTCGGGGCTCAATGGGATTGGGGGGACTCGTTTCCTGGGGTTGAAACCCCAGGCTTTATGCCCGCGCCCCTGCGGGGCTGAACGCGAGATGCCCGATCAGCCACCCGTCGGCCTGAACGACGTGCATTCGTGCCTCGTCGCGTGGCGTGAAATGGACTTCAGACGACTCGCCGGAGCCGGCGGATGGCTCGCCGGAGCCGGCGGACGACTCGCCGGAGCCGGCGGACGGCTCGCCGGAGCCGGCGGACGACTCGCCGGAGCCGGCGGATGACTCGCCGGAGCCGGCGGACGACTCGCCGGAGCCGGCGGATGACTCGCCGGAGCCGGCGGATGACTCGCCGGAGCCGGCGGATGATTCGCCGGAGCCGGCGGACGACTCGCCGGAGCCGGCGGATGACTCGCCGGAGCCGGCGGATGACCCGCCGGAGCCGGCGGATGACTCGCCGGAGCCGGCGGACGAGGAAATCAGGTTTTCGCGAGGCTCGCCGGGCTTTTCTCCTGGCGCTGAGCTACCCCCGCCACCCCAGAACCTCGTCGATCGATCCCTGCGACACCGAGTGGTACCCGGGGCGTGCCTTCTCGTAGATCCGCAACGCCCTTTCGGCCCCCTCGGGGGTCTTCGCCATCGCGGTGTAGAGCGGCAGGACGTACTTGCGCCGGCCGACCGTCATCAGGAACTGCTCGAGCGCGGGATAGGCAGGCTCGTACTTGCTGTCGACCACCTTGAGGAGCCAGACGTTGAGGATCTCGGAGTTTCCCGACTGGCTGAGGTGGAACGTCGCGTCGAGGTCGGCCATCTTCTGCGCGTCGACGGCCTCGGGGAGGTTGCGCAGGAAGTGGAGCCAGTGGTGCGTCGTCCAGCCGGTCGTGGTGAGCTGGGCGGCGGGGGTGCCGGACGTGAAGGCCTGGACGGCCCGGTCCACGGCGACGAAGGCGTCGGAGTGGGGGTGCATCGCGTTGGCGGGGATGCCGGGGCTGAATACCCAGGCGTCGATCTGGAGCTTCTTCGCCTGCGCCTCGTCGCCGCCCAGCAGGTTCTGCTTCAGGTAGGCGACGAAGCGGACCGAGTCCATCGACTGGAACGCGAAGGTATCGAAGTAGGTCCGCAGGAAGCGGTCGAGCTTCTCGCGCCCGACCGAGGCCTCCAGCGTGCGCAGGAAGAGCGCCCCCTTCTCGTAGGCGATGCCGCCCGATCCCTCGTCCGGATCGCGGCCGGCGAGGTCGAGGGCGAGGCGGGTGTCGGGCTTGTCGATCCCGCCGGCTTCCTTGATCGCGTCGTCGAGGTCCTGGCGGCCGAGCACCGTCAGCATGTCGGCGTAGGGGCGGCCGTAGACGGCTTCCATGATCCGCCCCTCGAAGTAGGTGGTGAACCCCTCGTTGAGCCAGAAGTCGCTCCAGGTGGCATTGGTCACCAGGTTACCCGACCAGGAGTGGGCGAGCTCGTGGGCGACGAGGGTGACCAGCGAGCGGTCGCCCGCCAGGATCGTCGGCGTCGCGAAGGTCAGCCGCGGGTTCTCCATGCCGCCGTAGGGGTAGCTCGCGGGGAGGATCAGGAGATCGTACCGCCCCCATTTATAAGGACCGTAGAGCTTCTCGGCCGCGGCGATCATCTTCGGCGTGTCGGCGAGCTCCCAGGCGGCGCGCTCGGCCACGGCCGGCAGCGCGTAGACGCCGCTGATCGGACCCAGCGGCCGGAATTCCAGGTCCCCGATCGCCAGCGCCAGCAGGTAGGAGGGGATGCGCTGCGGCATCTTGAAGCGGTAGACGCCGTCGGCGCTCTTGCTGGTCGGATTCTCGGCGCTCATCACCGCCATCAGCCCGCGCGGGGCGTGGATGGTTGCCTCGTAGGTCATGCGCACGCCGGGGGAGTCCTGGCAGGGCACCCAGGTGCGGGCGAGGATCGCCTCCGACTGCGTGTAGAGGAACGGCGAGGGGCTGCCGGCCTGCTCGGGGGTGAGCCACTGCAGGGCCGCCGCCTCCGGTTTCGTCGTGTAATCGATGTTGACCCAGGTGGTGGCGGGGGTGATCTCCACCTCCAGCGGCCGGCCCAGGATCTTCACCTCGTCGCCGAGCTTGAAGCGCGCCTCGGTCTTGCCGTCGTCCAGCGTGACCCGCCGGACGTCGAGGTCCCGCGTGTCGAGGACGAGGCGATTCGCGCCGGTCAGATTGCGCAGGCGCAGGCTGGCGCGGCCGGTGAGCTGGCGCTGGGTGAAATCCGCCGTCAGGTCCAGCACCAGGTGCTCGACCGCGACCTCCTCGGGATGGGAGAACGAGTGCGGGTCCTGCGCCGTCTCCGCGACCACCTTGACCGCCGGGATCGGGGTCGCCCGCGGATGGGCCTGGTTGGCGGTTGGCCGGGCAGGCGCCGTCGGCACCGGCTTCGGCGCGCCGCCTCCGGCGCAGGCGGCGAGGAGCGGGAGGGCGAGGAGGAGCGGGGCGCGGAGAAGCTTCATCGTGTCAGTCACCTCGGAGAGGGAGAACAAGGGGGGAGGGAGGGAAATTCGATGGATCGAAGCGTCTGTGGCCTGCGACCTCAACCCCTATCCCCTTCTCCTGAAGGAGAAGGGGGACGACTGCGCGGCATATTGCCCGTAAGGCCCTCCCTCTCCTTTAGGAGAGGGACCGAGGGTGAGGTCGCAGGCCACGGGCGCCCCCTTCACGCGATCGCCGGCTCGCCATGATCCAGGGCCTTGTTCATGCGCTGGACGATGGCGTAGACCTCGGGGCGGGTGAGCTTCGAGCCCGGGCCGGCCTCCTCGATGCGGTCGAGCGTGGCGGTGGCGAGGCGCACGGGGAGGGCGACGAAGGCGACCAGCCCGCGCTCGGCCCCGGCGCCCTGGAGGTCGAGCACGTACTCGCTCGCCGCCTGGAGATCCTGCCGCGCCAGCGCCATCACCTCGGCGCGCTCGACGCCGTCGGGCAGGTAGCGCCGCCCCTGGGTGGCATCCGAGGCCGAGTCCTTGAGGATGTTGACGAGCTGGAGCCCCTCGCCGAAGGCGCGCGAGCGCTCGCGCAGCCCGGCGGCTGCCGGCTCCAGACGGGGACGGCCGAGCAGGAAGAGCTCGGTCAGCAGCTCGCCGACGATGCCGGCCACCACGTAGCAGTAATCCTGGAGGTCCCGCACGTCGCGCAGCCTGAGCTCCCCTTCGTCGGTGGTGCGGGCGACGAACCCGGCCATGCCGCGCGAGGTGCGCAGCACGTGCTCGCGGATCAGCACGACGGCCTCGGGGGAAAGGGCGAAGAAGGCGTCGAGAACGAAGGGGAGGTCGGCCAGCAGCTCCCGGTAGCCGAGCTGCTCGCACGGCACCTCCTCGGCCCAGCGGCGGGAGACCTTCTCGATCTCCTCGCGCCCGGGATTCTCCAGCAGCTCGTCGAACCGGCCGAGCGCCTCGACGCGCAGGGCGCGCGGCCAGCTCGCCGCGTCCTCGAAGGTGTCGGCGACGCGGAAGAGGAGGTAGGAGAGGGTTACTTCCCGGCGCAGCGGCTCGGGCAGCAGCGGAATGGCGAGCGCGAACGTGCGGCTGGTCGCGATCAGGAGCTGTTCCAGATCGACCATCCGCGACTCCCGCTCTTCGGTCTCCGCCCGCACGCGGAGAGGATAGCAGACCTCTAAAGCACTTCGGTGCCGGGCACGTCCTCCCCGCGCAGCGCCCGCTCGAGGAGGCCGGGGACGAGGCCGTTGGCGAGCCGCGAGGGGATGCCGAGCCGCGCCAGGGCGAGGGCGGTCTCGACGCGGTGGAGCATGCCGCCGGTGACGTCGGTGCCGGACGGCGCGCCGATCGCCGTGGCGGCGCGGTCGAGATCGCCGGCGGAGAGGGTGGGAACGGTCTTCCCCGCGGCGTCGTAGAGGCCGTCGGTCTCGCCCAGCCAGAGAGCGCGGCGGACCGTCCGCCCCTGCTCCGCAAGGGTGCGGGCCAGGATCTCGAACAGTTTCTCGGTCGAGCCGATCGAGATCCCCCAGGCGCGGTCGGTCACCACGTCGCCGTAGAGCACGGGGAGGAGCCCGCGGTCGAGCGCCAGCAGGAGCGGCTCGGCGGCGAGGGCGGCCGGCCGGCCCGCCTCGGAGACCACGCAGCTCGACGGCGAGATGGAGAAGGGGAGGGCGCCGGCCTCGACCAGCGCCTCGATGACGATCCGGTGGAGGGCGGCGGCCCGTTCCTGGGTCCTGGAGACGCCGGGGAGCTGCTCGGCGGAATGGAGGCCCGCCGCGATGCCGGACTGCCGGGCGGCGACGTGCCCGAAAGAGCCGCTGCCGTGGCCGACGACCAGGCGAAAGGGGGTATCCCGAGCGGCGCGGGCGATCTCCCCGGCCAGGCGGGAGATCACCTCCAGGCGCGGCGTCTCCGGCCGCGCCTTGTCGGTGATCAGGCTGCCGCCCAGTTTTATGAAGACGATCTCAGAACAGATGCTCCGCCTCCTGGTCGGGGCCGGGGCCGACGCCGTCGCGGATCACGAAGCCGACGGCGGGCAGGTCTTCCAGGCGCTCGGCGACGTCGTCCTCGGAATCGGCGTCGCAGATCACGTGCACGTTGGCGCCGGCGTCCATGGTGGCCCAGGCGGCCAGCCCTTCCTGCCGCAGCTCGCGCACGGCGCGCAGCACCGCGAGCGTGCCGGGGCTCCAGTAGAAGATCGGCGGATTGGAGGACATGGTGATCAGATGGAGGTCGATCGCCTCCTGCTCCAGCACCGGGCCGAGGGCCTCGAGGTCCCGCTCCTTGATCGCCTTGCGCACCTTGTCGAGCCGGTCGGGCAGGAGCTCCAGGCGCTTGGTGTAGTAGGGGCTGGTGGTGGCGAGGCGGTGCCCTTCGATCGAGGGGATGGTCTTGGGGCCGATCTCGACGACGGCGATGACGTTGCGCAGGTCCCAGTGCTCGGCGTCGGCGATCTGGCGGGCGTAGCTGTCCTCGTCGCTCCCCTCCGACTGCGGGGCCGGCCACTCGACGAAGCCGCCGAAGATCGAGCGGCAGGCCGAGCCGGAGCCGCTGCGGCGGGCGAGCAGCGAGAGGTCCTTCTGCGACGCCTTCTTGCCGAACGCTCCGGCGGCGGCGAGGGTCAGCGCCGCGAATCCGGAGGCGGAGGAGGCGAGGCCCCCCGCGGTGGGGAAGGTGTTGCGCGTAGCCACCCGCACCGGCTCCTTGCGGCCGGCCCACTTGCGGATGCGGTCGAGCTGCGCGCGCACCCGGCGGGCGAACTCGGGGTCGGGGGTGCCGAAACCGCCGTCCGGCTCGGCGCGCCAGACCTCGTCCTCGCCGCCGTGATCCAGCGTCTCGACCGTGCACTGGCTCACGCAGTGCTCCAGCGTCATCGAGATGGACGTGTTCATCGGAGTCGCGCTCGCGAGGTCGCGGGCCCCCCAATATTTGACGAAGGCGATGTTGGCCGGCGCGGATACCGTGGTCTTACTCATGCGTCGGTCTCTCCAGACGGAGCCCCTCGGCTCCTAAATGCACGGGGTGGAAGGGGAAAGGCCGGAGAAAGCTCCAACCGGAGATCCACTCAGGATCAGCATGATAGACCAGGAGTGACCCGGCGCCAGAGCCGGTGAGCGCTCCGGCCCCCGAAATCTTCGCCGCGCCTCCCGCGGCCTCGACCTGGCGGACCAGGGCGCGGACCTCGGGCGTGACGACGCCCATCTCTTCCAGGGCCGCCTCGCACTCCGCGATCAGCTCGCGGGCGCGCGCCGGATTTTCCTCCTCGCGCTCCAGCTCAGCGCGGAAACCGCGGGTGGCGGCCTCGATGCGGTCGAGCAGCCGCTCGTGCCCCGCCGGATCCTGGTCGCGGCGGTGGCGTACGGCGGCCACCACGGCGCCGGTAGTCTCGGCCGGCATGCCGGTGTCGTAGACGCGCAGGCGGGAGAGCAGCGGGGAGCGGACGGGGACCCGCTCGACCGCGAGCCCGCCGGCCGGGAGCTTGCGCGCCCAGAGCAGGCCGCCGTGGAGCACGGTCGCGCCGTCGATTCCCGAGGGGAGGCCGTGCTGGCGCCGCTCGGCCTCGAGGACGATCCGCTCGACGGCGTCGAGGTCCAGCTGGGATTTCTCATGAAAAGCGCCGCGGAAACTCAGATAGGCGGCGACGATCCCGGTGGCGGTGGCCGCCGAGCTGCCGAAGCCGGAGCCGACCGGCAGCGCCGATTCGATCCGCAGAGAGAGACCGGGGGAGTCCTCCTCGCCCAGCGCCGCCGCGGCCTCGCCGAGGGCGACCTTGACGAGATGGGACCGGTCGTCGCCGCGCACGGCGCGGAAGCGCTCGGGGCCGGGCTCGCGGGCATACTCGTCCCAGTTCTCGCGGGCGGCCCGGGCGTGGGCGCGTACCGCGTCCCAGGTGGTCTCCTCGGCGTGGGGGAGGGAAGGGAGGTCGAGACGGACGGTGGAGTCCGGCAGCGGCGAGAGGCGGACAGTGAGCCGCAGGTCGATGGCGGCGGCGAGCGCGGGGCGGCCGTAGACCACGGCGTGCTCGCCCATCAGGATGAGCTTGCCAGGGGTCGAGACCGCGACGGCGGCGGGGGCCGCCATCGCCGGCTCGGCTCCGGTACGGAGGGCGCGGGGGATCAGCCGGCCCCCGCGCTAGGTCGGAAGCGGCAGTTGGGGAATCTCGCCGCGCCCGAGCTTCTCGTGGGCGCGCGCCAGATCGTTCGAGGTGAAGGCGGCCATCAGCGACAGCTCGCCGGCGAGCACGACCGCGCCCAGGATCTCGGCCAGCTTGATGACGGCGTCGCCGCGGCGCTCGGGGTCCGGCGAGACGCCGAGCACGGCGAGGGCCTCGCGCTGGGTGTCGAGCGCCGTGCCGCCGCCGATGGCGCCGAGCGGCACGTCGGGCATGAAGATCGAGGCGAACACCGAGTCCGGCCCGCGCGACTCGATGCAGGTGATCCCCATCGAGCTCTCGACGACGTGGGCCGGGTCCTGCCCCGTGGCGATGAAGAACGCCGCGCAGACGTTGGCGTAGTGGGCGTTGTAGCCCATCGAGCCGGCGGCGATCGAGCCCAGGAGGTTCTTGCGGTACTGCACCTCGACCAGGCTGCGGGCGTCGGTCTTCAGGATGTGGTGGAGGATCGGCGCGTCGAGCAGGATCTCGGCGTAGATGCGCTTGCCGCGCCCCTCGTGCCAGTTGATCGCCGCCGGCTTCTTGTCCACGCAGTAGTTGCCCGAGAGGCCGATGCAGGGCACCCCGGTCGCCGGCTCGATCAGCTCGTTGACCGCGCGGTCGCAGGCGATGGTGGCCATGTTCATCCCCATCGCGTCGCCGGTGTCGAAGCGGAAGCGGAGGAAGACCGTGGTGCCGAAGGCGTAGGGTCGCACCTCGAGGAGCTTGAGATGGCTGCTCGTCCCCTCGGTGAGATGGCGGATCTCCTCGTCGTGGTCCTGGATCCACTGCAGGAAGGCCTGCGTCTGCACGATCCCCGAGGTGCGGAAGACGGGGGCGCGGGTCATCCCCACGTCCTCCACCCGCACCACGGCGCCGCCGGCCTCGCGCAGGGCGGCGCAACCGCGGTTGGTGCTCGCCACCAGGGCGGCCTCGGTGGTCGCCAGCGGCACCCAGACGTCGCCGTCGGCGTGCTTGCCGCGGACCCGCAGCGGGCCGACGACCCCCATCGGGATCTGCGCCACGCCGATGAAGTTCTCGCAGTTGCGGTGGGAGGCCCGCTGCACGTCCAGCGAGTGATGGCCGATGTTGGAGAGCGGCGTGCTCGTCATCTCCTCCAGGGCCTGGCGGCGGATCTCCGCCGCTTCCTCCGCGGACAGGTGCTTGGGGATCTCATGAAAGCGGCGCTCGCCCGCGACCAGCGAACGGACGAGCTCCTCGCGGGTGAGGGGGGCCACGGAAACGGATGCGGAATTGGCGATCTTGCTCATCTCACAACCCTTTAAAGAGCTTCGTGCGTTGAAGCTCCGCGATGGTTTTTACACCCAGGCAGAACATACAGATCTTGAGCTCGCGCACGGTGCGCCGCACCTTGTCGGCGACCCGCTCGGCGGATTCCATGGCCGGCGCCAGGAACGGATGGGCGAAACCGGCGAGATCGGCGCCGAGGGCGATCGCCTTCGCGGCGTCGAGCCCGTTGCGGACGCCGCCGCTGGCGATCACCGTCACCCCCTCGACGCGGCGGACCTGCCGGACCGACTCCGGCGTCGGCAGTCCCCAGCCTGCGAAAAGCTCGCCAATCTCGAGGTCGTCGGCCCGCTGCGCCTCGATCCGGGCCCAGCTCGTGCCGCCCACACCCGCCGTGTCGACGATGCGCACTCCCTGGCTCGCCAGGGCGCGCGCCGTGGTTTCCGAAATCCCGCAGCCGATCTCCTTGACCACCACCGGCACCCCCACCTCCCGCACCACCTCGCCGATCTTCGGCAGCAGCCCGGAGAAGTTGCACTGCCCTTCGGGCTGGATCGCCTCCTGCAGCGCGTTCAGGTGCAGGATCAGGGCGTCGGCCCCGATCATGTCCACAGCCTGGCGGCACTCGCGCACGCCCATGCCGTAATTGAGCTGGACGGCGCCGAGGTTGGCCAGCAACACGACTGAAGGAGCGACCTCGCGGACACGAAAGGTATCAGCTTTCGCTGGATCTTCCAAAGCCTTGCGCTGCGATCCCACCCCCATGGCGACGCCCGTCCGTTCGGCGCCTTCCGCGAGGTTGCGATTGATCCGGCCGGCCATCTCCGTGCCGCCGGTCATCGAGGAGATCAGCAGCGGCGCCGCGAGCCGGCGGCCCAGGAATTCGACCGAGGTGTCGATCTCCTCGATGTCGATCTCGGGGCACGCCTCGGGCTCGAAACGGTAGTCGTCGAAGAAGCTGTGGCCGAGCTGCATGCGCTGGTCGAGCGCGAGCTGGATGTGCTCGGCCTTGCGGTCGCGCTCCTCGCCGATCATCAGGTCGGAGGTCACTGCTCGCGCTCCCAGAGATAGTCGATCAGCCCGGCGAGGAAGAGATGCCCTTCCGGCCGCAGGTCGATAGCGGAGAGCGCTTGGCGGGCGGACCGCAGCCGTTCTCCGATCATCGCGGCGACCGCCTCGCGAGCGCCGGTCTCGGCCAGCACCCGCCGCGCCGCCGCGGTCTGCTCCGGGGTCGCCTCCGGATCGCCGAGGGCGGCGTCGAGGGCCAGGCGCTGCTCCGGGGAGGCCTTCGCCAGGGCGTGATGGATGAGAAAGGTGAACTTCCCCTCCTTGAGATCGGCGTCGACCGGCTTGCCCACCGTCTCCGGGTCGCCGAACATTCCCAGGAGGTCGTCCTGGAGCTGGAAGGCCTCGCCCACCGCGGCGCCGTAGCGCGACAGCTCGGCGAGCACCTCCGGCGGCGCGCCGGCCAGCAGCGCGCCGAGCTGGATCGGCCGCTCGGCCGTGTAGCGGCCGGACTTCAGGCGCAGCACCCGCAGCAGCTCCTCCTCGGTCGCGGCGCGCCGCTGCGCCACCTGGAGCTCCAGGTACTGGCCGCCGATCACCTCCTGGCACATGGCCGAGAAGCAGCGGGCGAGCTCGCCGCCGCCTGGCGCCCGGCCGGTCGAGACCCGGCACGCCAGCTCCACCGCCCAGCTCTGGGCGAGGTCGCCGAGCAGGATGGCGGCCGAGCGGCCGAAGTCGTCGGGGTCGCCATGGAAGCCGTGCGCGCGGTGGGCGTCGCTGAAGCGCACGTGCGCCGCCGGCAGCCCGCGCCGGAACTCGGCGTGATCCATGATGTCGTCGTGGATCAGCAGGTAGGTGTGGAGAAGCTCGGTCGACAGGGCGAGGGGGAGCACCTCCTCGTCCGCGGCGCCGCCGCAGGCGCGGTAGGTGTAGTAGACGAGAGCCGGGCGCAGCCGCTTGCCCCCCTGGGTCGCGAGCTGGCCGACGCCGTCGATCAGCTCCAGCGTTTCGGGTGAGCCGAGAGCGATCGCCTCCTCGCGCTTGGCGTCGAGCCACTGGCCGAGGGCGCGGTCGAGCTGATCGCGGAAGCCGGCGAGCAGGCTGGTAAAGCCTTCAGGCACCGTCGCCGGGCGGGCGGTCGAGGGAGCTGCGGTCGAGAGTCCCATTCCTTGTCTTTTTTGCCCCTGCTCGCGTCCGTTCCGGGTCCCTGGGAAGTTCGTGTTGGTCTCGGCAAAGTGTAACCGAAGGACCTGGGAGATTGTTCCTCCCAGGTACAAGCTCGGATGATAGATGAAGGACTTTGCGATGTAAAGTCGGAGTGCGGCGATGGGCCAGGGCGGCCATCGACGCGTCAGAGCGGGAAAAAAGAGGGGCGGCCGCGTAGGGCCGCCCCTGTCGAGGGAGTCGCGTAGCGAAGCTTTACTGGTCTTCTCCGTCGCCCGGCGGCTCGGGCCGGCGGGGCGGGGAGAAGCTCTCGTGGAAGTAGCGGAGGAGACGGTGGAAGCCGTCCAGCATCTCGCTGAACGCCCTCTCCTGCTCGAAGGGCAGCGGATCGCGCCGGCCGAGAACCTTCTGGACCTCCGACCTTCCGCCGCCGTCCGGCTTCGGAGCGGCCTCCGGCTCCTCCGCGACCCCCTCACCCCGCCGTTTGATCCCTTCCGGGCGGCCGTTGATGATCTGGATCGCGTTGTGAAGGTCGTTCAGATCGCACCCGAGCGTGTCGAGGATCTTCTCCAGGGTCTCGAGCGAGGGGCGCTGGCGGCCGGTTTCATAGGCAGAGAGCATGCCCTTGGTAATGCCGGCGGCCTCCGCCACCTGGTACTGCTTCTTGCCTTGACGGTCGCGCAGCCAGCGCAGCGCCTGGCCGAGGCCGTTCAAGATGGGTGTGCGCACGGTGGTTATCTCCTGAGATCCCGCCCGGGATCTCTGTTAAAGCGGGTTGCCTCCCCTCGCCGGACCTTGTTCACGATCGTCGTTCCCATGGGCGTATATTAGGCGTAACAGTGGCGTAAGTCAAGCAGACTGGAAGACGAAATTTCCGCCTTTCCGGTCCCCCCGCCGAACTCCTTTCCGCCCTCTGTCCTGGTAGCATCGGCGAATGATCGAGCTCGCCGGAATCGAAGAAGCCGTCCGCCGCCTTGCACCGCACTTACGCCATACCCCCGTCCTCGACATCGGCCCGCTGCCGGCTGGCGATCCCGGGAGCCGGCTCCTCCTGAAACTGGAGAATCTCCAGGTGACCGGCTCGTTCAAGGCGCGGGGAGCGACCAACAAGGTCCTGACTCTCCCTACTACCCAAGTGTCGCGCGGGCTGGTAACCGCGTCGGGAGGGAATCACGGCCTCGGCACCGCTTTCGCCGGGCGTCTCGCCGGCGTGCCCGTGACCATCTACCTGCCCGCCAACGTGCCGCCGGCCAAAGGCGTAAAGCTGGAGCGCTGGGGGGCGAAAGTCGTCTGGGAAGGGGAGGTCTGGGACGACGCCAACGCGGCGGCGCTCGCCGCCGCCGAACGGGAGGGGATGACCTATATCCACCCCTTCGCGGATGTCGAGGTGATGGCCGGCCAGGGCACCCTCGCCCTCGAAGCCCTCGACGACGCTCCCGAAGCCGACCTCTTCGTGGTGGCGATCGGCGGCGGCGGCCTGATCTCTGGCGTCGCCACGGCGGTGAAGGGGAGGCGGCCGGAGGCGAGGGTGGTCGGCGTCGAGGCGACCGGCGCCCCCAAGATCTACCAGAGCTTGCGCGCCGGCCGGCTCGTCGAGCTCCCCGGCGTCTCGACCGCCGCCAACACCATGGCTCCCCGCGCCAGCCACGAGATGAACCTCGCGGTCATCCGCGAGCGGGTGGACGATGTCGTCCTGGTCTCCGACGAGGAGATGTACGAGGCCGCCCGCCGCCTCTGGTTCGAGGCCGGCATCGCCGCCGAGCTCTCCGGCGCCGCTGCCCTCGCCGCCCTCGCCTCGGGGCGAATCCCGCTCGCCGGCGTAAAGGCCGCCTGCGCCATTGTCTGCGGGGCTGGCACGGACGGGCTCGTGGGCTAGAGCGGCAATGGACGCAAAGGACTGCAAGGACGTAAAGGACCCCCCTGAGAGCGGGGTTGTTCCTGGATGTCCTTTGCGTCCTTGCAGTCCTTTGCGTCCTTTGTCTGTCTCTTTCCCCCAGTGCCGGCAGTTTTCCTGAATTCGCTGTCCCGGTTTTTGAGCTTCCCGCCACGTTTAGAACAAGCTTGCTTGTAGTTGAATCGGAAGTAAAACCCGGGGTCCGGGTGTGGATGTTGGTTTTTACATTGATGTTGTGTGTTCTACGCTGGAGGGAGTCATGATTTCATCTGAAATCTCTGGAGTCCAAGTTCGCAAAGGCGCTTCGACAGCCGTACCCGGACCCCAGGGCTATCCCATCGTGGGAGCTCTGCCCAAGGTGTTGAAAGACCCGCTGCCGTTCCTCTCCCAGGCGGTGCGGGACTACGGCGACGTCGTCCACCTGGGCGGCGTCGGCTCCCAGCAGTTCTATCTCGTCACCCATCCGCGCGACATCGAGCGGGTCTGGAAGAGCCACCATTACAACTATGTCCGCGGCTCCAACTTCGAGCTTCTGCGGCCGCTCGGCGGGAAGGGGCTGTTCCTCAACGAGGGGGATTCCTGGCGCAGCCAGCGGAAGCTCCTGCAGCCTTCCTTTCACATTACCCGGCTGATGGGCATGGTGGACACCATCAACACCTCGATCGCGGCCAAAATGGAGCGCTGGCGGCGCGAGATCATCCCGGGCGAGCCGTTCGATCTCGAGCACGAGATGATGGACCTGCTGATCGACGTCTCGGCCCGGACGCTTTTCGGCACCACGGTGGCCGGCGACGCGGCGACGATCGACCGGGCCATCACCACCGCCTTCTCGATCCTCCATCGCCGCGTCCTCTCCGCCGTGCCGCTGCCCTGGTGGGTGCCGTTCCCGAGCCACGTCCGTTTCCTGCGCGCCGTCGCCGATCTGGAAAAGGTGGTCTACCGCCTGATCGACCAGCGCCGGCGCAGCGGCGTCGAGGGGAACGACGTGCTCTCGACGCTGCTCTCCGTCCGCGACGAAGCGGGGGACCCCATGCCCGACCGGCAGATCCGCGACGAGGTGGTCACCATGCTCGTCGCCGGCCACGAGTCGACCGGGGCCAGCCTGTCGTGGGCTCTCTATCTCCTCTCCCGCTATCCGCTGGTGGCGCGGCGGGTCCAGGAGGAGCTGGCCGAGGCGCTGGGCGGCCGCACGCCGGGGTTCCAGGACCTGCCGCGGCTGCCGTACCTCTCGATGGTGCTCAAGGAGACCCTGCGCCTCTATCCGCCGTTCTGGATGCTCACCCGCACGCCGGTGGTCGACGACGAGCTCTCCGGGCACCGCGTCGCCGCCGGCTCGATCCTGATGTTCTCGTCCTACGTCACCCAGCGGCGGCCGGACTTCTGGCCCAACCCGGAGGCGTTCGATCCCGAGCGCTTCACCCCCGAGCGGTCGGAAGGGCGCCCGCAGTTCGCCTACTTCCCCTTCGGCGGCGGGCCCCGCCTCTGCATCGGCAGCCGGCTGGCGGAGATGCAATCGCTGCTGGTGTTGGCGACCGTGTTCCAGCGCTACGACTTCCACGCCGTGCCGGGCCGGCGGGTGGAGCCGGCGGCCATGCTCTCCCTGCGCCCCAAGGGAGGGTTGTGGATGACGATGCACGAGCGGGCGAATTGAGAGGCCTGCCGGCGGAGACGGCCCGCCGTCCCCGTGGCCTCCGGCAGGGTGTCGCAGAGCGTCTGGGCCGTCTCTACGGTACGTTGGACAGGCGGCGCAAAATCGAGGTTCCGGGGATCGTGGGCAATTGAAATTCTTGTCCCCGTAACCTGTCCATCGGGCCATCTCGCCAACGTACCGTAGAGACGGTCCAGACGCTCTACGACACCCTGCCGGAGGTCACGGGGACGGCGGGCCGTCTCTCCGCTCCGCGCCTCATCCGCGCTGTGGTAAGGTGCGCGCACTTTTTTGATCCAGACAGCCGATGAGGTAAGCCGTCGTGACGCAGCACCCCCTCCTCCCCGGACCGGAGCCCGAGGATTTCCTCTGGGCGACGGGCATCGAAGACACCTTCGTCCCGCAGACCCGCAAGGGGCACCGCGCCCTCGACGAGTATCAGTTGATGGGCCACTACGAGCACTGGCGCGAGGATCTCGCCCTCTGCCGCGAGCTCGGCGTGCGGGCGATCCGCTGGGGCATCCCCTGGTATCGCGTCGAGCCCTTGCCCGGCGAGTTCGACTGGAGCTGGACCGACCAGGTGATCCCCTACATGGTCGAGGAGCTGAAGATCACCCCCATCCTCGACCTGATGCACTACGGCTGCCCCTTCTGGCTGCGCCGCGAGTTCGCCGCCGACGACTATCCGCGCGCCGTCGCCGCCTACGCGAAGGCGGTCGCCGAGCGCTACAAGGGGCTGATCCGCTGGTACACGCCGCTCAACGAGCCGATCGTCAACGCCCTGTTCTGCGGCAAGAAGGGTCTCTGGCCCCCCTACCTGCGCGGCGACGCCGGCTATCTCAGGCTGATGCTGCAGCTCGTGCGCGGCATCCAGCGCACCGTCGCGGCGATCAAGGAGGTCGATCCCGGCGCGCTGATGGTCCACGTCGAGGCCACCGGCCTCGCCCGCGCCGCCCGCGCCGATCTCGAGGCGCTCGCCGTCGAGGACCAGCGCCGCGGCTTCCTCGCCTACGATCTGCTGGCCGGGAAGCTCGCGCCCGACCACCCGCTCTACACCTGGCTGCTGCGCAACGGCGCCGGCCCGGACGAGCTGACGTCGATCCGCCGCAACGCCATCCCGCTCGACGTCATCGGCATGAACTTCTATCCGCAGTGGTCCACCCAGCAGGTCTCGGTGAACCGCAAGGGGCGGCTCGCCTGGCGCGCGGTCGAGCAGGACGGCGCCGGCTTCGTCCACCTGATCGAGGACTATTACAAGCAGTACGGAGCGCCGATCATGGTCACCGAGACCAGCGCCAAGGGGGACGTCGACGTCCGCGCGCGCTGGCTCGACACCTCGATCGCCGCCATCCGCCACCTCCGCGCCGAGGGTGTGCCCGTGCTCGGCTACACCTGGTTCCCGCTGTTCACGATGATCGACTGGCGCTACCGCTACGGCAAGCGCCCGGTCGAGGACTTCCGGCTCGACCTCGGCCTCTACACCCAGGGCGCCGAGGGCGCCGGGCGGCGATGGGAGCCGACGCCGCTGGTGGAGCAGTTCCGCAAGCACGTGGCGGATCCCAGGGCGTCGATCGGGGGGATGGGGGCGGTCCAACCCCGATGACCTACACCAACCCCGTCTACCCCCACTCCTTCCCCGACCCCTTCGTCCTCAAGCACCGGGGGGAGTACTGGGGCTACTGCACCGGCCTCTGGCACGACGGCCGCGCTTTCGGCGTGATTCATTCCCGGAATCTCGCCGATTGGCGGCCGCTGGCCGGCGCGATGGAGCCTCTGCCGGGCGATTTCCCCTGCTACTGGGCGCCCGAGGTCGCGTACCTCGAGGGGCGCTTCTACCTTTATTACAGCGTCGGCAACGAGGAGCGGATGGCGATCCGGGTCGCCGTCGCCGATCATCCGGCCGGTCCCTTCCTCGATTCGGGGCGCCGGCTGACCTCCGAGCCCTTCGCCATCGACGCCCACGTCTACCCGCACGTGGACGGTTCGAGATGGCTCTTCTACGCCACCGATTTCCTCGACCACAGCCACGTCGGCACGGGCACCGTCCGCGACCGTCTGCTCGACCCCTTTACCCTGGAGGGGAACCCGCGGCCCGTGGCCCTGCCGCGCCACGACTGGCACGTCTATCACCCGAACCGGCCCGAAAAGGGGGGCGTGCGCTGGCACACCGTCGAGGGGCCGTTCGTGCTCCGGCGCAAGGGCGTGCTCTACGAGATGTTCAGCGGCGGCAACTGGCAGAACCCCACCTACGGCGTGAGCTATGCCGCGACACGAAATTTCCTCGATCCGTGCCAGTGGGGACAGGCCGCGGACGGCGAGCGGGTGCTGCCCATCCTGCGCTCCGGGGGGGAGGTGGTAGGCCCCGGCCACAACTCGGTCGTGCGCGGGCCGGACAACCGGCAGCTCTACTGCGTCTATCACCGCTGGTCCGCCGATTTGAAGGATCGGGTGATGGCGATCGATCCGCTCGACTGGGCCGGCGAGCGCATGCTGGTCCTCGGCCCCACGACCACGCCGCAACCCGGCCCGATTCCGCCCACGGTCGCGGACCTTCTCGACGCGCCCGCCGTGCTCCAGCCCGGAGAGGCGGTCCGCTATGAGACGGGCGCGCCGTCGTTCCTCGCCGAGGTGAGCGTGCGGGGCGCGGCCGGGATCGTTCTCTGGGATGAGGATGGGAAAGCGATTCTGCGCCTCGAAGCCGGACCGGCCGAGGCGTTCCGTCTTCTCCGGCTGGAGGTGGACGGCCCCCGCGCCTCCCTGTCCCAGGACGAAGGAGTCTCGCTCTGGCGGGGAAGAGCCGCTGGCCACGCCGCCGCCCTCTCCCTGACCGCCGAAGGGGCTCCCGCCGAATTTTCCGGCTTCGCCCTCACCGCCGGCTGGGAAGACCTCTTCGAGGAGGACGGAGATCCGGGCGCCCTCGGCTGGGAGATCCTGGACGGCGGAGCGTGGCGGGTGGAGCAGGGGAGGCTCCACGGCGAGGGGACCTCCTGGATCGCGAGAGGCCCCGCGTTCGGCTCGTATCTCGTGGTCGTCAACGCGCGCCTGGACCATGGGGACGGCTACGCCTTCGCCCCGGCCGGGGCGCAAGGCCCGCGGCTCCATCTCGAACGCCGTGGAACGGAGTGGGCTCTGAGAGAAGGTGAGAAGTTTTTTACACTCCCTGTGGCATTCGACCCTTCCGTCGAGCAGCAGTTCCGCTTCCGCAAGATCGGAGAAGAGATGGAGCTCGCCTGGGAGGGGCTCCAGCTCGGCACCGTCGAGGTTCCGCCGGGACCGGCCCGGGTGGCGCTTGCCGCCATACGCGGTTCGGCCTCGTTCGAGGCTGTCCGCGTCACTACGCTATAGGAGAGGGAGAGAAGGAAAAGGGGCGAGGCCTGACGAAGAGGAAAAAGGCCCGTCGCGGGAATTGCCAGGGAGACTTACCAGGGATTTTCCTTGACCGGCCGGCGACGAAGGAGGATCGTCCTCGCTTTTTGCCGCACGCCAACCGAGTCAGTTGCCGACCCCGCCCACCTCAACCCTTTAGCAAGGATCGGGCCAGCTTCCGTCTTGTCCCTCCCCACGCCCTCCGTGGCACACACTACAAGGACGGACCGGATCGGCGGCTCTCGGGCTAATATGGCCCGCAGCCCCCCCGGATCCTCGGGCAGGCCACGGGAGAGAGATGATGGAAATCAAGAAAGTCGGCGTCATCGGCGCCGGTGTGATGGGGGTCGGGGTGGGGCAGAGCCTCGCCCAGAGCGGCATGGAGGCCGTCCTGGTGGACGTCTCCGAGGAGGTCCTGGAGCACGCGAAAGCGGAGATCCGGAAGAACCTCCGCTTCGCGGGGATGTTCCAGAAGGGCGCGGCCGCCAAGGAGGATGCCGCGACCGTCCTCGGCCGCATCCACTTCAGCACGCGGCTCGAAGACCTCGCGGACGTCGACTTCGTGGTCGAGAACGTCCCCGAGAAGTGGGAGATCAAGAAGGAGATCTACCCGCGGATCGACACGATCTGCCCCGAGCGGGCCGTCTTCGCGGTCAACACCTCCTGCTACTCGATCACCCGCGTCGGCGCCCTGACGAAGCGGCCGGACCGGGTGATCGGCATGCACTTCATGAATCCGGTCCCGCTGAAGCCGATGGTCGAGGCGATCCGCGGCCATCACACCAGCGAGGCCACGATCGAGACCGCCCGCCAGTTCCTGCGCCAGATGGGCAAAGATTGCATCCTGGTCAACGACCTCCCCGGCTTCGTCACCAACCGGATCCTGATGCTGACCATCAACGAGGCGGTCTTCGTGCTGCAGGACGGCGTTGCCACCGCCGAGCAGGTCGACCAGATCTTCAAGACCTGCTTCGGCCACAAGATGGGACCGCTCGAGACCGCCGACCTGATCGGGCTCGACACCATCCTGTATTCGATCGAGGTGCTCCACGAGAGCTACAACGACAGCAAGTACCGCCCCTGCCCGCTGCTCAAGAAGATGGTCGACGCCGGCCTGCACGGCCGCAAGAACGGCAAGGGCTTCTACGATTACGGTATTTCCCTCTAGAGAGAGCGAGCGCATGGACGAGACCCACGAAAAGATCAAGGAGTTCCTGTCGCGGTTCTTCAAGAATCACGACCTGCAGCCGAACGAGGACATCTTCGCCCTCGGCTTCGTCAACTCGCTGCTGGCGATGCAACTCGTCGCCTTCGTCGAGAAGGAGTTCGGCGTCACCGTCGGCGACGAGGACCTCGACCTCGACAACTTCCGCACCATCGACGCGATCGCGAACCTGGTCGCGCGCAAGCGGGGCGCCGCGGCTTGAACCTGGAGCTCACCCCAGGGCAGCGGGACGCCCGCGCCGAGTTCCGCGCCTTCGTCGCGGCCGAGATCGCCCCGCATGCCGACCTCTGGGACCGCGAGGCGGCGACCCCTGCCGCGCTGATCGACCGGCTCCGCGAGCGCGGCTATCTCGGCTCCAACGTCGCGCGCGAGTGGGGCGGCGCCGGCCGCGACATGATCGCCTACGGCCTGCTGACCGAGGAGATCGGCCGCGGCTGCTCCTCCGTGCGCTCGCTGCTCACCGTGCACGACATGGTGGCTCATGCCATCCAGCGCTGGGGGAGCCCGGCGCAGAAGCAGCGCTACCTGCCGGCGATGGCGCGCGGCGAGATCCTCGGCGCTCTCGCTCTCTCCGAGCCCGAGGCCGGCAGCGACGCCAAGAGCGTGCAGACGGCCGCCTCCGACGCCGGCGACGCCTGGGTGCTCGACGGCCGGAAGAAGTGGACCACCTACGGCCAGCTCGCCGGCCTCTTCCTGGTCCTCGCCCAGGCCGACGGCAAGCCCACCGCCTTCCTGGTCGAGCGCGAGACCCCCGGCGTCGACGTCCGCCCGCTGCACGGGATCACCGGTACCCGCGCCTCGATGCTCGCCGAGATCTTCTTCGAGGGGTGCCGGGTGCCGAAGGAGAACCTGCTCGGCCGCCCCGGCTTCGGCGTCTCGCACGTGATCTCCGCCGCGCTGGAGCATGGGCGCTACAGCGTCGCCTGGGGCTCCGTCGGCCTCGGCCAGGCCTGCCTCGACGCCTCCCGTGCCTACGCCGCCGGGCGCCGGCAGTTCGGCGTCCCGATCGCCGACCACCAGCTCATTCGCCGCATGCTGACCAACATGATCGTCGAGGTACGCGCCGCCCGCCTGCTCTGCCTGCGGGCCGGGTGGCTGCGCGACGCCGGCGATCCCGGCGCCTCCGGCGAGATCATGGTCGCCAAGTACTACGCCTCGACCATGGCGACCCGCGCCGCCAGCGACGCCGTCCAGATCCACGGCGCCAACGGCTGCAGCGAGGACTATCCCGTCGGCCGCTACCTGCGCGATTCCCGGGTGATGGAGATCATCGAGGGGAGCACGCAGATCCAGCAGATCACCATCCCGCTCTTCGAGCTGCAGGAGTTCTGAATGTCTACAGGAGTTTCGGACCACGCCGCCGCCGTCCACGCGGCGAAGAAAAAAGAGAAGCAATCGATCAAGTGCGTGGTCTGGGACCTCGACAACACCGTCTGGGACGGCATCCTGCTCGAGGACGCCGAGGTGACGCTGCGCCCGCACGTCGTACACATTCTCAAGACCCTGGACGAGCGGGGGATCCTGCATTCGATCGCCAGCCGCAACGATCACGACGTGGCGATGGCGAAGCTGAAGGAATTCGGCATCGACGAGTACTTCCTCTACCCGCAGATCAACTGGGGCTCCAAAGCCGCCTCGATCACCCAGATCGCGCAGGACATCAACATCGGTTTGGACGCCATTGCCTTTGTCGACGATCAGCCGTTCGAGCGCGAGGAGGTGGCCTTCACTCATGACAAGGTGCTCTGCGTCGATTCCGCCCTGCTCGAGGACTTCCTCGACCACCCCGCGCTCAACCCCCGTTTCATCACCGAGGATTCGCGCCTGCGCCGCCGGATGTACCAGGCGGACATCGAGCGCAACCGGGTGGAGGCGGAGTACGTGGGCCCCAAGGAGGAGTTCCTCGCCACCCTCGGGATGATCTTCACCATCGCCCCCTGCCGCGAGGAGGACTTGAAGCGCGCCGAGGAGCTGACCGTGCGCACCAACCAGCTCAACACCACCGGCTACACCTACTCCTACGAAGAGCTGGACGAGCTGCGGCAGTCGCCGCGCCACAAGCTCTGGATCTCGAGCCTGGAAGACCGCCACGGCACCTACGGCAAGATCGGCCTGACGCTCCTGGAGATGGACGGCGACATCTGGACGGTGAAGCTCCTGCTGATGTCCTGCCGGGTGATGTCCAAAGGGGTGGGAACGATCATGATCCATCACGTGCTGCGGCTGGCGAAAGAGGCGGGCGCCAAGCTGCGCGCCGAGTTCGTCTCCAACGACCGCAACCGCCAGATGCTGATCACCTACCGTTTCGCCGGCTTCAAGGAGATCGCCAGAAACGGGGAGGTGGCCATCATGGAGAACGACTACTCGGCCATCCAGCCCCCGCCGCCCTACGTGGACCTCAGAATCCTGGAGTAGGGAAGCGTAGGCGACTGACATTTTTTGGATGTCGAGCCCGGCCGAGCCCTGCCAAATTCTGTCAGTTTCGAGCGGTGTCCAGCTACAAATCCCTTTAGAATCAGTGGGCTATAAATTGGCAAGCCCCTTGCTCTATAGGGGAGTGCACTTACAATCCAATGGTTGGCTGGCTCTCCGGGTTGGCTCTCAGCGGGCGGCTCAAGCGCCCCCCTCAGGGGGGGCGCGCTCTTCTGAGAGATCGGGACTCCGGGGGCGGAGCATTGCTGGCACCCCATCCTCAGGCTATGCTCGTAGCCGCGCAAGAGACATGCGCGATTCTGCCGCGTTCCCATCGAAGCATGAAAAAACTATTGCATGACCTCTTCGACCGCATGGGTGTCCGTGCCAGAATACCTGGACGCGCGCTCCTGACTCCGGCAGAGTTCACGAGAGAGTGCATAGAGGCTCTTCGCAAGCGCTCTCACGATATTCTCGTCGAAGTCCCGGAAGACCTGGTATTGAACGTCACTGCCCAGGACGGCCATCTATCGAAGCAATTTTTGTCCCTTCAATATACTGACTATGAAACGGAGCCAGGGAGGAAAAAATTCTTCATCCGGCAGGTCGTCGCGAGCGTGTTGGACTCCCAGGCACGCCCCCACGTCGTCGACCGCTCTCGTATTGTTCCAGTCGTGAAGGGTTCGGAATGGTTCAGGCAGAACGAGCTGGGCATGCTCCACTCTGGCGATGCAACCATGGCCGACATGTTCTGGGAAGCCTTGACCGCTGACCTGTTTCTTTTTTATGCGGAGGATTCTCCGACAAGGATCCGCTATCTTTCTCGAACGGAATTGGAGAAGACGGGAATCGCGGGTGGAGAGTTGCGGAGCCTCGCCGGCAAGAACCTGATGAATATGTTGCGCAATATAGATCGTCACTCGCTGGATGGATTCTATATGATCACCGCGGGTGGGATTTACGAAGCAAGCCTGCTGCTTGTGGATTCCTTTTGGAGTAGCGGCTATCTTCCGGTCAAGGGCGACTTTGTCATCGCGGTTCCAGCGCGGGATGTACTCCTTGTCGCCGGGAGCGAGGATGAAGAAGGGCTCAGCCGGATGAGGACGGTAGCCAAGAATCATTTCGAGACCTGGGACAATCGATTGACAGATAAGTTGCTCACCTACAAAAATGGAAATCTATCAGAGTTTTGATTGTGGACATGCCTGCGAAAGAGGATTGATAGGGTCCTCTTCATTTTAAGCCGTTGTCCGATTTACCTACAAGATTCGGGAGAGCTGGTCGAAGATACCTTCAGACACTTTCCTGTACGTCTTGGTTGCGAGCCGGGTGGCCCTTCTCGCCGACAGCTTTAAAAGCCACATAGATGATGGGGCTCGAACCAGAACGATTTCAGGTATGGCCAGGGCATTACCGCACAGGAACCCTGGCGATTTAACCTCCGGTGGAAGCACCTGGCTCATCACGATCCGGTCCTCGCCCAGAACGTTCAAGGATCCGGGGACGGGCTCCCCAAGCGGACCGTTTCTGACGTGAAACAGGATCTGGCCGTCCTGCAGGCGTGTGTCTGCCAGGCTGAGCCACTGGGGAAGCCGCAGGGCCAATTGATGTGATCTCCTGCCGTCAACGACAGCGATCAAGTTTCCCTCGCGGTCAAACCACCGGCCCTCGAATTTGCCGAGCTCCATGCCTGACCCGGCAAGAGGGGCGATTTGGAGTGGCGGAAGACGATCCCCGCAGCCAAGAAGAAGCAGCATCAGGACGAGTAGCCCTGCCGGCATTCTATGGGGCCGACGAGATCTGTTCTTCATCACCTCTATAGACTCCTCTTTGGCGGCCAGAGTTCCCTTGGGACCCTGCGGACTGGCAGAGCCGGGAGAGGACGCAGTGGGCGAGGCCGCTCCGCCCATGGCTTTATTTATCTATTTCGTTGCTTCCTCAGTATGCGAGCAAGTGATTTCCTTGGTCTGTACATCATGGTAAAATGGACGGCTGCCCAGAGGCCGAGGCAAGCCACGCGATGCGCTTGCCTGCGCAGAACTTTCAGGATGTCCGCCGTTCAGGGAGATATTGCTCATGCCCGATCCAGGCGAATCATCATCCAACAAAAACGTACAGGTCTGGCTGGCCGTAATCAGCTTGATCGGCACCCTGAGCGTAACCGTGATCGCGAACTGGGAAAAGCTCTTTCCCCGGCAACCTGTCCTTTTTACCGCGCCTGCGCCAACTTCGGGTACGCCTTTAGCCGCCAAGAACAACGGGGCTCTGATTCCACAGCCTCCAGGGGGAGGCCAACCGCAGCCTCAGCCACCCATGCCACCCGTAGGGCCGAGTTTCGACTGCGCGAAGGCAATCTATCGTTCGGAACAGTTGGTCTGCTCGTCACCGGAGCTTGCCGTGCTCGACCTCGCAATGGCCAATGCGTATCGCGACGCGGCTGCGCGCGTAGGAACGAAAGAGCGCAAGGCGATCCTTCGCAATGTACAGAACCATTGGTTGAGAAAGGTCCGGGAGACATGCGTTGATACTGTCTGTTTGAAAGGCATGTACGAGCAGAGAATCCGCGAGCTCGAGACGATACAGCACTGAGAGCGCCCGGGCCGCGGTTGACGCATTGACGCCGAGGTCACGCCTCGCCCCGCAGGAGACCCTTCATCTGGGGCTCACGCCCACCCGCTACACACATCTTTTCCCTCCCGTGTCAGAAGCGGCTTCCCGAGAGCGAAGTTCCAAGAACCGCGGCATGCGATAGATCGCGGGCCTCGTTCCAGGGGCCCACTTTCAGCCGTGCCAAAGGAGAAAAAAGATGAGACTCAAGATTCTCTCCATGGTGATCGTTGCGTGGGGTTTCGGGCTGGCGGGTCCGGCCGCCGCGGGGGGCCCGCCCACCCCCTTCTGCAGCGCGACGCCGGCCAATCTCACGGCGGGTGTCTATACGCTGCGGCTGAGCAACGGGAAATCACTGGACGCCGAAGGATGGGGCAGCTTCGTGGACGGCACGCCGGTGCAAGGATGGGATTTCCACGGCGGTCCGAACCAGCGCTGGCTGATCACGCCGGCCGGCGAAGGGCGCTATCTGGTCCGCAGCGCCGCGGTGGCCAAAGCGGTCGATGCCTCCTTCGGTGGGTTGATGACCTGGCGGACCAACCGCGGGGCGGGCCAACTCTGGAAGATTGAAGCGGCGCGCGGGATGCACCGGCTGCGGCTGGCCGAGGGTGGGCGGCAGCTCGGCCTGTCCGGCGACATCCGCGTGAACGGCGCGCGAGCCAGGACGGACACGCCCGGCTGCGGCGCCCACCAGCTCTGGCGCTTGGCGCGCGTGAGCGACTACCGCGAGATCGGCCGCGCCGAAGGCATCGGCCGGCTGATGAGCATCGCGGTGCGCCTGAACAACTACACGCCCATCCGGAACCAGTTCGACGGCAGCGGCGAGCGTGCCTACTTCAAGCCGAACGATTCCAGTGTGGCATTCCAGTTCGGTGCGCGGAGGGTCGCGTTCCCTGTTCCCCTGCCCGTGCTGGAGGTCGGTCCGGACCGCATGTTCAAAACCTACGTCAACGATTGGAACTCGAACCGGACCACTATCGCCGGCGAGTCCGGCCGCCTGAGGTTTGGGGTCGGCTTCGAGGACACGGGGGTGGAGATCATCACCAACTGTTATAACAACTTCAACTGTCACGTCGGCGAACCCCGGTTCGACTTCCGGAATACCGTGTTGAACGTTTTTGTGCGTCCGCGTTTCGATGCCGCGGCGGGCCGTTTCACCTTCGATGCGGAGACACGCTTCAGCACCGACATCGCCGAGTCCGGCCCCTGCGTCAACAACTTCTGGGCCTTCCTGTGCGACGCCTTCGCGCCGAACCGGCAATCGCAGGTGCGCGACAGCCTGGTACGGACCGTGGACGCCAACCTGACCCAGGGTGTCGGCCGGGCGGGACTGGAGCTCGTGCTGAACGAACTGGCCCGCGGCACGTCACTCCGGAACGTCACGGTTGGCGACGACGCCGAGCTGATCTTCTTCTGAAGAGATCTGAAAAGAAAACGGCCGGCAGGGTTGCCCCTGGCCGGCCGGATTCGTACGGTCGTACGGTGGTGCCTAGGCCTGGCGCTTGCGGCGCAGGGCGAAAGCGGCGCTCACCGCCAGCAGGATGGCGAGGGCCGCGAGGCCGACGCTGTCCAGGGTGGGGATGATCGCGGCGGGCTGGCCGGAGATCGGCGCCTGACTGGTGTTGTTGGCCGGCGTGGCGTCGCCTTCGTTGGCGGTGGCGCTGGCCGTGTTGGTGATGGTGCCCGTCTGGGTGACCGTGACCGTCAGGTGGCAGGTCGCCGAGGCGGTCACCGCCAGGGCGCCGACGTTCCAGGTCAGGGTCGGAGCGGCGAAGCTGGCCCCGCAGTCGTTGGAGACGTAGGTGAGGCCCGCGGGCAGGGTGTCGGTCACCGTCACTCCGGTGGCGTTCGCCGGCCCGTTGTTGGTCACCGTCAAGGCGAAGACCGCGTTGTCGCCAACGCGAATGGGGGGGGCGGTCGTCAGGGTCTTGGTCAGCGACAGGTCGGCCGAGGCGGTGATCGTGTCGGTGTCGGTTGCGCTGTTGTTGGCCGTGGTGGGATCGGGCGTGGCGCTCGACACCGACGCGGTGTTGACCAGGGTGCCGACCGCGGCGGGGGAGATCGTGCAGGTCGCGGTGTAGGTCACCGAGCTGCCGGCCGGGAGGTTGAGCGCCGCGTCGTTGATGTTGCCGCTGCCCGCCGCGGTGTTGCCGGTGGCGCCGCCGGCGGCGGTGCTGGTGTAGGAGACGCTGGTGCAGGCCGCCGGGAAGTTGTCGATCACGCTCGCCGGGTTCGCCGCCGTCGGGCCGGCGTTCGATGCGGTGATCGTGTAGATCGTGCTGCCGCCCGCCGCGACGGCGGCGACGCCGTCGGTCTTGGTGATCGACAGATCGGCCGAGGCGCAACTGAAGGTGTCGATGTCGAGCGACCAGCTGTCGAGGCTGCCGCCGTCGCCGGCGAGGTCGTCGGAGATGGTCAGCGTCCAGGTGCCGTTCGGATCCTCGCCGATGAAGGCCGCCATCGCCTCCTCGGGAACCAGCGGCGTGGCCGTGGTCAGGTTCACGTAGGCGTTATCGGTCACCAGGCCGTTGTTGGTGGTGTACGGCACCTGCCCGGCCGGGTTCGCGTCATCGTCCCAGAGGGTGCCGTTGAAGACGTTGTCGTTGCCCGCGCCGTTGTCGGTGGTCAGGGTCACGACCGTCCCGGCGGGGGAGGTGAGCGTGATGTCGAGGTCGGCCGAGAAGGTGTGCGTGATGTTGGTGATCGCGTTGACGTCGAGGATCGAGGTGCCGGCGCCGGAGACCACGATCGTCGAGGTCACCACCGCCGGACCGGTCGGGATCGCCACCGGGGTGGACTGGGTCACCGTCGGCACGGTGGTGACGATCGGCGCGTTGGGGAACGTGGTGACCGCGAGCGACCAGCTGTCGAGGCTGCCGCCGTCGCCCGCCAGGTCGTCGGAGATCGTGATCGTCCAGGTGCCGTTCGGGTCCTCGCCGATGAACGCTCCCATCGCCTCCTCGGGGACCAGCGGCGTGGCCGTGGTCAGGTTCACGTAGGCGTTGTCGGTCACCAGGCCGTTGTTGGTGGTGTACGGCACCTGCCCGGCCGGGTTCGCGTCGTCGTCCCAGACCGTGCCGTTGAAGACGTTGTCGTTGCCCGCGCCATTGTCGGTGGTCAGGGTCACGACTGTCCCGGCGGGGGAGGTGATCGTGATGTCGAGGTCGGCCGAGAAGGTGTGCTGGATGAAGGTCGTCACGTCGAGGTCGAAGAGGTACGGCCCGGCGCCCGAGACCACGATCGTCGAGGTCACCACGGCCGGACCGGTCGGGATCGCGACTGGCGTGGAATTCGTGAAGTTGGTCGTCGTCTGGCCGCAGCCGGTCGGCGTCGTCGGCACGACCTTGGTGGTGCGGACCCGGCGCGCGGCGGCGGCCGCGGTGGCGCTTCCCACGTGAGCCGGATCGTCGCCGCCCATCGCGGCCGAGAGACTCCGGTACTGCCCCTCGGCGGTCGCGTACGCCGCGGCGGCCTGGGCGTTCGTCCGGACCTGGGGCTTCAGGCTGTTCATCTGCTGCGCCAGGCTGAGCATCTGCTGGTAGGTCGCGTTCTTGTCGATCGCGGCCGAAGCGAGGCTGGCGCCGCAGAGCAGGGCGGCCGCCATGATCGCCGCACAGGCCTTGCGGATGTGCCGTGGTCCTTCAGAGTGCCGGGGTGGGGAAGTGTAGTCTGCCATTCTTGACCCTCCTGATTGATGCGAGGCAACTTCGTATGTTTTACGTTGCTCAATGAGCCTGACGCGGTTCGAAGATCTTCTGGCCGTCACTGAGGAGTCCCCCCAGGCAAGACGATGAGGAGGTGTTCGGGAAACTACGGGCCTATAGTAGCCAAGTGCGCCCGGGAAATAAAGCGGAATCTGGAAGAGGAGCCCGGCCCGCGGACGGGGTTGCTCTCCCGGGTCGCGGGTGATACTTATCCGGGACCTATCCGGAGCGCGACGACGATGTGGAGGGCGAAGACGTGGAGCGTGGAAGAAACGGACGGAGTCTGTTCATGACCAGCGGACCGCGGCTCGCGGCAGCCATCCTGGCTCTCGTCCTCGGCGCCACCGCCGCGCGGGGGGACATCTCGGGCTTCGTCCGGGTCGCCGGCAGCGGCACGCCCGGAACGCCGGTCCCGGGCGCTCGGGTCCACATCCGCGCCGACTCCTCGGTGGTGGCGGTCACCGGCGCCGACGGCAGCTTCACCCTGGCCGCGAATCCCGCCGGCCTCGTCGAGCTCGCGGCCTCGATCCCCTACAGCCGGGCCGCGGCCACCAACTACCTGATCGGCGGCGCGCCGGCGAACAACGGCGACAGCGGCGTCGACATCCGGCTCGCCGTCCTGCCGGGGAGCAATCCGAGCTACAAGCCACCCACCGCGGACATCTGCGGCAGCTGCCACCTCTCGGTCTATCCGCTGTGGTCCGGCTCGAACCACTCGGGGTCCGCGCGCAACGAGTGGGTCCTCGACCTGTTCTCCGGCACCGGCACCCCGGGCGGCGGCGCGGGCTACGTCTTCCGCAGCACCCACGACGCCGGCGAGACCGGCTTCTGCGCCACCTGCCACGCGCCGATGGCGGACGTCTTCAATCCCGGCCAGACGATGCTCGACGAGGTGAGCGACGGCCCGGGGAGCGAGGGCGTCAGTTGCGTGGCCTGCCACCAGATGGACTCGGTCGACGCGGGCAATCTCGACGCGCTGCACTTCCTCGGCAAGTCCACCTACCGCTTCCCCGACGACTCGACGGGCCCGACGTGGCGGTATGTCTGGGGTCCGCTCGACGACGTCACCTTCAAGGGCATGAAGGTGTCGCATTCGACGCTCCACCGCACCTCGCTGCTCTGCGCGGCCTGCCATCAGTACGTCAACCCGGAAACCGGGGCGCCGGGCCAGAACACCTACCGGGAATGGGCGGCCTCGTCCTTCGCGACGCCCGGCCCCGGCCAGCGCAACTGCCAGAGCTGCCACATGCCGGACGCGACCGACGACGCCCCGCTCTGCGTCTTCGTCGCCGACCCCGCGGACCGTCCGGCCCAGGATCGCCGCCGGCACGTCTTCGTCGGCTCGACGCCCGACATGCTGCAGAACAACCTCTCGCTGACGGTCGCGAGCGAGGAGATTCCGGGCCGCGTCCGCGTGGTCGCCGAGGTCGCCAACTTCGGGGCCGGGCACTCGTTTCCCACCGGCGTTTCGATCCGCAACGCCATCCTGCTGGTGACCGCGACGCTGAACGGCCAGCCGCTGCCGCAGGTAGCCGGCCCGACGGTGCCGTTCTGGGGCAGCGACGACGTGCCGGGCACGCAGCCGGGCGATCTGGCCGGCCTGCCGGGCAAGGGGTTCGCGAAGATCCTCGAGGGGCGGATCAACGGGCAGGGCCCGACGGTGCGGCCGGTGCTGTTCATCGACGCCGAGGGGGTCTTCTCGAACACCCTGATCCCCTCGGGCGCCACCGACACCACCACGATCGAGTTCCAACTTCCTCCGGGCGTCCCGCCGGGCGCGAAGGTGGCGGTCCAGGCACGGCTCCTCTACCGCCGGACCTTCCGCGCCCTCCAGGTGGAGAAGGGGTGGACGCAGAGCGCCCACAGCACGCCGATCGAGACCGAGGTCGCCCGCCAGGCGGCCGACCTGACCCTCACCGGTGGCACCGCCGCGACCGATGTCCCCGCGGCGTCGCCCGCGAGCCTCCTCGTGCTGGCCCTGGCTCTCGCCAGCCTCGGCGCCTACCGTCTCGTCCGCCGGAAGTCCTGAGCGGTTTCACCCGCGCCTGCGGGCGACGACGAATATCCGCCGGCTCCGGGCGGTGAACGGCTCCCGATGATGCCCGCCCTCGAGGGATTCCACCTCGAGGCCGGCGCGCTCGAGCATGAGCTCCAGCTCGTAGCGGAAGATCGGGCGCCAGCGCAGCGAGTAGGCGGCCCGCCGCACGAGCCCGCCGGGCGCCACCTCGTCATACCATCCGAAGAGCTCCTGCACCTGATCGTCCCCCAGCGGTCCGATCGCGGCGAACCGCGTGTAGGGGTTGCCGGTATGCGGGTTGCGCCGGGTGACGAACGGCCTGGGGACCGGCTCGCCGCGGAACGGGAGGACCAGCGGATTCATCACGTCGATCGCGAGGCGGCCGTCGCCGTCGAGGTGCCGCGCCGCCGCGGCGAGCGCCGCGCACTGGTCCTCGAACCGCGTCAAGCAGAGAAGGCTGTTGAAGGCGGCGATGATCAGCGCGAACCGTCGGCCGAGATCGAAATTCGCGATGTCCCCCCGCGCCAGCGAGATCCTCTGCGCGACCGCCGGCTCTTCCCGTCCGAGGTTCTCGCGAAAGCGGCTCAGCATCGGCTCGGAGATGTCGATCCCCGTGACGCTGAATCCACGGCGCGCAAGCGGGATCGCCACCCGGCCGGTGCCGCAGCAGAGCTCGAGCACCGATCCTCCCTGAGACGCGTCCGCGAGCTCCTGGTAGCGGTCGACGTCGTACGCGATCCCCTGATCGATGGTCGCGGGATCGAAATTCTCCGGGAAGGGGGAGATCGCCTGGCCGGGATAGTCGCCGTCGTAGTAGTGGATCGAGCTGTGATCGTCGGGGAGATCGGCGTTCATTCGAGGCCCGCATTGTATCTCGCAAAAATAACGTGCGCCGAGGCTCCGTTTCCCTGCCGGGAAGCACTTGGTATGTAGGCGAGAGAGCCAGGCGAGAGGGCCGTGGTGGGCCGGGCGGATGCCGCCTTCCGGCTGGAATCAGCCGCGGAACCCTGGACCGGGCTCAAACCCAGAACAAGGAGTTTTTATGAAGAAGATGACCCCGAAGAAATTGGTGCTGTCCCGGGAGACCCTGCGGTATCTGACCGCCGAGCAGGCCAAGGAGGCTCTGGGACAGGGTACCTACATCGAAAGGGACCCGCCCTGGACGTCCGACTCGGCAAAGATCTGCTGCGCCTGACGTTTCATTCCCCCAGAAGGACCCGCAGACAGGGCGTCCGCCGGGACGCCCTGTCTCTTTCCGCGAGGCACAAAGGGTGCATAGGCTCTCGATGCGCAGGGGAAATCTGCGTGACAAAGGAGAGACCATGCCTGAAACAGCCACTTCACTGAGCGGTCAAACCATCCGCTGGAAGTTCGAGGAGGGACCCACGGCCGGCGGCACCTACGAGCATGTTTTCAATGCCGACGGCAGCGTCTCGTTCCGCAAGCTGGACGGCGCCGCGGAAGGCAAGCCGACGCGGGTGAAAAAATATGGCTCGTTCGAGGTCGCGCCGGCGGTCCAACTGGTGTCCTATCTGGCGGAGGAGTCCGGATACACCCTGACCATCGCCATGAACTTCGACACCGGACGGCTGTACGGCTTCGCGTCCAACGACAAGGAGTGGCACCCCGTGTCCGGCACGCTGGAGGTCGTGAAGTAGGAGGCCGGAGCGGGCGCGGAGGACGGGAGCTGGCGCACCTGGAAGATTGAGAGGACTTGCCCTCTCGCCGAGAACAGGGAGACCCTCCATGAAAGCCAGACTATCCTTCGCGTTCGCGGTCCTCGTCTTCAGTTTCGCCCTGACCCCCGCTCCCGCCTCCAGCGCGCCGACGCAATGCTCTTCGTTCTGCGCGACGGTCCGCTGCATCGGCGGCTACGTCTGTGGCCTCTACACCAATTCCTCAGGCCAGACGGTCTGCGGCTGCCACCCCGGCTTCGGAGGCTGACCGGCCGCTTCGATCAGTTTTTCCCGCGGGTCAGGCTCGCGATGACGACGGCGAGCTCCGCGGGCTCGACCGGCTTGGGAACGTGCATGCTGTAGCCGGCCTTCAGGGCGAGCAGGCGGTCCTCGACCCGTGCGTAGGCCGTCAGCGCCACGGCCGGGATGCGGCGCCCGCGGGCGTCCTCGAGGGTTCGCACTCGTTTGATCAGGGAGTAGCCGTCCTCTTCCGGCATGCCGATGTCGGAGACCAGGATGTCGGGCTCGTACTCGGCGAGGGCGGCGAGCACCTCGGCCGCGGAGGCGCAGGTCCTCACCTCGGCCCCGCACTGTTCGAGCACCGTCTGGAGCAGATGCCGGGCATCCGCCTCGTCGTCGATCGCCAGCACCTTGATCCCCTCGAGATCCGGGGGGGAGTCGAAGGGCACGGTTCCGCTCACCGTAGGGTGAACCGGCGGCGGCTCCTCCGGTTTCGCCGGCAGGGTGGGCTTGCGCACCACCATCAGCGGCAGCTTGACGGTGAAAACGGCCCCCTGCCGGTCGCTCCGGTTGCCCCCCTCGACCGTGCCGCCATGCAATTCGACGAGCTGGCGCACGATGGCGAGCCCCAGCCCCAGGCCGCCATGGCGCTTGCTCGCCGAGCTGTCGGCCTGGCGGAAGCGGTCGAAGACATACGGCAGGAAGTCTTCCTCGATGCCCGGGCCGGTGTCGCTCACCGAGATCTCGAGATGAGAATTGATACGCTGGAGCTGCACCTGCACGCGCCCCTGCTTGGGGGTGAATTTGATCGCGTTGGAGAGCAGGTTCCAGATCACCTGCTGCATGCGCACGGGATCGCCGAGGACGACGCCGGCGCCGAAATCCAGCACCACCTGGATGCGGATCTCCTTGGCCTCGGCGGCGGGGCGCGAGGTGTCCACGGCGGCGTGGATCACCGAGGTCAGATCGAGCGGCTGCGCGTCGAGGCGGAGCTTGCCGGAGACGATCCGCGACACGTCCAGCATGTCGTCGATCAGCCGCGCCTGCAGCTTGGCGTTGCGGTCGATGGTCTCGACCGCGCGGTTGTAGACCGATTCCTCCAGGCGGCCGGTGCTCAGCATCCGGGTCCAGCCGAGGATCGCGTTCAGCGGGTTGCGCAGCTCGTGCGAGAGCAGGCCGAGGAACTCGTCCTTCGCCCGGCTGGCGATCTCGGCTTCCTGGCGCGCCGCCTGCTCGCTCTGGAGCAGGGCTTCCCGCTCCTGGAGCGCGCGCTGGGCTCTCTGATAGAGCCGGGCGTTGTCCATGGCGACCGCGGTCTGGGCGGCCAGCCCCTCGACGATCCGCTCGTGCCGGGAGGTGAAGACCCCCTCTTCCGGGTGGCCGAAGAAGAGCCCGCCCAGCACCTCGCCCGACCGCGAGATCACGGGAACGGCCAGGTAGCTGGTCACCGGCAGATGGCCGGGGGGCATGCCGTGATAGGGCGCGTAGCCCCCGTACCGCGGATCTTTCTTGACGTTGTCGACGCGGATCGTCCCCTCCCCCCGGAAGGTCGGCCCGAACAGGTTCGTGGCGCGCGGCATCGGAAATCCCGCGAAGGCCTCGCGCGGCACCCCCGACAGGGTGTAGAGCATGTAGGAGCCGCCCGGCTCGTCGTAGACGTTGTAGAAGAAGGAGCCGAACTGCGCGCCGCACAGCTCGGTGGCGGCGTCGGTCACCGCCTGCACGAGCTTCTGCTGATCCAGCTCCGCCGAGAGCAGGTGCCCGATCCGGATGATGGTCTCCAGCACCTCGGTCTGCTCTTTGAGCCTCGCCTCGGCCTGCGGGGAAGAGATCTCTTCCTCCGGGGGTTCATCGGGTTGGGCGAAGCTCAAGTCCTGAGAAGGTATACCCATGAGATCCTCACGAGAAACTTTCAACGCGCAGAGGCCTTAGCAAGATCCCTGCCGTGGGTTCCTCGACCGGGGAGCGGGGAGATAGAGTACCCGCCATGGAGCGCTATCTCGTCAACGAGATCTTCTACAGCCTGCAGGGGGAGGGGGTCCGCGCCGGCACGCCCAACCTCTTCCTGCGGCTCTCCCGCTGCAACCTCGCCTGCAAGGTGGAGACGCACGGCTTCGACTGCGACACCGAGTTCGAGTCCGGCCGCTGGATGACCCCGCCGGAGATCCTGGCCGAATTCCGCCAGCTCTCGGAGCGCTGCGACTGGGTGATCCTCACCGGCGGCGAGCCGGCCCTCCAGACCGACCGCGAGCTGATCGACATCCTCCACGGCGCCGGCTACCGGCTGGCGATCGAGACCAACGGCAGCTTTCCACTGCCGGCGGGGATCGACTGGATCACCGTCAGCCCCAAGGTGGCCGAGCACGCCATCCGCCAGCGCCAGGCCAGCGAGGTCAAGTACGTGCGCGGCCACGGCCAGGCGATCCCGAAGACGGTCGTCGAGGCCGAGCACTACCTGATCTCTCCGGCCTTCGAGGGCGCCGAGGTCGACCCCCGCACCCTCGACTGGTGCATCCGGCTCTGCCGGGACAACCCCCCCTGGCGGCTCTCCGTCCAGCAGCACAAGCTCTGGAAGGTCCGTTGACGTCCCGGCGGGTTATCATCCCGGGATTCGATGATTTTTGGTGTTGCGGGTGTTGCGGGCAAGGAGCGGGCAAGGAGCCAGAGGAATGCGGATGAACGGGAACGGTCTCGCGAAGTGGACGGCGGTCGCCTTCCTGGTGCTGCTGGTCAACACCGCGTATATCGCGGCGTTCGCCTCGCCGACGATCTTCTATATGTCGAACGTGCTGATCCACCTGGTGCTTGGGGTGGTCCTGGCCGTGGCCTTCGCCGTGCTGCTGATCAGGAGGCCGGAGCTGCGGCCGGGCCTGGTGCCGGCGGGCGTCCTCTTCCTGATCGCGCTGGCCGCCGGGGTCTACTTGAGCATCGCGGGCAACGTACGGGCTCACCGGCCGGTCCTCTGGGCCCACGCCGTCGCGGCCGGGCTGGGGGTGATCGCCCTGGGGATCTGGCTCTGGCGGCGGAGCGCGGCGGCTGGCCCCGGCTGGGCGCGGTTCCGGCAGGCGTTTGCGGTCGCGGCCGTGCTGCTGGTGGCCCTGCCGGTCGCCATGATGCTCTGGCGCAAGGCGAACCCCAACCCCAACGACCGCATCGTCAATCCGCTGGTCGTCCCCGCTTCCATGCAGGAGGAGGGGGGCGGGCCGAAGTCGCCGTTCTTCCCCTCGTCGGCGAAGACCAACGTCGGCGGCATCATCCCGTCGAACTTCTTCATGGATTCGGCGCGCTGCGGCGAGTGCCACAAGGACATCTACCAGCAGTGGAACAGCTCGGCCCACCACTTCGCCTCGTTCAACAATCAGTTCTACCGTAAATCGATCGAATACATGCAGGACACCGTCGGCACCCAGCCGAGCAAGTGGTGCGCCGGCTGCCATGACCACGCGGTGTTCTTCAACGGCCGCTTCGAGAAGCCGATCAAGGGGCAGATCGACACGCCCGAGGCGCACACCGGGCTCGCCTGCACCTCCTGCCACGCCATCACGCACGTCGGCAGCTCGATGGGCAACGGCGACTTCACCATCGAGTATCCGCCGCTGCACGAGCTGGCGAGCAGCAGGAACCCGGTGATCCACAAGATGGACAGCTTCCTGACCTATCTCCAGCCCGAGCCGCACCGCAAGACGTTCATGAAGCCGTTCATGCGCGACTCGGCGGAGTTCTGCTCGTCCTGCCACAAGGTGCACCTCGACGTGCCGGTGAACTCCTACCGCTGGTTCCGCGGCTTCAACGACTATGACAACTGGCAGGCGAGCGGCGTCTCGGGCCAGGGGGCGCGGTCGTTCTACTACCCGGCCGAGTCGAAGACCTGCTCCGGCTGCCACATGCCGCTGGTCGATTCGCAGGACCCCGGCAACCGCGGCGGCAAGATCCACTCCCACCGCTTCCCGGCGGCCAACACGGCCCTCGCCTTCGTCAACCAGGACAAGACGCAGATGGACGCCGTCGAGAAGTTCCTGAAGTCGGGCTTCATCACGGCGGATATCTTCGCGGTGTCGCCGGTGGACGAGGGAAAAGGGGAGACGGCCATGGTGCGGCGCGCCGCTCCCAAGGACGCTGGGCCGCAGCTCAACACCACCTTCGCGGTGGGCGAGGAGGCCGAGCAGGGGGGCGCGGTGGTGATCCGTGACGTCGGCCAGGTGGCGGCCCCGATCGACAAGGCGGCCCCGCCGCTCAAGGCCGGCTCGACCGTGCGGGTGGACGTGGTGGTGCGCACCCGCGCCATCGGCCACTTCTTCCCGGGCGGCACGGTGGACGCCTTCGACGTCTGGCTGGAGCTCCAGGGGCGCGACGCCACCGGCAAGATGGTCTACTGGAGCGGCCGCGTGGAGGACGACGGCAAGGGTCCGGTCGAGACGGGGGCGCACTTCTACCGCTCCTACCAGCTCGACGCCGAGGGGAACCCGATCAACAAGCGCAACGCCTGGCAGGCGCGCAGCGTGCTCTACGTCCGGCTGATCCCGCCGGGTGCGGCCGACGTCGCCCACTACCGCGTGCGCATCCCGGCCGACGCCGTGGGGCCGATCACGCTGACGGCGAAGCTCAACTACCGGAAGTTCGCCCACTCCTACACCCAGTTCTCCTATGCCGGCCAGCCTAAGCCGGGGCAGGCGCACCTGATCAAAACCGACGCCAACAGCGCCGAGTACTCGTTCGATCCGGCCAACATCCCGGCCAATGTCTCGGGCAAGATCAAGGGGGAGATCCCCAATCTGCCGATCGTCACCGTCGCCACCGCCGAGGCGAAGCTGCCGCTAGGAGGCAACGGCGCCCCGCAGTGGCGGCAGGTGACCGACAAGAAGGACCGCGAGCGCTGGAACGACTATGGGATCGGCCTCCTGCTCCAGGGGGACCTCAAGGGGGCGGAGTTCGCCTTCAAGAAGGCTACCGAGGCCGAGCCGGGCTACGCGGACGGCTGGCTGAACGTGGCCCGGGCCCTGATCCGCGAGGGGGAGGTCGGGGCCGCCCGGCCCTACGTCGAGAAGGCGATCGCGATCACCCCGGGGCTGCCGCGCGGCTACTTCTTCAAGGCGATGATCCAGAAGGCCGAGGGGGACTACGACGGCGCGCTCGCCTCGCTGCGCACCGTCGAGACCAAGTACCCGCGCGACCGCGTGGTGCTCAACCAGATGGCGCGCCTCCTCTTTCTCAAGCGCCAGTACAAGGAGGCGCTCGCCGTGCTGGAGCGCGTCGGCCTGGTCGATCCCGAGGACGTGCAGATGCACTACACCGCCATGCTCTGCTGGCGCGCCCTGGGCAACGCCGAAAAATCGGCGCGCGAGGCGACGCTCTTCCGGCGCTTCAAGGCCGACGAATCGGCGCAGGCGATCACCGAACGGCGCCGCCTGCAGAGCCCCGAGGACAACAACGAGCGCCAGCCCATCCATGAGCACGAGAGCGTGCCGCTGCCCAGCCTGCCGCGGACCGCGGAGGGGGCGGCGATCGCGGGAGGGTGAGGGGGGCTGACTTTGTCAGATTCCGTCTGCCCTGAGTTGGACCCTCATCACCCCGGCCCTCTTCTCCCGGCCTCCCCCCCATCCGCCGGGAGAAGAGGGAGAAGTTAGCGAAGTTGGTCTGAAAGCCCCTCTCTCCCGGCGGATGGGGGGGAGGCCGGGAGAGAGGGGTTGGGGAGTGAGGGTCAGCCCCGAAGGGGCAACATTCTCGGGCCGGCAATCAAAGTGAATTCAGGAGATGAAGCCTTGAAGCGACTCCGTACCCTTTCCGCCCTCCCCCTCGCCGCCCTGGCCCTGATCGCCGCGGCGCCGGCGCCCGCTCCCAAGGCGCCGGCCCCCGCCGCGCCGGCGGGGGTGAGGTTCACCGATATCACCGCCGCCTCGGGAGTGAAGTTCACCCACAACAGCGGCCGCTCCGGGAAGAAGTACCTGCCCGAGACCATGGGCGCCGGGGTCGCGGTGTTCGACGCCGACGGCGACGGCTGGCTCGACATCCTGCTGGTCAACGGCCGCGATTGGCAGCCGGGCAAGCGGAAGTCGCTGCCGGCCCTCTACCGCAACAACCGCAACGGCACCTTCGCCGACGCCACCCGGGGGAGCGGCCTCGACGTCGAGACCTACGGCATGGGCGTCGCGGCGGGGGACTACGACAACGACGGCCGGCAGGACGTCTATCTCACCTCGCTCGACGGCGACCGGCTGTTCCACAACGAGGGGGGCGGCCGGTTCCGGGACGTGACGGCGGCGGCGGGGATCCGGAACGCCAACTTCGGCACCAGCGCCGCTTGGCTCGACTACGACCGCGACGGCAAGGCCGACCTGTTCGTGGCCAACTACGTCCAGTGGAGCCGCGAGAAAGACCTCTGGTGCTCGCTCGACGGCGCCCACAAGTCCTACTGCACCCCCGAGTCCTACAAGGGGGTGCCGCCGAAGCTCTACCACAACCTCGGCGGCGGCAAATTCGCGGACGTCAGCCAGCCGGCGGGGGTCGCAGAGGCGGCCTCCAAGTCGCTCGGCGTCACCGTGCTCGACTACAACGGCGACGGCTGGCCCGACCTCTTCGTGGCCAACGACACCCAGCCCAACAAGCTCTACCGCAATCAGAAGAACGGCACCTTCAAGGACGAGGCGGTGGAGGCGGGCGTCGCCTTCTCCGAGGAGGGGACCGCGCGCGGCGCCATGGGCGTCGACGCCGCCGACTACGACCGCTCCGGGCGTCCGCACCTGCTGGTGGGCAACTTCAGCAACGAGATGCTCGCGCTCTACCACAACGAGGGGAACGGCGTCTTCGTGGACGAGGCGCCCTCCTCGTCCGTGGGGCAGGCGAGCCTGCTGACCCTCACCTTCGGCGTCTTCTTCTTCGACTACGACCTCGACGGCCTGCCCGACATCTTCGCCGCCAACGGCCATCTGGAAGAGGAGATCAACCGCGTGCAGCCGCGGGTGACCTACAAGCAGGCGCCGCTCGTCTTCCGCAACCAGGGGAAGGGGAAGTTCCAGGCCGTGACCGCCGCCCTGGGGCCGGACATCGCCCGTCCGATCGTCGGCCGCGGCGCGGCCTACGGCGACCTCGACAACGACGGCGACCTCGACGTCGTGGTCACCACCAACAACGGTCCCGCCTACGTCTTCCGCAACGACGGCGGCAACCGCAACCGCTGGCTGCGGGTGCGCACCGTGGGCGCGAAGTCGAACCGCGACGGCCTAGGCGCCGTCGTGCGGGTGACCAGCGCCGCGGGCAAGCAGTGGACGATGGTGCGCAGCGGCTCCTCCTACTGCTCGCAGAGCCAGACCGCCCCCACCTTCGGCCTCGGGGCTGACAAGGTGGTGCAGACGCTGGAAGTCGAGTGGCCGAGCGGCGCGAAGCAGAAGTTCACCAACGTGCCCACCAACCAGGTGGTGACGATCGACGAAGCCCGCGGAATCGTGCCGGCGGGCGCGCCGGCGGCGAAGCCGGCGCGGTAGGGCGGCGGTGCCTCCGGGGACCTGTCTTTCAGAGAATTTTCGTGAGCACAGAAATTGCAGGAAGGATCTCCAACCTGTGGCCACCGCATGTGGACCACCTACAAAAGGAGAGACCCATGAAGCGACTCATTCTTTGCGCTGTAGCCGTCCTGCTCACCTCGGGCGCCCTCATCAGCAGCAGGCCCGCCTTCGCCTGCACCTTAGAGCCCATGTGTGCCAGTGAGGGTTGCGACTATGTCTGCGTGAATGGCGGGGACTGCAACTACTGCACAGGGCAGTGCCGCTGCTTTTGACACCACGACCTCTGGGGGCTTCCGGCACGGAGGCCCCCTCTCCTCTCATTTGATAGCGTTCTGATTTCGATATAAGCAGATCGCTTACTTCGAATGGAGAGCGCCACATGCGAAAGATGACCCTGCTGGCCACCGCCTTCCTCATGACCCTCGTCGCCGCTTCCGCAGCCAAGCCCCTCTACGCCGCTCACGTTCCGCCCCCGCCGACGTGCTGGGTCCTCGTCTGTGACGCGGACGGTGTGTGCATCGCTGAGCACACCTACTGCCCTTGACACCCTTTTGAAAGCTTCCCTGGGAGCGCTGGCGTCCCGCCGGCAACTAACTCGAGTAAGTAGGCCGGCGGGACGCCGGCGCTCCCAGGGGCCCGATTTCAGGGGTTCGGATCGCAGCCGAGCAGGCACCGGTACTGGACATAGCCGCTGACGTGGTAATGAAGGTCGGCGGGGTCGTAGTAGCAGGCGGTGGTGTAGGTGATGGCGCTCTCGTAGCAGATGTTGCAGGCCTCGTCCAGGGTCAGCTTGTTGCGGAGCTTGGCCTGGGCTTCCGTGCAGCTCACGGCCGACTTCGCGTTCTCCGTCGGGGTCTGATGGATCGTCGTCAGGCAGGTGCAGACCGTCGCCGCCGCGTTGCGGGGGGCCGGCAGCAGCACGGTCAAGGTTACGGCTGAAAGGACCAGGGCGAGAACTCCGAGTCTCTTCATCTCATTCACCTCACTCGTAGGAGGGCACCGGAATGGTGCCCTCTTCGAAGTTAAAGGTGCACGAGGGGAGGATGGGGGAGCCCTAAGGCGAGGGAGCCAGGATCGCCATCACCAGCAGGCGCTCCGTGCCGGTGTTGCGGATGCCGTGCAGGACCCCCTCGGGCGCGATCAGCATCATCCCCGCCGCCATCGGCTCCTCCCGTCCCTCGAGCAGGAAGAGGCCGCTTCCGGCCAGCACGTAGTAGACCTTGTCCATCCCCGCGTGACCGTGTAGCCGGTGCTCCTGGCCGGGCTCGAAGGCGTTGAGGCCCACCAGGATGCGGTCCGACTGGAAGATCGTGCTCTTGCCCATCCGCGCGTCTTCATAGACGGCGAGTTCCTCGGGACGGAACGGCACGGGGTGATCCATGGGGGAAATCTCCTCAGGGGATAGTCGTTCAGGGTTTATCCAGGGCACCGGCAGTCGATCCGGAGCCGGATCTTACCGCTTGCGGCATATGCCGCGGTATAAACGCCGTCCGCCTATATAATTCCGGTTCCGCAGCCGAGAAAAACGCGGGAGCGGAACGTCGCCCGCCCCGGCGTACCGCTTCCCCAGAGGGCGGAACATATAAAGATCGGCCCGTCATATATAGGGAGCCTCCCCGGACGCCCGGGAGAGACCTCTCTCTATATAAGGATCGTCACTGGATATATAGCGGGCGTTCCTGGAAACGCAGCGAAGGCCGCGGAATATATATTGCGCAGCCCAAAATATATAGCGAGGCCTCCCGGAGTTCTGGGAACGCTTGCAATGAACCGAGCGGGAGGTCCGCGGAGCATTCCCGGGAGGCAATTCTATATAATTTGCCTCGAAAAATATATGCCCGGAGCCTCACGGGCGCCTCCGTGACCGTCCGGTTATATAGCTTTGGCCCAGAAATATATAAAGATGGTGCTTGAATGGTGGCTACAAGCTCAGGCGTCGCTGCCCCGCGGTTGCTTGAACGAAACCGCCCTTCCTTGACGGGGACCTTGGCCTCGCTTACTCTTGGAGGGTGGTTAAGGAAGTTAGGCAATATTGGTCCATAGACATGCCTCCATTCCGTTCCGCACGATTGTCCTGATTGCACTCGAGTTTGCCTTGTTCGCACCACAGGCAGCTAAGAAATACCTGGGTGGTCAACATAGGCGGTCGACTACTACGCCAAGAGGATCGGCTGTATGGACGACACGACTCACCTGACGCCACGCAAAAGAGCTAACGAAACCGCCCGCGGGGAAACCCATGGTGCCGAGCGTGGGCTCAACCGCTTTGAAGGGTTCAGCGATGCGGTTTTCGCCATCGCCCTGACTCTGCTGATCGTCGAGATCAAGGTGCCAGGATCCCCCGAGGGTCCGCATGGCTACAGCGACCTGCTAAAGGCCATGGCCGAGCAGTGGCGCGAACATCTCGCGCTGGTTCTCTGCTATATCGTGATCGGCGCCTACTGGCTGCAGCACCATTATTCGGGCCGCATCTACGCGAAGACCGACCACTGGTTCGGCGCGATCAACCTGGTGTTCCTGCTGGCCATCGTCGTCATTCCCTATCCCATCCGTGTCTGGTGCTTCCACCTCGGCACGAGCTTCGAGCCCGTCGCGTCGTTGACCCTGGTTGCCGGCCTCGCCCTGACCGCCTGCACCTGGATGGCGAAGTGGTTCTACGGAATGCCAGGCCGCCGAGTGATGGATGAACGGCTCGCGCCCGATTTCCTCCAGCAAATGACGCGTCGCTACGGCATTGCGACGATAATCCAGGTGGCTGCAGTTCCGGTCACATTCGCGGCGCCGCGCGTTGGAGTGGCCATCGCGCTGCTGTGCGTCGCCTTCTTCCTGCTGCCGCAACCCAAGCCGCGCTACAAGCCGGGAGAGGAGCCGAGCGCGGAGGAGAAATTGAACGAGTAGCTATGCGGCGGAAAGCTGCCGATCCGAAATCGGGCCTGCCAGGGGGAATAGCCAAGGGGGGGCCAGGGGGGATAGGTTCCAGCCGAATAATCCCAGGACAGCTCCTTGTCTGGGGCGCACCCTTGCGATGCGAATGGCCATGTCAGGACTGGTTACGCCGGCGACCTGCCATACCCTGTGTGCCACTCCTTCGCCCACGCACCTGCGTGGATCTGCTGTAGACCGACTGGAGGGGGCTTCAAATCAGTATCCCTGCCCTGCACCGGACTGCTGACGCAACCGGTGAGGGGCAAGCCGTTGAAAGGAAATTTATGCTTACTACCATCATAATTGCGCTCCTGCTCCTTTTGGAAAACACAGCCAACACCGCTGCAGAATCGCTTGACGCCGCCTCTTTTGCAAGAACTATCGAGCAGAAACTGAGAGCGGCCAGATACATGGAACATAATTGCCAACCAGTAAGCATTTCGGGCTGGGAGGGGTTCGAAACACAGAAGTGCACTTATAGCGTCAGAGACATCGCGACTGGCAACTCCAAGTCTGCAACCGTGGTTCTGCTAGATCCGTCTGCGCTTAAGCTCAGCGAGTGGATTATTAATGCTTGTAAGAACGTGACTCCCGGCCACAATTTAAAGAGTTGCGCCCAAAGGCTATTTCGTCGGGTGCTCTCTCAGTCCGGTGGTCAGTACCCGGTAGCAGGCGTTGTCTACGAAGACATCATTCCTGAAGACGGTATCAATGAGGCCTATGGCTTCCGCAACGGAGTCACAATGATCATCGAAAAATTTCCACATCGGGCTACTGTGTCACTCACCCAGGAGCAAGCGGAACGCGCCCTTTCGGGCCTAGCGTTGCGAACGGCGAGCCACGCGGCATACGCGCGCCCGATCGGCGTCACTCGAGCCGAGTATCTGAAAGCGAACCCCGGCTCCGCCGTTGCCAATCTCGACTGGCTCTCGACAGTCCGCACCGAGTATCAACGTGCATGGAAGAGTGACCACAACTTCCTTATCGATGCTTGGCTGAAGGCCAACCTCTAACCGAAGGCGCAGCGCCGCGCGGTTATACGCATAGCGTTGGACAGCGTGAACAATCTATTGGTGAACAAAGGTGAATGAGCAAAAAGTAGATTCCGAGAAGGTCGAGCGCTTATACAATCAACTCCAGGCGTTCAAGCTGTCTTTCTGGAAGCTTTACCGGAGAAGTGGCCGGATCAGCAATTCCTTGGTCGCTGCCAGCCTGTTACTTGGAGCATGTGTTACCTTGGCAGGTTTTCTGGGATACGCCATGTTGGCAGGGGTAGCCGGAGTGGTAATTACTGTGCTCATAGGCTTTCAGAATGCCTATAATTTTGCCGAGAGAGCTGAGTTCTATCTACTGGTCCATGAAGAGGCAAAGGTGTTGAGAGATCGTGTTCAATACAAGGTCTCGACGATTGAAGACTTTGAGAAGGTAGTGGACGCATTGGGGCAGCTTCGTGTGCATGCAGCGAAGAATCTTCCAAAGGGGAAAGGCATGGAAGCTGCCAAGGAGATCTACAGCAGTACCCAGAAGTAGCTAAAGTGTCTCTGCGATGTCGCAGAGAATAGGTTCCAGACGAATAACACCGCAGGGCCTGTATTGAGCTACCAGTCAAGTCCCAACGCGCACTTTTCAAAGAACGGAACTGACCGAAAGGATCTCGGTTGGGTAATAAGAAGGGCGTATTTAATTTTTGGTAGACGAGGGCTTGCAATAGGGTTCGACGACAGATGCTGTCACGCTCCCCTCGGATTAGGCCTCGAGTAGGAGCGTGGGGACGACTGGAGTTTTTTGCTGCGGAACTACGAACTATCCTGGCGCGAGCAACGCACCCGGGAATGCCCTGACGAACGGCAGACGAGGCGGAAAGCTGCCGATCGGAATCGGGCGTGCCGGTCTCCTGATTTCAGCCGATCGGCCGCTTCCCGGAATGCGGCGACGAATTCGGAGTAGAGTCGATGGAACTCTTGGCGGACTCCTTTGCGGAAAGCGTGGAAACGCGGGGCTGGAGACTTCTTTGTCCGGCTTGGCTCTGTCCACGGATCCTGCCGCCGGATCGCATCCGGTCCGAGAGGGTGTTGGCCACTCCGCTTCCACTGAGCGTCAGTCCAGGAAATAGGGAAATAGGTTACACCCGAATAGTTCCAGCGTTGAGGGGCTGCCAAAATGGGTTCAGCGGCGCTGGAAGCGCATGGTACCCTCGGACAGGCGAACGGGTCAACGGCGAGCTTTCAGCAGTACGGGGTCCCGCAGGTGGTGGGTGAAGCACGAGTTGGAGCAATCCATCCAAGTCCAGAGTCTCAGGAGGCCAATCCTGGGCTAAAATGTCCGATTGGCATCTTTTGGCCATGGGAGCGTTGATAGAATGACAACTAGAAGATTATGCCAATTCGAGCAGTATCTGTTGCTTGGTGCCCTGTTGTTCGTTGCTTGTCAACCTGTCCAAGGGCCGGGCGTTGCCAGGGGCAACGGTTCGGTTTCGCTCACGATCACTGCGGCGGCGCCCATGTCCGGCAGTGACGGGAACGCGACAACCTGGCTCGCCACGTGCGGCGCAGAGAAGTTCCTCATCAACCTCATCATTCCTCCTGCGGACGTGAATGAGCCGATTTCGTTCACAACGGGCAAGCTTTGCCGTTATCAGGAGGCAGATGCGGGTGAGTGCCTGGTCTCCATAGCAAAGGCCTTGGAGGCCAAGAAAGTTGAACCACCTCATGAGAGGGTTGATTGCCTGCCTTTTCAGGCTGGAATTCTCGGCCAGAATCTCAGCCGCGGAGTAGGTAAAACAAGTGTGCTAGAGGACTCCTTTACATCGGATTCACCAGGCACTTGGCTCGCTACCAAAGCCTTTGTCGCTGATGGGGAAGGCGAGTTCTACCTGAACCTGAGCCCGAAGACAGGTGAGGCGGAAATATCGATCAAGGACCCTGAATACGGAGATGTGGTGATTGGAGAACTGGCCAAGGTGCTGGCGGGCAAAGGCCGATAAATAGGTTCACCCGAATAGTTCCGCACAAGTACCGGCGGTAAGGGCCTCATCCGCCCGGTTGCTTATGCGACAATCCGCATTGCATTGACGCCATTACGATTCAACGATAAGATCCCCTAAAGCCTGAATACGTAGAGTGAGATAATACAAGGCTGCCAGCGCTCACAGCCACATTCCAGGCGCTGATTGTGTCGTGATGGGTGAGCGAGAGTTGGGGAGATTAGTCGGTGAATCCAAGTTGGCCGTTGAATAGGAGGCAAGCTATGAGGGGAGTTGTTCTGAGCGGATCGATATGCTTCTTTCTGATGATTTCCTTAGCCGAGGCTCAGGGTGAGCTTGCCGGAGAGAACCTACTGGTCGAAATCCCTTCGGGATATGAGTTGGGGCATCATCAAAGGACAAGCCAGGGTGAAATCAGCGAATTCATCCTAAAGGGAGAGACAGTGGAGAAGTGGAGCGAGATGGTGACAGTACAGTTGCTTCCCGCCCACAATGACAACGCTAAGTTCTATGAGAGCTTGGATTCGCTGGTAAAGCAGACATGCGCGGATGGGATGACGCAAGTGGTCACAACAACGGAAGAGAACGGTTATTCAAGCAAAGCCTTTCAGTTGTACTGCCCCACGAATCCGCATACCAATATGGGAGAGGTTACGTTCGTAAAAACCATTGAAGGGAAAGACAAGTTCTATGTCGTCCAAAAGGCGTGGCGTACCGAAAGGTATAAGTTGGATGAAATTCCATTGACGAGCGATGATTTCGTAAAATGGACCCAATATCTGCGATCGGTGCGCGTGTGTGACAGCCGCGTTAAGGGGCGGGCGTGCCCATAATAGGCGTGTCCCAAGATGCCGTTTCTATAGTGCTGAAGACCGATGCTGCAGCTAAGGGGCGTCTTTCGCGAATAGCTCTACGTAACATGGTTGAACTGAGCAAGCAGAAGTCAAGCCTAAATGCTCTGGGTAGAACTGACTCGGGCTATATGGCAGGCTCGACGCCCAACCAAGGGCCTCAAGCGGATGTCTGAGCCTGATCGGGTTCCGCCACTGGGCGTGATCGGCTCTGCTGCGCTGTTCGGGGCGGGTGCTCTGCTGCTGTTCCTGGTAACGCGGGTCGCCGTCCCGGCGTTCGTCTCCGCTACCGGAGCTGAGACGGTCGTGATGTGGTTCCTGGCCGCAAGCGTCGTCCTTTTTGGCCCTCTACTCCTCACGGCTGCCCTGCTGTTGTATAGAGAACGGGGTCCAGGAAGGCTGGGTTCGGGTTCGTCGGGCGCGCGGCTGTGGCTTCGCGCGATGAACGGCGGCGACTGGCTCTGGGCTGCCGGAGGGCTGGCTGCCGTCGGCGTGCTGACTGGCGGCATCGGCTCCTTGCTCCGGATGCTGCAAGCCGAGAAAGGTCTTTATCCTTCCTTCATGGCTTTCGAGCCGCTGGGTCCAGGCCGGTACTGGATTCTTGGCGCGTGGCTCCCGTTTTTTGTTTTGAACATCGTTGGAGAAGAGTTCGCCTGGCGGGGTGTCGCGTTGCCGCGGCAAGAGGTTGCCTTCGGGAGGCAGGCCTGGTTGGTCAATGGCATCCTGTGGTTGCTGTTCCACGCTGCCTTCCCCTGGCAAGTCCTGTTGACCCTTGTGCCGATCACGTTGATCCTGCCTTACGTGGTCCAGCGTCGACGCAGCACATGGGCCGGGATCTTTATCCACGCCGGGTTCGGTGCGATGGGCTTCCTGGCTCTGGCATTCGGGCTTGCCTGAGTGTCCAGATGGAGAGTCTAAATAGGTTCCAGCCGAATCATCCCGGAATCCAAGTCAGGTGCTCCAAGTGAAGATGAAACGCCACTTTCTCGTTCTACCGGTCTGTCAGGCAGCACTCGCGGCCGTTCTGTTCGCATCTCAGGGTGGCTTTGGTGGCGGGCATGGCGACTTCGATCTTCCGCCCGCGAAGCCGGATTGGGACTCTCTACGTGGTCAGTGAAGAGCCGCCGTCAGGCGGCGGAGGTGGAGGGTCTCGAAACGGCTTGAACAGCCCTTTGTTCAGCTCTTCTTCATCGGAGTCCGTCAGATAGTCGTCGAAGTCGTCCAAGGTATTGTTGATGTTCTTTCCCTCGAACTGATGACTTTCATTGCATTTTTTGCAGAGAGCCCGCAGCTTGCTCTCGTCGAGATATTCCTCCTTCATCTGCTGCTCGCTGACTTTCTTCTTCTTGAGCTCCTGGTGGCGTTCCGCCCAGGTGCTCTTCTTCGGGTTCTTGGGGTCGTGATGGTCGATCGCGAGCAGGGACACCGAGTGGATATTGCCCTTTTTGCTCCGATACTTGAACTTGATCTCTCGACCCTTCTGGTCCATGACAGGGCGGCCGCAACCGGGGCAGATGTAATGACCGTTCCGGTGCTTGAGCGCAGAGTTGTGCACGATCTTCTGGCGCTTCTCCCGCGGGATGGCCGTCCGATCTTTCTTCTGCTCTGAAAGAGGCACGTAGGTCTCGTCATCCTCGTCGTCGTCGTCGCCGCGTTTGCGCTTCTTGCCCGAGAGGTTCTTCTTTCTCGCCGCCTGGAGCACGTCGGCTGGCCAGGGTCGGCCCCCCGGATGCCGCGGCTCAGGACGCAGCGTAGCCACCGGGGTCGCTGGCGCGGGTCGGGCCTGGGCCGCCCGCGCCGGAGAAGCGGCGTGCGGTGTGTAGACAGGAGGTGGCGGTATAGAAGGCCGGGAGGGCGCCGGGGTCGTCTGCCGCTGTGCGACGGCGGGAGGAGCTGCCGGGCGCGGCGGCGGGAGCGGCGGCGGAGCCAGTCGCTGCGGCGCCGGCGGCATCGCGGGCTGGATCGGCGAGGGGACCCTCTGCTTGTGCGGCCAGTGCACCGGCGGCGGGGCGACAGGACGGGCCACCGGCGAGGCTCCTCTTGGAGGAGAGCACTGAACCGGACCGCTCGCCGGATGGGACCTTTGCGGAGGAGCCATGGTTTCGAGGCTTAATTATATCACGCGGCCCAGTATCTCGAGACCCAGCCCTACGGCGAGGGCGCCAGCTCCTGGCGTGCTCCTTTTGCGAAAGGCGCGGAAGCGCGCGCCCTGAGACGCCCCACGGGGCGTCTCTACAGTGGGACGGCACCGCGTAGAGAAACAGTTTTGTGCCGGTTTTGTCAGATGCTCTTATCTCCGACCCAATAAAAAAATTTGCTACTCGTTATCTGGCGTGGTATGTAATTTGCATTAGTTCTGCGACGTTAAAGGATTGATCGTCAAAGCTGGATGCACGGCCAGCGCGGCGAGAAGGTGGAGGTATTTATGAACGCGTTCTTTAAAAAGTGTCTGCCCTTGGCCCTGGTATCCTGCTTCTTCATTCAAGCTGAAGCCTTTGCGACGAGCGCTCCCAGCAATCTGGTAGCGACCGGAGTGTCCAGCAGCCAGATCAATCTGACATGGACGGATAATTCCGGGAGTGAAACGGGCTATACGTTTGCCTATGATACAAACAGTGGATTGACGAGCCCGACGTACACTTACGCGGGTGGCGCCAATACGACCAGCTACTCCCATACCGGACGAAGCGCGGCGACGACGTACTACTACAAGATCAAGGCGGAAGGAGACCCGGACTCGGCGTGGACCACGATTGAAAGCGCCACCACCGCGCCCTCCGGCGTGGCCGCAACCGCCACCTCGAGCAGCTCGGTCAGCGTCACCTGGACGGGCAACGGAAGCAATACCGCGATCATGGGCTATACGGTGGCCTATGCCACGAACAGCTCGTTCTCGGGCGCTGTCTATAAGTATGTGTCGGGAGCCGCCGCGACCAGCTACAACAGCACGGGGCTGTACGCCGGAACGACGTATTACTACAAGGTCAAGGCCGAGGGGACTTCGGACTCGTATGACTCCCCGTTCAGTTCCTCGGTCAGCGTGGTAACGACAGGGGGCGCTCCGAATGCTCCCAGCGGGTTGAGCGCAACGGTGGCCTCCAGCTCTCAGGTCAATCTGAGCTGGACAGACAATTCCAGCAATGAAACGGGGTTCGAGGTCAAGCGCGCCACCGACAGCGGGTTCACGCAGAACGTAGTCTGGATTGGCGGGATTCAAGGCACGACCTACTCCAACACGGGCCTGAGCGCCTCGACAGCCTATTATTACAAAGTGAGGGCGGAAGGCGCGACGCAGGATTCCGCCTACTCGGGGTCCGTCAGCGCGACCACGGACCCGTCCGGAGCGACGGTTCCCAATCCTCCGAGCGGCTTGACCGCGACGGCAGCGTCCAGTACCCAGGTCAACCTGAGTTGGACGGACAACTCCAGCAATGAAACGGGGTTCGAGGTCAAGCGCGCCACGGACAGCGGATTCACGCAGAACGTGGTCTGGATTGGCAGTATTCAGGGCACGACCTATGCCAACACCGGGCTGAATCCCTCGACGACCTATTACTACAAGGTCAGGGCACAAGGGGCGGCGGGTGACTCCGCCTACTCGAGCTCCGTGAGCGCAGCAACCATTGGGACTTCAGGAATCTCCCCGTATTTGGCGGGGACCAACGCATGGATGCCCTACCAGATCGGCGCTCACAAATATTATGGGAAGCTGGAGACGAAATGGGCTGACATCCAGGCGAGCGGCGTCCGGATCATGAGGTATGGAGGGAATGGGGTCGACCACCACGCGGACCCCACCTGGGTGGACCCCAATGATTCCGCGAAGTCCACCCTGAACCAGTACGTGGCCATGGTGGACGCCATGAGAAGCCGGGGGATCGAGCCCATCCTGCAGGTCCCCGTGTATGGCTCGACCTACAGCGCGTCTCAGGCCGCGGACATCGTGAGATACGTGAACATCACCAACGGCAGGGCCGTGAAGTACTGGGTGATCGGCAATGAGCCGGACCTGGACAGCGGGGCCTATAACTACACGACCGCGGCTCAGGTCGCGGCCTACATCAAGCCCTTTGCCTCGGCCATGAAGGCCGTGGACCCGACCATCAAGATCATCGGACCGGAGACGACCTGGTATGACAAGACCTTCATCGACGGTTTGACCAGTTGTAACGGGGGCGCTGACGACATCACGGGTACGGACAGCAACGGCCGCTACTATGTGGATATCATTTCTTTCCACCTCTATAACGGATTCGGTGGCTCTCAGATCCGCTCGGATGTGATCTCTACGCTCATGTCGTCGACCGGCCTCAACGCCGACCTCGCCGATCTCAAGGCGAGACTGGCCAACTGTGACAGCTATCACGGAAGGACGGGCGGCAACGTTCTCCAGATGGCCGTCACCGAGGCGAACGTCAATTATCAGAACCCCTCGGGGGACAGCCTCACGGGTGTGGGCGCGAAGAGCTTCCTCGGGGGGCAGTTCTGGGCCGAAGTGCTGGGGATCGCCATGCGGCAGGGCGTGGTGTTCGTCAACTTCTGGAGCACGATCGAAGGGGACGAGCTCGGGTACATCAGCAGCGATGGAGCCACCAAGCGGCCCTCGTACTACCATTTCCAGATGGTGGCCCAGAATTTCCGGGGGTCCTCTGTCGCCGTGACGGACAATCAGGGCAACGTCAAGACGTTCGGCGCCGAAGACGTCGACCAGATTGCCGTGATGATCATGAACCAGGATCAGTCGAGCAGCTTCAACTACACCGTCCGCCTGGACAATGGCACCGTCTCCGGCCTCAATCCTCTGAAGATCAACGTCGACGCCGGGGTCGCCGCCGAGTACAGCGGTACGATCGCGACGGAGTCGAGCATCGTGCTGATCTTCGACGCGTCGGGAGCGATCAGGAAGAAGATTGAGTACAAGCTAAATGGCCACGCGAATTCAAACCTTCCGCCGGCCGTGACGATGTATTGAGGAGATGATACCGTAGCTGGGATGGAACAACAGGCGCACGATTCCTCCGGTGGCTACGACGCCCTGGCTCGCGAGCTCATGCTTCGGCGGGATCCCACGATCGGTGCCGCGACCATGATTCCGCTATCGTGGCCGGCCGTTTCATGACGCCGACTCCACCGCCGCCCGGTCCGCCGCCGCCCGGTCCGCCGCGCCGCGGGATGCTCAAGCTGCTGGTCATCTTGATCAGCAGCGGTCTCGCCCTCGGGGGGGCCGAGCTGGCGCTACGCGCGCACAACCCCTTCGGTTTCCGGATGCGGGGCAATACGCTAGTGCTGCCCGCGAACAAGGTCTACGACATCCGCGCGGACCAGGCGTCGCGCTCCGATCAGCTCGATGCCCACGTCATCCACACCAAGAATTCCCTCGGCTTCCGCGGCCCCGAGCCGCCGGACGACTTCGCGGACTGGTTGACGCTGGTGGCGGTGGGCGGCAGCACCACCGAAGGCTTTTACCTGAACGACGGCCGGACCTGGCCGGAGCGCCTCGCCGTTCGCCTGCGGCCGGAGCTGCGCAAGGTGTGGGTGAACAACGCCGGTCTCGACGGGCACAGCACGTTCGGGCATCTGCTGCTCACCCGCCAGGCGCTCGTGCGGCTCCACCCCAGGGTGATCCTCTACCTCGTCGGCGTCAACGACATGTTCGCCGACGCGCCGCGCGGCTTCGACCGGGTGGCGCAGAACCGGTGGGCGGAGGTCGCCAACCACTCCGAGCTCGCCGCCGCTCTGCTCAATCTCTACCGCTGGAAACGCACCCGGCGCTTCGAGGATCTGGGGGCGATGCCGAAGCCGGTGGCGCTGCGCGACCGGCCGCGCCACCCCGTGCCGCCGCAGGTGGCTGAGCGTCTCTGGCGGGAGCAGGACCGCAGGCTCGCGGCGTTTCGGTCCCGTCTCGAGCAACTCGTCATTCTCGATCGCGAGCATGGCATCGAGCCGGTGCTGATCACTCAGCCCAGCCTGCTCGGCGGCGTGGACCGGCGCACCGGCATCGACACCCGGCCGATCGAGGTGGAGCTCTGGGAGAAGCTCGACGGCGCGCTTGCCTGGCGGCTGCTCGAGCGCTACAACGACGTGACGCGGCAGGTGGGCCGGGAGCGCGGCGTGCTGACCGTCGACCTTGCCCGCGCCCTGCCCAAGGACTCGACTTTCTTCTACGACTTCTTCCACTTTACCAACGAGGGAGCGGACCGGGTGGCGGCGATCGTCCACGATGCGCTCGCCCCCTGGCTGGCGGCGCGCTACCCCGACCGCAGGCTGTCGCGCTCCCGCTGAGGGCCGGGGCCGGGGTCGGGTCCCGCTTCCGTCGCCGGGCTCATCGCGCGCGGCCGCGCGTCCGCGATTACCACCACGTCGTCGCCTTCGAAGTCGACGCGCACCAGGCGTTCGGAGCGCAGCACGGAGAGGGGGCTGTCGTCGATGCGGAACTTTTCCCGGACCACCCAGTCGGGCACCTCCGCCCGCTTGACGGTGCGCCGGTCGCTGCTGCCGCCATAGCGCACCACGTTCCAGGTGATCCAAAGGGCCAGCAGACCGACGAGGACGAGCAGGACCGTCCCATAGGTGATCAGCGATCCGAGCAGCCCCTCGTAGCCGCCCTGCCTGATCTGCACGACGAGGAAGCGAACGCCGAAAGCCCAGAGCAGCAGGCTGACGAGCGGCAGCACGAGGTAGAGCCAGACGCCCCAGAAGAGCACGGTGAGCAGCGTCAGGATCCCCGCGGGGAGCGGACGCCGGTGGGACCACTGCCGGGCCAGCAGAGCGTCGACGGTGCTCGCTTCAGCGATCGGGGCTTTGCCAGGTGGCATGGCCGGTCCTCCCTCGATATCGCAGCGCGAGGGGCAGCGCCACGACGGACGTACCCGCGGCGATGATCCAGTAGAACGCCGGGTACCAGATGGCCCAGAAAAGTTGGCGGATGAGACCGCGGCCCTCGTAGCGGCGATCGACGGCGAGGCCGGTCAGGAACTGCAGGAGGCAGACGACGGCGAGAAGGCTGCCGCTCCAGCCGGGCAAGAGGGTGGCGACCTGAAACCGCGGCGGTATCCACGCCGGCATCACCTGGGTGAGAAGCCAGGCGATCAGGACGAGGAAGACCGCGTAACACCAGGCGGTGCTGACCGCCAGCTCGGTGAGCACCGGCCACATCCGGCGCCGGGTCCAGTGCAGGATCGATCCGGAGTGGCGCAGAGCCGCCTCCATGCCGCCACGCGCCCAGCGCAGTCGCTGGCGCCAGAGCCCGCGGAGCGACTCGGGCACCAGGATCCAGCACATGGCGCGCGGCTCGTAGAGGATGCCCCAGTAGGCGAGCTGCAGCTTCCAGCTGATGTCGACGTCCTCGGTGACGGTGTCCGAGGACCAGTACCCGACCTCGTGGATGGCGAGGCGCCGGAAGCAGGAGCAGACTCCGGAGACGGTGTAGACCCGCCCGAGCAGGCGCTGGGTACGCTTGATCATGCCGATGATGGCGGAGAATTCCCCCACCTGGATGCGGGCGATGAGGGTCGTGCGGTTGAGGACCCGCGGGTTGCCGGTCACCGCTCCGACCCGCGGGCTGCGCTCGAGATCGAAGACCATCCAGTGAATGGCGTCCACGTCGAGCAGGGCGTCGGCGTCGATGCACATCAGATACTCGGCTTCGGTGGCGAGGGCGCCGATGTTCAAGGCCTTCGCCTTGCCGAGATTGCGCTCGAGCCTGAGCAGCCGCAGGTTGGGGATCTCCGCCAGCAGGCGCTCGACAATGGCGGGGCTCGAGTCGGTGCTGGCGTCCTCGATGACCAGGATGTCGAGGTTGGGGTAGCGGCTCGCCGCCGCGGCGCGCACGACCTGCTCGATGGTGAGCTGCTCGTTGTGGCAGGGGATCAGGACGGTCACCCGGGGATGGGAGGCGAGCTCCGGCTGCTTGCGGCCCCGTTCCTGCCGCCAGTAGAACACCAGCGAGCCCACGATCCAGAACAGGGCCATGAAGAAGGGGTAGAAGAAGACGAAAGAGAGGAGGAGGCGCATGGCGGTTACCTGGGGAGGGCGAAAGCCGCCAGAGAGCGCGGCGAAATCCTGAGGCCCGCCTCGGCGAGCTCCACCGGCAGCCCGATCCACTCCCAGCCGGCGATCGCGCGGCGCGACGCCTCGGCATCGGCCGCCGCCACCGCCGTGGAGCTCACGGTCAGACCTCGGGAAGCCGCCGCGCCGGGCGCCGCCGGTGCGAGATGGAAGGCGCGCTCGCCGTCCCCTTCCCGGTCGCGCCACGCCAGCCGCGCGGCCGGCCGCACGTAGCGCACCGCGTCGCCGAGCCGGTCTTGCGGTCCGGCGGAGGCGGGGAGCACCGCCACGTCGGCGTCGACCGCGCGCGCGAGGTCGGCGGCAAGGACGGCGTCGCGGCCCGGATCGCCGCTGGCGGGGGGAAGATCGACCACGACCCACCGGGCTCCGGCGTCGCGCAGCGCGCGGGAGAGGGGGCCGGCGACGTCGCCGAGCACCGGGGCGGCCGTGGTCTCGAACCAGGCGCCCGCCCGGCCTCCGGGGAGGAGCCGCACGCCGTTGAGGCCGAGTTTCCGCATCACCTCGACGACGCGGGCGATGCGCGCCTGAGGATCGCCGCCGGCGCAGATCCAGGCGGCGTCGACCTCGACGAACCGCACCGGGTGGTCGCGCGGGTCCCAGCGGACGCTCGCCTGCACCAGGGCCCATATGCCGGCCCACGGCGGCACCGCGTAGCGCGCGAGGCGCGGCGGGTCGAGCGCCAGCGGCATGCCCGTAAAGGTCGGCAGCGAGACCGCCAGGCCGAGGCTGGCCGCCACCGCCTCCTCCGAGCCGCTCCAGGTGCCGGGCGCCCAGGCCACGGCGGCCGGCGCCGCGCCGGTGATCTCGCGCAGCCGGGCCACCTGGGCCGCCAGGGTCCGACTCAGGCTCGCCAGCCGGTCCTCCCTTCGCTGGGCGGGATCGGCGGCGCCGCATCGCACGGCCGGTGCTCCAGCCGCCGCCGGCTCCATCTCCACGCGCGGCAGCAACTCCACCCACGGCGAGGCGGCCAGGCCCCTGAGGACCGGTGCGAGAGCGGGATCGTTCGCCTGCGCCGGGCCGACGGTGACCACCGCCGGCATTTTGTAGAGGTCGAGCAGCGGCACGACGTAGAGGAGAGCGCTCGCCGGATCGTCGAAGGTGAGGAGGACGGACCGCTCGCCGCCGGCCGTGCCACCGGGATCGCCGGGATGGCCGAGATCGCGGGCGCGGACCGCCCGCCAGCCATGGGCTTGCAGGAATTCCAGGTGCTCGGCCACCTGGCCGGGGGAATGCGCTCCCGCCGTGGCAGGCTCGGCGACGAGGCCCCAGGCGAGGCTCAGCGGTACTTCCGCGACGGCAGCGACCGCCGCGACGGGAGATCCGGCGAGGGCCGCGAAGAAGAGGAGGGCCAGCGTCGCGGAGCGCATCAGAACCTCCGCCGCAGCGTCAGGTAGAACCTGGGATCGATCTCCCGCGAACCGTCGTAGAGCTGGCTGCGAGCCCCCGCTCCGACCACCAGCGTGGTGCGCCCCGAGAGATCCCAGTCCGACTCCAGCCAGAGGCCGCCGACCGGGCCGGCGCCGAACCCCTCCTGGTCGTAGACTCCGGCGTTGGCGAGCAGCGAGAACGAGTGGCGGTGGCCGGGGGCGTTCGCCGTCACCCACTCCGAGCGGTGGGTGAGAGATGCGCTGCGGTCGCGCGATGGGCTGAAGTAGACGACGTCGCCGCGGCTGTTCTCGGAGGCGTAGACCTCGGCCCCGAAGCTCGCCCGATAGACCGGTCCCTGCCGCACCAGGAGGTGGGCGGCGGCCAGGCCCCAGGTGCGCTCGTTGCCGTCGGTCAGCTCGGAGCGGCCGCCGCCGAGGCGCGCGTCCCAGCGCGTTCCCGCGGAGTAGGAGAGACCGGCGTCATAGGTGTCGGCGACGATGCCCGCCGCCCGCGCCCGCAGCGGCAGGTCGCGCCAGGCGTCGCGCGCGTAGCCGAGGTCGAGGCGCCAGTGGTCGTCCGGCAGGAGAGCCGCCCGCGCCCGACCGGCCGGACCGCGTCCGAGGTCCTCGCCGCTGACGTCCCACGCCGCCTCGGCGCTCAGGCTCAGCCAGCGGCTGGGGCGCAGCGACAGGCCGAGGTAGGCATCCCTGACGTCGCCGCGCGAGTAGCTGTCGTCGTCGGAGCGGCTGTCGTAGCCGCCGGCCGCGAGCCGTGCCCGGGTGCCCAGCGGCGCGCTCACCTCGAGCTGGCTCCACGTCTCGCCGAACCCGCGGTCGGAGGTGTCGTAGCGCCCCTCCATCCGCACCTCGGGGGAGAGCTGGGTGTGAATGTCGCGGCGCAGCCGCTGGGCGTGCACGTTCTCGGGATAGAGCGCCGCCAGCTCGTCGGCCTCGCGCCGTGCCGCGGCGAGATCCCCGAGTGAGGAGAGCGCCCCGGCGCGGGAGATGCGCGCGGACGGGTTGTCGACGCGCGGCATCTCGCGAGTCGTGCGGGCGAGCAGCTCTTCGACCCCCTGCAAGCCCTGCCGCGGCCACCCCTGCCAGAGGTAGGCGGTGGCCAGGCCCTCGCGCACTCGCGGATCGCCCGGATAGCGGTCGAACAAGGCCTCGAAGTGTTCTTGCCCGGCCGCGGTGCGGTCCTGGAAGAGGAGCAGCCACCCCCGCTGGACCTCGGCCGTGAGCTCCTGGCCGGCGATCTTCGCGAGCCGGTCGAGGGCGGCCGCGGCGTCGCCGTAATGGCGCTGCTCGATCGCCGCCCAGTAGATACCGAGCCAGGGCTCTGGAGAGCCGGCCCGCTCACCGGCGAAGGAGCGGTAGAGAGCCTCCGCCTGCGCCGGCCGGTGCAGCGCCAGGTAGGCGTCGGCGGCGGCGTTGCGCAACCAGTAGGGTGCGTCGTCGCGGCGCGCCGCCTTCTCCCACAGGGCGACCACGTCCGCCATGCGGTCCGCTAGGCGGTAGGCGAGCAGGAGGTCGCCGGTCGCCCGCTGGTCCTGGGGGGCTTGCTCATGCATCGTCTCGAGCATGCCGATGGCGGCCACGGCCTCGTGGCGCCGTTGGGCCGGATCGAACACCGGTTCGGCCCAGCCCCAGCGGATGCGGCGGGCCGCCAGATCTCCCGTGATACGGCGGGCGAGGGCGGCGCCGGCTTCTCCCGAGAGCGCCGCGGGGTAGCGCTCGAGGAAGGCGGCAGCCGCCTGCGGCGCTCCCGCGGCAGCCAGGTCGCCGGCGGCGAGGAGCGCCACGCCGGCATCGCCGGGGCGCCGCCGCAGGATCTCCTGCCGGTCGAGGTAGGCCCCCATCGGCAGGCTCTTGGCGTCGCGCAGGCGAGCCCGCTCCGCCAGCGCTTCGAGGTCGTCCGGCCGCGACTCGAGGCGGGCGTCGAGGCGGGCGAGCGCCTGATCGGAGCTCTCCTCCCCGGCCGCCGGCACCGGCGATTGCCCCGCGGCGGCCCACGCCGCGACCAGAAGGGTAAGGCCCCAGAGGAAGATGCGCGAGCCTTGGATTTTTACAGTCGTCATGATTCCTGGCTGATCGGACAGCCGGTGCGCGCCGGGACGGTGCTGGATTGCGCCGTGTTGCTTGCCTTGGACGTTTACATTATAACGCCGTACAATAAAAAAATTCAGCGCGGCGGATCTGGCGACGGAGCATTTGCCTATATCAATGACGCTTCTGCTCTGAGGGATCCGTCAGTCCACAAGGTTCCGGGCGATTCAAGGAAGGATCGTCCATTTTTCTGAAAAGGCAGATTCAACTCGGGAGATGATTTATCCAATCCGCTTCAACGACGGGGCTGCCTACGAACGATACATGGGGGCGTGGAGCCAGCTCGCAGGTGAAATTTTTCTCGATTGGCTCGCGCCGGAATCAGGTTTGCGGTGGCTCGACGTCGGCTGCGGCAACGGCGCCTTTACCGAAATGCTCGTCGAGCGGTGTGCACCGGTCTCCGTACAGGGGATCGACCCGTCCGAGGAGCAGCTCGCCTATGCTCGCAAACGGTTCGCGTCGCGCATCGCACAGTTTCGTCAGGGCGATGCCATGGCGCTGCCTTTTCCCGACGACACGTTCGACGCGGCGGTCATGCCGCTGGTGATTTTCTTCGTTCCCGACCCGGCCCAGGGCGTTGCCGAAATGGCCCGGGTGGTCCGCCCCGGTGGCACCGTCACCGCCTACGCGTGGGACCTGTCGGGCGGCGGTCATCCGTACCAGACGTTGCAGGTTGAAATGCGTGGGATGGGCGTTGCGGTTCCAGTGCCGCCGAACCCTGGCGCGTCTCGCATCGACACCATGCGGGACTTGTGGACGGGTGCGGGTCTGGAGACCGTCGAAACCCGGGAGATCACGGTGCGGCGGACGTTCGCCGGGTTCGACGACTACTGGACGACCGTCCTCGGGGGACCGAGCGTCGGCGCCCAGCTCGCGGCGATGGCGTCCGAGGATCTCGCGGTTCTCCAGGCGCGGATGCGCGCGCGCCTGCCGGTAGATGCCACCGGCCATATCACCTGTCGTGCCAGGGCCAACGCGGTAAAGGGTCGCGTACCCCACTGATTCTGCCGGCCAGGCCGGCGTCAGGCGCGGCGGCGGTCCATGCCTTATCATCCCCTCGAATCGATTCCCTTCGCGAGGAGACGACACGATGCGAAAGATCTGCTGGCTGGCCCTGGGTTTGGGTCTGGCGCTCGCCGCGGCCGTGGGGGCGCAGGAGACCGCGCAGGAGGCGGCGGTCCACAAGGCTCCGGACCCCGCCCTGGTCGAGCGGGCGCGCAGGATCCTGACCCAGGTGCCGCTCGTCGACGGCCACAACGATCTGCCCTGGGAGTACCGCAAGCGGTTCCAGAACCACATGGACAGGATCGACCTGCGGGGGGGCACCGGGAAGCTCGATCCCCCCCTGCACACCGACATCCCGCGCCTGCGCGAGGGGGGAGTGGGGGGGCAGTTCTGGTCGGTCTACGTCCCGGTGGAGATCACCGGGGCGGACGCCATCCAGGCGACGATGGAGCAGATCGACGACGTCCACCGGCTGGTCGAGCGCTACCCCGACACCTTCGAGCTGGCGAGGACGGCCGACGACGTCGTGCGCATCCACAAGGCCGGCCGCATCGCCTCGCTGATCGGCATGGAGGGGGGGCACTCGATCCATGACTCGCTCGCCGCCCTGCGCCAGTTCTACGCCGCGGGCGCCCGCTACATGACGATCACCCATACCAAGAACACCGCCTGGGCCGATTCGGCGACCGACGCGCCCCAGCACGGCGGCCTCACCCGCTTCGGCGAGGAGGTGGTGCGCGAGATGAACCGCCTCGGCATGCTGGTGGACCTCTCGCACGTGTCGCCGGAGACGATGAAGAAGGCGATCGCCGTCTCCGCGGCGCCGGTGATCTTCTCCCACTCCTCGGCGCGCGCGCTCGACGACCACCCCCGCAACGTGCCGGACGACGTGCTCCGCCTGATGCCGGAGAACGGCGGGGTGGTGATGGTGACCTTCGTCCCCTCCTTCGCCTCCGCGGCCGTGCGGGAGTGGAACGCCAGGGACACCGCCGAGGAGGCGCGCCTGAAAGCCCTCTATCCGGAAGATCCCGAGCGCGTGAAGCGGGAGCGGGAAGACTGGCGCCGGCAGCACCCCGCGCCGCGCGCCACCCTCGAGCAGGTGGCGGACCACGTCGAGCACGTCCGCCAGGTCGCGGGCATCGATCACGTGGGGATCGGCTCGGACTTCGACGGCATCGAGAGCGTGCCCCTCGGGCTGGAGAACGTGTCCGCCTATCCCGCGCTGCTCGCCGAGCTGCTGCGCCGCGGCTGGACCGACGGGGAGATCGGCAAGCTCGCCGGCCTCAACGTCCTGCGCGTCTTCCGCGACGCCGAGCGGGTCGCCACGCGCCTGCGCAAGGAGCGCCCGGCCTCGGATGCTTTGATCGAGGAGCTGGATAGTAAAAAGGAAACGAAACCGGCGGGGTAGGGGACAGGATCAGGCGTCCGGGATTTTTCCTCCACCCGGAACGGGGGGAGGCCAGGAGGGGGGCTTTCCAGAGTCCGAGACCGCTCCTTGTCTGGGGCGGCCCCCTCCTGACCTCCCCCTGAAGGGGGAGGAAAAGGGCCCCTTCCTTGCCGGTAACCGCAACAGTCCCCAAAGGCATGCCTTTTGCTGAAATCCCCCTCCTTGGCGGGATGAGACACCCGCCGGAAGGGTTGCGGGATGACGCGGCGAGCCTGTCCGGTTCTTCTCTCGTTTCTGTCCCTGGGTTTCACCTTTCTCCTGGCGCCCGGCGCGCTCCGGGCGGCGATTCAGGAAGACAACGCGCGGGTTCGCTCCTGGCTGCGGGAGGTGGATCTCCTCATCACTCCGCGCGAGCGCGAGGTCTTCGAGGGGCTCAAGACTCCGGCCGACCGCGAGGCGTTCATCCAGCGCTTCTGGCAGGTTCGCGATCCCTATCCGGAGACCCCGCGCAACGAGGCGCGGGAGCGGTGGGAGGAGCGTCTCGCCGAAGCCCGGACGCGCTGGAGCGACCTCCAGGACGACCGCTCGCGGGTCTTCCTCGTCAACGGCGCGCCGAGCGAAACTTTCGACACGCATTGCGCCGGCCAGAACCTGCAGGTCTGGACCTATCAGCCGCAGTTCCAGAGCCGCTTCCGGATGACCCTCGTCTTCCATCTCGCCGACAGGGCTCCGGCCCGGCTCTGGCGCGCCGGAGATACCCCGGACCTCAATTCGCGGGACCTGGTGGATTGCGCCGCTGACTCGAGCTTCGCCGAGGCGGCGACCTGGATCCGGCGGGTCGGGAAGGAGACCTACGCCGTGGTCCTGCAGCGGGCGCTCGCCAGTCCGAGGCCGCGGGAATGGGTGTCGAGCTTCCGCCCGGCGGCTCCCGAGGGGCGGGCCAGGGCGCGCTCTCTGCCGGCCCGTCTGGACGTCGATTTTCCCGGGCGGCAGGGGGAGGGGATCGTGCGTATCCAGGTCGCTCCCGGCGAGCTGTCCGAGCAGGTGTCCCGGATGCTGGGCGATTCGCGCGAGGTGTTCGTCTCCGGCCGGATCCTGCGCGGCAACGAGATGGTGGACAGCTTCCGCTATCGCTTCGAGGCGCCGGCGACCGCCGCGGCCGCCGGTGCCAGGCCGCTCACCTTCGAGCGCCGGCTGGGTCCGGGGCGCTACAGGCTGGAGGTCCAGCTCGACGCTCCCGCCGCGGACAGCTCCTTCGTGGGCGAGCGCGAGCTGGCGGTCCCCAGCGTCCCGGCGGCGGCCGTCAGCACCGTTCCCGCCACCGCTCCGGCGCCGCCCGCTTCGCCGGCCCCGCAACCCTCGCCCGAGGTCCAGAGCCCGTTCGCGGAGGCCGACGCCGCGCTCGCGGCGCCCCGCCCGGGGGTGCGCATCCTGGGGTTCGAGGGCAAGCTGATCGCCGGCGTCCAGCGCGTCGAGGCGCGGGTGGACCGGGCGGCGGGGCTCCCCGACGCCGAGCAGATCGACCGCGTGGCCTTCTCCCTCGACGGCCGGCTGCTGCTGACCCGCAACCGGGCCCCCTACGTGGCCGAGATCGACCTCGGCCGGACGCCGCGGAGCCACCGTCTGTCGGTGGAGGGGATGAACGGCCGGGGGGAGGTGCTGGCCAGGGACCAGTTGGAGCTGAACGCCGGCGGGCAGCGGTTCGCCGCCCGTCTCGTCGAGCCCCAGCCGGGCAGGCAGTACCGCCGGAGCCTGCGGGCGCGGGTCGAGGTGGAGGCCCCCGCGGACCAGGCTCTCGACCGCGTCGAGCTCTATCTCGGCGAGAAGCGGGTGGCGACGCTCTATCAGCCGCCCTTCTCGCAGCCGCTCACGCTGCCGGATTCCGGAGGCGTCGGCTACGTCCGCGCCGTGGCCTACCTGGCGGACGGCACCGCGACGGAGGACACGGTGCTGCTCAACTCACCCTCGACGCCGGAAAGGATGGATATCCGCCTCGTCGAGCTCTACACGCACGTGGTCGACCGGGCGGGCAGGGCGGTCGAGGGGCTCGGCGCCGGCGAGGTCCACGTCTTCGAGGACGGCGTGCGGCAGTCGGTCCGCCTGGTCGAGCGGGTCGAGGACGCGCCCCTGCGCCTGGTGACGCTGATCGACAACTCGGCCTCGATGCGGCCGCGTCTGGAGCCGGCGCGGCAGGCGGCGCTCCAGTTCCTGCGCCGGACGCTGCGGCCGCGCGATCAGGCGGCGGTGATCACCTTCAACCGCTCCCCCCACGTGGCGGTGGGGCTGACCGGGGATCTACAAGCCCTGGAGGACGGCCTCTCCGGGCTGATGGCGGACGAGGAGACCTCGCTCTACGACAGCCTGATCTTCTCGCTCGGCTATCTCGGCGGCACCCCCGGGCAGCGGGCGGTCCTGCTGCTCTCGGACGGCGAGGACCACACCAGCACGTTCGGCTTCGCGGAGACCCTCGAAAGCGCCCGGCGGGCCGGCATCGCCGTCTACGCGATCGGGATCGACCTGCCGAAGGGCGGGCCCACCGAGCAACTCGCCAGGCTGGCGGCGGAGACCGGGGGGAGGAGCTTCTTCCTGCGCGGCACGGGGGATCTGGACCGCGCCTACCAGGAGATCGAGCGCGATCTGCGCTCGCGCTACCGGATCTCCTATCAGTCCTCGAACACCAAGGCGAGCGATGCCTTCCGCGCGGTTCGGGTCGAGCTGGCGCGGCCGGGGGTGGAGGCGCGGACGATCAGCGGGTATTACCCTTGAGAACAAAGGACCCGAGGGACAGCAGGGACTTCAGGGACAACAGGAATCAGGAAAGGTTTTTTAAGTCCCTGACGTCCCTGCTGTCCCTTTCGTCCCTTGTTGCCTTTTTTCACTCCCCCACATGCACCAGCAGCTTGCGTGCCCCCGCGTGGTGGCGGTGCTCCCAGAGGTAGATCCCCTGCCAGGTGCCGAGGCCCAGGCCGCCATCCAGAATGGGGATCGAGAGCGAGGCCGCGGTGAGCGCGGCCTTGATGTGCGAGGGCATGTCGTCCGGCCCTTCGGCGGTGTGGGTGTAGAGGGAGTCGCGCTCGGGGACCAGGCGGTTCAGCCAGTTTTCGAGATCGCGGCGCGCCGAGGGGTCGGCGTTCTCCTGGATCGTCAGGCTCGCGGAGGTGTGCTGGAGGAAGACCGTGCAGAGCCCCTCGCGCACTCCGCTCTCGCGCACAGCCGCCCTGATTTGATCGGTCACGTCGTGGAGCCCCTGGCCGGGGGCGTGAATGGAAAGTTTTTTAACCATGCCTAATCAGGATAGCCCGCTGGGAGCCTCCAGATCCAGGATGAGTTGCGCGGCCGAGGAGAGGATCTCTTCCGGATCATCGATCTGGAGACCTTGAAAGCACCGCTGCTGATGGGCGATGTCCCCGGTGAATGCGAGCAGGGCCTTGAGGAGAGCGTTCCGGGTATATGTCCGGTAGGCCCCTTCTGCCTTCTCCCAGGCCTCCTCTGGAATCGGGCCGACGCTTCGCCGGAGCGCGCTCAGGTCGATCAGGTCCCGCGAAAGCACCTGGCGATCGGCCCAGCGATCACAATTCGCGATCAGCTTCTCGGCATAGCAGTCGGCGATCGACAGGCAGCTCACGGGCGACCAGGCGGGCCTCACTCCCGGATCCAGCTCGATCCGGGCCTCGCGGATGATTTCGACGCGGATCATGTTGCCGTCGGCCTCGACGGGGAAGCGGACAGCATACTGATCGGCTTTCATTTCACGAGGGAACTGAAAGGCCTGTCGGGCCTCTGGCTTGAACAGGACGTCATAGCCGCGAGATGCCGCCATGATTCTGAAGTCCATGTACCCTTCCGGGTCGGAGCAGAGGAAATCGATATCGTAGGATTCCCGGTATTCGTCGAGATCCAGGGCAATCCGCGTCCCTCCTCCGAAGAGGATGTTGAAGCGGCTCAGCAGGTCGGCGTCGAAAGCCGCGAGCACCGCCTGGACCTTGCGATGCCGCTCACGCCGGAACATCGAGATAGCTTCCGTAGCGCTGAACCAGCTCGCGGATGAACGCCCACTCCTCCGGCGAGGGGTCGGTCAGCACTCCCAGGGATTGCCAACCGCTCTCATAGCGGCGCAGCATGTCCAGGGGAGCGAGGTCGCGGTATTGGCGGTCGAACCAGGAGATGCTCGCCAGGAAGGGCAACTGCTCGGGAATCACGATCTCCACTGTGGCCATGGCAGACATGGTAGCAGGCCCGGGTCTCCTCACCGGCCGATCTCCATCTCCCGCTCGAGGCGCTCCCGGACCTCGGCGGGGAAGAGGAGCAGGCCCGGATCGTCCGGCGACGGGAAGACCGCGACCCGCAGGCCGTCCTCTTCGAGCAGGGGGAGGAGCTCCTCGAGCATCTCGTCGAGCAGGACCGGCTCCGGGAGCGCCCCTTCCCAGGGCCCTACCGCGCAGGCCGCGGCGAGAGCGGCGTGCGGCCAGAGCGGCAGCGCGTCGGTCGCGCTGGCGACCACCCAGCCTTCGGCGTCGCGCAGGCCCCAGCCCTCCTCCCAGTCGGCGAGGAGCTGGAAGAACTGGATGGCGCGGTCCCCGGCGGGGAGCGCGAGGAGCTGCCGGGCCTCGTCTTCCGTGATCTCCCAGGTCATGGCGGGATCGCCCATCAGGCCCCTGGATCCTCGCCGGGCCCGCCGGCGACGCCCACGGGGACGGGCTCTTCCTGGCGCGCCTCCCGCGCGGGCTCCAGAGTATTGCCGATCCCCTCCTCACCCCGCAGCTCGCCGAGGATCCAGTCGGAGAGCGTCTCCCGCTCGTGGTCGTCGAGCGCGATGCCGGCGGTGTCGCAGAGGCTCACCACGTTGCGGAAGAAGCAGGCGCCGAGGGCGAGCGGCTCCTCGGCGCCGTTCTGGCCGAAGCGGTGGCCGCCGAAGGTGATGCCGCGCAGGATGAAGTTGACGCTGGCGCGGGCGATCGGCGAACCCTCCTCGATGCAGCGGTCGCGCACCGATTTGGAGGTGCGGGTCAGGAAGTAGCCGTGGTCGTTGACCTCCTCGGCGGTGAGGCGGAAGACCCGGGCATAGTCGCCGCGCGTCAGGTACGGGGTGTCGGTGAGCTGGTGGACGCGGTAGGCGAGCGCGTTCAGTTGCGGGTCGCCGACCAGCTCCTCGGGACGGCCGTCGATCGGGAGCTGGTGCCGCGCGGGGTCGTAGATGTAGCCGGGCTTGAGGGCCGAGATGGCGAAGCCGGGGTTCTCGCGCCCTTCGAGCAGGTCGCGGAAGGTGCCCGCCCCGGCCCAGCGGGAGGCCAGCACCTGATCGCCGAAGCGGCTGATCACCATCTGCGCGGCGCGCGCCATCGGCACCGCCGCATCCGAGGACTCCACGACCGAGCGGACGTAGGCGAGGATCTCCTCGATCAGGCGGTTGCGGTCCGCGAGGGTCAGGAAGCGCGGCGACGACGCCGGCCGGCCGGCCTCGTTGCCGGCCGCTTCGGGCGCCTCCTCCGGCTCCTCCCCCTCGGCGAGCAGGCCGACCCGCCAGGGGTCGCCGTCGATCATCGCCAGATCGCGGCGCGTCGCCACCACCGCCATCGTCATGTTGCGCAGGCTGTTGAAGCCCAGCCAGTTGTTGCTGGCGGTGAACTCCGAGAACTCGCGGAAGATCGGCGGCAGCTCCGTCGCCACCAGCTCGCCGCTGGTGCTCGTCCGCTCGTAGATCTTGTCGGCGATGTTGCGCAGGAGATCGCCCATCGCCGAGTTGCTGCTGGGGCCGGCGGCCGTGCGGGCGGCCGGGTTCGGGGTGGCGCCGATCGCCTCCTCGAGGAAGGTGTCCTGATCGATCAGCAGGTCGCAGGCCGCCTTGTAGGCGACCGAAGCGGGGCCGATGGCAAGGATGGCGCTGCGCCGGTCGTGCTTGGAGAGGCGCAGCAGCACCGGCGTGAAGTCGGCGTCGCCGGAGAGCAGGATGAACTCGTCGAACCGCGTCGGATGGCTGAGCGTGTCGAGGATGTCCATCACCATGTGGATGTCGGCGCTGGTCTTGCCGCCGCTGGTCAGCGGCGGGCAGTCCACCACCTCGATGGCCGAGCGGGTGAAGTAGGGGCGGAAGCGGCCGAACTGCGAGGGGTTGAGGTAGCAGCGGCGGAAGAGGATCTTGCGCCGGCGGGGATTCCCCTCCTGCTGCGTCCCCTCCAGCTTGTCCTGCAGCCAGCTCAGCCAGCGGGTGGGATCGGTGGCGAACTGCTCGGCGGCCACCGGGTCTTCCCGCTGCAGTCCGAGATAGATGTTGTCGAAGTCTACGAACAGAGCCGTCCTCATGTGAGTCGGGCTCGGGCTTGAATCCGGCATTGCAGCCTCCACAAGAATCAAAAGTTTTCTGAGAGACGCTTCGGCAGAACACCGGAGCGGCTCCGCGCCCAAAGATATCAGGCGGCTGCTATGCGTCAACCCGGGATCAGAATCAGGAACTAAAAGGCACCCCCACCTCTCTAATACAGACAGGAGCGCTCCTGATGTTTTCCCCCGCCTCGGGGATCGAGGCGAGGACAAAGATTCCCCCGATGTTCCGGAGGTGGAAAATGTTCGAGCACTCTCTGATCGACCTGGAAGCCAAGACGCAGCCCCGGCGCCGCCGCTGGATCTCGCTGCCCCTCGCGATCGGCCTGCACCTGGTCGGGCTGACCGCCTTCGCCTTCGCCAGCTACTGGAACGTCGGCCCGGTGACCGAGCCCAGCCTCAATGTGGCCTTCATCGACGTTCTGATGCCGCCGCCGCCGCCCGCGGGTGGAGGGGGGCGTCCGAAGCCTCCGGTGCCCGAGCGGCCTCAGCCCCAGCCGGTGCCGGCCCAGGCTCCGACCGTGCGGCAGCCGACCGATGTGCCCGATACGCCGGCCACTCCGGCGCCCCCGGTGGCGGATACACCCTCGGGACCGGCCACCAGCGATGGCCCCGTGAACACCACGGACGGTCCGGGCATCGGCCCGGGCGAGGGTCCAGGCGACGGCCCGGGCATCGGCCCCGGCGACGGCCCTGGCGTGGAGCCTGGGGACGACCCGACCGGGCCCGTCTATCTCACGCCTGAGATGAGCCGGCCGCGGGCGCTGCAGCCGATCCAGCCGCGCTATACGGAACCGGCGCGCAAGGCCGGGGTCCAGGGGACGGTGATCGTCGAGGCGATCATCGACGAGAACGGGCGCGCCACCCACGTGCGGGTGGTCCGCGGACTGCCGATGGGGCTCGACCGCTCCGCCATGGAAGCGATCCAGCAGGTCACCTTCCAGCCGGCGATGAGGGGCGGCCGGCCGGTCAAGGTGTACTTCAACCTGACGGTGAACTTCACGATTCAGCGGTAGGCCGTACCAAACGAAAACGCTGCCGGACCGGGATACGGTCGGCAGCGTTTTCGACGTTCAGGCTTCGGCGATCAGCGGATCTGCCGGAGGCCGAGGGCGCCGGCGAGGGCCAGGGCGCCGAGCAGGCCGAAGAGCGGCATGTCGCTCGCCGTGCCCGGCAGGCTGGAGCGGTTGTCGCTCACGTCGGTACCGGCGGCATTGTTGTCGCTGGTGGTCGTGGTGGTGGTCGTCGAGGTGGTGCTCCCACTGTACTGACCGGTCGTGCCGGTGGTGCCGGTGGTGGTGGTGCCGGTCGTATCCACCGCGTTGCCGTTGGGGTTGTTGCCGGCCTTGGTGTCGGAATCGCCATTGCGCTTCACGTCGACGTTCAGCACGCCGTTGTCGGCATTCTTGCCGGCATCGACGTCGACGTCAGGGCGACCGGTCTGCTCGGGCTGGCCGGACTGGTCGACCTGCTGGCTGGGCGGAACCTGCGGGTTGGGAGTGGGGGTGGTCTGAGCCACCAGGGCCGCGGTGGTGAGCACGAGGGCCATCAAAAGCGTGAAGATTTGCCGTTTCATAGTGATCTCCTGGGGTAAGTCATGAGAGTCGATCTCCGGCAGGGATCGTCCCCGCCGGCCAGAAGTACTGCAATGGCAATGCCACAATTTTGGAAGAAGCTCGGGAAAAGAGGCGGAGGCGCCCGGCTGGGCGCCTCCCTTCGGTCAGATGCCGCAGGTGCCGCTAGTGAGACGGCTTGGCAGGGCTTTCGGCGCCCTTGGGCTTGCGCAGGTCGGCCCGCAGGAAATCGACCTCGGCGGCCGGGATCACCTCGACGTCGCCGTACTGCTTCTTCAGGGCGTCGGTGAAGGCCGCGGCATTGCCCACCAGCACGGCGGTCATCTTCTCGGGGTGGATGGCCTGGCTGGCGAAGCGCTGGACGTCCGCCGCGCTCACCTTCGAGATCTTGTCGTTGTAGCTCTCCAGGAACTCGCGGCCGAAGCCGAAGTGCATCGCCTCGAGCACCTTGCTGGCGATGCCGTCGGCGGTCTCGATCTCGAGCGGGAAAGCGCCGGTGATGTAGGTCTTGGCGGCGTTGAGCTCGGCGTCCGGCACCGGCTTTTCCTGCAGGCCGCGGAGGACCTCGAGGGCGAGCCCGAGCGCGTCGGCCGTGGACTCGGTCTTGGTGAAGGTCGAAACCTGGAAGAAACCCGGCTCGCTCTCCGGGAGAAAGTAGCTGCTGGCGCCGTAGGAGAGGCCGCGCTTGCGGCGGATCTCCTCGTAGAGGCGGGCGCTGGCGTTGCCGCCGAGCACGGAGTTGTAGACCTCGGCGGTGAACAGGGCGGGGTCGCGGTAGGCAATCCCCAGCTGGCCGAGGCGGATCTCGGTCTGGACGGCGTCGGGCTTGTCGATGACCACCACCCGCGTTTTGGCGGGGGCCTTGACGTCGATCCGCGGGAGCTGGCTGGCGGTGCCCTTCTTCCAGCCGCCGAAGGCGCGCTCCGCGCGGGCGAAGGCGTCGGCCGCCTGGATGTCCCCGACCACCGCGAGGATCGTCTGGTTGGGGATGAAGTGCGCCTGGTGGAAGGCCGCCAGGTCGGCGCGGCTGAGGCCGGCGAGCGACTCCGGGGTGCCGCTGGACGGCCGGCCGTAGGGGTAGGAGCCGAAGATCAGCCGGGTGACGGCGGTGGTGGCCAGGTAGGACGCGCTCTGCTGATTGATCTGCAGGCCGCTCAGGGCTTGCCGGCGCCAGCGCTCGAGCTCATCCTCCGGGAAAGTGGGGTGGAGGACGATGTCGGAGAGCAGGTCGAACCCGAGGCCGAGCTGGTCGGAAGTGACGGCGACGTCGGCGTAGCCGGCCTCGGTGCCCGCGTTGGTCGAGAGATTGCCGCCCACGAAGTCGATCGTCTCGGCGATCTGCTGCGCCGAGCGGGTGGGGGTCCCCTTGGTGAGCAGCGAGGCCGTGGCCTCGGCGAGGCCCGCCTTGCCGTCCGGCTCGTAGGCCTTGCCGGCGTTGAGCATCATGCGGATCGAGACCAGCGGCTGCTCGTGCTGCTCGATGACGACGACCAGCAGGCCGTTGTCCAGCGTCTTCTGCTGGAAGGCCGGGAAGCGGACCTCCCGGGCCGGGCCCGGAGGCGGAGGCGTCGCCGGGGTCTCGGGCATGGTCTTCGGGTTCGGCTTCGCGGCGGTCTGCGCCAGGCCCGCCGAAACGGTCGCGAGCAGCAGGCCCGCGGCGGCGAGGGTTTTTACGGAGAGAGACGTTCTCATGGCTTCTTCACCTCGCTCTGGCGCATGGCCTCGGGCAGCATGTAGACCACCGTGCGGTTCTCGGGGCTGAAATAGGTGCGCGCCACCCGCTGGACGTCGGCGGCGGTGACCTTCTGGAACTCGGCGAGCTGCCGGTTGACGTACGACACGTCGTCGAGGATGACCCGGGCGTAGCCGATCGCGTCGGCCTTGTCCGCGCCGGTCTGGCGGCCGAAGACGAGCGCCGAGATGAGCTGGTTCTTCGCCTTGACGAGATCCGCCTCGGAGACCGGCGTGGTGCGCAACTGCTCGGCGCCGGCGATCAGCTCCTTCTCGCCCTCCTCCGGCTTCCCCCCCTGCAGGATCGAGTAGAAGAAGAAGACCCCGGGGTCCTCGAGGAGGATCGCGTCGCCGCCGGCGGCGACCGCCATCTGCTTCTCGTAGACCATCCGCCGGTAGAGGCGCGAGCTCTCGCCGGAGGAGAGGATGTTGCTCGCCACCTGCAGGGCGTAGGTGTCCGGATGGCCCGCCTGCGGCACGTGGTAGGTGATCACCACCGCCGGCAGCGGAGTGTTGGCGTGGTAGTCGACCGCCCGGCGCTCCGCCTTCTGCGCCGGCTCCGGCGCGATCTCGCGCGGGATCGGCTTCCCCTTCGGGATCGGGCCGAAGTACTTCTCGGCCCACTGGATCACCTGGCCGGGGGTGAAGTCCCCCGAGACCACCAGCGTGGCGTTGTTGGGCACGTAGTAGAGGCTATGGAAGTCGCGCACGTCCTGGATGGTGGCGGCGTCGAGGTCGGCCATGCTGCCGATGGAATTGATGCGGTAGGGGTGGGTGGTGAAGGTCTTGTCGAGCACCACCTCGAAGAGTCGGCCGAAGGGCGGGTTTTCGACCCGCAGCCGGCGCTCCTCCTTGACCACGTCGCGCTCGGACTTGAAATTCTCATCCGAGACGTTGAGCGAGCTCATGCGGTCGGCCTCCATCCACAGCACCCGCTCCAGGTAATTGCTGGGGATGCTCTGGTAATAGAGGGTGCGGTCGAAGTCGGTGGTGGCGTTGTAGCGGCCGCCGATCGACGCGATGAAGTTCTTGTGCTCCTCCGAGGCGAGGTGCGCCGAGCCCTTGAACATCAGGTGCTCGAAGAGGTGGGCGAAGCCGCTCCGCCCCTTCTTCTCGTCCTTCGAGCCGACGTGATACCAGACCTGGACCGTGGCCACCGGCACCGAATGGTCTTCATACATCAACAGATCGAGGCCGTTGGCGAGCTTGTGCTCGCGCACCTCCAGCTTGGGCGGCGTCACCTTGAGGGCGTCCGCGGCCATCGCCGGAGCGGCCACCGCCAGCAGGGCCGTCCCGATGAGGCGCGCGGTTCTGGCTCTGAGCATCCGGGATCTCCTTTGCGGGTTGGGAGGATGGAGAGAAAGCTCTCCCCAGCATATTCTCTTCTATGGGATCAGATTACGGATCGCAGCGGCCCAAAGTTTGCGCTCTGGTCGACAACCGGTCTGCGCCGCAAACCAATTCTCACCCCAGAAGATCGGGATGTCAACTGGTAAGATCCACCTGCCATGAACAGACGATTCATCTCCTGGATTCCGGCCCTTCTGCTCGCCTCCGCGCCGCTGCTGGCGGCTCCGCCGGGGGCCGCCGCCCCGCAGGCTCCATCCACACCGCCCGCCATCCCCGCGCCCGCCGACGTCGCCGCTCCGCCGGCCGACGCCCAGACGACCGCCAGCGGTCTCGCCTCCAAGGTGCTCACCCCCGGCACCGGGACCGACCATCCGGTGCCGACCGATCTGGTGAAGGTCGATTACACCGGCTGGACGGCCGACGGCAAGATGTTCGACTCCTCGGTCGCGCGCGGCCGGCCGGCGGTGCTGCCGCTCGGCCGGGTGATCGCCGGCTGGGGCGAGGGGCTGCAACTGATGGTGGTGGGGGAGAAGCGACGATTCTGGATCCCGGTGAAGCTCGCCTACGAAGGGAAGCCCGGCAAGCCGCAGGGCATGCTGGTCTTCGACGTCGAGCTGCTCGACATCCTGCGCGTGCCCCCCGTGCCGCCCGACGTGGCCGCGCCCCCAGCGGACGCGCAGAAGTCCAGGTCCGGCCTCGCGTGGAAGGTGCTGAAGCCGGGGACCGGCTCGCGCACCCCCAAGGCCACCAGCACCGTCCGCGTCCACTACACGGGCTGGACGACCGACGGCAAGATGTTCGATTCCTCCCTCGCCAAGGGGACGCCGTCCACCTTCGAGCTCACCAAGGTCATTCCCGGCTGGACCGAGGGTCTCCAGTTGATGACCGAAGGGGAGTCCCGCCGCTTCTGGATCCCCTCCCGCCAGGCCTACGACGGCGCTCCCGGCAAGCCGCGCGGGGTGCTGGTGTTCGACATCACGCTGCTGGAGATCGTGAAGGAGTAGGTTGGCTCCCTCCGAGCGCAAGGCCCCGCCTCCGCCCGATCCCGAGAACGGGATCTGGCAGGGGCGCAGCGTCGCCCGGCGCTTCGTGTCGCCGGACGGCATGACCGTGCTGGTGGGGCGAACGGCCGAGGACAACGACATCCTCAGTCTCCGGCTGGGGGCGCCGCGGGACTTCTGGTTCCACGTCGCGGCGGAGTCCGGTTCCCACGTGGTGGTGCGCAACCCCGAGGGGCTCGAGCGGGCGCCGAAGGAGACCGAGCAGTTCGCGGCCTCGCTCGCGGCCGGCTACAGCAAGGCGAGGAAGGGGGGGAGGGTGGCGGTCCACGTCTGCCGCTGCGAGGACGTCAGCAAGCCCCGCGGCTTCCCGCCCGGCAAGGTCCTCCTCGACCGCTTCCGAAGCGTGCAGGTCGCCCCCTGGCGGCCGGACGCTTCCTGAGCCCCGGCCCAATCCGTCAGTTTTTGAGCACCAGGTGTCGGCGCCGGCGCACAGCGCCGGCTCGTCCGCGGCCGCCTCGCGCTTCGGCAGTTTTCCCATAACCCCTTTAGATATCGAGTTTCGGTTCCTCCTCCGAGGTTTCGCGGGGGAGTGGCACCCCGCTTGCCCTTACGGTCCTCCCGAAGCATGAGAAAGATTTTTTTCCAGGGAGGAAACGATGAACCGACGACTCGCCGCGCTCTCTCGCGCCTTGACCCTCACCGCCTTTGCCCTGCCTCTCTTGTCCTCTTCCGCCGCCGCCCAGGAAGAGCCGCGCGGCGCCTCGTTCGAGCTCTTCGGAGGCGCGGCCGCGATCTACACGAGCGATCGGGGGCTTTCCGTGCACGCTGATTCGTTCGGCGTGCGGGGGGGCTTTCACCTGACTCGCATCTGGACCGTGGAGGCCGCGCTGTCGCGGTCGAGCCGCGACTACGCTGCCTGGAACGGCGACGTCTCCGCCAAAGCCTACCTGTTCCAGGCGGACCGCTTCAGGTTCTTCGCACTGGCGGGATCGGGCCTCCAGTATGAAGACGCCGCCTACCGCGGGGGTGTTTCGAGCACGGTCCACGCCGGGATCGGAGCGGAAATCGATCTGGCCGCGAAAACCTATCTGCGTCCGGAGGTCCGCGCCGGCTGGTATAGCGATCATCTCAGCAGCACAGATTACTCCCTGGCTTACACGCTGGGATTCGGCTGGCGGTTCTAGAAGTTCCGTAAAGGTAAAGAAATATTTATTTTCCCAGGAGGAAACCATGAGACAACGATTCAACACGCTGTTTTGTAGCTTGATTCTTGCCGCTTGCGCCCTGCCCCTGCTCTCCTCGCCCGCCGCCGCGCAGACCGCGGACCATCATGGCCCCGCCCTAGAAATCTTCGGCGGCTACTTCGGGGACTCGGGCTCCAGCCACCCCAGGACTTTCGGCCTCCGGGGCTCCTATCGATTCACCGACACCTGGGCCGTGGAAGGCGCTTTCGCGAAGGTGGACGTAGGCGGGCAGGTCTGGTTCGGCGACGTCTCCGCCAAGGCCTACCTCGTCGATACCAGCCACTTCGAGATCTACGCCCTGGGAGGGCCGGGCCGCTTCCGGTCCAGGTTCTTCGGCGACACCTTCAACCAGAACACCGTCCATCTCGGGCTCGGCGCGGAGATCGGACTCGGCTCGCGGGCCTATCTGCGTCCGGAGGTCCGTGGCCGCTGGGCGACGGATGAGATCACTTGGGACGCCCGGCTCACGGAGTACACGCTGGGATTCGGCTGGCGGTTCTGAGCGGCGCCGCGGGACGGGGCTTCGAGCCCCGTCCCGCGCGGCCTGGGATCACCGGCCGAGAGTTTCCACAAGGAGCTGCGCGGTCTCGCTGCCCGAGAAATTCTGCTGGCCGGTGATCAGATTGCCATCCCGCACCGCGAAGCCGCGCCAGAGGCCGGCCTGGATGTAGTTGGCGCCCAGCCTTTTCATCTCGTCTTCGATCCGCCACGGCATGACGTGCTTGTCGCGCTCCAGAAGCTTCATCTCCCAGACCGCATTGTCGGCGAAGTCCTCCTCCACGTTCGCGAAGCCGGTCACGGTCTTGCCTTTGGCCAGCAGGTCTCCATTGGAGAGACGGGCATAACGGAGGATCGCGACGCCGTGGCAGAGCGCGCAGGCGATTCTGCCGCTTTCATAAAATTCGACGAACTTTCCGTGCAGAGCGTGCTCGTCCTCGAGATTGAACATCGGCGCCTGTCCGCCGGCGACGACGATCGCCTGGAACCGGTCGACGTCGAGATCGGCGACCGGTTTTGTGGCCTCCACCAGGGAGGCGAGGCGAGGGGTGGCGATGAAGCCCATGCTGATGAGGTCGCCCGCCGAGTAGCCGCTCGGATCGCGCGGATCGCTCAGGGCGTCGGCCTCACACTTGCCTCCCCGCGGGCTGAAGACCTCGACCTCGTAGCCGTGCTCGGTCAGGATGAAATAGGGGTGAGCGAGCTCGCTCCACCAGAAACCGACCGGCCATCCGGTCGTCGTCGAGACGGCGGGGTTGGCGATGACGATCGCCACCCGCCTGGGTTGCTTCGGGTTGACGGAATTGGGATCTTTGAGGCTCATGGCTGTCTCCTTGGCGGCACGTTAGCGCTACTATCCGGCTCGCGCCAGTACGCACCCGGACGGACCGTACGAACCTCGAGGTAACTATGCCGCCGACGAAAAAGCCGGACCCGGACGACTTTTTTCTACGCTGGCCGGGCAGCCGCACGCTCGTCGAGATGCTTGCCGACAAGTGGACGATCCCGATCATCCATTCCCTGGCGCGGGGTGTCCGGCGGCCCGGCGAGCTGAGGCGGGAGCTCAACGGAGTGTCCCAGAAGATGCTCACCCAGACGCTGCGCTCCCTGGAGCAGCGCGGAGTGGTTCTGCGGAAAGTTTATTCGACCTTGCCGCCCCACGTGGAGTACATGCTCACCCCCCTCGGAGAGTCGCTCGATCAGCCCCTGGCCGCGCTCTGCGAGTGGTCGCGGCAGCACGCGGAAGAGCTCGGTTTGCCAGGGGAGAAGAAGGAAGGATAGGAGAAGCTGCCAGGGGAAGAGCCCGGTCTCCCCCTGGCCGGGCTCGATCAGAGCGACTGCAGGATCGACGAGGCGCCGCTGCGGGCCACCTCGCCCGGCTCGTCGATGTTCAGGGCCTTGAGGACGCCGTCCTCGATCACGGCGGCGTAACGCTGCGAGCGCACCCCCATGCCGAAGGCGCGGGCGTCGAGCTCCAGGCCCATGGCACGGGCGAAATCGCCGCTGCCGTCCGCCAGCGGCACGACCTTGTCGCCGACCTTCTGATCCTTGAACCAGGCCTTGAGCACGTCGAGATCGTTGACCGCCGTGCAGGCCACGAGGTCCGCTCCCCTCGACTTCAGGTGGTCCGACAGCTCGATGAAGCCGGGCAGATGGTGGTCCGAGCAGACCGAGGTGAAGGCCCCCGGCACGGCGAAGAGCACCACCTTCTTCCCCTTGAAGAAATCGTCGGTCCAGACGCTCGCGATGCTGCCGTCACGGATCGTCTGCAGTTTCACGTTGGGGATCTTGTCCCCGACCTTGATCGCCATCTCGATGTTCCCCTCTCTCCGAGTCGCCGGCCGGTTTTCCGGCCGGACCGGGATCCTATCAAACAGAACCGGCCGCGACTCATCCGCCGTCCCGGGAGCAGCGTATCCAGAGTGAACCCCGGACGCCCAGGTGGGCATCCGGGCCACTCGAAAGGAAAAGGAACTCCATGAACGGAAAGAAAATGCTGGGTGCTTTCGTGGCGCTGGCCGTAATGGCCGTGCCGGTGGGCGTGATGGCGCAGGGGACGATGGCCCACGGCTCGATGGACAAGAAGATGGACAAGGGGATGCACGAGAACCCCATGGTGGGCGGCGCGGCGATGTATGCCAACAAGGACATCATCGACAACGCGGTCAACTCGGCCGACCACACCACCCTGGTGGCCGCCGTCAAGGCGGCCGGCCTGGTGGAGACCCTCAAGGGCAAGGGCCCGTTCACCGTCTTCGCGCCGACCAACGCGGCGTTCGAGAAGCTGCCGGCCGGCACGGTCGACACGCTGCTCAAGCCCGAGAACAAGTCGACCCTGACCCAGGTGCTGACCTATCACGTCGTCGCCGGCAAGGTGGACTCCAAGGATCTCGTCAAGAAGATCAAGGCCGGCAAGGGCAAGGCCACCCTCAAGACCGTCGCCGGCGGCACCCTGACCGCGACCCTGTCCGGCAGTGACGTCATCCTCACCGACGCCAAGGGGGGCACCTCCAAGGTGACCACCGCCGATGTCTACCAGTCCAACGGCGTGATCCACGTCGTCGACAGCGTCCTGCTCCCCAGCTAGGACGATTCTCCTTCAGAGTTTTCTCCCTGTGGGACCCGCGAGGGTCCCTTTTTTCGTAGTCCCTCCCCGCCGCTCCAGAACTTTACGGTGAAACGCAATTCCACTCCCCGCCATCAGAGGTGAAACCCGGAGCACCGGCGCGGATCGTGGAGTGCGCATTCAAAGCATTTCTGATCCGTCACGCTTTGATAAAGCGATGGCACTCTGGCTTGAGTCTGTCGGAAATTTGATGATAGGCTGATCGACGCCTATTCTCAGTCTTTTGGCCGATCTGGTTTCCACGCGAACCGTATAGGGCGGAGCTCTGCTCGAAAGGGAGGAATTTTATGTTGCGATTACGCGGCACGGCGTTGATCTGTGTCCTGCTTTTTTGCGCGCTGGCCTCGCAAGCCGCCGGGCAGACGGCCACCCTCCAGTTTGTCGACGCGTCGGGCCAGCCGGCCAACTCCTATCTGGAGGTGACGCGGGCCTATCTGCGAGTAGCGGACCCCGGAGCGAACCAGAACGGCGCGTTCGCCGAATCGGTCATCGTGGGACTCTCCACCGAGGTCTGGTCCGATCAGGAGTCCGTCACCCTTCAGGAGACGGGGCCGGGCACCGGAGTGTTCGAGGGCTCCATCGGGCTGAAGAGCGCCGGAGCCGTGGTGCCCAACAATGGCGTGCTGGATACCGGGGTGGGGAACGGCCCGCCCGTCCATTACGACACGCTGACGGCCAGCTACACGGATTCGGGGGGAACGCCCCAGACCGCCACCGCCTCGACGCTTGGCTATCGCGTCTGGTTCCTCGGCGCCGCGGGCAACGTGGTGACTTCCTATCTTCAAGGCGCGCGGGTGTATGTGCGGCTCGAGGACCACAACAACAACAATCCGGCCTATATCGACTTCCAGTATGTGGACGTGGGGTCTTCCTCCGGCGATCAGGAGATTTTCCGGGTCTACGAGACCGGCCTCGCCACCGGGATTTATGAAGGCTCGATCCCGCTCGACGGCGCCGCCGCCGCTCCGGACGACGGCCGTCTCCAGGCCCAGGGGGGCGACCAGATCACGGCCGATCGTCTGGGACCCTGGTTTCCGGCGCCGGTCTACGCCCAGATCGATTCCGCGAGCCTCGAGTTCGTCGACGGCGCGGGCCTCGCGACGTCCGAGGTGGTGGTGAACGGCACGGCGCGGGTGCGGGTCGCCAGCCCGCAGGCGAACGTCAATTCGGGGGCGGCGGAAACCCTGACCGCGCAGCTTTCCACTCTCTACCTGGGGGACCAGGAGACCGTCCTGTTGACCGAGACGGGACCTGATACCGGTGTCTTCGAGGGCTCGATCCTCCTGCGGTTCGGCTTTGCCGCCAACCCGCAGGATGGAATGCTGGACACGGGGACCAACCGGCAGGCCCTGCCCGACGAGATCACGGCGGTCTACGGGGCCTACAGCGCCACGGCGCACACGATCTGGTCACGGGTGAGTTTCCTCAACCGGCGGGATCAGGAGGTGACGTCCTACTCCCTGCGCTCGCTGATCCGCGTCCAGGTCGAGAACCAACTCCTCAACGATCCGGCACAGATCGATACTCTCGAGGTCGCGTTGACGTCACCAGGGACTGGCGACGCCGAGACGGTCCTGGCGACGGAGACAGGCGCCGGCACCGGTCTCTTCGTGGGCTCTCTTCCCAGCCTCGAGACCGGCGGCTCGTCCGGCGACGGCACCCTGTCGGTGGGCGCCGGGCAGGCGGCGGTGGCGGGGGTTCCCGATCCTTTTGGAAGCATGGTCGAGGCCCAAGCATCGTTCATTGCCAACTTCGTCCCGGTGGCGGGGGACGACGTTCTGTACACGGAGGAAACCGAGGTCTCCAGCAACGTGCTGTCCAACGACTACGACGCCGAGAGCTCGTTCTCCCTCGTGGCGGTGACCCAGGGGGCGAAAGGCTCGGTGGTGTTCGACACGTACGGCAATGTGACCTACACGCCGAACCCCGGGACCTTCGGCCAGGACACGTTCACCTATCTCCTCGTGGACGAGCAGGCGGGGGAGGCGCTCGGCACCGTGACGGTGATCGTGAACGGCCCGCCTGCCGCGAACGACGACTCCGCGAGCGTCGACGAGGACGCCAGCGTGGTGATTCCGGTGCTCGACAACGACAGCGATCCGGAGAATTACCCGCTCGGACTGGCGATCACGACGCCGCCGGCCCATGGCACGGCGGAGCTGAACCCGGACTTCACGGTGACCTACACGCCGGCCGCCAATTTCAACGGCACCGACACCTTCGTCTACCAGGCCCGCGATCAGTATGGCGTGACCGCCTCGGCCACGGTGACGGTGACGGTGAATCCGGTCAACGATCCGCCGGTCGCCAGTGCCGATACGTCGAGCGTACTCGAGGACGACGTGGTCACCGTTCGCGTGCTCGACAACGATACGGATCTGGAGGGCGATCCTCTGAGCGTCCTCGGCGTCACCCAGCCGGCCCAGGGGACGGTCCAGATCAACCCGGATCAGACGTTGAGGTACGCCCCGCCGCTGAATTTCTCCGGATCGGTCTCCTTTACCTACACTATCTCGGATGGTAACGGCGGCACGGCGACGGGGACGGTGACAATCAATGTAGTTCCGCAGAACGATCCGCCGGTGGCGAACGCCGATACGGCCACGGTGGCGGAGGATGGCACGATCAACGTCGTCGTCCTCGCCAACGACAGCGACGTGGAGAACAACGTGCTGACGCTGGTATCCGTCACGCAGGGGGCGCATGGAGCGGTCCTGATGAATTTTAACAAGACCGTGAAATACACGCCGGTCGCGAATTACAACGGCCCCGATTCGTTCACGTACACGATCTCGGACGGCAACGGCGGCATGGCGACAGCCGTGGTCTCAATGACCGTCACCGCCGTGAACGACGCTCCGGTGGCCATCAACGACTCGTCGACCCTGGTGGAGGACAGTACGATCGACGTGGCGGTCCTCACCAACGATACGGACGTGGATGGCGATACGCTGACGGTGACCGCCGTCACGCAGGCGGAGCATGGAGCGGTTTCGATCAATCCTGACAAGTCCGTGAAGTACACGCCGGCCGCGAACTTCAGTGGTGGCGATCTGTTCACGTACATCATCTCGGACGGCCATGGCAGAGCGGCAACGGGAGTGGTCACGGTCTTCGTCTCGCCGGTGAATGACCCGCCGGTGGCGAACGCCGACGCCGCCACGGTGGCGGAGGACGGAACGATCAACATCGCGGTCCTCACCAACGATACGGACGTGGACCTCGACACGCTGTCGGTGGCTTCGGCCACGCAGGGCGCCCATGGAACGGTTGCGATCAATCTCAACAAGACCGTGAAGTACACGCCGGCGGCGAACTACAGCGGCGCCGATTCGTTCACCTACACGGTTTCAGACGGCAACGGCGGGACAGCGACGGCGACGGTGACGATCACGGTCACCTCTGTCAACGACGTACCGGTAGCGAATGCCGACGCGGCGACGGTGGCCGAGGATGGCACGGTCAACGTCACGGTCCTGACCAACGACACGGACCTGGACGATGACACGCTGACGGTGGCTTCCGTCACGCAGGGCGTGCACGGCGCGGTAGCGATCAATCCGGATACGACGGTTCAATACACGCCGGCCGCGAACTACAACGGCGCCGATTCGTTCACCTATACGGTCTCGGACGGCAACGGGGGGACCGCAGTGGCGACGGTGACGATCACGGTCACCTCCGGAAACGACGCGCCGGTTGCGAACGCCGACGCGGCGGCGGTGGTCGAGGATGGCACTGTCAACGTCACAGTCCTTGCCAACGACACAGACCTGGACGGCGACACGCTGACCGTGGCTTCCGTCACACAGGGAGCCCACGGCGCGGTCGTGATCAATCCCGACAAGTCGGTTCAGTACACGCCGGTGGCGAACTACAACGGTTCCGACTCGTTCACCTACACCATCTCGGACGGCAACGGCGGGACGGCTACGGCTACGGTGACGATCACGATAACTGCCGGCAACGACGCGCCGGTGGCGAATGCCGACGCGGCCACGGTGGCCGAGGATGGCTTCGTCAACATCACGGTCCTCGCCAACGATTCCGATCCGGACGGCAACGTCCTGAGCGTGGCCTCGGTCACTCAGGGGGCGCACGGATCGGTCGTCATCAATCTCGACAAGACGTTGAGGTACACGCCGGCCGCGAACTACAACGGTTCCGATGCGTTCACCTACACGATCTCGGACGGCAACGGTGGGACGGCGACGGCGGCCGTGACGATCAACGTCACGCCCGTCAACGATGCTCCGGTGGCGGTGAACGACTCGACGACGGTGGCGGCGGGAGGGGTGGCGACGGTCTCGGTGCTCGCCAACGACGCCGACATCGACGGTCCGAGCCTCGCGGTGACGAGCGTCACGCAGGGCGCGCACGGCGCGGTCGCGATCAGCGGCAGCCAGGTGACCTACACCGCCGCCCTTTACGTCGGCGCCGACAGCTTCACCTACACGGTGTCCGACGGCGCCGGCGGCACCGCGACGGCGACGGTGACCGTGAACGTGACGGCGCCGCCGCGGGTGGCGACCGGCATTCAGGCGCGCTACGACTTCAACGAGGGAAGCGGCGCGGCGGTCAACGACACTTCGGGCGTGGGAACGGCGCTCAACCTGACGATCGCGAGCACCTCCGCGGTGAGCTGGATCTCCGGGGGCCTCAAGGTCAACGCGGCGACCTCGATCGCCACCCCCGGCTCCGCCACCAAGATCATCAGCGCGGCGCAGGCCAGCAACGCCCTCACGGTGGAAGCCTGGATCCAGCCGGCGAGCCTGACCCTCACCGGTCCGGCCCGCATCCTGACGCTCACGAAGACCTCTTCCCAGAGGAACCTCGTCTTCGGTCAATCGGGCAGCCGGTACGAGACCCAACTGAAGACCTCGACGGGAACCCCAGCGCTGCAAAGCCCGGCGTCGAGCCTGAGCCTCGGCCTCACGCACGTGGTCTACACGCGCACGAGCTCGGGCCAGGCGGTCTACTACATCAACGGGGTCCAGGTCTCGACCTCGGCGATGACCGGAACCTTCGCCACCTGGGGCACGGACCACAAGCTGATCCTGTCGGACAACTGGCAGGGGAGCTACTTCCTGATGGCGGTCTACGGCCGTGCCCTCACCAGCGCCGAGGTGCAGCAGAACTACCTGGCGGGCGCGAACGCGAACTGAGGAACCGGGGCGGGGTCTCCGGACCCCGCCTCCACCTCCAGAACTTCACGGTGAAATGCAATTCCCCTTTCGGCCATTCAGGCATGAACCCGGAGCCTGGAAGGTATTCGCGCGGAACGCGCAATCAAAAGATTTCTGTTGAAGAAATGAGCTCGGGGCTTGCCGAATTTTTGCGAAAAGATCACTTTACGGCTTGAAATGGCGAGAAACCTGATGCTAAGCTCGGAGCACTCAGTCTCCATGTAGGAAGCCTGTTTGCGCAGTCCGGCTCGTGCCGTGTCGTGCGGCGGGACCGGACGGCTGATCGGTTGGAATGCCGCGTTTTTCGTGCGGATCATTTCTGAGGCGTAGCTCTGTTCAAAATGAGAGGGAACTTCATGTCGAGACTTCGTTGGACGGCGTCGGTCTGGGTCCTTTTGTTCTGCGCGCTGGCTTCACAGGCGATCGGTCAGGCCATCTCCTTCGTGGACAAGAACGGGGCCGCCACGCCGGCCTATATCGAGGGCACGCGCGCCTTCGTGCGGGTCGAGGATCCGGGCGCGGACGTCTCGCCGGCAGCGGACACGGTCCAGGCGCGGCTGACGTCCGCGCGCGGCGGCGACGACGAGGCGCTGACCCTGACGGAGACCGGCGCGCACACGGGCGTCTTTCTCGGCCAGATCCCGCTCGCTCCAGCGGGCTCTTCCGCGCAGCCCGGCGTGCTGGAGACGGCGGTCGACTTCAATCCCCCCTTCGAGCGCGACACGATCCGCGCCGAGTACGGCCCGGCGAGCGCCACCGCCTCGATGGTGGGGTCGAAGCTGAAGTTCCTCGACGTCTACGGCCGGCCTGCGGCACGAGTCATCGCGGGGCAGCCGGTCCGCATCCGCCTGATCTACCCCCTGGCCAACAACCCCCAATACCAGGACGGCTGGTTCGTGACGGTGAGATCGACCAGCGGTGACGAGGAGGGCCTCCCCCTGCAGGAGACCGGTTTCGACACGGGGGTGTTCGAAGGCGAGCTTCCGAGCGCGGTGAACCCGGCGCAGTCCTATGACGGTGTGCTGGAGGTGGCTTCGGCGGGCGAGACGATCTCGGTGGAGAGCCCGGAATTCGATGTTCCGACCGTGGCGACGGCCAGCGCCACGCTGGCTGGCGAAGGTGTCGAGCTGGTAGACGTAAAGGGGCGGCCGGCCGAGTTCTATCTCGAATCGACGCGGGTCTACCTGGAGGTGAGGACCTCTTCCTCGGGCTCGTCGACGCCCGGGACGGTGCAGGCGCGGGTGCAGGGGGAGCTCTCCGGGGATGTGGAGAACGTGATCCTGAGCGAGACCGGCGGCGGCACGGGGATTTTCCAGGGCTCGCTGCCGATGCGGCGGGGACCGGCGCTGCCGCGGAATGGGATCCTCGAAACGACCGAAGCGGGGCCGCCCTACCGGTTCGACACGGTGCGGGCGAGCATCGGCACGAGCGGCGCCGCCGACGCGGTGGCGACGATAGGATCGCTCACCTCGTTCCGGGACGAGTACGGCAACGAGGTGTCCTCCTACGCCGCGGGTGCGCCGGTTCGCGTGCGGGTAGAGGATCACAACTTCAACGATCCGGGCGCGATCGACTCCGTGCAGGCGACGGTGCAGTCCCTGGGCACGGGGGACGCCGAGAACCTGACGCTCTACGAGGTGGCCCGGGACAGCGGGGTCTTCGAGGCCGCGCTTCCCACGGCGCTGAGCACACCGAGCACGTCGGACGGCCGCCTGCAGGTGAGCGCGGGCGGCACGATCCAGGCCACGCACGTGGACGCTTTCTCGCCACTGGCGTCCGGAGCGCTGGCGCGGATCGAGTCGCTTTCGATCGTCTTCCTCGACGAGTCGGGCCGGCCGACCACGGAGCTGCTGGACGCGGGCCTGGTGCGGGTGCGGGTGGTGAGCCCCGCGGCCAATCAGAATCCTTCCCAGATGGAAACCCTGCAGGCCGATCTCCAGGCCCGCTTCTCGGGGGATCAGGAGGCGGTGCAACTGACCGAGACGGGTCCGGACACGGGCGTGTTCGAGGGCTCGCTCCCGTCGTCCTTCTTGCCGGGAGCGCCGGGCAACGGCACGCTGGAGGAGGCCAACGGCGGGCCGCCGGCCTTCGCTCCGGAGGAGGTGACGGCGGTGCTGCCGCCCGCCAGGGCGGTGGCGCATACGGTGGGGGCGCGGATCGCGTTCATCGACGAGTTCGGCCGGGAGACGACGAGCGTTCCGCTCGGCGGCCCGGTGCGGCTGCGGGCGGTGATCCCCGCCTATAACAATCCGCAGTATCAGGACGGGGTCTTCATCCAGTTGCAACTGGCCGGCGATGACGACGGGGTCGTCCTGAATGAGACGGGTTTCGACACGGGGATCTTCGAAGGCGCGATCGACAGCGTCAATGCGCCTCCGATCGTCAACGACCAGCGCCTGGAGGGATCGGTGGGGCAGACGATCACCGCCCTGCTGCCAGCTCCCAACGCTCCGCTGAACATCCAGGCGCGGGCGGTGTTCACCGGCGGCCAGGTGTCGTTCGTGGACGGCGCGGGGCAATTGGCCACGGTCTACCTGGAAGGGACGAAGGCGCGCGTGCGGGTGGTGGACCATGGCGCGGACGTCCAGCCGCTACAGGCGGATGCGGTGACGGTGGGGCTGACGACGGAGATCTCGGGGGACGCCGAGAGCCTGACGCTGACCGAGACGGGACAGCAGACCGGGATCTTCGAGGGGGATATCGACGTTCGCCACGGGCCGGTGCTGGCACAGAGCGGAGCGATCGAACCGGGCGAGGAAGCGGGTCCGCCGCATCAGTTCGACACGATCCGCGTGAGCTACACGGCTTCGTCCAACAGTGTCTCGACGGCCGCGGCGGGAACGCTGAACACCCGGATCTGGTTCATCGACGCCTATGGCACGGTGACCAGCCATTACACGGAACGGACGCGGGTCTACGTGCGGGTGGAGGATCACCGGTTCGACGATCCCGGCCGTCTCGACCGGGCGAACGTGATCGTGAGGTCCCTGGCGGGCGATCAGGAGTTGCTGGAGCTGGTGGAGACGGGGCGGTCGACGGGGGTCTTCGAGGGCTCGCTGGCGTTGGACAGCACGGGCACGCCGGCGCCGGACGGCAAGCTGCAGGCCGGTCCGGGCTACGAGATCACGGTCGAGCGCGACTCCGGCTTTACGGCGGAGCCGGCGCTGGCGCGGATCGAGTCGCTTTCGATCGTCTTCCTCGACGAGTCGGGCCGGCCGACCACGGAGCTGCTGGACGCAGGCCTGGTGCGGGTGCGGGTGGTGAGCCCCGCGGCCAACCAGAATCCTTCCCAGGCGGAGACGCTGCAGGCCGATCTCCAGGCCCGCTTCTCGGGGGATCAGGAGGCGGTGCAACTGACCGAGACGGGTCCGGACACGGGCGTGTTCGAGGGCTCGCTCCC
>Ga0070665_100000177_pt1 | contig 113201 bp, 126 predicted proteins | sample KBSS13metaG_FD_65862 | JGI IMG/M metagenome (GOLD analysis project Ga0070665, IMG submission 65862) | Switchgrass rhizosphere microbial communities from Kellogg Biological Station, Michigan, USA - KBS S1-3 metaG | ecosystem: Host-associated > Plants > Roots > Rhizosphere > Soil ... | reverse complement strand
AAGCCGGTTAAGTCCGCTTTGCGCCAAAAGCGGACATGACCTAATGTCGCTCCGGGCGCGGGAATATCACGAAATGGTCGACCTGCGGGCGGGCGCTGATCCTTTGCGCCAGGTTTTTCCCGCGGCAAGATGAAATGACCGGGCATGGCACATATCCGAGCAGCAGGGGGCGAGATTGACCGACGTCGCAGCTAAGTCCTTCTTGAAAACACTTGGCCTGTTCGCGGCCATCGCCGGCCTCATCACCGCTCCGGCAATCGCGGGCGATGGGCGGCAGTCAGTTGACTGGCCGGCCTATAACGGGTCCACCGCCAACACGCACTATTCGAGCCTGACGCAGATCAATACCGGCAATGTGTCCGGGCTGAAGGAGGTGTGGCGCTTCGATACCGGGGAGATGGGCGGACTGGAAACCTCGCCCCTGATCATCGATGGCGTGCTCTACGCCTATACGCCCAAGCAGAAGGTGATCGCCCTGGATGCGGCGACCGGCGCATCGCTATGGACATTCGATCCCCAGACGGAATTCCCCGCCGAAAAGATCGGTTCGCGAGCGGAAAGGGGGCTGTCCTATTGGCGGCATGGCGCCGACCGGCGCATCCTGGCCGGCGCTTCGCACTATATCTATGCCATCGATGGAACAAGCGGAAAAATCATCCGCACGTTCGGCAAGGATGGCCGCATCGATCTAAAGGAGAATTTGCGCGGCGATCCCAAGACCCTGTCCGTCACCATAACGAGTCCCGGCGTGGTCTACCGCGATCTCTTCATCGTCGGCTGCGGCACGCCGGAATCCTTGCCCGCGCCGCCTGGCGACATCCGCGCCTTTGACGTGCGCACCGGAAAGCTGCGCTGGACCTTTCATACCATCCCGCATCCGGGGGAGTTCGGCTACGACACCTGGCCGAAGGATGCATGGCTGCATAGTGGCGCCGCAAACAACTGGACCGGAATGGCGCTGGACCAGGCGCGCGGCATTGTCTATGTGCCGACCGGCTCTGCGGCGACCGACTGGTACGGCGCCGACCGGATTGGCGACAACCTGTTTGCCAATTCCCTGATCGCGCTCGATGCCGCGACGGGAAAAAGGATCTGGCATTTCCAGGGCGTGCGGCACGATTTGTGGGACCGTGATTTTCCCTCTCCACCGAGCCTGGTGACCGTGCGGCGGGGCGGCAAGGATGTTCCGGCCATCGTCCAGACCTCCAAGCAGGGCTTCGTGTTTGTGTTCAACCGCGTGACCGGCAAGCCGCTGTTCCCCATCGAGTATCGCAAGGTCCCGGCCAGTGACGTGCCTGGCGAGGTTGCCGCCACCACCCAGCCTTTCCCGACCTTGCCGGCGCCCCTTTCGCGGCAGCTGCTGACGGAAGACGACATGACGCACAGGACGCCGGAGGCGCATCAATGGGCGGTCGAGCAGTTCCGCAAATTCAATTACACGGGACAGTTCACGCCCAACAAGGTCGGGATCGATACCCTGATGTTTCCTGGCTGGAACGGCGGCGGTGAGTGGGGCGGGGTCGGCTTCGATCCCAAAACGCATGTGGCCTACATCAATGCGACGGATTTCGGGCTGACCGAATCTCTTTTCAAAAACACGGCTGGCGGGGGCGCCCGGTCGACCTATATGCGCCAATGCAGCGCCTGTCATGGTCAGGACCGGGCGGGAGCGCCACCCCTAATCCCCCCGCTTGTCGATATCGGCAAGCGTCTGGACGCTGCGCAGATTGCCGGGGTTCTGCAATCGGGCAGGGGCAGGATGCCGCCTTTCCCGAACCTGGATGCGGCAGCGTCAAAGGCGCTGATCCAATACCTGCTGAACAACGACGCCGAAGCCGAAGGCGCCCCGGCGGCGCCGGACGCGCCCGCGCAATATGACACGACCGGGTATCATGCGTTCCTGGATCCGCAAGGCTATCCGGCAACGTCGACGCCCTGGGGTACCTTGAACGCCATCAACCTGGATACCGGGGAATATCTCTGGAAGATTCCCTTCGGACAATATCCCGACCTGGTGGCGCAGGGCATGCCGGATACCGGTTCGGAGAATTTCGGCGGCCCCGTGATCACGGCGGGCGGCGTCTTGTTCATCGGCGCCACCACGATCGACAAGAAATTCCGCGCCTTTGAGATGAAGACCGGCAAGCTGCTTTGGGAAACGCTGTTGCCTTATTCCGCCACGGCCACGCCGGCGACCTATGTCGTCAAGGGCCGCCAGTATGTCGTCATTGCCGCGGGCGGCCAGCGCGATCCCGCCACGCCGCCGGGGGGCGTTTATGTGGCTTATGCCTTGCCGCAATAGAGCGGCGATCGGACATTAATGCTATGAAATCTCATGATCAAAATCCTGGGCCGAACCACATCCATCAATGTCCGCAAGGTGCTTTGGACGGCTGCTGAGGCCGAGCTCGACTTCGTTCACGAGAATGAGTGGGCCGCCGAGCGCCCCACGTCCGACGCTTCATTTCTTGCCCTCAATCCCAACGGTCTTGTGCCCGTACTCGTGACAGAAGAGGGCGCAATCTGGGAGAGCAACACCATCTGTCGCTATCTGGCAGCGAGGGCGAATCGGCACGACTTGTTGCCGGTTTCACCCTTCGCCCGCGCCGATGTTGAAAAATGGATGGACTGGCAGGCTGCGGACCTGAACGCAGCTTGGCGTCCAGCTTTCATGGCGCTCGTCCGGCGGCGCACAGCTGCCAGCAGCAGCGATGTTATGCGCAGTATCGAGGAATGGAACGCAATGATGCTCCGGCTGGAGCAGCGGTTGTTGATGACATGCGCCTTCATCACTGGGGACACGTTTACCCTGGCGGATATCGGGCTCGGGCTCTCGCTCCAGCGGTGGCTGCTCACGCCAATAGACCGGCCCGACACTCCCGCACTCCTTGCCTACCGCGAGCGTCTTCAGGCTCGCCCCGCGGCCCGAGCCTGGATTGCTCCCGACATTCCATGACTCTCGCCATCGCAATGTCCGCTTTGGGCCAAGAGCGGACATTACGGTATCGCGACCGGCGCTTAATGTGCGGCAGCCGGGAACGGAGGCAATTTCGCGATATCGCGGGCATCGTGCTGGATGATGACGGTCGCTTTCAGATTTTTGGCGATCTTCTTGAAGCGGTCGAATGAGGAGAGCGTCTCCGTCCTGTCGGTATTGAAGTTCGGTACGCCGTCGCCGTCATAGTTTTCCCGGAAGTGCGCAAGGTCGCCGGTCAATAGAACCGGCCCCTTGTTCTTCAGGCGTACGAGCAGGCTATGGTGACCCGGTGTGTGTCCCGGCATATTCAACATCACGATGGTGCCGTCGCCGAACACATCCTTGTCTTGCGCGACAGTCTCCAGTTTCCCGGCGCCGGTGATCCAATGTGCGAATGGCACCGGATTTACGGAAGGATCGGGATTTTTCGTCAACGCATCCCAGTCGCGCTTGCCGATCAAAAGCGTGGAGCTGGGAAACGAGCCGACCTGTCCGATATGATCCCCGTGATAGTGACTGATCGCTATGAATTTGATTTGTTGCGGCGTGAGCTTGAGTTGCGCCAACTGGTCAACCAGGCTGACTTTGGGTGCGACCGCCCCGGCGCTCATCGACTGGCCTGCGTCCCACACCATGTAATCGTCTCCATGCCTGATCAGGTAGCATGAGTAGACGATCTGGATTTTGAGACCGCTGTACGCATAGGTGTCCGTGAATCTTAAACCCACATCGGTTGGCGCTTGGCCCGTACCGCAATCGAAGCGGGCGAGCGTAATTTCAGGCACGGTTTGCGCACTTACAGTTTGCGCACTGGCGGTTTGCACACGGGCGGAAACACTCATGGCCGCGATAATCGCCAGCATCGCCATCACGTTACGCATCGCCGGCCCCCCGATTGAGCGTTTTCCATAGTGGCTCTGCGCGCGAATATGGTCAATGGACCGAGGGGTATGCTGCCAGCGTTTCTCCCGCCGCTCGCCTAAGCCGTCCATACGCTGTCGCTATGGACAGTTCGTCGCTTTCGCGAGCCCACCGGGCTCGCTCACGCTTCGCGCCGCTCCTCACCCTCTCAATAGAGGACGCTCGGCATCCAGGCGCCTGCCGGTTCGTTGTAGAGGCCGATGGTCATCAACGTCATGGGACATACGACGCGCAGTCCGTTCGCCAGGCACCAGGCGAACACCTCATGGTTTCGGGTCGGCAACAGAAAGCCGGGACCGCCAAATCCTGTGGCCGCGCCTATCAGCGCCTGAAGATCGCCATTGGTGCGGCACACGGTATGGGCGAAAAAGGCAATGCCGGTCGTATAGCCGGTGATCCGCCCCTGATGCTCGACCACCATCGCGGAGCCCTGGCCAATCGCGTCGGTCAGTTCCCTGCCGCGATCGAACCCATGCACGTCACGGCACAACGCATCGCAGGCGGCAGAGTCAGCCGCTGTCGCGGGGCGCACGTCGTATCCGGGGAAACGGAGATTCAGAGGCTTGCCCTGCAAGACAGACAAAGGCTCGCGCGCATGAAACCCGAGCGAGGTGTAAAGCGACAAGGACCGATTGTGGTAGGTGGCTTGCAACAGCCTTATGCCCGGCGCACCGCGCGAACGGCCGCGGGTGATGACATCCTGCATCAACACCCGGCCGATTCCCCGGTTCTGCACCATGGGATCAACCGCAACCGGACCGATCCCAACGACCGCCGAACGTTCATCGAGAAAGTTGAAGCCGACGACGTTTCCGTCCCGCTCGGCAACGACCCCGTAGAAGCCGGGATGCGCGATCAGGCCACTCAGAAGCCCGGCCGCGATTTCCGCGGAGGGAAAGTCGCGCGGATAATTATGAGCGTCGCTGATGGATGCAAAGGCATCGAAACATATGCGGCCGCATGCGCCTGCGTCTGCTGCTGTTACCGGTCGTAACGTCTCGGCCATGTCGCCCCCCTTGTTGTTCCCTTGTTGCCCTCTGGGCGCAAACGGCATCGATGCGCCTTAAGGCCGCCCTGCGAGGGTCATTGAGCCAGACGGGAAACTTGCTGGCAACACGGCGTCGTTTGCGCGGCAATTCGCTATTTGATTGCCTCAAGCAGGCTTTGGGTCGTGGCGGCGTTCTTCTTGGCGGTCGCCTCATCGTTTGAGGCGATGCCATCCGCGGCCGCGGACATGGCGTTTTGAAGTTTGACCTTGATGTCCGGGTTGGTCTCATCGGGGAACGCGCCGTTACCCTGCTGGGCGCAAGGATTCATGTTGTTTTTATCGAAGTCGGCGTCCCGGGGCCCGACCAGGCAATTCATGGCGTGATGCAGATGCATGTGGGTTTGCGCGAGACTGGTCGCCGCGGCAGCCAGGCCCGCATGCTGGGCCGCGGTGGCGATTTCGGCCTTGGAATCGGCATAGGCTGCGATGGGGAATGTCAACAGGGCGCTGATTACGGCAACAATCGTTTTTGTGTTGAACATATGACCCTCCCTTGAAGTTCAGGCGCGCCACCACCAGTCGGGTGCCTGTTTCTCCGCTTCCGCGATTTTCGCCAGCGCCAGGTGGGACTGGTTCATGGCCAGGTGATGGAGATGGGCTGCGGCCGGCTCCTGCCGGTCTTTGGCACACGCGTCCGCGCGCCTGGCGCCGGCCATCGCCAGCGCTATGGAATCAATGCCTGTGCCGTTGTCTTCAGGGCCTGAACCGGCCCTTTCGGTTTTCCCAGACACTCCGGCCCCCGAAGCCAGATTTGAAAAGGATTCAGGCACATTCACCTGCGCAAGGCAACGAGACGCGCAGTCCTTTGAATATGTTCGCCATTCCCTTGCGCGGATCGACGCGATCGCGACAGAAGCGGCGGCGATGGAATGACGAGTCTGCTTGCAACACCTCTCCCGCCGCTGGCTCACCCACAGTCGAATTGGTCCAGCTTGTTGTCGGTGTTTTGATGCAGCTCACAGATCAGGTGGCCATTGGCGAACTCGATGTCATAGACGCTGCCAATGGCTCTGTCGGCATTGCCTTTCTCGCCGACATAAATGATGGACTGAACATCTCCCAATTGGCGCAATGTCTCCGGACTCAGAATTCTTACACCCTTGGCTTTTGCATCAAGCGGCACGGTCAGTGCGCCTTTGGCCATGTCGCCCAAGACAAGCTCGACCAAATGCAGTTTTGCCCCCTTGTCGGGTGCATCTGGAGCCAAGGCAAGCTTTATCCCGGCCACCTTGTCCGGGGCATCATCTGAAATTCCCATGGCTTGCACGGAAAATGTTCCGTCAAATTGCGTGGCGGACTGCTGCGTGCCGTTGATCGCGGCGTAAAACCGCGCCGATCCCCAGGCCATGCGGAGGTCGCGGCCCCGGATGCTCAAGCTGCCATGGCTGACGTCTTCCTGGCCAAGGTGAAATCCCAGACAATGGATTGTCAGCTTTTTCCGGATTTCCTCGATCTGGCAAAAAGTGTCTCCTGTCGGGCTCCATTTGGTCTTGTGGAAGAATGAAAAATCGAAGCCCAGAGGCATGGTGAGTTTCCATATGCCCACCATGCTGTCGTTGCTCACCGTTACCGATTCAAGGGGCACGGATCCGATGGGCCGGGTCGTGTCCGCACCTGAGACGGGACCAGCGAAGATCACGAGCGATATGGCGGCTGCCGCCACGGACTTGCTGGACCCGCTCACGCTTGGCGTCGCTCCTTACTCTTCATGCGGCGCAGGTTGACCCCCGCCGTCCACTTCCACAAGAGGAGGGGGGGACGGTGCCTGACATCACCCCTTCCCAACCGTTGAGGTGGCCCCTTAATTGCGTTTCTCGCGGATAAACACCCGCATGGTCTGGCCCGGTTCTGTGCGAAAAGCGCGGGGCCGGGGCATGCCGGCATCGGCTGCAACGAAGGCGAAGTGGTCTGCATCCAGGCGATAGATGGCGGCGAGACGCTTGCCGGCATCGGGGCCGATCGCGTCCATCCAGTCTATCGCTTTGGGCGCCATTGAGGCGTCGAGGCGGAAGGTGCCCTCCAACAGCAACCGCCCGTCCCTGGCGTGAACGGCAAAGTGATTGCCCTCGATCGTGGTCAGCGCGCCCATGGCGCCTTCGTAGGAATCCGGCGCATTGGCATCGCCATTTTCCTCGAAGCCGACCTGTTGCCAGGTGCCCTGCAGGCCGGCGAGGTCTTGTGCGGAGCGGTCCATCGTCGAGCCACGTTGCCCGGATGGATGATCCGGTCAAGCCCGGTCATACGTTGACGGGACCGCTGCCTACATTGCGAAACGTCCGGCGATCTATGGCGATCTGCAGGTTATGACTGTTTGTCAGACGTATCGTGCCACGATGTTTTTCGCGCCGGGTGCTGTCCCGCCTTCCGCCATCCCGCGCGAATACCCGGTTTTAACGGATAATTATGCAGCCGGTACTATCCTGCACAATCGACGGAAAACGTCGGCGAGAGTACCCATGGTCGGTGCAACAGCACAGAATGCCATCGGTTCCGAGGCGGGATTTGTCGCGGCGATAAAGGCGCATGAGCGCTATGTCCGGCGCGAACCCAATGGCAAGCGCGGCGATCTGAAGTTCGTCAAGGTGCCCGGCATCAATCTCAGCCGGCGCCGGCTCGATGAAATCGAACTGTCGGGCGCCAATCTCGGAAAGGCGAATCTGGAAGGCGCGAACCTGGACCGGGCGGTGCTGTATTGCGCCGACCTCTGCGGCGCCAATCTCGCCCATACCAGCCTGAAGCAGGCCGATCTTCGCGGCGTGCGCATTCATGGCGCCAGCTTCGAATGCGCGGACATGGATCATGCGGACTTCCGTCAATCCACCATCGCCATCCTGGGCAAGAACAGCCAGTGGAGCGTGCGCGGAAAGGACGAAAGCCACAGCACGACCGTCAGCTTCATGAATTGCTCCCTGAAGGGCGCAAAATTGAACAACGCGAACCTGAAGGATGCCAGTTTCGATGGCGCCATTCTGAACGGCGCATCGTTCGGCGGCACGACCCTGGGCAATGCCACCTTCGAAGGCGCGGTTCTGATTGGCGTCAATCTGTCGGAGCTGCGCGTGCCCCCGGACCGCCTCAAGAATTGCGTCACCGAGCCGGGGCCGGAACTGAAGGCGCGCCTGCCGGAGCTGATCGCCATTCTGCAGAGCGCGCAGATCTGGGCACAGACCGATGGGCGCGAGGGCGCCGCCGCCAACCTGGAAGGCGAGGACATCCGGCTGCTGGCGGGCGCAATGCGCAACCTGAAACTGACCGGCATACGATGCGCGAAAACCCGGGCCGTGGGCGCCGATTTTTCGGGGTGCGAGCTGCAGGCGGCCAATTTCGACGGCGCCGATCTGCGCAGCGCCATTTTCACGGATGCCGATCTGCGCGGGGCATCCTTCCGGGGCGCCAATCTGGTCCACGCCGATTTCGGCCGCGCCAACCTGATGCCGCTGGTGCTGAAAAGCGGGGTCGCGCTGACCCCGGACTTCGAAGGCGCGACCATCGACCGGGCCAATTTCCGCGAGGCGCAGCGCGTTCCCGCATAGCGGTTGCGGGCAAGTGGGCCGTCAAACTAAGCGGTTCGCGCGGCGGTTTCGCCAGGCTATGATCCCGTCATGAATTTCACAAAGCGCGCTTTGTTGATTCTGGCGGTTACGGCCGCCCTATGTTCGCGGGTGATGCTTGCGCTTTTCCATGACCCGGAAGGCCCCAACCTTCTTGTGGTCGGCGGCATGGCCGCGATCATCTACCTCATATCGTTGGCGGTTTATCTGCCAAAGGTTTTTCCGCTTCTGACGGGGATCAAAAAAATCGCGGCGGCGATCCTCATCCAGCTATGCGCCGCCGCCGGTCTTTACTTCGGGCTGCGCTGAGGCGGGGGGTTTACCCGCCTCTTTCTCCGGATAGCGATAGACGAAGCGGGCCTGATCCCACACCTCAAAGCCTTCCGCACCGCGGGGCAGTCCCTTCATCGTGAACAGTTCGCGGGCTTCGGCTATGCGGTCCTGATCTGTCGTACCCGACAGCAGTTCGACGGCAGCGATATGGCCGCCCTTCATGAAATAACATCTCATCGGAAATATGCTCGCTCTAAAACGGCCCATCTAAGCAGGCCGGCGCGAGATCAACGCGAAAAACTTCGTACAGAACTGCACGGGTCTTGTGTCAACTTGCGCGCAACTTCTAAGGGTCGTCCTCGCCGCGGTTCAACGTGAAGATGGCGTGATAGTTTTCGGAAAAGAGCGAGGGGCTGGCCGCGCGTTGAATTTCGTAAGGGTTGATGATGTTGAAAGCGACCTGGACCGTCTTGCCCATGGCGTTCGGACCGGCCGTGACCTGAACATCCTGGCCCAGCCATCCTTGCACCGATTGCGCGGCGCCGGGGCCGCCCCCGGGGCCCGCACCGAGGTGGCAGTCTGGCAGGGGCACGCCATTGGCGCTGCAGCTTATCGTCATCGCCGCAATGGTATCGGGCGTCAGGGTCAGCCTGTTGCTTGTAAGCCTCAGCGCATAATTGCTGCGGAGCGCGCCGGCCGGACCACCCGGCGCCTTGTTCATCTCTCTGAGGCCATAGACGTTATTGGTGCCGTCCTTGCCTATGGAACCGGACGTCCCGCCATAGGCCATGAGTTCATAGGTCTCCCGCGCCTGACGGTTCATGGCGATCTTCGCAGACAATTCTTCATACCAACCGAGAAACTTCAGCAGGAAAGCAGTCGCCACTGCGATCACGATGGTTGTGGCCATTGTCGATGCCATCACCTCCATCAAGGTGAAGCCTCGTTGCCTGTCGACAGAGCTGCGTCTCATGCCCGAGCGTCGCCGTGCAGCGATTGCGAATGATTTAAGTCCCAAAAAACAGCGCGTACCATTCGGTACGGGACGCTTCGCACATTTGTTATTCGCGACCGCGCATCACCGGGCTGGCCCGCGCGTTACTTCGCGGGCCGCTTGACGTCTTGCGAGATCAGTTCTGTCCGCGCCAAGGCGCGATAGCCCTCGGCGATTTCGAGCCAGCTTTTTTTGATTCCGGGATCGGATGTACTGGCAGCCAGGTCTTCTGCTTCCTTCGCTCGCCGCAGATACTGGTCTTGCTTTGCATCCATGCGTGCCCCCCCCGTGAAGGCACTGTAAACGTGCCAGATCGGCTATGGTTCACGGCCGCAATATTGATTTGCTGCAAGGAAATGCCGCCAGTGACCGCGCCGGCAGCAAGCGGCCAATGGTCGAAAAAAAGGCCTTGCGTCCCAGCGGCTTGTAAGACCCGGCCGACAGCTGGTTCCGCAGGTTGAGCGGGATCACGGAGGGCGACGATACCATCATCGAGCAGGTGCTCGACGGTGACGTATCACTGAACGGTCGTTGGCCGCGATCCGCGCGGTCAGGCGGAGATGTCGAGCTGCGCGCCCAGTCCGGGCGAGGGCGCGGGTCTGGTGGCGCCGGTGAGGGATGTCACCGCATTCGGCTGTGTGACCGTCGGATCGTTCTTGGCGTCGATGCCGTAAGGCCCCGATTTGGGGTGCGCCGGATCTATGTGCTTCTTGGCGTAATCCACATCCGTGCAGTTCTTGCACTGGAAGCCGTTCACGATGACCGGGGTGGAATAGTCGGTGCTCACCGCCATGCGGAGAGATTACTTGCCCGCGCTTACTGCCCCGTTAAGGGCGCGGCTTGCTTAACCACCTGCCAGAAAGCCTTGATTGACAAGGCTTGGCGCGGATCAGGGGGCCGCGGCAATCGCAGACGTATTGGGTGCGGAAGAGCCGGTGCTTGCGGCAATGCCGATGATGAGCCCCAAGATCGCCACACCGGTCAGGATATAGAGCGTCGAATCTTCAGATTGCGCCCCCCGCGTGCCGGCCGGTTTGCCGGGCGGCAGCGGGCCTTCCATCGGATCGGCAAAGCCGGACGTGGAGGCAAGCATCAGGCTTGCGCATAAGGCGAACGCCAATTTCATCGATCCTCCTCACGCACAGGGCGCCAGCGGCGCGCCATATGCGTTCACGCATGGCATTGCGTGGAGGTTTCCGGCTTTTGTTCGCGGCGGGTATTGGACCTTCGTCCAATGCCAAGGTCCGCCTGTTCAAACGCCCATGATGCGCCGGGCGGTGGCGTGCCAGAGCGGCGTATCCCAAAGCCAGTAGGTCGCCACGGTGAGCGGCACATAGAAGGCGGCCCACACCAGCCAGGCCTTGTGCACGCCGCGATTGCGCGCCAATTCCCAGATGAACATGGGCGCCGCCGGAAGCAGGGTGAAGAAGTCCAGCGAATATGTGTCGCGCGGGAAGGTTGTCGGCAGCCAGTCCAGGCGGTTGACCGCAGCGCCCAGCACCGCCGTGACCGCCAGAAGGATCAGGCGCTTGTGCAGCCCCGCATCCCGGCGCCTGGCGCGCAGGGCGATCCACATCAGAATGGAGAAAAGAATTCCGCCCCGAAGCTGCAGCAGGAAAACATCGTCAAGAATGGGCATCGCGCTCTGGAAATGCTGTCTGGATGCCAGCGGTCCCGATTGTGTCGCGTTCCAGGCCTGGTGATAGATGGTCGGGACCAGGACAAATCCGGTGAAGACGATCGCTGGTGTCAGAACCATGGCCGCGAGGCCGAGCTGCATGTGCCAGGCGCGTCTGCCGGTTGCCACCAGAACCGTTTGGGTCAGCAGCAGCAACAGAAAGCTGCCCATCAGCACGGCATGGACGTGCAAGACCTGCGGGAAGGGCAGGTGCTGGCCCGCTTTGATCGCCGCGACCTTGGCCAAGGAGTCCGGGACAAACCCCGCCAGAACCACGGCAAGAAAGCTCGCCGCCGTGAACACGTAAATCCAGCGGTCGATGACGTTGGTGCGAGAAGCGCCTGACAGGTGATCGCGCGCTAGCGCGGACTCTGCGCCAATGGCAATTGTCATAACTGATTTCCCCCAATGGTAATCCGCGCGAAATCGCGCCCTATGGGTGGTGTCGGTGATGATGCCCCGAACCCCCCGAAAAATGCGGCAAGCCAGGAAAAAGGGATGGTACCGTTCAAAATCGCACATTGGGTATCACACGGGACAGGAGCGGTCGAGTGAACTTGTCACGGCCGGCGTGATGGCGGCGGCGCAGGAACGCCTTTCGCGCTACCTGGACCAAGGTCCCATTGGAGCTTTGTGCCTGTTTTGGTGCGATAGACTTGCAGGTTCAAAATCCAGAACGACATTCCATGGCGCATCCGCTCATTGCTTCTGCACTGCTCGTCTTTCTCGCCGTGCCATCGGCTTTTAGCGCGGACTTCCAACAGGTGTCCCAACAGGTCGTGGTGCCGATTGCCGATCTTGATCTGCATTCCGCCGCCGGGAAGACCGAGCTGCGGGCGCGTGTCGCCATGGCGGCTTCGACCTTGTGCCGGCCGGATTGGATGACCAGGAGTCCCGATTCCGAATTCGCGGTACGTTACGATCACGAGATCTATCGCGCCTGTGTGGGCCGGCTGACCGACCGGGCGCCGGCGAGGTTCCGCACCGGGTAGTGGGGGAACCGGGGCGGCTTCCGCACATTGTCGTTTCGAGGGTCCCAGCGGAACATGATTTCGTGATCACCAGGATTGCCAAACTGGCTATCGGCCTGGCTGCTATCGCCTTGGCGACGGCCGGTTGCACCACCACGCGCAACACCAGTCCCGCGCAGAGCGCCAAGGCGGAGCTTTTGATCGCCGGTGCCGCCGATCGCGCCGCGGCGGCGTTGGCGGCGCAGGTTCCACCGAATCTTGCGGGCTGGATCGACAGAAGCGGCATGCTTATCCGCGACGACAGAAATGACGCTTATGCTTTGGCGGCGATCGAGGATGCGCTGCTGCGCCATGGCGTGCGCCTGGTTGCCACCCGCGCCGAGGCCGATGCCGTGATCCTGCCGCGGGCCGGCATGCTTTCAACTTACGAGAAAGGCGTGCTGTTCGGGATTCCGTCTTTGCCGGTGCCGCTGGCGCCGGGCCTGGTGTCGCCGTCCTTGTCGCTATGGTCGCAGAATCTTGCCAAGGGTTCGGCCAAATTCGCGGCCTCGGTCTATGACGCCAAGACCGGCAAGCTGATCGTTTCCACCGACCCGGCCTATGGCTTCACCAAGCAGGATGACGGCGTGGTGCTGTTCCTGTTCAACTGGGACCACAACGACCTCGGCGTGGATTTCACCAAGGACCCGCCGCAGAGCCAGTCGCGGAAATAGGCAAATCCGATGGTCCTACAGCGCGGGCGGGCGTAGGATGCCGCCGTGAGATGGGAGGGCCTCATGCGCGTCCATATTGTCTCCATCACGCTCTTTTCCGCCGCTCTGCTCTGTTCGTGTTCTTCGCCGTGGCCCGCTGTTTCTTCAACGATGCCCGCTGACGTTCGCCCCGAAGTTGCTCAGCCGTTGAACGAGGCAAGGCGGCTTGCGGGCTTCATACGCCCCGACCAATCGGCCATCCGTATCAAGCTGAGCCAAGCCGAATCCGTACCCGATCTGAACAGGGACGAGCGAGACCAGATCTGCATTGCCAGAGCTGTCGCCCTTCGATCCGGTTGCGGACCAGACAGGACGACGCCGGGGTATAAGGAAAATGATTTTCGGCAGTCCCCGGATTATCCGCAGACGTTGGGCTACACCGGACTTCGCTGACGCGAATCGGCCGAGCCCATTGAGCGGCTTAGGAAACTCGCTCGCTGTGGCTTCGCGGTGGATGTGTTTTGAATGCCGATTCTGCTGCAACTGCGTGAAGAATTAACCATAAGTTCGTGCGGGAACCGTGCGGGAAACAAGGTAAATCGGTTGTTAAGGTTTACTGTTTCGGGCAAGTATCGCGTGGGGCAGTGAGGTGAGGGCAGGGGATTGAGCTGGTTTTCAAATCGCAAGCCTCGGCGGTTGCCGCCGAGTGACACTGAGATTCGGTTGAGATGTCTGGAGGCTTCGACCCGCATAGCCGGGGCGGACCTCGCAAATGGCGCGGCAAGCAATGCTGTCGCCGAAGATGCGATGCATATTGCGGATGTCTATTTTGCCTATGTCAAAGGGATCGCGCTGCGCACCAATCTGCGGCCGGTGCTGAATCAGAAAAAGCCGGCAGCCAGCCTGCAAGGGGCGAACGAGACAGAGCCCGGTCACGCCGAGATCGTCGCCAAGATTCCGCGGTTTCGTTGATCCGCCGCTTACGGCTTTCGCCGTCTGCTGCAATCGGTAAATCCATCTGCCTGCACGGGCCGGCCGGTTGCGCTGTGGCGCGGGGCTGTTTGCCGGACTGTCCGATGGTATGCTGGCCACGCTCTTGAGGGGTTCGCGGCCCATGCGCATCGTCATAGCCGGAGCGTTGTTCGCCAGCCTGTTGTTGTCCGCAAGCGCCTTTGCCGCGCCATTCGCGGCGCCGGCGGAAGACATCGCCAGCGCCGCGGTGATGCCGGACACGCCCAGCGGCGAGGGTAATCCCAACACCATCGTCTGCCGCGCGCCCCAGCAGTTGCCGGGCAGCGCCCAGTTCGGTCCCAAGCGCTGCGGCTACAATTACGAATGGTGGCAGCTGACAGCCCATGGCAAGGATCTTGCGCCGGATGGCGTGACCGTGATCGACAGGCCCATGGTTGCCAGCCCCCGTCCCAAGGGTCATGGCAATCCCGACGCCGTGACGTGCCGCAAGCCGATGTCGCTGCCGGAACCCGGGCTGAACTTTGGTCCCGAGGTTTGCCAGACCAACCGGTTCTGGGCAGACCTGATCAGAAAGGGTCAAAAGGTCAACGCGGAGGGTATCGTCGGGCCTGACGCCTGGTACAGCGCATACGTGCCGGCCCCGACTTCAAATTACTGATCACCGGACAACTGCTTCGGCGGCATGATTGTGTTCATGCCGACGCGGTCCTGGTCTATTTCCCGGGGTGGTTTTCTGGTGTGGGCGCAGTCCTTGCGCGTGCCATGGCCGCTGGCGTTGCAGCCATGCCGCTTGGCCGGTTCCGGCGTGCGGGTGGTGCGGTTTTGGGACTTGCGCTCCATGCCCTGGATCGTCTGCTGTGCCTGGGCGCAAGTGTCGATCACCAAGGCGCTGCCGAAACTCGCCAGCATGACCATCGCGGCCAGAGACATATGTTTGCGCATGGGACGAACCTTCCTTGACGCCCCTTGCCCCCCGATATTTAGCGCGAAAGCGATACGCCGGCCCCTTGGCCTAAGGTCCAACAGGGGGCGGGCTCAGATGCTTCTCAAGGCATCGGTGATGGGAAGACGCGCGGCCCGCAGCGCCGGCACCAGGCCTCCGAAAAAGCCGATCAGGACAGCCCAGACAATGCCCTGGATCATCAGGGCCGGCGTGACGGAGAGATGAAAAACCAGCTGGGTAAAGCCGCCGCCTAGCGCGCTGACGCCATTGCCGTCGAAGAATATCCAGGCCAGCGCAGCCCCGAAAATGCCGCCCAGCAGCGCCAGCAGCGAGGCTTCGACCAGCACCGAGATCACGACGGGCAGGCCGCCAAATCCGATCGCCCGCAACGTCGCGATCTCGACGGACCGCGCGCTGACGGCGGAATACATCGTATTGAGCGCGCCAAAGATGGCGCCGACGGCCATGATGCTTCCCACCACATAGGCGACAAAGTGCATGATGGTGGTGAGACTGCTGGAGGTTCTGGCGAAATATTCCGGTTCCGGGCGCGCTTCGACCGACAGTTGGGGATTGGTGGTCAGCGCCCGCTTGAAGGCGGCAAAGGCACCCGGCGATTCCAGAAGCACCGTCACGCTCTGAAACAGGCTGCGGCGAAGCGCGATGACCACGGTCTCGGCGTCCGTCAGCACTTCGGATTCATGGGTATCGCCGCCGCTGGTGAAAACGCCGACCACCGGCCAGGGTTGGCCGCTCATGGAAACCCGGTCGCCGATCTGAAGGCCCGAAAACTGTTTTTGCGCCGCCCGTCCGACCACCAGCTCATGCAGGCCGGGCTTGAACCAGCGGCCCTCGACCAGGTGAATTTCCGGGCGCAGGGCCAGAGCCTGGTGCCCCACGCCCCGCAAGGTGACATTGGCATCGGTGCCGCCGCTGCGCATGGGGCGCGCCAGGACGGTGACGGATTCCGCGGAGCCGATAACCTTGCCCGCGCTGCCGCGGCGTATACCGGGCGCATCGAGGATGGTCGCTATCGCGCTGCGCGTCAGCTGGCTCGAGGTTTCGGTGTCCGAACCGCCGCGCAAGACGATAACGCGATCGGGCCGGCCGGCATGCTCCATGGAGGCGACAAGGCCGGTTGCCATGGCAAGCACCGATACCAGGACGCCCACGACGCCGGCGACGCCCACCATGATGACCAGCGAACTCCAGACCCTGGTGTGCAGGGTTTTCAAATTCATCAAGGAGACGGCAAGGATCTGTTTCACCATGCTCAGCGCCTTGCCAGCCCCTGGACGATATTGAGCCGCACCACGCGCATGCCGGGCAGCAGTCCGGTCACCAGGGCGAGCAGGACGGCGTAGAACAGGCCGAGCCCGATGACGGCGGGAGGCAGCGCGGCCACGCCCAGAAACGCTTTCATGGCCGGAAAGGCGGCCGCCGACAGCGCCAGCCCCAGTATCGCGGCGATCAGCGCCAGGATCAGCCCTTCCGCGATCACCATGGAAAGCATGGCGCCGCCGGAATAGCCGATGGCTTTCATGGTGGCGAATTCGGGAATGCGCTCGCGCACCGACTGCATCATGGTGTTGCCGGTCAGGAAAAGAAGGGTGAAGAAAACCGCGCCGATAATGGCGCTGACGATGAAATTGACATCGGCGAGCTGGCGAATGAAGGATTGCATGAATTCCTTTTCGCTGACGGTCTTGGTTTCATGATCGGAGTTGGCGAAGATCCGGTCGATGGACTGCGCAACGGCCGTGGCGTGCGCCGGTGCATCTATGCGCACATTGTACCAGCCCACCGTACCCCTCGCCATGATGCGGCCTTCGTCGAAATAGTCATTGCTGAAAAGAACGCGCTGTTCCTGTCCCTCATCGCCGGGCTGACGGAAGATTCCCACGACCTTGAACTGCCAGTCGGACTTGCCGTCCTTCTTGATCCAGATCGCCGACTTGACGGGGATGGTGTCGCCGATCTTCCAGCCATATTTCTTCGCCAGCGCCTGGCCAATGACGGCGCCCATGCGGATGCGGTTAAGCTCGGCCAGCTGGCTGGCCGGAAGTTCGATGTCCGGAAACACCTTGAAATAGGTCGCCACCTCGACGGGATAGGTGAAGACGTTGTTCTTCGGCTCTTGATAATAGCCGCCGAACCAGGTGGCGAAGGTGACGCCGGTCACGCCGGGGACGTGCGCGATGCGGTCACGATAGGCGAGCGGCAACTGCTCGGTGAGGCTGATCTTGCCCTGCACGACCAGCCGGTCGAGATGGGCGCCGGCCACGCTGTTGCTGAAGGCGGAGTTCACGCCCTGGAGCAGGCCGAACAGCAGAAAAGCGACCATGATCGACAGCAGGGTGAGCAGACTGCGCAGTTTTTTGCGCATCAGGCCCGCGAAGATCAGAGGAAGATATTTCATGGTGGCCCCCCGGCAGACGCAAACTATCACGAATATCGGGCGGGGGCACCAGGATCGGACAAGCGGATCAGTTCTTCTCGCCACCCAGGACGCGGCGCATCTGATAGGCGACCTCGTCACGCTGGCCGCCGACGGTCGTGGTGGGCGTGATTTTGTATACACCGCGCAGGAAGGCCGCGTCTGCCTGGGTCATTGCGCCAGGTTTTTGCGCGCAATCCGGCGCAAGGAGGTTCAGGATGCTGGGCAGGGTGCCGCAGACATCCGGCTTGTCGATCTGGGTCAGCGCCAGCAGGGCGATATAGTCGGCCATGGCGCCAACCGCGTTGTCGCTCAGCCTGGCCGGATCGGCCACCACCAGCACGTGAAAGAAGACGCTGCTGAGGCCGTCGCCCAGCCGCGTGCCCGTTGTGGCGTAGGCCTGTGCGCTGGGAAGCTTGATCGTGTCGGAGTCGGTGCAGGGCGGAAAAATGCACGGAAGGACAACCTCGACCATGTTGCCGCCCGTGACGTGGCTGTCGAAATGCAGCGCGCCGTGTACATCCTCGGTCTGGGTGACATACCAGGACTGGATGGGCCGGGTGACCTTGGCCAGCGCATCGGCCTGGGTCTCGTTGTCGTAATAGCCCAGATAGGCCGGCGATTTCTTGCGCACGCCATCCAGCAGCGCCTGGGGCTGGTCGATGAAGATGATGTGGATGTTGGGTTTGCAGCCGTCATCGGCTGCGATGGGCGCGCCGATCTGGCGGGCGACGTCGCGCACCCGCCAGGTGATGTAGGCGGCGAATTTGGGCGCGAGGCCCGTGGTCTTGGGGCAGACGCCGGTTTTCCAGCGCGCGATCTTGCCGGCGCGGGCGGGGGAGGTCATCGCGCCGATGAATTTGTCGATGACCGCATCAGGCACGTTGCGCAGCCCGTTCACGGTGACGTCTTCAGTTGGCGCGGCTGGGACCGGCGCGCGCGAGGCTTGCGCCAAGGCCAGGGTGGGCGCGATCAAAATCGCCAGCAGGACAAATCGAAAGCCAGCCATCGGGCGCGCCCGGTTTCAGCGATGGCAATCTACGACAAGTGTAGGCGTTATGCAATCCGGCCTTGAGATGGAGGCGGATCAGGCGGCCGGCTTGCCCGTATTGAACGCCAGTTGCGCGGCGAAGGCGCGTTTGTAGGCGGGCCGGGCTTCGCCGCGGGCGACATAGGCGGCCAGGTTGGGAAATTCGTCCAGAATACCCGACGCTCTCAACCTCAGCAGCACCGACACCATCATCAGGTCACCCGCGCTGAAGGCGCCGTCGAGCCAGTCGGCATGCCCGAGGCGTGTGGAAAGCGGCTTCAAGCGGTCGCGGATGCGCCCCGCGACCAGCGGCAGGCGCTCCGCGGCCCAGGGTTTGCCGGCTTCCAGCAGTTTTGCGTTCACGAATTCCAGGATCGGCGGCTCGATCGTGTTGACCGCGGCGAACATCCAGGCGATCGCGCGCGCTCTGGCGTTGGCGTCGTCCGGCAGCAGGCACGCATGGCGTTGGGCGATATGAAGGACGATCGCGCCGGTCTCGAACAGGGCCAGATCGCCTTCCTCATAGGTCGGAATCTGTCCGAAGGGATGCAGCGCCAGATGCGCGGGCTCTTTCATGGCGCGGAACGAAACCGGGCGTACCTGGTAGGGCAGGCCCGCTTCCTCCAGCGCCCAGCGCACGCGTGTGTCACGGGCCAGCCCCTTGCCGCCATCGGGCGAGTGTTCAAAGGCGGTAATGATGATGGTCATGGCGGCTTTTCAGTTTTCGCCCAGAAAATCCGAGCGTTTGACGCGCCGGTTTGGTTTGGCGTGGTCGCGGTCTTTCTGGTTCTGGCGCAGGTCGGCCACCAGATCGTCGCCATCCGGATAGTGGAAATCCCTGATCACCCAATGGCCGTCACGCGGCGCCACATCCACCACCAGGGACGGCGCGGGACGCCGCTTGCCTTTGGCCACGCCATGGACCCGCACGGTATAGCCCGTGCCGGCCTTGCTGGCCTTGCCCGCTTCATATTTGTGCCAGGGGTCCTGGGCCGAAAGAAACGGATCGAAATCCAGCCCGACAATATCATTGGGCGAACCCGCCTGGGCGTCGGCATCGGCCTTCAGCATGCGGGCCAGGCCCGGGTCCAGAAAGTCCCACAGCGCCTGGGAGCGGATGGCGCGCGCCCAACCTGAAGCGCTCATGGGCGTGTAGAGGTCGTAGAAACGCTGCACGAAATGGTCGGGCGCTTCCGCTGGCGGCGCCGCGGCCGGTGACGTGGCCGCAAACACGATGGCTGCTGCGAGGAATTTCACGCTTTTGTCGCCCCACACCGGCTTTTCGGATCCGGCCGGGCGCTACGCTCCCTTGTCCGCGAGGGTGAAGTCAAGATGGGGGCTTTACGGCTCATAAGGCTGGTTGGTGGCGGGATTGCGCTCCACCGTGTTGATGTCCAGCGGCGTCTTGGTCATCAGGCGATAGCGGCGGTCCATCTCCCTGCGATAGTCGCGGTCCAGATAAAGGTCCGGGCTGGCGGGCGAACGGCGCAAACTCTCCTTCGGGCCCAGATAGAGCAGGGCATTGCCGTTCAGCGCGAAGTTGGTTTCCAGAAAATCATCAAGCAGCCTGTTTTTCCCGGCGGCGGTGCGGGCGGTGACGCCGGCGGGATCGGTGGCGTGGCAGCCGGGCTGGCGAATGCGCCCCTCCAGCGCCGTGCCTTTCACCGGCGTCGCCAGATGCGGCACCTCCCAGCCCAGCGCCTTCTCGAACTTCACGGCACAGGCCGCTTCGTGATAGCCGCTATACGGCGTGACGACGAAGAAGGCGCCTGGATATTTGTTTTCCACAATGCTGCGCAGATTGTCCGGCGCATCGTTCAGGTGCCCGTTGCCATAGATCACCAGCGCCTTCTGCCTTTTCGCCAGGATCTGCACGATCAGGTCGGCGGGATGGGTGTCGCGCTGCCCCACCAGGTCATGCCATTGCTGGAAAGTCGTGACTTTGGGCCAGTCGATCTCGGGCTCGCCCAGCCAGATTTTGATGCGCCGGTTGGGCGGCAGGGCGCTGTTGACCGCGCGGACGACGGCATAGACGTTGATCTGGCCCAGATAGACGGTGGTGGGGATCAGGCCCACCACCTCGCTCCAGACCTTGCGTAACTCCGCATACGGAATGTCCGCGCCGTTGACATAGCGGTCCACCACCGCCTGTTGCGAGGCGCCACCGAACTCGACGACCACATTGCCGATATCGCGGGCAAAGCGCGGATCGCGCAACAGGGCGGCGTAAAGATCTTCCTCCTGCGCCAGGCCGTGAATGTCGCTCAGGCCCACCAGCGGGTGATATTTGAAGCCGGCGAAGATGCCGTCCAGCGTCCGGCTCATGGCCGGGGTGAGCGGGACCGGCTTGGCGCTGGGCTGAGAGAGGGCCGGCGGCGCGGCCAGCGCGGCGGCCAACAGCCCGGCGGACAGCAATTTCGGTGTTCGCATAACGACCCCCAGCGACAGGCTGAACCTAGCGGATAGATGGATGGCCGGGTCAAGCCCGCCATGACATCGGGAGGGGCCTTCATGACTTTTCCCTTCTCGCGCGCGGGTATAGATTTCAGGCGCGGGCGGCATGGGTGACAGCGAAGGAGGCTTCAGATGACGGCTTTCAATATCGTGCGTTTCAAGGTCAAGCCGGGGCGCGAGCAGGAATTCCTGGACGCGCACAAGATGGCGGAGCGGTTCTTTCCGGGTATGCGCCGCTTCGTCATGGTCAAGACCGGCGAGCGCGCCTATTGCGTGATGGCGGAGTGGGCGTCGTTTGACAAGATCGTCGTGGCGCGTCCCAGCATGATCGGGATCCTGGACAGTTTCCGCGACACCTTGGAAGATCTGGGCGGCGGGCTTGGCGTCACCGATCCCGTCGCCGGCACGGTGGTGATCGATAAGAAGCCGCCCGCCAAAAAGACCGCGAAAAAGGGCAAGGCCAAGAAGTCCGCAAAGAAACCGGCGAAGAAAAAGAAAGCCAAGCGCAGGTAATGATCGCGGCAGCGCGGAGCGGATTTTTCGCGGCGGCCCTGCGGCGCATGCCGGGAAGGGAGCCGCGCGGCGGGGCGCTGCATGCGCGGTTTGCGGCGATACTTCTATATATGGGCATCGGCCTGTCCCCGCAGGTTCCGTTCTTCACGCCATCCGATGCCAGAGTGGCCGATTCAAGCGTGGTGGACGGAACGGGGCATGTGTGGCTCATGCATCACATTCGGGGCGCGAGCGTGCTGCTCGGTCTCTGCGCGATGGGGCTGGTGAGCCTGATCGCGCTGCGGAACTTGCGGCGTTTGTCGCGGTAGCCAGGTGGAAATTTCACATTGCCGCCACCTCTCACTATGCGAGTGGGGTGCCGGAACGCTGTCATTTTTCTGTTTTCATGTTTCTGGGTGCACGTATACCTTACCGCACTCATCATGTGATTTTACCGTCTCGAAATGTGAGACGGTCCCGGCGCAATTTCGCGGACAGGGGCCCGGCATCGAGACGAACAACAAAGGGGAACCTCGTGAATCTTCGCACTCTGATGCTTGGCAGCTCGCTCGTGGCCATGGGCGCCGTCTCTTTCCTGGGAATTCTGCCGGCAGCCGCGCAGGAAGCCGCGGCCAATGTCGAAGCCGTTACGGTGACCGGCTCGCGCATTTCGATCCAGGGTTATGAAGCGCCCACGCCGGTGACGGTGATCGGCGCCGAGCAGCTGGAACGCGACGCGCACATGAACATTATGGATTCGATCATCCAGTTGCCGGCGGTCGGTCTGTCCGAGACGCCCAACAACAGCCGTCTCTCCGCCGACCTCAGCCAGGGCGACGCATCCCTCAGCGTCGTCAACCTGCGCAACCTCGGCATCGCCCGCACCCTGGTTCTGTTCGACGGCCAGCGCGTGGTGTCGTCCAACATCTTCGGCGGCGGTGTCGACCTTTCCACCATTCCCGCCGCGCTGGTGAAGCGCGTGGACGTGGTGACGGGCGGCGCCTCGGCGGCCTATGGCTCCGATGCCGTGGCCGGTGTCGTCAACCTGATCCTGGACAAGAGCTTCTCGGGCCTGAAGGCGGATTTTGAAGGCGGCGACTCGACCACGGTGCGCCATCGCCAGATCAAGGCGGAGCTCACGGTGGGCACCGATATTCTGGGCGGCCGGGGTCACCTGATCCTGAGCGGCGATCACACCTGGAGCAACGATCCGGTCTTCAACAACCAGGCCGACTGGTACGACAGCAACGCCATCGTCCAGAATCCCGCGGCGACGGTGTCGAACGGCCTTCCCTGGTATATTCACGTCCGCAACACCGGACAGGCGCAATACACGCAAGGCGGCCTGATCCGCGGCAACACCGCCGGCGGCGCCGGCAGCTCCATCACCGCCAATTCGCTGATTGGAACCCAGTTCCTCAACAACGGCGTGGCGGCGCCGTTCAATTTCGGCACCGTGGACGGCACCCATCCGAACGTCTGCTATAACGGATGCTCCAACAGCGCCAAGAATGTCCCGGGCAATACCATCCTGCTGGCCGTGCCCTATCACACGACCACCCTGTTCGGGTATGCGAGCTACAACCTGACGTCGGACATAAAGGCTTCGATCCAGCTGAACTATGGTTCGCTCGCCGAGCAGAGCACGGGCGGCACGCGCACCTCGACCAACACCATCTATGCGGACAACGCCTTCCTGCCGGCCAGCGTCGCCACCCAGTTCGGCACCCTGTCCAACGGCTATAATGCGGCCACGGGCGTGAGCGGCACGGCGGCCCAGCCGACCCAGACCCTCACCATCGGCACCATCAACACCAACAATCTGGATCTGTCCAAGCCGATGGATCTGACGGCGGTCTGCAATACCGTCGGCGTGCCCTGCCTCAAGCTGAACCGCACCCTGACGCGCGGTGTCTTCACCCTGGAAGGCACTTTGGGCGGCGACTGGTCGTGGGAAGCCTATGCCCAGCACAGCCAGATGCGTGAGCGCCAGACCGCGGCGCAGGACTCCTTCACCCCGCGCTACAATTACGCGATCGACGCGGTCAAGGTGACGGCGGCCAATCGGGGCGGGAGCGGCCTGCCGATCGGCAGCATCCAGTGCCGCGCGCTTCTTCTGGGAGACCAGAGTGCCGCCGGCTGCGTGCCGCTGAATATCTTCGGCAACAACACGGCGTCTGACGGGGCCATTCTTTACGTCAATCCGGGCAAGGATCCGAGCTCCGGCATCCTGAACACCGAACTGGTCCTTCTGAACCAGGATGTGTTTTCGGCGACCATGCAGGGCACGCTGCCCTGGGAACTGCCGGCCGGCAAGGTCGCCGTGGCGTTCGGCGGTGAATACCGCCACGAACAGGCAAGCCAGTCGCAGATCCAGGCGATCAATCTCACCAGCCCCTACGCAGCTGGCAACTTCAGGCCCTATTCCGGTCAGTACAGCGTCGAGGAAGGCTTCCTGGAAATCGATGCGCCGATCCTGAAGAACAACATCGTCCAGGATCTCAGCCTGAACGCCGCGGGCCGTATCACCAACTATTCGACCAGCGGCGTGGTCGAGACCTGGAAGCTGGGCCTCACCAGCCAGATCGACGACAATATCAAGCTGCGCGGCACCTGGTCGCTGGACATCCGCGCGCCGCTGATTTCGGATCTGTTCTCGCCGGGTGTCGTCGGCATTGCCCAGGTGCAGTATCCGGTTGGCTCACCCAGCTATCAGGTGCTGGGCGCGCAAGGCGGCAATCCCGCGCTGCAGCCGGAAAAGGCGGTCACCACCTCCATCGGCGTGGTGCTGACGCCCCAGTTCGTTCCCGGCCTGAATATTTCGCTGGACTGGTACACGATCAACATCCACAGCGGCATCTTCACCACGGACATCCAGACCATCATGACCCGCTGCTTGCAGGGTGAGCAGGTCTATTGCCAGTTCCTGCTCTTCAGCCCCACGCAGAATGGCGGTCTGAAGCCCTATCAGGTCAACCAGATCCCGGCGAACGCGGCCAGCATCAAGACGTCGGGCCTGGATCTGCAGGCCAACTATGTGATGGACTTCTTTGAAGGCAATCTGGCCTGGGCCTTTGTCGGCAACTACACCAACGAGCTGACCCAGAACGCCGTCGGCATCACCTACGACTCCGCCGGTGCGCTGGGCAGCCCGATCTCCTATGCCGCGAGCGGCCTGCCCAAGACGCATGCCACGGCGTCGGTGACCTATTCCCAGGGTCCCTGGTCTGGAACCGTCCAGACCCGCTTCTGGGGCGGTGCGGTTCTGACGAACGGTGTTCAGGGCCTGCCGCCCAATGTCACTCGGACGTCGCTGTCGCCGACGGGCGTGCTTACCCTGGGCGCGGGCAACGGCAATCTGCTGGACACCAACAAGGTCAACCCGGTCGCCTATCTCGACCTGCGGCTGGGCTATCGCTGGACCGACAATATCGAAGTTTACGGCGCTATCGACAACACAACCAATGTGCCCAAGCCGGACGACGGCAATCCCGCCGTCTACGACATTCTGGGCCGCGTGATCCGGGGCGGCGTGCGCTTCAACTACTAGTTTCAGGAATGGATCTCTCGCGGCAGCCGCCGCGAGAGGTTCATTTTTGGACAGAGATTTGACGCCTCCGGTGCTTTGGGCCGGCGGCGGATCGGTATAAAGTACACATATAAGATATGGTCCTGGGAGGGATGCGATGAACCGGAAGATTCTGTTTGCCGCCGCTTCGACGGTGGCGCTGGCGGCGTTCGTGGGCGGCGCGCAAGGACAAGGCAAAGCCACGGGCCTTGTGGGCGCGGACGGCAAGCCCTGCGCCGGCGTGCTGGATGACGAAAAGAACTGCCTCGATGCGTCGGTGGTGAAGAATACCCCCGACCGCCCCTATCGCGGCAAGCCCTACGATCCCAAGACCTATGAAGTCAGCCAGATGCCGCACTTTGTGCGCAAGGGGCAGGAGCTGATCTATCTCGCAACGCCAGGCGGGGAATCCGACGACCACGATTCCACGCGCTATAACGGCGAAGGCATCATCGTTCTGGATCCCGCCACCAACTATTCCTTCGTCAAGCGCATTCCGCTGCAGAACCTGCCGGCCTCGATGAAGCCGGAAGAGGTTTCAGCGATGATGATCTCGCCCGCGACCAATTACGCCTATATCTCGACTCGCGGGCATCTGATCGCGCTGGACCTGGCGACCGACAAGATCGTTTGGAGCAAGACCTACGATCCGATCAACACCTGCTGCGAGCGTGGCGCGGTGACGCCCGACGGCCTGACCCTGGATGTGGGCTCGAACCTGCAGAACTATCATCGCGTGATCGACGCCAAGACCGGCGATCTGAAGGGCATCATCCCCACGCCGGCGAGCCCCAACAACCACAACATGGTGATGTCGCCGGACGGCAAGACCATCATCGCCGCGCCCAATGGCGTGACCGTCACGGTGGCGTCCATGGAAACCATGAAGCCGACCAAGACCATCACCTTCAGCGACCATGTCAGGCCGCTGGTGATCAACTGGGATGCCAGTCGCATCTATGCCAACCTGAACAACCTGCTCGGCTTTGAAATCGCCGACGTGAAGTCCGGCAAGGTGATCAAGCGCGTGGAAGTGCCGGGCGAAATGTGGAAGGCCAAGTGGGCCGACCCGAACCAGGTGTTCTTCGGCCATGGCGCGCCGATGCACGCCATCGGTCTGACCCCGGACGAAAGCGAACTCTGGATCGGCGATGCCATCAATACCCAGCTTCTGGTGTTCGATAATGAAGGCAACGACAACTGGAAGCTGAACATGAGCAAGGCGCTGAAGCTGGATCATTCGGCCGACTGGATCACCATGGGGCTGGACGGCAAGCGCGCCTATCTGTCTTCCGGCGACGTGGTCGATGTGAAGACTCACAAGGTCGTCGGCAAGCTGAAGGACGAGTGGGGCCATCTGATTCACAGCGAGAAGGTCCTGGACGTCCAGTTCGACGACAAGGGCCATGTGATCCGGGTGGTCGACCAGTTCGCCAACGGTCAGCCGGCAGCCGTCAAGAAGCGGACGGCGGCGAACTAGGCCGCTGTCTTTCGCGGCGGATTACTGCCCAAAACTCGCGGCGGCGTCCCGATTAACGGGACGCCGCCGTTTGGTTTAAGGTTCGATCGGGTACCCGGATGGCCGCCGTGGAACAGGTTCAGACAGACCAGACACTGCCCCGCCTTGCCGCCCTTTTGCCGGCGGGCAAAGCGCGGCTGGACGAGTGGCTCGCCTGCGCCGCCCTGCTGGAGCGTGCCGGCGATAACGAGGCGGCGCGCACCATCCAGGAAGCGCTGGCGCTGGCCCGCAGCCGGCTCGCCTATATGCCGCCGCAGATGCGGTCCGCGCTGCTGGGGCAATCCCAGGCGCCGCTGGACCTGATCGAGATATTGGTCGGGATTGGCGCGCCCCAGGTGGCGATAGATTTGCTGCAGGGGCTGAAGCGGACCTGTGGCGACAGCGCCGATCTTTATTTCCAGCTCGGCAGCGCCTATGCCGTGCTGGGCGATACCAAACGGTCGGTGGCCTCCTTCGAGGCGGCACTGGAGCGCGATCCGGCCCATGCCGATGCCCATTTGCGGTTGGGCTATCTGCTCTCCGAACGCGGCGCGATCGGGGAGGGGTTCGAGCACTTCATGACCCGCGCCCGTATCGTTTCCGAGGCCCCGCGCGACAATGCCAACGCCCCGCTGCACAAAACCAGGCACGATCAGGAGCAGCGCGATCACTTATCGACCCTGGGCGTGACGGAAAGCTTTCACGTCGGCGATGGCGCGCGCATTGCCGGCCCCGTGATCAATCCGGCCCATACGGAAGAGGCCATCATCGAGAAGTGGCGACAGGCTTCACCCCAATGCGTCATCCTGGACGATTTTCTCACGCCGGAGGCGCTGGAGAAGCTGCGCGGCTATTGCCTGGACTCCACCGTGTGGCATCGCATTTACGAGGCGGGCTATATCGGCGCGATCCCGGCCGACGGCTTTGCCTGTCCGCTGCTGGCGCAATTGGCCGAGGAAATTCTTGAGCGTTGGCCCCGAATCGTCGGGCCGCACCGCTTCAAATATCTGGGCGCGTTCAAATATGACAGCGAGCTGTCGCGCGGCACCAACACCCATGCCGATCTGGCGGCGGTCAATGTCAATTTCTACATCACCCCGGATGAGGCCAATCTCGATCCGCAGAGCGGCGGCATGGCGGTGTGGAACGCCACCATCGATACCGAGCCCCTGATGCGCCAGCTCAATGGCAGCGAGACGCAGATGCAGGCCTATATTGCCTCGCGGCGGGCGGTGGTCACCAAGATCCCGCACCGCGCCAACCGGGCGGTGATTTTCAAATCCAGCCTGATCCACAAGACCGACGATTGTGAATTCACCACGGGCTACGCCAACAAGCGCATCAATATCTCCCTGCTGTTCGGGGACTATGGCGCCTCCACACGTGTTTGAGGTTTAAGATCAATGCATAACAGGTTTCGGATTTTTGCCGTCGCGGCTCTATTGTCCTGCGTGATTGGCCCCGCACTGGCGGCGCCCGGGGATATGGAGGCCCTCACCAAAGCGTCAGACCTGGACCCCGATCCGGCAGATGCCAAGGCCGTGGCCGCGGTCTGCACCGCCTGCCATTCCTCGGCGCAGTTCCTGACCGCGGCGCGGCCCTATCTGCGCTGGGAGCAGACGATGCAGGACATGCTCGATCGCGGCGCGCAGGGGACCGACGAGCAGCTTGATCAGGTGCTTTCCTATCTGGTCAAGAACATCACCATCGTGAATATCAATGCATCGCCGCCCGAACAGCTGATCATGACCCTGCAGATTCCCGGCTCCGTGGCCAAGGACATCGTTGACCGGCGGACCGCGCACGTTTTCACAAGCGTCGATGAGCTGAAGGCTGTGAAGGGCATCAATAAGGATGTGGTGCAGAAGCTGGCCGCTAAAAAGCTGATCGAGTTCTAGCTTTTCGCGGATGTTATGGCTGCTTCTGCGTCCCGCCGTACCATCGGGTTAAGCAATCATGACCAGGCCGCATTCTCCGTTCATTAAGTTTGCGCGGTTAGCCTCGTCTGGATTTCGCAGCCGGCCCCCAAAAGCTCATGTCAGCCCGCATATTCCGTTCCCTAACCGCCCTAAAGGGGGCGTCCACCAGCCGGGTCCTGAACCTCCAGGCCATCACCGCCGAAAAGATGAAGGACGAGATCGACCCGGCCGCGCAGCTCTTTTCCTCGCCCGCGCTGAACAGCTCCATCATCGTCAAGCACCGGATACGCGCCAGCGAGGCCGATCTGATGCCGCGCGGAAAGAATGTCTGCACCAAGGTCATCGTGCCCTTCGACAAGAAGGATCTCAGGGCGGGCGGGCGGTCGCTGCTGATCGGGCAGAACAACTATCTTGAGGCCCTGCGCGACGCCGGCCAGTATTACGGCAGGTATGATATCGACCGCGACATGTGCATCCTGAAATTGCTGGACGAGATTCCGTCGCTGGACCCGTTTTTGCTGCGGGAAAAGCTCCGCTCCAACGGGGTCACACCCGATCCCCGCTACTTTGCCATCTCGCAGAACGACCAGAAGCGGATGTTCGATTACACCGCCGGCGAGCTGGACCGGCTGACCGATCTTGCCGGCGGCAGTGAAAACGCGACCAGCAAGATGGTTTCAGCCCTGCTGTCGAACGAGGTGGACGAGAAACTGGAGCCTCTGCGGCTGACGCTCAGCCTGGGCCATGCCGAGTTCAGGGAAGGCGTGTTCAGCTGGCGCGGCTTCATCTATTACAAATGGTGCCTGTCGGAGGTGTGGCCGCATCTCGTGGCCTGTCTGGTGCATCTGAAGCATATTCAGCCCATAGGGGCCATCGATGCGGAACAGAAGACCTATCTGAAAAGCGTGCGGCAGAAGATATTGAAGGGCGCCAAGGACAATAACACCGCGGTGAAAAAGCTGCTTCAGATCTATGACGATGCCTATACCGGCCTTCTGACCGGCCGCGACCCGCAGCAATTCCGCAAATTCCTCCTGAATGCGCCCGGCCTGTTCCTGGAGATCGGCGAGAAAATGGGCGTGCTGTCCCATATCGCCAGCTTCTGGCGGTTTCGCTTTCCCGATCCCTCGAAAGCCCTGGTGGATGCCGAAGAGTTGGTCACCATCCTGCACGACTTTGCCAAGGGGCTGCCGGCCACGACCGTGGAAGTGGTCTGAACCCGGCCATCACCGCCGTATCGCCACGCCCATGATCTCAAAATGCGCCTGGCCCAGCAGGTTCGCCGCGCCCAGGAAGGCGCGTGCGGGAAGTTCGCGCTTGAAGTAGGTGCGATAGACCTCGTTGAAGGCGGCATAGTCCTTCAAATCGGCGGCGAATATCTGAACCCAGACCAGATCGTCCATGGTCAGACCCGCATGCTCGATCTGGCCCTTGATCTTGGAGAGGACGATGGTGGCCGCGGCCTTGGGGTCGGGCGAGATGGCGCCGGTCTTGGGATCGGAATCCGTCATCCCCGACACATAGAGCGTGTTGCCCGCCATGACCGCGCCGCTGAAAGCGGGGCCGCCGCCAACAATGGCGCCGCTGGCCAGCACGCCTTCGACCGGATAGTGGGTGACCGTTTCGGCATGGGCGCCGGAAAGGGAGAGGATCATAAAAGCAGCGGCGAGGCGGGTTCTGGATGACATGGTTGAGCGCTCCCTTCAGTTGACCTGTCGCGCGATGTTGCCTGATGTGGCGTACCCCTTCCAGCCCGATGAGCATCAAGCCGGTGAGCGACACAAATCGCTCACCGGCTTCGCAGATCAGAGGTTGATGACGTAACCCACGTCGATGCTGCTGCTGTTCAGGTTGCCCGAGCAGCTGACGCCGGTGCCGCAATTGATGCCGACATCCTCATGCAGCCAGCGATAGCCGATGGTGAAGCGAGAGCGCTCGCTCGCCGGAATGACGATACCGGCCATCAGGTTATAGGCGAAGCGCCAATTGTCATCATGCACGGTCTGGAAGCTGGTGGTGCCGATGCTGTTGATGCCGATCTCGTTCCAGGCATAGCCCAGGCCGGCGCCGACATAGGGCTTGACCGGAAAGTCCACCGGCGCCGTCCAATAGACATTGGCCATCGGCGCGAACATCTGGCCATAGCCGCCCAGCTTGGCCGAGGTGCCGTTCACGTTGCCATCGCCCAGCGGCATGTAGCGGTACATCAGCTCCAGTTCGGCATCGAAGCCGGCCGGCAGATCGACGCCCCAGAACACGGAGGCGCCACCGCCGACATTCAGATCGGTTTTCAGATTGACCGGCGGCGCGAGGTTCGCGTTGGCCTTGATCGAGCCGTCGAAGGCGAGGCTTCCCCGCAGGCCCGCATAGGTGGTGATCTCCTGCGCGGCGGCGGCTGTCGCGGAGCCGAGCAAGACAAGAGCAAGTACAGTTGAAAGACGCATGAAGTCCCCTCCAAAATTGATGGCGGGAAAGTCATGTCCTGTCGGTTAATCAGGGGTTAATGTTCCGGGAACTTACCCGGCGCAACATATTGATTTCATTGGAAACAATGTCGCCGCTGGCAGCGCGGTGATGGCCTGGCTAGCGCAGGCGAGTATAGGTCGTTTGTCTGTCGCTGTTCGGATTGCGCGGCTTGGGAACCCTTATGGCGTTTCCCCTTCATCAAGACTGAATGATCTTCGCGTGGCGCATGACCTCGTGCCAGGACGGCATGCTGGTCGCGCCGGCCTTCACTGACGCTTCCGCCTGTTTCTCGGCGACGCGCACGGCGCGCAACCGTTCCAGCACCGCCTCGGCCAGGCCGAGCGGGATCACCACCACGCCGTCCTCGTCGCCGACCACGATATCGCCCGATGATACGGCGACGCCGCCCAGCACGATGGGCGCGCCGACCTGGCCGGCGCCGGTGCTGGCCGGCGAGTTGGGCGAGATGCCAACCGCGAACAGCGGCAGCCCCGTCGCCGCGATGCCGGCGCGGTCACGCGCCAGCCCGTCGGTGACGAAGGCGGCGACACCCTTGTTGCGCAGGATACCGGCCGCCAGGTCGCCGATCACCGCGGTGCCGGTGAAGCCGTCATTGGCGCAGCAGATGACATCGCCCGCTTCGGCTTCCATCGCCGCGCCGACCATGCCGTGAATGTCGGCGGGATAGGAATGCGCGGTGAGCGCCGCGCCCACAAAGCGCGCATTGGCGGGATCCATCGGCTTGATGCGCCAGTCCAGCGCGCCGCGCCCGTTCATCGCGTCCGCCAGATGGGAGGTGCCGGCGCCGCGGAAGGCTTCGATCAGGGTGTGACCGGGGCGGCGATGGCCGCGATGGATGGTGAGTACCGGCTGGTTGTCGATCATGAAATGCTCCTTACGGTTCACCGGGCTTGAACGCGGTTTCCAGACCGGGCGGCAGGCCCTGATTGGCCATCGCCATCAGCGCGGCGACGCTGACATACATGCCCTGCAACAGAGTCAGGTCCACGACCTGCTGGTCGTTCAGGAATTTGTGCAGGTTGGCATAGGTCTCGTCGGAGACGGCGTGTTTGGTGAAAAGCTCCGTGCAGAAATCATAGACCGCCGCTTCGTCGGGCTGCATGGTGGTGGGACGCTTGTTCAGGCGCAGCGCCGCCAGGGTCTCGGCGGAAACCCCGGCCTTGGTGGCAGGGCCATAATGGCTCGACCATTCCACCTGGCTGCGCCACAGCCGCCCCTGGATCATGATGGAGAATTCCTTCAGCCGGTTGGGGATGGTGGACTTGAAGCGCAGATAATCCATCTGGTCGATCACCGGCGCGGCCGCTTCGGGCGAGCGCAGCATGATGTGATAAGGCCCGCTGAGGCCGATGCGCGAGAATTTGAGGATATGCTCGGCGACGGGGCGCTGCTGGGCGTCCATTTGCGCCAGGCTCAGTTCGGGCAGGCGCTGCGAGGCCGCCTTGGTCCATGAGATGGTCGCCATGCCGGCCAGCCAGCCCGCCGTCACCGCCATGCCGATGGTGAATGTTTTTGCGATTTTCATGTTCGCCTCCCCAGGTCCCGGTCTGCCCAAGTCTTACGCGTCCGCACGGTTGGACCAAAGCCCAATTGTCCGGGAGCGGGCTTCGGCGGGAGGCTCGGCCGTACTCGCTGTGAAGAATCCTGGAGGGCGTGCGGCCACCAGGTTCGCGGCGAAAGCGGTAGCCCGGCGCCTGGCCAGACTTGAGCGCGGGCGGTCAAAGGCCCGGCCCTTCCTGGCGCCGGGCCTTTGTCTTTCCACCCTTCCGGCAGGCTATTGGACCAATGTCCCGGTGCGGGGCCGGGCGGCGGCCCGTAACCTCGGGGCCATGCCGATCGAGCTTGAGCGAAAATTCCTGGTGACCGGAGAAGGCTGGCGCCACGAGACCCAGGGGCGCGGCCCCGGCCAGCGGTACCGTCAGGGCTATCTGGCGCGAGGCGATGTCACCGTCCGGGTGCGGATCCGGGGCAATGGCGAGGGCGCCTCCCTGACGATCAAAAGCCGGCGGCGGGGGATCATGCGGCTGGAATTCGAATACGCGATTCCGGTGGTGGATGCCGAAACCCTGCTGCGCAAACTCGCGCCCCATTCGCTGGTGGAGAAGACGCGTTACAAGCTGCGCTATCGCGGCCATGTCTGGAGCGTGGATGAGTTTCGGGGCCGCCATGCCGGCCTGGTGCTGGCCGAGATCGAGTTGGCGCATCCCTGTGCGCTGTTCGATGTGCCGGACTGGGTCGGGCAGGACGTCACCAATGAGGAGCACTACAGCAATTCGTTCCTGGCGCAGAGCGGACCGGCGGAAACGGCGGCGGTGCTTGTGCAGCTGCCCTTGCCATTTCCTTTGGGAGAGACGGCCGCAACGCCCGTTCCCGCGCTGGCGCTTTAGATTCGGTCACGGCGGTCGCTCCCTGTCGCGCCAGTGGTCGAACACGGCCGGCGGCTGATGCGCCAGCGCGGCGTTCAGATCTTCGATCGGTTGTTGCGATTCCCGTATGCGGCCGGTCGTTGGCCGGTCGATGTCCAGGATCAGAAGCTGCGACAGGGTCAAAAGAACAAGCAGGAAGGCGGCCGCCGGCAGTCCGCGGCGGGAGCGCAGCACATAGCCCAGAACGGCAGCGGTGCCCACCAGATAGATCAGCAGCACCGCGAACACCTCGATCGGAACATGGGCCGAGCGGGCGGCCCGGCGTGCGCCGTCATTGTCGACCAGGCTGTTGATGGAAGCGATGAACGGCGCGGAAAAGGGAAGGGTCTTGACGCTGTCGTAACCGGCCGCCGTGGCCGCCCACAACTCGGTCAGCAGCTCGTCATCCTTCGCCAGCAGGGTCGGGGTATCTTCGGGCCGCGCGCGGGCCAGGTTGATGACGTTGTCGGTATATCGCACGATCAGCCCAGAAAGCCGGGTGCGATGCGGCTCGGGCAGAAGCTGGACGCGAAGATAGGCGGTGCCGATGGCATTGGCGTGCTCCAGCACCAGTTGCCGCCGGCTTTCGAAGCGCTCGATGGCGAGCGAAAAGGTGAAGCCGGTCAGAAGGGCGAGAAGCCCGAGAATGGCGGAGACACTGTAGCCTTCGCCATGGTCCTCCTTCGCGCTGGCTTGCGGGCGCATGATGCGGCCCAGAGCGGCGGCGGCCAGCAGTGCCGCCAGCAGGGTCGTTCCGAGCGTCCAGATGGGCGCGTTGTTCAGCCAGTGGAGGATGGCGGTGTCTGCGGCAAGGTTGCGGACGGATGGTCCCGCGCGCGGTTGGCGGGTGAAAATCGGACTTTGGTCTAATCGCGGGAGGCCGCTGGACAGGCGCGGCGCAAGGCCCGATGCTGACCCAAACAGGTCCGAAAAGGGGCCAAAAGGGGATGCATGGCGTCTGTCGATGAGCCGGGTGAAGTTCGTGCTGGGCATCTGAGATTCTTCGACCAGCCGCGCGGCGTGCTGCTGATCGCCTCCACCGAGTTCTGGGAACGCTTTTCCTATTACGGCTTCATCGGGCTGATCGCGCTGTTCATGGCGGCCGATCCGGCGACGGGCGGGCTGGGGCTGGACAAAAGCCTGACCTTGAAGCTGTTCGGGCTTTCGGCCGGGCTGATGTTCATGGCTCCTTCCGTGGGCGGCTGGGTCGCCGACCGGCTGATCGGGCCTTATCTGGCGGTGGCGCTGGGCTGCGTGGGGCTGTCGGCGGGCAATTTCGCCCTGGCCGCGGCGGGCTCACGCGCCGCGCATGCGGCCGGGCTTCAGTTCGCCTGTTTCTATGGCGGGCTGGTGTTGATGGTGACGGGCGCGGGCCTGTTCAAATCCAATGTCAGCGCGCTCTTGGGCCAGCTGTTCGCGCCGGGCGATCCGCGCCGGCAAGACGGCTTCATGCTCTTCTATATGGGCATCAATGTCGGCGCCCTGGCGGCGCCGTTCGGCGCCGGCACCATCGGCGAGCTGGTCGGCTGGTCCTGGGGCTTTCTGGTGTCGGGCCTGGGCATGGCGGTGGGGTTGCTCGCCTTCCTGTGGCTGAGCCGCGGGCTGTTCGCGCCGTTCGTGCGGCCAGGGCGTGACGGCCGCGCCCGTGCCGCATCGCTGTGGCGCGAGCCTGGCGTCAAGCTGGTGCTGGTGATGATCGTCTTCACCGCGATCTACATGATCGGCCAGCAGACTTACGGCGGCGTCATGAATTTGTATGTGCGCGATCGCGTGGCCAAGGATGTTCTGGGCTTTCACATTCCCACCACCTGGTTTTTGTCGCTCAATCCGCTGATCGTGATTTTGGGCGGGCCGTTCGTCTCGCGCTTCTGGACCGGCTGGAAGGGGTGCGGCCGGGTGGCGGCGCTGGACCGCATTCTGACCGGTACGGTTCTGATGGCGCTGTCTTATGTGGTGATGGGGCTGGTCGATCTCGCGAGCGGGAACGCGATGGTGGCGCCGGTCTGGATCATTGTTTTCTATATCGTCATCACCATCGCCGAACTTTGCGTCTTTCCGATCGGGCTGGCCGAGATCAGCAAGCGCGTGCCGCCCGAGCTGGTGGGCCTGTTGATGGGCTTCTGGGTCTCCACCATGGGCTTTGGCAGTCTGACGGCGGGATGGCTGGGCGGGTGGCTGGCGCAGGCCCAGACCTGGATGATCTTCGCGGTGCTGGCGGGCGGGGGCGCGATCAGCGCGCTGGGGTTGCTGCTGGTCGAGCCTATGGTGCGCAAGATGCTGGCGTCGGAGCGGTAGGCGGCCGCCTGATATGAACGAAATCGATGTGAGGCTCTGATGACCACAAGCAAAGCGAACATACGGGCCGGACAATGCCACTGCGGTGCCGTTCGCTTCGAAGCGACACTCACCGACGGGTTCAATACCATCCGCCGCTGTACTTGCTCATATTGCAGAATGCGCGGCGCGGTAGCGGCTTCGGCCGAGATGGGCGGCATCAGGATGCTGCAGGGTGAGGACGCGCTGACCAGTTACCGATTCAACACCGGATCGGCGCAGCACTTCTTCTGCTCGAAATGCGGGATCTACACGCATCATCAACGCCGATCCAATCAAAACCAGTATGGCGTGAACGTTGCCTGCCTGGACGGGGCGAGTCCATTCGATTTTTCCGAGGTGCCCGTTTTTGACGGCGTGAATCACCCGAATGACGCTGGCGGTGTCGCACGCCGCATAGGGACGCTGCGATTTATACGCAACGGCTGACCCAATCTCGTTAACCTGGCGACGAATAGGAACTGGACAGCGGCCCGGTTGACACTTTTTCTACGCGTGTTACGGTTTTACTATGTCATATGTAGTAGTAATATCCCGCTGCCCGATTTTGCCGCTCCTCCTCCTTGGCCTTGGCGCCTTTCCCGCCCTGGCGCAGGTGGAAAGCGTCACCGTGACCGCGACGCGCGACAAACAGATCCAGCAATATGTGCAAGCCCGTGCCGTGCCTTCGCGCGCGGCCGGCAAGCTCGGGCGGTGGGAAACCCCCATCTGTGTGAAAGCCGAAGGCCTCAAGCCCGAGCCGCTGGAATTCGTGGTCCGCAGGGTCAAGGCCGTCGCTGTCCAGGTCGGCGCACCGGTGAATAGCGATCCCTCATGCCGGGAAAATGTCGAGATCGGCTTTGCCTCCGATCCGCAATCTGTGATGGATTATGTTCGTGACAAGCACATCGATTATCTCGGCCCTTACAACAATGCGAGCGAAGCCGGGAAGATGGCCCGGATGATCCGGCCCATTCAGGCGTGGTACGCCACGCTCACCATCGACGCCAGTGGCGAAAGCCAAAGCGACACACCTTCTAGAGGCATTCCCAAGTGTTGGGACCCGCCATTATGCAGGCTGATGATTACCGCCCCGGCCCATCAGGCGACCGACACAAGGGTGAGCGACGGAATACGCACCGGCTTCAGGAATGTGATCGTGCTGGCCGACCGCGACCGGCTGGCGAATATGGAGATGGGCGCGCTGGCCGATTATATTTCCTTTCTGGTCCTGGCCCAGCCAGCCGGGCTGGACGATTGCGTGGACCTGCCCAGCATTCTCAACAGTCTGGCGCCCAAATGCGCGGCCGAGACCGCCGAGCTCAGCACCACCGACATCGCCTATCTCACCGGCCTCTATAAGATGAACACCGACCGCTTCCTGGCCAACCAGAAGGAACAGATCGCGTTCCAGATGAAAAAGGCACTGGGCACGCGGTAATAACCAAGCTTCCGCTCCGATCGCTGGGCCGCTAGGCTGCCGCCAGCGAATGTTGGGGGCAATAATGACCTGTCGCGCTGTATTTCTTGCTGCCGCCATGCTGGCGGCGGGCCTTGCAACACCGGCTTGCGCCGCCAAAGCCGGCATCAGCGGCGAGGATTGGGGCACCACGCAGAAGGGCGAAAAGGTCCGGCTTTATACCCTGACCGGCAAGGGCGGCATGGTGGCCCGGATCACCAATTTCGGCGGCGTGGTGGTGGACCTGATCGTCCCGGACCGGCATGGCAAGCCGGTCAATGTGGTGCTGGGCTATGACGATCTTGTTTCTTACGAAAAAGACGGCGTCTACAGCGCCCTGATTGGACGTTACACCAACCGCCTGTCGTTCAAATTCCCCGTTGACGGCAAGATCTACGAACAGCCGGCGCCGCCGCCGCGTCCGGGACAATCACCCCGGCCTTACATCCAGCATGGCGGCAGCAACGGGTTTCAGAAGCGGGTGTGGGAGGCGGTGGCGCATGACGGGCTTGAGCCCAGCCTGGCACTGACTCTCAAGGAGGCAGACGGCACCGGCGGCTTTCCGGGCAATATCACCGTGACCGTCACTTATACGGTGCGGGCCGACAATAGCTTGGTGCTGGATTACAAAGGGACCACCGACAAGCCCACGGTGATGAACCTGACTAACCATTTTTATTTCAACCTGAACGGCGGCGGCAAAGATATCAGCGACGAAAGACTGACCTTGTTCTCTGGCCGCTATCAGCCCTTTGACGCCAACGCCATGCCAACGGGCGTCATCGCGCCCGTGGCCGGCACCCCGTACGACTTCACCAAACCCGTTCGCATCGGCGATAGACTGGCGCTGCGCGATGTGACGCAGACTGTCGCCGATGGTGTGAGCATTCCCGGCTACGACACGGCCTTCCTGACGGATGGTGTGGTCGGGCAGCTTCGGCCCGCGGCCCGCCTGGACGATCTCGATACCGGCATCGTGATGGTGACGTTCACCACCCAGCCGGGCCTGGAACTCTACACCGACAATATCAACAATCAGGTCAAGGGCCGAAAGGGCGCGCTGTATGGCAATCACTGGGCCGTCAGCCTGGAAACCCAAAGGGCGGCCGACACGCCCAACCATCCCAACTTCACCTCGGCCGAAGTTACGCCTGACAGGCCGCTGCACGAAATCACCGAATACCGGTTCAGCATCCTGAAGCAGGGTCCGTAGCGAGTTACCGGCAGCTTGTGCTCTTGGCGGCCTGAAAACTTCGCTCTTCGGCGGCCTCTGCGGCCTTCCGCTCTGTGTCGGTTATATAAGGTTCGGGCTCCCGTCGGATAAGGATCACAAGGTCGGCCTGGCTTGCATCATCCGAACTTGCCATCGGGGATTCGGCGCTTGTCTGGACCGGCATCACCAAAGCGACCTTCAGGTGTGGCGACCGCCTTTTCAGGCTCTCGACGGTGCCCAGCCTGTCGGCCACATGGAATGCGCCCGTCACGTGCAGCACATGGAAATCCGCGTGAGCCTGCAAGAACTTTGCGATCGAGTCCGCCATCGTGTCATCGCGCGTCATCTGCGCTGCGAAGTTTTTTTCCATGCGCTGTTTTGCTTTCCCGTCAGGCGTATCCGATCCGCCATGGGCCGCATCGTCACCGGAAAAGCGAACAAACTTCTGCTTATAGGGGCCATCCGCGATGTGGATCTGGTCGGCGACCAGGCCGCGTTCCGCAGCGGGTAGGCCATTGAGGTACGCAATGCCTTCCCGGGCGACGCAGCGCACGATGGCGAGAGGCGCGTTGGCGGCAATGACAGGCAGACGATTGTCCTTGGCGTATTCGACGAGTGGCCGATAGGCTTCTTCATAATTCTTCCAGCCCAGGTCCTTGGTCAGCGTTTCTTCCCCGATCTTGCCCGCAAGATAGTCGTCCACCCTGGATTGCCGATCGCGCTCGAATTGTTCCATGGATAAGGCGAGCATGGGAACACGCTGGTGCAGGGCCCTTAATATTCCCAGCTCGGCCAGATGATTGGCGATGTGATCATGAAACTCCCCAACAAAAACGACATCATAGTCTTTTAGGAGGTCGCGAGCCTGATCCAGGGTGATGCTTGTCAAGCCTCCGCGATCGGCACGCGCAACAATGTAGGAGGCAAAATCCGGAAGCGCTGCGGTCGCCGGGAGTTCAGCCGGCTGCACGTTGCCGGTACTCACGAGCATGGAGGCAGAAATGAGACCGGCGAGAAGCCTGCGGCACATGAGTGTCTTTGCCTATCTAGGGTCCGCCATTCTCATCTTATAACGTGCTCCCGCAACTCGCCCATGAGAAGTGGCCGCTTTGCGCCAACAGCGGACATTTACCGGATGGCGCTGCTTGCCGGACTGGAAAACCGCACCCGGAAGCGGCGGAAATCCAGCTGGGACACTCCCCTCGGTTGACTCACATGGTGCGCCATGTTGATACCGTTGACAGTGGTTTGGAAACTGGGAAGCTTGGCCCGGGTAATCGTGCGGCGTACCGGAGGAATGGCATCGTGATTTTGAGAATTCTCGTCGCGGCCGTGTTTTTTGCGGCGGCTCTTTTTGAGGCGGATCTGGCATTTGCCGCCGACAACTACCAGACCGACATCGGACCGACGCCGAAAAACGGAAGTCAGGGGGCCAAGGTCCAGGGCCGCGGCACGGTGCTGGCGACCCTGAACAACAACACCTTCACGCTGCAGGGCAAGTTCGCCGGCCTGTCCTCGCCCGCGACCCAGGCGCGCCTGCACATGGGCAATGTGATGGGGGGGACCGGGCCGGCCATCGGCGACCTGAAGATTCCGCAGGCCCCCAGTGGCGATATTTCCGGCACCTTCACCCTGACGCCGGCGCAGGTTACAGGCCTGAAGCTGGGCAGGCTCTACGTCATTCTCGACAGCCAGAGCGCGCCCAAGGGCAATTTGTGGGGCTGGTTTCAGCCGGCGCATGTGTCCGCGCAGGAGGGCGTGCCGCAGATGGGCACCTGGTATATTCCCAATCTTCTCGACGACCAGACCGATGGCGCGGCGAAAAAGAACAATAGCTGAGCGCGGAGCAGACATGATCAAGAACCGGAATAAGGCCCTTGGCCGCGCACTCGGCGCGGCTGCCGGGATTGGAGCGGCGGCGGCTGCCGGCATCCTTGTGTCGCACGCGATCGCGCAAACCAGCGCCGGCCCCTTCACCGAGGCCCAGGCCCAGGCCGGGCAGCCGGTCTATGAAAGCCGTTGCTCCGCCTGCCATGCCAGCGGGGGCGAAACCATCCGGCTGATAGGCCCGGCCTTCGCGCAAGGATGGAGATCGCGCAGCACAGCCGCGCTTTATACCCGCATCAAGACCACCATGCCGTTCAGCAATCCCGGCAGCCTGACCGAAGCCGAGGCTACCGCCGTCGTCGCCTATATCCTGAAGAGCAACGGCGCCAAGGCCGGCGCCACCGACTTCACCCCGGCGACCGACGTGGCGATCGCCAGCATCATCGCGGAGCAGCGCAGGGACCCCTATGCGGGTTATGTCAGCCTCAGCGGCGTATCCGCCGGCACCGGCATCACCTTTCCGGGAACGGTGGCGAAATACACCCCGGTCACCGAGGAGATGCTGCTGAACCCGCCGGCCAATGACTGGCTGATGCATTACCAGAATTATGCCGGCTGGAGCCATTCGCCGCTCACCCAGATCAATGCCGGGAATGTGAAAAATCTGCAGCTGCGCTGGGTGTGGTCGCTGGAAGACGGTGAACGCCAGCAGATCACGCCTTTGGTGCATGACGGGGTGATGTTCGTCTCGACCGTCATCAACAACACGGTGCAGGCGCTGAATGCGGCGACAGGGGATCTGATTTGGGAAAACCGGCTGGGTCCCAGGCTCGACAATCAGGTCAACGCCACCGCGCGCGCCATGGCCCTCTATGGGGATCAGCTTTTCTATCCTGCGAGCGACGCCACCATGTATGCGCTGGATGCGCGCACCGGCAAGGTCAACTGGAAGTTCAAGATTTCCAACTATGGCCGCGACAAGATCGGCGGCGTGATGATCGCCGACGGCAAACTGGTCGTCGGACTCGGCGTTTGCGACGAGCCTTCGCTGGAGGACCGTTGCTTCATCGCCGCTTACGACGTCAAGGACGGCCACCAGATCTGGAAATTCAACACGGTCGCCTATCAGGGTGAGCCGGGCGGAAATAGCTGGGGCAAGATGGCCAATGGCGAGCGCTCCGGCGCCGACGCCTGGATCGCGGGCACTTATGATCCCAAGCTGCGGCTGATCTATTTCGGTACCGGCCAGGCCAAGGCCGGCAAGAACGGCATCGGCGACAAGCTGTTCAGCAATGCCACGATCGCGCTGGACGTCGATACCGGCAAACTCAAATGGTACAACCAGTCGGCGCCGGACGAGGGCCTGGACCTGGACGAGGTCTATGAGAAGGTGCTGGTGGACAATGGTTCGCAGAAACTTCTGCTGACCGCCGGCAAGAAGGGCATTCTGTGGAAGCTGGACCGTACCACCGGCAAGTTCGTGGACTATGTCCCGATGGTTTTCCAGAATGTCTTCACCCATATCGATCGCAAGACCGGCCGCGGCACCTATCGCGCCGATATTCTGAACCCGATCCCCGGCAACTCGCGTCCGTCATGCCCGGCCCAGTCGGGAGGGCATAACTGGCCGGCCTCCAGCTATATTCCCGAAGACGATGCGATCATCTTTCCCCTGATGCAGATCTGCGTGACCTCGCAAGGGGACATGGTCGGCAATTTCGAGGCGCCCGCATCGGACGGTTTTCTCGGGCGTCTGAGCGCCTATCGGGTGAAGGACCTGAAGCCAATCTGGACCGTGCAGCAGCGCGCGCCTTTCCTTACCAGCTCCATGACCACGGCGGGCGGCGTCGGTTTCATCGGGGACTGGGACCGCAGTTTCCGGGCGTTTGACGTCAAGACCGGCAAGACCTTGTGGAAGACCCGGCTGGGGACGACGGCGCAGGGCTTTCCCACCACCTTCATGGTCAATGGCGAGCAGTTTGTCGCTGTTCCGACCGGCTATAATGGCGGCAGCCCGGAGCTTCGGCCCAGCACCATGTTCGCCTTCGAGCGCAATCGCCCGCTGGTGGGTCACGCCGTCTATGTCTTCGCCTTGCCGAAGGAGTGAGCGCCGGGCGCTGGAATAACAGGGCGCCGCTGAGGAAATTGTTCGCTCAGGCATCCCTTATTTCGTTACAGCCTGGGCCTTGGCAAAGTCACCGGCATACATCTGGACCAGCTGGTCGAGGCGGAGATACTTGCGGATCACGCCATTGACCTGTTCGACAGTGGTGGACTTTATCCTGGCCTCGCGATCCTCGGTAAAGGCCATGGTGCGGCCCAGCTTCAGATTGGAGGCGAGTTGCGATGCCAGCGCCCCGTCCTGGGTTCGGTTGATGGTCCATTGCTGCAGCAAACCGCTTTTGGCCGCGGACAACTCCTCCTCGGTCACGCCGTCCTTGAGGAAGGCGGCCAGCACCTCGGCCATGCTGGCCTTCAACTTGCCCAGATTCTGCGGCGCATAGATGGCGCTGAACATGAGTGCGCTGTTGGCTTCGTAGTTTGCCTCGCTCAAGCCCGATCCCGCGCCATAGCTGATGCCGTCCTGCTGGCGCAGGCGATCGACGATCCGGCTTTTCAACCCGCCGCCGCCCAGAATCTGGTTGGCCAGGATCAGGGGCACGAAATCGGGATCGTCCGCTTTCACCGGGATGGCGAGCCGCGCGAAATAAACCGCGTTCGCCTTGTCCGGCGTTTCGAATTGCTGAGCGGTCAGTGGAGACAGGCGATAGGGCTCGGGGACACGCACATAGGGAATCTTGGCCTTCCAGGTGCCGAAAAGCCTTTCCAGCACAGGCTCGATGACCGCGGGATCGAAATCGCCGACCAGAGCCAGTTGGGCATGGTCGGCGCCATAGAAGTCGGCATGGAAGGCGTGGATATCCGCCACCGTCATCGCCTTGGTGATTTCCAGCTGCTCGTCAAAAGATGGCGTGTAGCGGATGTCGTCCTTGGGATAGGGATTGTCGTAGCGGCTGAGCGCATTCTGCGCCACGCCTTGCGGCTCAAGGCGCTGGGCATCCAGACCGGCAATGGCCTGGGCCTTCAGCTGCTCCAATTCCGCTTCCGGGAAGGTCGGGTGCTGCACGATCACGGCGATCAGTTCAAGCAACTCCGGCAGCTTGTCGCGCCGCGTCTGGAAATTTATGGTGAGCTGGTCGAAACCGCCCCGCACGCCGAGCGTGGCCTTGAGATCCTGCAACCGGTCGGCGATCTCCTTGCGGCTGAGATTGCCCGCCCCGCGCTGAAGCATGGCGGCCGTGAAGCTGGGAACATTTCTCTTGCCGGCCAGGGTCTCGAGCGTACCGTTGCCCATCACGATCGTGCCAGAGACGGTATCGCCGCGGGTCTGCTTGGCCAGCTCGACCACCTGCATCCCGTTCGGGAGCACGAGGCGCTTGCTGTGTTTCTCGATATTGGCCGGGCTGGGGTCGAAGGCCTCGCCAGCCGCGACAGCCTCCTTGCCCTGATAGTTGGCGACCAGGGCGGCAACATCGACCGGTGGCGGCATCGTCGCGCGATCGGGGTTCTGGGTGGGAATGAACTGGCCCAAAGTACGATTGGACTGCTTGAAATAGGTTTGGGCCACGTGCTGCACATCGGCGACAGTGACAGCGGCAACGCGGTCGCGCTGGATGAAAAGGAGTCGCCAATCGCCCGCCGCGATGGATTCCGACAGGCGAATGCCGAACTGGGCGGGATCGTCCATCATCTTTTCGAAACGGTTGAGATAAAGGGCCTGAGCGCGCTTGAGTTCGCTTTCGGTAACGGGCTCCCTGGCAACGCCTTCCACCGTCTCCAGCATCGCCTTGACCGCCGCGTCGGGAGACTGGGTCTTCTCCAGTGCGGCATAGACTATGCCATAGCCGGGATCATGCAGCTCCGTGGCGGATACGGCTACGCCGGTCGCCAGCTTCTTCTCGACAAGCGCCTTGTAAAGGCGGCCGTTGGGTGTGTTGCCCAGGATATCGCTGAGCATGTCGATCGCCGCGAAGTCCGCGCTGGCCGCTTGCGGCATGTGATAGAGGGAAGCCACCAGCGGAGACGCGCCGACGCGTTCCAGGGTCACGCTCCGCGGACCGTCCTGCACCGGCTCGACGGTCCAGGTCGGCTCGATGACGCGCGTTGGCTTGGGGATGACGCCGAAGTAGCGGTCGATCTGGGCCAGAACCTTTCCCGCGTCGAACTTGCCGGTGACCACCAGCACCGCATTGTCGGGCTGATAATAGGTGCGATAGAAGGCCTGCAGATGCGTGATATTGACATTCTCGACATCGGCCCGCGCGCCGATCGTTGATTTCCCGTAATTGTGCCACTGGAAGGCCGCGGCGGTCATCTTCTGCTGCAACATCCGGGCCGGGCTGTTTTCACCCGACTCCATCTCGTTGCGCACCACCGTCATCTCGCTGTCTAGGTCGGAGCGCGCGATATTGGAATGCGCCATGCGATCGGCTTCCATCTTCAGCGCCCAGTCCAGATTGTCGTCGCTGGAGGCGAAGGTCTCGAAATAATTGGTGCGATCGAAATAGGTGCTGCCATTGAATCGCATGCCGCGCCGGGAGAATTCCTCGGTGATGGTCTTGCCGGGTTCTTTCGGCGTGCCCTTGAACATCAGATGCTCGAGCAGATGGGCCATGCCGGTCTCGCCATATTTCTCCATCCGGCTGCCGACTTCGTACGTGACGTTGACCGTGGTGACCGGTTTGGAATCGTCGGGCGCCAGCAGCACCCGCAGGCCGTTCGCCAGCCTGTATTCGGTGATGCCTTCGACCGCCGTCACCTTGGAGGGTGCCACCTTGGCCGGCGGCGCGGCCAAGGCCGGAACCGTCAGAAGAGCGATGGTCATGAGCAGGATGGCGCAGCGTGCGAACATCAGGGACCCCAGGGAGATTGCGCTATCGACACCGCGCCACTTTACGATGTTGCCGGTGGTCCTTCAAACCCATGAAGAGGCCCTAAGGATCGTCGAACAGCCCGTCAGATTACATGGTATTAAGAGAGCGGCGACCGCTGGACCGGCAAAGTAATGGCGCGCAATTTGGTGCTCAGCCTTTGGAGCGGGCGGGAGCATCCTTGGGCATCGCCGTTGCGGCCGCGCCTGGGATCAACAGAGTCCGGCTGATGTGGTCTATCATCGCCTTGCTCCAACTATTCGATCGAATGTCAGACGATCCGGGGATCGTTCGCCTTGACCTTTAACGCGCGCTTCCTCGTTCCCGGACCTGCCTCTTCCTGGATGGAAATCCTTTCGTCCTCTGCCACGACGCCGAGGTCCACCTCCCGGTCCGGGAAGATCACGATGATCCTTCGCCCGATCTGCACGAAGATCGTGTAGGCTGTCTGTGCGGCCTGACCGGCCATGCTGCGGATTTCCGAATAGTAGGGCTCGGCCCGCCATGCATTGGGAACACCGGGATCGACGTGAATGATGATTTCCCTGCCATCCGGCTTGTAGGCGACGACCAGTTTGCTGCGGGACGGCCGCCAATGCTCGCCGAGCTCGGGCCACAGCAGATATCCGCAGTAAAAGGCGCGGCACTCATCCGGCCAGTCGGGATAGAGCGCGCAGCCGCGCCCCTTGACGCAGTGCGGACACCACTCGCCGCTGGGGTTGCCGAATTGCGGTATGGTCAACAGCTTGCAGCAGAGCGTGCACGTACCGCAGTGCCGCCCTTTGACGGTTGGCGTCATGCAAAGCTCCGATCGGCCCCGGAACCTAACGAAGTACCAAGCCATTTGCCGTCGGTTGTGGTGATGACAGCCTTGGCGCCGGGATAGGCGGCCAGAATCCTTGCCGCATGTTCGCGGCCTGCGACATAGATCGACGTCGCCAGCCCGTTGGCGATCATCGCGCTGGGAGCGGTGACGGCTATGGCGGTCATCTTGTCGGCCGACAGCCCGGTGCGTGGATCGAAAATATGATTATAGCGCCCTGTCTTCTCGAACGGCGTGCCATAGCCGCCCGATACGGCGAGGCCGATATCCTCAAGGTCGAGCGTTTGTCCGAAATGAGCCGGATCTTTTGGGTCGCGCAGACCGATTCGCCATGGCCTGCCATCCGGGTGGCCGCCGATCAGCCTGGTCTCGCCGAGGTCGGCGTAGACGTGGCGGAATCCCTGCTCGCGCAGCATGTCGGCGATGCGGTCGGCGACAAAGCCCTGGCCGATCGAATTCAAGGTGACGCCCATCCCCGGTCGCCCAAGGGCTATTCGGCGCGGGCCAATGTCGATGCGGCGATAATCGACCAGCCGTTCCGCCACACCCATCGCCGCTGCGTCGATGTCGGCTGACCTGTCCTTGCCCGTCCAGAAATGGGCCGCATAAAGTTCCCAGAGCGGCTGCACCGAGATGTCGAAGGCGCCACCGCTCAGTTCGCTGAACCGGCGGCCCGCGCTGAGCTGATCGCGCAATTCCCATGACGGGTTGTCCAGAAAGCCGTCGCGATTGAGCCGCGAAATCTCGCTATCGCCGCGATGGAGGCTGAAGATGCCGTCGAGGCGAGTAACTTCGGTGCGGACTTGATCAATTGTGCGGCCGGCGACAACGGGATCGGTGTGCCAGAACGCCAGTTCCGACACCGCGCCCATGACCTCCAGCTGCCAATCATAAAGCTTTCCCCGTGGCGCGAGCGCGCGGACGCCTCCTGCGAGGGCGGGCACGACAGCGGCAGCCGCGGCGATCTTAAGGAAACCACGCCGCGACCGCGGTTTTGAGCCGAGGATCGCATGGGACATCGCCGGCAAAGTGTTCAGGCGCATTCCAACCCCCCGGCTGTGATTTTGCGGATGGCGGCAAGCGGCGGACAACGGCGATCGTCAAAATATTCGACCTGGCAGTCGAGGCACTGGAAACATTCGGCGGTCTTGATTTTGCCGGTAACCGAAATCGCCTTTACCGGGCAGGAATTCTCGCAGAGATGGCACGGACTGCCGCATTGGGGACGCCGCTTCAAGAGATCGAGGAGATGCAACCGGCCGGCAAGCGCCAGGACGCCGCCAAGCGGACACAGAAAGCGGCAATAGGCACGCTCGGTGAAGAGGCCGATCATAAGCAGTGCGCTGGCGTAAAACACGTAGGGCCAGGCGCGGGCGAAATGCGAGGTGATGGCGGTATCGAAAGGCTCGACCTCCGCGACGCGCGACCACATATCGATCCCGAGCGCGGCGAGGCCGAGAATGAGCGCCGCCGAAACATATTTTCCGAGCCACAGATATTTTTGCACGGACTCCGGCGGATTGTATTGCGGCAGGCCGATGGCGCGCGAAAGCTGCGCAAGCAATTCCTGCAAAGCGCCAAAGGGGCAGAGCCAGCCGCAAAATACCCCGCGCCCCATCAGCACAAGCGAGAAGACCGTGTAGATCGCGATCATCACGATCAGCGGCTCGGCGAGATAGAAGCCGAACTCGAAATGACGAAATGGCGCCTCCATATAGTTGACGACATTCAGGATTGAGAGCTGACCGCTGGCGATCCACCCTTCCCAGATCACCACAAAAAGCAGGAACGAGGTGCGGACGATCCGATGGGTACGCCGCGACCGCGCAAGTCTGGTTTGAAAGGCGAGGATGAGGGTCAAAAGCGCCAGCAGCGCGGCCTCGATGGCAACATGTGTTCGGGAGTCGCTCCAGGCCTGGATCCAGGCCGGTGCCGGCGGTGCGGGCGGCATCAGGATATGTGAGGCGGGAAGCCGGTATTCGACGGGGAAGGCCAGCGAAATGGGTGCGCCGGCTGCCGTGCGGCCTTTCACAAACAGTTCGAGGCGCCATGGCTTCAGGGGATCGAACCCGGCATTTGCCGGAAGCGTGAACAGCGCCGCCTGGTCGAGGGCCCTTATGCCGTCTTGGCCGGAGGTGGCGATCTCCTGGTATTGGCTGGCCGCGAACCGATATGTCCGGTCGCCTTGGACCACGGAAAGCCGATCGAACTGGTTCGTGCCCGCGCGGTTATCGACAAAGCCATAAGCGCCCTTGGAGGCGACAAGGATCTTCCAGGGGGCGAAGATCATGCTTTTGCCGCGCGGACCGAAATAGGCCGCATAGTCGCTGCCCAGCACATTCCTGCCGATGGCGGCCGGCGTCGCGAGCCCCGTATAAATATCGATATAGGCGTTGTTCGGGCCAGGGAGCGGAACATCAAGCCTGCCGCCCGCGCCGCCGTCTTTGCCGAGCGCCGCAGCGACGTCGTTGCCGGTGATGACCTTGTGGACGATCGAGCCCTGGGCGATGAGATCGTCCCATGACGTCTGTTTGAAGCCGTCCAGGTCGACCGCGGGCCCCGAAAGTTTCGCCTTCATCAGGCCGCGGCCGATGAGCACGCGTTGGGCAGATTCAAAAACCGCGTCCCGCATCTCGCGGGCGCTCACCGTGGCCCCATCGACATAGTCGGGACGCAAGGCGCCGGAATTTCCGCCTTGCGAGGCCAATCCCGCTGTTCGCGCCAGAAAAGTGTCGAGTTGGGGCTGTCGGATATCGTCCTGATCGACATGGGGCTCGCGGTGAAAGATCACCTTGGCGCCGCTGATATGGCCGGTGCGATCCACGCCCGCAATCACATCGAAGGGCGTGCCGGAAAAGCCGGGCGCATGGACGACATCCAGGGTGGAGAATATATAACCGGCGACCTTGCCGTCGCGATAAACGGCGATGGCCGGCGGCCTGCCTTCTTCGGGGCCAAGTTTTTGGGCGCCCGGCCAAACTATGGCCATGACCTCCGGCGTCAGGCGATCGGAGAGGCGCGTGGGCGCGGCGCTCGCTTGCGAAGCGCCAAGGAGCGTGAAAAGAAGGAGAGCGAGGCGTGGAAGAACAGCCCTTGCCACGATTTGCCGATTGCCGCTCACCGGTGCGCTACAAGCCTCAATGTGCCCCGGCCGCCTTGATGGCGCTATATTGGACATAGCAACCGACCCCGTTGAGCACAGTGTAAGTTACAGTATTTTTGTTTTTCCGGTCCTGCCAGGTTTCGATGATGTATTGCATGTGGGCCGAACGTCCGCTTTGTGGCCGGCCATACATGGCCTTTACGCTCGCCAGAAGATCGTGGCAGCTCCCTTGGTCCATATTCATGTCCGGGCCCATATCCATGCCCATACCCATGCCGGCGGTTTTATCCTTCACGACAAGCGTTACGGATGAAAGCCTGTCGGCGGGGTTGAACCCGAATTGAGCCTCAAAGGAAAACTTGTCCCTGCGGTATGGCGCGACCAGTTTGGTGACATTGCCGTCGCTATCGGGTTTCAGATCGGAACTTGCTTTCGTCAGGTTCTTCGCGGCGCTGGCCACCTGCGCCGGGGTCATGCCCCATTTTGTGTATTCCCAGTCCGCTTGCGCGGCGCTCGCTCCGCAACAGACGAGCGCAAGCACAAATCCAGACAGTTTCATTTGGCCGCCCTCCCGCAAAGGCAAATCGGATCGCCGAATTTCAGACGCAATCCGAGTGTGGCGCGCCCGTCCAACAGAACCCCGCAACTGCCCGGGGCTAGTAGGGGTACCCCGCAAGTCTTGGCGTTCTGGGCTTCCAATCAGGCACCCGGGCCCATTCATTGCCGATCGGCATCTTGACCTTCGCCAGATTTTTTTGGTCGAGCACCTGGTCTTGCGGAATTATCTTGTTGAGGGCAAGCAGGTAGGCCGTCAGGGCATAGACCTCATTGGGGGTAAGGGTCCCCTCGTTGCCCAGAGGCATGCCGCGATGGATGAAATCCCACACGATAATCGCACTCGGTGCTTTTACCGGTATGCCGTCCCCTCCATTGCTCGCGCGAAGCCAGGCGTTGACCTCCGGGCCTTTCTTGGCCTGCAAGCTGGGTGCCGACGTCACCCCGCCAACCCCCTCGGGGCCGTGACAGCCGACGCAGTTTTTCTGCGTAAAGAGCGCTTTGCCTTCCGCGGCGTTGCCGTGGCCCACAGGAAGTCCCGCTCCCGTTGGGCTGATCGTGATGTCCTGGGCGCGTTCTGCTGCGGTCGGGGCGCGCCCCACCCCGTAGGGCTGGGCGAGCGCCGCGCTTGTCAGGAGCAGAAAAACCGGGACGATCCTAAGCGAGCCCATCGTCACGCTCGCGTCGCCGGCGGGAGCCCGTTGGTCACACTTCCGTCCCTGGCGACCTTCCACGGCATCATGGTGTTGTTGTTCATGGGCACCCTGAAGGTTGGCGTATAAGGCACCCCCAAAGCCTTGGCGACTTGCTCGACGGTCGGTTGGATCTGCCCGAGCTCATCGGTGGTGCGCGAAAGAAGCACGTGCTCGCCTCCGTCCCAGTTCCACATAAAGCCGAACCTGGTGTGCGCCATGGGATGCGGCGTCCCCTTGAGCTGGGCGAGGTGCCACGATTTCCCATCGTCGGTGGATACCTCCACCTTGCGAATGGTGCCCCCACCGGACCAGGCCAGCCCCGTGATCTCGTACCATCCGCGTTCGGGCAATTTCTGTCCGCCGGAAGGGTAGGTGATGACCGACTTGGGGCCGATCTGGTAGCCGAGCGCAGCTTCCCTCGCATCCTTCCGCAGATGCCCAAAGTCGTTCATGTTGAGCTGATACTGATCGACGACTTTGATGTGGCGCAGCCACTTGGTGTTGAAGATGCCCTCGAAGCCGGGAACGATGAGGCGCACCGGAAACCCCTGCTGCGGCCGCAAAGGTTCGCCGTTCATGCCGTAGGCGACGATGACATCGCTCATCCCCTTGTTGATGGGTATGGTCGATGCGCCTTTTATCTCCTCGGCGGCTTCGGCAACAAACCATGTCCCTTTGGGTTGCACCCCGCATTCCTTCAACAGGGTTGAAAGGAGCACGCCGGTCCATTCGGCGTTACTGGTCAGCCCGTGCGATTCCTGCACATTCTTGTGACGGTAACTGGCGCTGTTTCCCGAACACTCGATGAAATGAAACCGGCTGACCGACGGGAAACGCCTCAAGTCCGACATGGTGAAAACCCGGGGCCGATCCACCAGGCCGTCGATCATCAGCGTGTGCTTGGCCGGATCGATGTCCGGGATGAAGGAGCCCTTGGTCGTCGCCACATAGTGCAGCGACGAGGCCTGGATCGTGCCGACAGAATCCTGCAGCGGCGTGGAGAGGTGGAACTCCAATCCAAAGTCATCGGGTGACGGCCGGCCGAGTGTCGGTATGCGCTTGGACGTCACATAATGAGAGCGCACCCCATAGGCGATCACGTCTTCGCTGGCCGGGACCATCGGCGCTTCGTTCGCCGCGTAGGAAGGGAGTGCCGCTGCCGGGGTTGCGGCGGACGCGATATTACTGACCGATGCGCCGGCGGCTACCGTTCCGATTGCTGCCGCGCCACCCTTCAGGAGCTGTCTGCGGCTCTTTGATTTCGGATCCATCCGTCATTCCCCCTAGAAACGACACGACGCGAAAACACGCTTCTGCTGGTGAAAGTATAGGCAGGCTTGGCGAATCTGGCAATCGTCGTGCCCCTGGGTCTGGGACGGTTGGGCATTGGTCCAATTGCGGTTTTTGGCCCTGTTGGACACGTATCGCGGATGTTGCCGAACCGGCCGCATCTCAAGCGGCTCTTGCTGGTCTTGATGACTGCCACGCTTGCTTGCGTGGAAGCGGGAGCGCAGGAACCCGCACCGCCGTCTGGTCCCGCCCAGGCAGACTTCCGGGGCGAGCCCGCGCCCGCCGAGGTGCGGCGCATGGCAGACTGGGTGGTTGCTTCGGCGGACAATGGCAGCTTGCCGTTTGCAATTATCGACAAGAAAGAGGCTGAGGTCCTCGTCTTCGATCGCCAGGGACAGATCCTTGGCGCGGCCCCGGTGCTTCTGGGCCTGGGTGTCGGCGATGATTCGGCCCCTGGTATCGGGAATAAGCCCCTGTCAGCCATACCGCCCAAGGACCGCACCACGCCGGCAGGCCGCTTCGTCGCCAGCCTGGGGCATGAAGGCAAGACAAGCATACTTTGGGTGGACTATAAAAATAACATCGCCATGCACCGGGTGGTGACCGGCACGAAGAAGGATCATCGCCTTCAGCGCCTGGCGACGTCGACACCGAGCGACAACCGCATCTCCTTCGGCTGCATCAATGTTCCCGTCGACTTCTTCGACCGGACCCTGCTTCCCGCATTCAAGAGCGCGAAGGGCGTCGTTTACATACTGCCGGAAGTCAGGGCGACGCGGGATGTCTTCCCGCATTATCATGACGCGGGCGAGTGAGCGGCGTCCTTCTGGGCGTATCTATCCGGACGTCATCCTGACGCCTTCCACATAGAGCTTGTGAAAGCCGCTGCCGGGCAGGAACACCAGCATCTGATCGCCAGTCTTGAGCCCCAGCAGCGCGACGCCGACCGGCGACAGCAGCGAGATTTGCGTGTTCTCGTCGGTCAGATCGCCGGGATAGACCAGGGTGCGGTAGGGCGAGGCGGCGCCCCAATCCAGCCGGTAGCTGACCTGGCGGTTCGGCGCGATGCGGGTTTCGGGAAGCTCCGCGTCATCGCAAAGCGCGGCACGGCGAACCTCCGCGTTGAGAAATGGCGCAATGCGGTCGCGGCTGCGGAACGCCTCCGCAATGACTTTCTTGAGCTGCTTGTGCTGGGAGCGGGGGATGAAAAGTTCCGGTTGGATGGTTCGCATGGTCGGGTTCCTTCGCGCAGGACTTCGCGCGGTGATGAAGGGAAATGGGAGGGGGAAGACCGGGCGCCGGACGTGCGGCGCCCGCTACGAGCCTGCGTGGGTGCGGCTCGCGCGAAGCGTGTCTCTGTGGGGCACGTTGGTCATACTTTATATTTGGAGGCAAAAGGGAACGGTTCAAGGCCGGGCGCAGAGGCCGGAACTTTTGTAAGCGCGAAGGCGGGTCAGTCCTTGCCCGCGCCGGTCTGGAAGAAAAGCACCTGGCCTTCCTTGGCACGCGAGGTGATGGCCATGCGGATGCTCTTGCCGGTGTTGGGCGTCGAGGTGGCGCGGTGCCAGCGTTCTTCCGCGGCGTGAATCACGTCGCCGCGCAGCCCATGCACCAGGCCGACGCCGGAGATCAGGACATCGAGCTGGCCATACACGTCCACCCAGGCCTCCGCCATGTTGGCGTGGAAGTGGCCCCTGGCGCTGTCGGGCGGCAGCTCCGCGATGTTGGGGTCCAGATGCAGATTGGCATTGGTGTGGCCGTCCAGCAGAAAACGCTCGCCCGTGCGGTCAGAGGCGCCATAGGCATCCACATCGAAGAAGGGCACGTTGACGCCGTCATAGCCGCCGGTCGAGGTGATGCGCGCTTTCACATAGCGATAGCCCTTCAGCGGCGCCGGTGTTTCGCTGTCGGGATACGACGGCGCCTGGCCCGTGGGCGTGACGCGGAATAATATCACCGGCGCGGCTCCGGTATTCTCCATGCAATAGGAAAGACGCGGCGCGACATTGAAGGCCCAGCCCTTGGAGAGCGTCTTCGGCTCCTGACCGTCGATGGTGACCTTGACCTGGCCGGCATAGATCCAGCCGAAGACGCGGTCGTCGGCAAAGAATTGGCACTTGGTCTTTGCCCCCGGCGCCAGCGCGATGTAGTGGCCGTCGAAATCCGGCGTGCGCAGCACCGGCTGATCCCAGCTTTGCTTGCCCCGATGCGCCTTCAAGACGTCGGCGATGTGCCAGATCGGTTTGTTGGGCGCTTTGTAGGGTGTTTCGGGAATTTTCTGCGCCGCCCAGACCATGCGGGGCGGGCCGTCTTCGCGGGCGGGGGCCGACCACCAGTTCGCCTGGGCGGCATAAGCCGCGGGATAAGCCACCGCCAGCATCAGCCCGACGCTTATCGCCATCCTGCGTGACATGGCTCCCCCGGGCCGTTTCCACCAATCGCGCTTATGGCGCGCGTTTGCCTGACGGTACTGCCTGGGCGCTGTCGAAGCCAGCCTGCCAGCGGCTTCGGTCGGGTTCGGAAGAGTAGGGATTTGCGGCCTGTTGAAGATGGCCGTCGGGGGTTATCGGAGCCTTGCGCGCGGCATTCCAGCCCTGGGCCTGAACCCGGCTTAACCGGATGGCTTCCGCCAGAGCGAGGGCCGTCACGAGCGGCCACCTGACCGCGGTCCGCGGGATCCCCTTGACGCCACCGACGGCGCTGCGGGCGGATCGGTGCCCTGATCGCCGTCCCACACCAGCGCCTCTCGTAATTCCTGCGGATCCACGGAGACATATTCAACCGCGCCCTCCCGAAACACCTCCAGCAGGCAGCCGGTCTGGCGCCAGCCCGCAAAGGACATTGTGTCCAAGGGCTGTTCTTCTATCCGGATCGTGTAATCACCGGCCGGGTAAACCCGGTCCAGGGCCGAAAGCGTAAAGGGATTGCGAAAGGTGATCAGCCTGGTGGTGGTGCGGGTTTCCATGGTGCTTTCCTTCAAAAGGGCAGCAGCCGGACGGCGAGAACGCCGTCCGGCCGCGCCCCGGCGCAGATGATCGCCCAAATCAGGCAGACACCGGCACTGAGAGTGCCAGCAGGCCTGAGGGCCTGAAATGCGCCGGGAGACTTATCTCTGTCATGTGTCGGAATTTGCTGACCTGCAGGGGCCAGGGTCAGCGCCACAGGCATAGGAACTAGATGGGGCGTAGATGCGCCGATACAAGTGCGGCGCCGCAAATAGATTGGCAGGCGCCTGTTTCAGTGCGTGGAGAACGGTGGAACAGGTAGGGCAAGGCACGCTAGGCGGTACGCTTTGAGAAACCAGGCGGGATATACGGCCGATCAGCGAGCGCCTCGCCGGCCATGCCGATACGGGCGACCAGCCGGTGGTCCTCCCAGATTTCGACGGGATTGGCGCCGCTGAAAGAAGCGCCCTTATCGAAGGCCGTTATGTCGTCGCGAGCCACGAAATCATGGCTTTCCATGATCTGAAGCCGGGAATCGAGGACATGGATTTGATAATTCATTTACATCTCCTGCGGCGAGACCCTGTGCTAGGTCCGCTTAAATTTCCAATCGTGTAGGTTGGACGGCACGCGCAATGACTTGCCGTTTTCCGGCGCGCAGGAGATGGTCGGATGGCTGCCGCTTCCGACATCCTCAGCCGCCGCCATTGGATTGCGATAATGGCCGAGGAAAGATTCGCCGAAATACAGATCCACACCCCGGCTGTTCCGCTCGACGATGGAAAAGTCGCCTGCCGAGGTCGCGTAGGTCCAATAGTTCATCAGTGATTTTGCGATCAGCCGCAGAAAGCGGCAGGTTTGAGCCGAGGAAGCGGCATATAGCCATTGGGGAATGGCGCCTATCTTATACCTCAAGGCGGTCATTCTCCATCGAATAAGGACGCCGACCAAAATAAAGGCCGGGCGCGCTGCGCCAAGCACCAATCAGCACCAGAATAGTGAGGCCAAGCAGCGCCTTGATCACCGGAATGGCCAATCGGCGTGGCCGCGAGCCCCTGGAGAGATTTTCGAAGACGTCTTATTGCTTGCCATGCAGTGGGAACGCGCCTGTGCAGCGAAGGCCCATTATTTCAGGTGATTCTCCGCCAGATACCGGAAAGTGAGCGCGGATGATCCCATCGCCACTTCCGTCGCAGGTTTACATTCGATCCGTTTGGGCGCAGAAGCAACATTTAGAAGGTTGGCAGGCTTGCCGCCGCCGCAGAAAGAGCGGACCCGCGCCCTCGCGCGATCAGACATGTTTGCCACGCCAATCCCGTCAAGCGGGCATAGAAGGCTGCGGCGAACGCACGATATTCAAACCAGAACCAGGAGCACGCATGGGCGCAGGTTTCAGCGTTACCTATCACGAGTACACGATATCCATTGTTGAGGCTGACCGGCGGTTTACCGCCGTTGTCACGCGGCCGGGCGCGTTGATCCAGCATGACGGTCACGCCTCGGAACGCTGGGCTTCCGCCAGCTGCGGCAGCTTCGATCGGGCCCTGGTGGTGGCGAAAAAAGCAATCGACAACGATAACATCCGCTAACAACCTTCAGAACTGACCGGCCACGGCCCGGATAAGCGTTCGCTGCGTGACACGCTTTACAGGCCTGCGGTCATGTCAATCGCGCGTCTGTCCCGGTTAGCAATGCCAAACCGCAAATATATAAACCTCGCCGGCTTCAGGCGGTTTCCGGGATCACCTTCACGCGATTCGAAATATGGCGTGGTGGGTTGCTTGCCGTGTCTGGTCCGGCACAGTAGTCAAGAACAGCCGGTGCGATCTTCCCTGAAAGGCGGTTCCGATGAAAGACGTGGATGACAAGCCGCTTTCAGCGGAGCAGATAGAGCTTTCGGATAAGCTGGGTATCCGGCACAGCCTGGCGGACAATTTCCACTATCGCGATATCGCCACTCGCGCGTTGACAACGCCGTTGCCTAGGCAGCCCCGTTTTTTTAAAGATCACTCCCGCCAGGACGATTGAGGGAAGGGCGCTCCTTAAACCGCCGCGGCACTGTGATAGGGCTTCCCGATCAAAATCCCGTCCCCGAAGGCATATGTGCCGGGAACGGTAATGGGCGAGACCTTCTTTTCGACAAGCGTGCTGCCCGCGCAGGCGATCGATCCCGATCCCTGGACCGAGCCGGTGGCGGCCTTCATGATCTTTGCATCCACGATCTCCAGGCTTGCCGCTGAGACGGTGAGCTTCAACGCCACGTCGAAGGCAATTTCGGGGCCGCACGGCTTGCCGTTGAGGACCACGCGAAGCCGCGGCTTATGGCTCCACGATATGACATGCTCCGTCAGGGCATAATTGTTGATCTGGCCGGCCGGGTATTTCGACTGGTCGCAATATTTGTGCAGATCCCCCAGCGTCTTCCAGCCCCGCGAAAAAACGTCCATCAGCGGGGCGTTCAGGGCCGCGATCAGGCTGTCCGCGACACTGTCGGTGGTAAAATTCCGCACGACGTCGGACGCGCCGTCGATGGAGTCCCTCAGCTTCTGCATGGCATCGGAACCGTGCAGCTCCTTCAGGGCGTCTTTATCAAGCCCAAAGAAAACACCAATGCTTCCCGGCTCAGCCGCCATCCTTGCCTCCGCCAACAGAAATGCCGATCTGGTCCGAGTGTGCGTCATGCTCGACGACATAGCGGAGCTCAAAGCGCGGTGCGGCGGCTCCCCCAAGCGAGACGGTCGCCTCCGCCAGACCCGTGCTGACGATCTGGGTGGCGAGCTGCGCCATGCCGCCGGCCGGTGGGGTGTTGAACCCGGCCGGCTCCGGTTTCTTGCGCCAGCCGAATAGCAACCACATGGCCCCAGCCAGTCCGGCCGCGATGGCGGCGAGGATCCACCAGTTGCGCGGTGGTGTTGCCGGCGTTGCCGGAGGCGTCGTGAGCGTTCTTGCCGGCGCCGGCTTTGCCGCCGCGGCTGGCGGTGCTGAGGGCAGTGGCGCTGCCTGCTCAGGGGGTGCCGGCGAAGCCGCTTGCGGTTCAGGCGCCGCGCCGGCCGGTGCGGGCGTTTGCGCCGGCGGCCGAGATGCTTGCGCCTCCATCTGAAAGCGGATCGGCATGGCGCTGCGGAAGATCAGGACTCCGGCCTCGGGCGCCTGGCTGGCGACGCGGGCGTTTTCGCTGGTTGATCCATCGAACGCCGCCGCCAGGCCATATTGTGCCGCCAATGCGCTTGCCTCACTGCGCGTAAGGCCGACAAAGCTGGGCGTCGTTCTCTGGCCGGATGGGGGCGTGGCGCCGCCGCCCTGGTTAGGCATGCGCTGCATGTAAGGCATCCGCATGGACGGGTTCATCATGGTCCCGCCCATGTTGCCGTTCATGCCGTTCATGCCGTTCGTGTTATTGCCCATCCCTCCATTCATATTGCCGTTCATGCCGTTGTTGTTGGGCATCATCATCGGGTTGGCCATCTGGCCGGGCATCGCTCCACGCATGTTCTGCGTGTTCATCGGCGGCCCCGCCATCTGCGCCTGCGCCGGCAGCGAAATCATGAGCGCGATCAAAAACGCGAGAGCGCCGGCAACCCCGCCGCCGCGGCCTGGCGCGCCTATGCTTGTTTCCTCAGACACCACAGCCCCCACGGCCCCGTGCATCCGAAATCGGCCCATCCTATCAGCGCAAGGGGCGCTTGCCGCAACCTCGTTGCCGAAGATTTTTCGCAGGCGCCGCCTGGCCGCCGCGGGGACGGCGCGACTAACTCCTTGATCTGGGTGGCGTTTGAATTCGCAAAGGAGGGTGGGCGGATGGGCCTCAAGTCGGTTAGCCTTCAATTCGGTTAGTCGGGACGGCGAAAAGGGACGGGGATCATGATCCACAGGCGGGCGTTTGGGTTGGGGTTGGCCGGGCTGCCGCTGATGCCTGTCATGGCCGCGGCCGACGCTGGCGAAGACGCGGTCAAGGCCTATATCGCCAAGACCGAGGCCGAAAAGACCGCCGCCAGCGATGCGCTGGTCGCCAAGAACCATGCCGCGCTGTTCGACAATCCGGCCTCGGGCTTTCTGGGCAATCCCAAAGGCGATGTCGCGATTGTGCAGTTCTTCGATTACGACTGCGGCTTCTCCAAGCGCGTGGAGCCGCGCATCGAGGCGCTGTTGAAGGCCGATCCCGGCGTCAAGCTGATCCCGCGCGAATTCACCATCGAGCCGGCGGAGTCATCGCCCATTGCGGGGCGGGCGGCGCTGGCTTCCATCGCGCAAGGCAAATATGCGGTCTATCACCAGACCATGATGTCGGTGCCCGACCATCCCTTGCCGATCCCGCGCGTCTTTGAGATCGCCGAGAGTGTCGGGTTGGACATGGACAGGCTGCGGGCGGACATGGAGAAGCCCGAGATCTACGCCCAGATAATCGCCAACCTCAACCTGGCGCGCGCCATCCGCGTCTTCCAGACGCCGACCTTCATCATCGGCAATCACATCATCACCGAACCCTCGGCGCAGATCGATTTTCCGGCGCAAGTCGCCAAGGCGCGCGCGGTAAAAACCTGACAGCCGCCGTCTAGACCATCGGCGGGCTTTTGCCAGCAAGCGTGCGCCAGCGTGCCACCGCTTTCCCATAGATCTCTTCGCCCAGGGAACTGGCGAGATTGTCCGAGCGCATGCGGATCGGCTGGTTGGGAACGGTGCCCGCGATCCAGGCCGCCCCCAGACGTGCGATCAGCGCGACCTCTTCGTCCTTCACCGCGTCCATTTCCAGCTTCTGCAGCGCCTGGAAATCATCCGCCGTCAGGCCGGGCGGCAGTTTCCATGCCCCGGCCTCCAGCACGGGGCGCACCATGGCGCTGAGACGGACGACGCCGGCTTCCTGGGTCGGGTCGGCGCCGCGCGCCGAGGCCAGAATGATGTGGGTGGAGAAGGTCGCGCTGTCCGGCGGGTCGTCCAGGATGCAACTGGCCGCCAGCTTCACATTGGTCAGCACGCTCGCATCGGCCGTGGGCTGGGCGAGATCGTCCGGCGGCGGCGGCACGGCGGTGGCCGGCGCCAGCTTGGTCGTGCCGGTGCCGATGCTGAGCGCGATGAGGTCGGAGGCCGGCACGCCGTCGCCCAGAAGATCGATCACCGCCGCCATCAGCGGATTGTTCATGCCGGCCATCGCGCCGTCCCAGTAACGGTGGCCCCCGCTGTCGGTCGGCTTGTCGAAGAATTCCACTGGCGCGTCGGTCGAGGCATGCACCGCTTCTACCAACGGAATGTCGTCTGCCGTTGCGCCATGGGGCGTGGAATAGGACCGGAAGAAGCGCGCGCGCAGGGAATCATAATCCAGCGCCACGATCAGCAGCCGGGTGTCGGCGCCATTGGGGCCCTTGATCCATCCGGCGCCCGAAAAGCTGGAAAGCGGCCTGTCGCCCAAGGGACCGAAGGCTTTTCTCAGGCCCGCCAGCTTGCCTTCGGTGGAATAGCGGGGAAAGATGGCGAGGCCGGAAAGCTGCCGCTGAAACCAGGACAGGCGCGAAAAAATCGCCGTGCGGTCGGACACATTCTGGAACAGCGCGATCATGTCGGACGGGTGCAGGTTTTCCGCCAGGCCGCCCAGCACGATACTGCCGCCCGAATTGGCCACCGCCAGGTCGAACTGCGAGAGGATCTGGTGGCCGGGCGCGTCGTCGAAGATGTCCGCAAGAGACATGGCCTCCAGCATCGCCCACGCGCCGCCGCCATCCAGTGACAGTATCCGATGAACCATGACGCCCTCTACAAGCCCGCCCAGCATAAGCCAGGTTCAGCGGTGCTCTGAAGGCAGTCGCGCTGACAACTTGTTCTTCCATTTTGGGACAGGTGCCGCCGCGGAAAGCCTCAGCCGCGGGTGGCGCGGTGCATCTGGTCTATGAAGAAGACACCGTCATAGATGCGGCCGATATCGGCGACGGTGTTGGCCTCGAATTTGGGAATCCGCGCGGTGGGGATGGCGGGCCGGCCGGACGCGCGCAGGTCCACAAAGGCGCAAGGCGCCCCCCCAGATAATTGAAGAAGTCCGTGCAGCCGCGCTTCAAGACTTCCATCTGGCGCGGGCGCGACAGGCGTGGCGGGGCCGCCGACGGCAAAGCCTTCCTCGCCCGTGAACGCCGTCATGCCGATGGTGTAAAGGCTCTTGCCATAGCGTTCGGCCAGGAAGGTGCCGGTGGTCTTCATGTCGCCGGGCTGGCCTTCCAGATGCACGGCATGGAAGTCGGGCGCATAGTAAGCGTTCATCACATGGGCGTCATGGGCCCAGATGACGGCCTTGCGGCCGGAATATTTCACCTCCAGCAGCCAGCGCAGATTCTCGGCGTTGGCGGCGTCGCGCCGGCTTTCACGGCCTGCGTCGGTGGGCGCGCGGGCGGCGTCGAAGCGCATCTGCGCGTCGGCTGACATGTTCTGAATGGCGTGGTCCATGAAACCGGTCTGGATATAGCCCTGCACGGCGTCGAAACCGGCGCGGTGTCCGAAGATCAAGGTGCGCAAGTCCTTCACCGCGACGATGAGCGCGTCCAGGTCCGGCTGGCCGGCGAATTTGGTGGCCACCAATCGCGACCGCGCCGCGAGGGCCTGGTCCGCAAGCTGTGATGCCTGCTGACGCAGGACCGGATCGGGCAGGGCGCCGGCAAAGGCGCGCAGGTCTTGGGCAAAGCGCTCCATGGTGCCGTCGGCCGTGACCTGCATGTCGAAGCCCGACATCTCGATGGGATGGGGGCCGTGCTGGCTGGCCTTTATATACGTGAACAGCGGCGCCACCTCGGCCGCCGCCGACCAGAGGGTGAAGACACCACGCCGCGCGGCGGTGATGGCGTCGTCGCCGCCTTCCATGCCGGCTTGCGCGAGGGCGACATCATAAAGGCCCGACTCCCAGATCAGCACGTCAAAGCCCAGCCGCTGATGGAGGAATTTCATCAGCCGCGCCTTGGCGGCAAAGGCGGTGCCGGCGCCGTGGCTGGGTTCGCCCAGCTGCACGATGCGGGCCGAACCGATGGCGTGGGCCAGGGGCAGAAGATCGGAGAAATTCCCGTCCGCCGGATCTGTTGTCCGTACACGGACGGTGTGGGCGGCGAGCCAGGCCGCCAGCGGGTCTTGGGCCAGCGCCGGCGGCGCGATCGCGGCCGAGGCGGCATTGAGGACGAAGGCGCGGCGGCCGATACGAGTCATGGCCGGCAGCTTTGCATGTCCGGCAGGGGAGGGTGCAAGCGCGACCGCTTACGCAACTCTTCTGACAGTTTTCTTATCCGTCTGGTGGCCGTCGTCGAAGACCAGGATGTCGCCGGGCTGGCAGTCCAGCGCATCACAGATGGCGGCCAGGGTCGAGAAGCGGATGGCCTTGGCCTTGCCGGTCTTCAGGATCGAAAGATTGGCCAGGGTGATGTCCACCTTTTCGGCCAATTCCGTCAGGGTCATGCGCCGTTCGTAAAGCAGGTCGTCCAGCTTGACGGTGATCTCCATGCTCAGACCGTCCCTTCCAGCTCGGCCCGCATCTCGCTGCCGCGGCGGAAGATCTGCGCCAGCACAAAGATCAGAAGCGCGGCCAGCATACCCGTCGCCGAAACATCGAAATAAACCGACTGGCTTTTGCTGAGCTTGTCGGGAAAGTTGTGCATCACCAGGTCGAAGAAAAGCCCCATCGCCTGGATCGCAAGCAATAGCAGGCCGATCTGGTTCAGCCGCGCGGCGTTCCCGGTGACAAAGGGATCGCCGTGGCTGGCGGTGTCGATGATCCTCGCCGTCAGCAGGAACATCCAGGTGACCAGCGCGATACAGATGGTTGCGATGACGAGCGTGAAAGTTGTTGCCGCAAGAATCTGGCTCATGGGGATACCCGGCATCGCATCCTGCGGAATCATTGGGGGCACAAGGCTCTGCGCCGCCAGCGCCGTCCAGCCCAGGAGCAGCACCAGAGTGGCGATCAGGAACAGGCTAACAAGAGTCGCCGCCCGCAGCAGCCCGTGTGCGATGCTGAAAAGATGGCGTGTTCCAGGCATCAGACCGTTCCTTCCAGCTCGGCGCGCATCTGGCTGCCGCGGCGGAAGATCTGCGCCAGCACGAAGATCAGCAGCGCCGCCAGCACGCCGCTGGCAGAGATGCCGGCATAGCCGATCGAGACATTGTCGGTAATGGTCTTCGGGAACAGATTCATCAGGGCATCGACAGCGAAACCGACGACCTGGACCACCAGCAACAGGCAGGCGATGTGATTCAGCCGGTCAGCATTCTGGGTGACAAAGGGATCGCCGGTGCTGGCGGTGTCGATGATCCGCGCCGTCAGGATGAACATCCAGGCGGCCAGCGCGATGCAGATCACGCCGCCCGTGATGGCAAGCGATCCGGCCGCCAGGATCTGGCTCATGCTGTTGCCGTGCATCTCGTTCTCGGGAATGGGAATATGCCAAAGGCCCAGCGCCGCCAGCTCGAGCGCGCCCAGGGCAAGCGCCAGAACCACGATCAGAAAAAAGCAGAAGCCCGTGGCCAGCCGCAGCAGCCCGCGCGTGATGGTGAAGAGATGTTGTGTCCTGGGCATTTGGGCCCTCCTGTTCCGCGTATTGGCTTTCGATAACAGATTTATCGATTGACGGCAAGTAATTTATCGAATATCGATAATTCAAGGTTGGATATTGGGACATGCTATGAAAACCAGCAGGCGGATAGTGATTTCAGGATTGGCGGCAGCGGTCGTCACGGGCCGGGCGGCTTGCGCCCAGGACAAGGCGGGCGATGTCGCCAGCCAGCTCGCCGGCGCCATGACCGGCTCTCATCCGATCAAAGGCATGGTCGCAGGTCTGTGCGACGTGCGCGGGCAACGAGTCCTGACGCAAGGCGAGGCCGACAATGGCGGCGCGCTGGACGGCGACACGGTCTTCGATATCGGCTCGCTCACCAAGCTTTTCACCGCCCTTGCGCTGGCCGACATGGTAGTGCGTGGTCAGATGACGATGGACGATCCGCTTGGCCGATATCTGCCGGCGGTGGTGCCCGATTTTGACGGCAAGCGCATCACCTTGCGGGATGTGGCGACTTATTCTCCGGGCCTTCCCGGCTGGCCGGCCGACATGCCGCCTTTGGGCAAGAGCTTTCCCGATTATCCGGTGGAGCGATTGTACCGGGCGCTGTCGGCCACCAAGCTCGATGCCGCGCCGGGCACGCGCTATGTCTATTCCAATTTCGGCTATGGGCTGCTGGGCCTGGCGCTGGCCCGTCATGCGGGCACGGATTTCGAAACCCTGATCGTCTCGCGCATCTGCCAACCGCTGGGCATGGAGAGCACGCGCATAAGCCTCTCGCCCGGCATGCAGGCGCGTGTTTCCCCCGGCCATGACCGCAAGCTGGCCAAGGTCGCGGGCTGGGACATGCAGGAGGCTTTCGCAGGCGCGGGCGCCTTCCGTTCGACCGCCAATGATCTGCTGAAATTCCTGGCGGCCGCCATGGCGCTGAAGCCTTCGCCCCTGGCGGCGGCGTTCATGGAAATGATGCGAACCGAGCGCCCCTCGGATGAAACCGATACGAGGGTGGCGGCCGGCTGGTTCATCAGCAGCGGTCATGGCGACCGGCTGGTGTGGAAGGATGGCGGCGTGATGGGCTATTCAAGCTTTCTTGGCTATTCGGCGGTGAAGCGGAACGGCATCGTGCTTCTGGCCAACGGCAACTTTGACTCGCCCAATTGGGGCAAGCATCTTCTGAGCGAAGGATTTCCGTTATGAGATATCTGTCGCGCCGCGGGTTCGGTTTTGGCGCCAGCGCCATGCTGCTCCCTTGTGTCGCGCGGGCCGCGGGCGGGATCGATGAAGTCGGCTATGTCTCCCTCGGCGGCATAGACCAGTGGGTGGCCATCCAGGGCGAGGACCGCGCCAACCCCTTGATCCTGTATTTGCATGGCGGGCCGGGCGAGGCGCAGTCGCCATTCCTGGACACGTTCAAGCCCTGGCTGGCCGACTTCACGGTGGTGAACTGGGATCAGCGCGGCGCCGGCAAGACTTATGAGAAGAACGGCGCGGCCACGCCCAACATGACCCTGGACCGGGTGGTCGATGATGCGATCGCGCTGACGGAATATGCGCTGAAGAAACTGGGCAAGACAAAGCTGGTGCTGGTGGGCCAGTCCGCCGGCAGTGCGCTGGGGCTCAAGGTGGCGCAGCGGCGGCCCGATCTCTACTACGCCTTTGTCGGGACCGGCCAGATGGTGAGCGTGATCCGCAGCGCCGAATGGCAGGAAAAGCAGATCAAGGTCCCCGCCACCCATGATGCCGCCGAGATGAAGACCTTGCATCAATGGGCCATCACCTCGCCGCCGGACCAGCCTTATCTGAAGCGCATGACGGACTTTATGGCGAGGCCCGACGCAGCCGCCTGGGTGAAGGGCTATGATTTCGAGTCCGGCCATGTCGGCCGGGAGATGCAGTCCTTCGATGCCATGACCGACGCCCTCGATCTGGGGGTGCCGTACATCCTGATCCAGGGACGCGCGGACTGGCTGACGCCCATGGTCGTGGCCAAGGAATATTTCGACGCGGTGCGGTCGAAGGGGAAGGTTTTTGTGCCCATCGATGGCGGGCATTTCGCCTGTTTCACCAACGCCGGCGGGTTTGTCGCGGCTTTGCGCAAGCATGTCGTGCCGCTGACCCGGGCGTAACAATCCCTCATCCACAGTGTCGGGGCGAGAGGGTTGAGCGCGGGCGGGCCGCCCATTAGGGTGCGCCAGCACGAAGCACAGAATGGGTATGCCGGGGCGTATTTATGTTTGGTCGGACCAGGGAAGAAAGTCACGAGATCGCGGTCGGCACCGGCGTGGTGCTGACGGCGCTGGCGTTGGGGCTGTTCCTGCATCTGCGGCCGGTCGGCGCGACATCCGGCTATGAGCTGGACGTGCGGCTGGCCAAGACCGATGGGTTGGGCAAGGGCAGCGAAGTGCGTGTGTCGGGCGTCAAGGTCGGCACGGTTACGGACTTGGACCTCGATCCCAAGACCTATCTCGCCACGGTGCGGATGAATATCCGCGACGGCGTATCGGTGCCTACGGATTCCGCCCTGGAAGTGACCTCGGGTGGCCTGTTGGGCAATCTCTATGTCGCGATCTTTCCGGGCAAGGCCGCGACCATGCTGCCGCCGGGCGGGATGATCACGAAAAGCTGCGGCGCCGAAGATGTGCTGAGCATGATCGGACGTGTCGGCCTGAACAACGGTCAGAGCAGTTGTAGAAGATAATCGCCGGCGCCAGCCAGGGAGGTCGAAAGTGATCTGGAACTACCTGGTGACGGCGCTGCGCAATTTTCAGCGGCACAAGCTTTACGGCTTCATCAATATCGCCGGGCTGGCGGTGGGGCTGGCCTGCGCGACTTTCATCATTCTCTATCTGCGCGACGAGCTGTCCTATGACAAATGGGTGCCGGACAGCGATAATGTCTATCGCGTCGAAAGCACATTCACCCTTCCTGGCAGGAACCCCGACTTCTGGCGCGAGGTGCCGTATCCGGTCATCACCGCCATGCAGGCGCAGATTCCAGGTGTGGTGGCCGAGACGCATCTGATCCCCGAACCCATGACCGTCCAGGTCGGGGACCGGCAGTTCGCAGCGACCATCGGCACGGTCGATCCCAATTTTTTCCAGATGATCAAACTGCCGCTGGCGGCAGGCGATCCGGCCCGGGTGCTGGCACAGCCGCACTCCGCGGTCCTGACCGAAGCCACGGCCAAGGCCTATTTCGGCAGCGCCGATCCGGTGGGCCGCACCATCACGGTACGCGGTCTCATTCTGCATGTGCTGAAGGTCACTGGCGTCGTGCGCGACTTGCCGCACAATTCCCACCTTCCGCCGCATGACTTCTTCATGCCGAACACGTCCAAGGCCGATCTCCTGGATCAGGACACCAAGCATGCCTGGCTGAATGTGGAAGGCTGGGGCTATGTCAAGCTGGCGCCGGGCACTGACCCTGCGCTGGTGGCGGACCAGTTGGGCAAAATCACCGACAGGTCTTTCGACGTGAAAAAGATATTGAACGTGAATATGCGCGGCAGCGATGTTTTTCACCCGCACATAACCCCGTTTCACAGTGTGCATCTGGATGCCTTCGGCCAGACGGAGCGCGGCAGCTGGACCATGATTTACGGCTTTGCCGCCATTGCCGGGCTGATCCTTCTGATCGCCTGCTTCAATTTCATGAATCTGGCGACGGCGCGGGCCATGGTGCGGGCGCGCGAGATCTCGCTGCGCAAGGTGATGGGCGCCAGGCGCGGCCAGCTGGTCCTGCAGTTCCTGGGCGAGTCGGTGCTGACGGCGCTGATGGCGTTGGTGCTGGCGGTGGCGCTGGTCGAGATGCTGCTGCCGGCCTTCGATAGTTTCCTGGCGCGCCCGATTGCTTTGCATCTGTTGGCGGATTGGCCTCTGACGCTTTCCATTATCGGTGTCGCGGTTGGCGCCGGCCTGCTCGGCGGCCTCTATCCGGCGCTGGTGCTGTCCGGCTTCCGCCCGGCCGCCACGCTTGGCACCAGCCAATCGGGCATGAGCGGTTCGGGCGTTCTGCGCACCAGTTTGGTGGTGCTGCAGTTCGCCATCTCCATCGGGCTGGGCATCGCCACCATCGTGGTGTTCGCCCAGCTGCGTTATGCGCGAACCATGGATATCGGCTTTGACCGCCACAATCTGGTGGTGATCGATGGGTCCGGACCCCTGACCGAGGGCCAGCGCGATGCCCTGAGACAGAGTCTGATGGCCGAGCCTTCCATTGCCGGGGTCGCGTCTTCGCGCATGGTGCCGTTCGACGGCGGCAAGTTGATCGGGCAGGCGGTGCTGCCCGACGGGGTGCAGCAGTTCACCGTCCGCAACGTCAATATCGATCCTGACTATCTGAGTGTGTATGGCATCAAGCTGCTGGCCGGGCGCAATCTGTCCAGGGCGCGGGGCGAAGATATCTTTCCTGAGCCGGACGCCAAGAACAATCCCAACGCCAACATTCTGATCAATGCCGCGGCGGCGCGGCAATTCGGCTTCACCCCGGAAAAGGCCGTGGGCCAGATCATCTTCTATGGGCGCCAGAAGGCCCGCTGTACCATCGTGGGCGTGGTCGCCGATACCAACTATGACGGCCTGCTGACGCCAATGCCGCCGATGGTTCACTTTTATTACCCCAAGGGGCTGGGACTGCTTTCCGTCCGCATCAAGCCGGGCCAGACGCAGGGCGCGCTGGCGGCCATAGACCGCATCTGGCACCGGCTGGTGCCGACCGTCACCATTCAGCGCCGGTTCGAAGACGCCCGTTTCGACCGGTTCTTCCGCGACGATGAAAAGCAGGGCGCGATTTTCGGCATTTTCGTCGGTGTCGCGATCTTCATCGCCTGCCTGGGTCTGTTCGGGCTTTCTGCCTTCACCGTCGAGCGCCGCACGCGCGAGATCGGCGTGCGCAAGGTGTTCGGCGCGCGCACACGGGACATCGTGCGCCTGCTGTTGTGGCAATTCTCGATTCCGGTGCTGATCGCCAATCTGATCGCCTGGCCGGTTGCCTGGTTCTATCTGCGCCACTGGCTGGAAGGTTATGCCTATCGCATTTCGCTCAACCCGATTTATTTCCTGGCGGGCGGGCTGGTGGCGCTGGTCATTGCCTGGGTCACGGTCATCACCCATGCCGTGCTGGTGGCGCGTGCAAATCCGGTGCATGCCTTGCGCTACGAATAGGTTCCGCACGGGTTCCATCGGGGATTTTTCGGAACAACTGGCCGGTTCCCTCATTGCCTTTTCTCAAGGTCCAATGAACGGAGTAAGGCCATGACGAAAAGCAGGATCGCCCTGTTGGGTTCGGCCATTGCGGGTGTTGCGCTGTTGTGTGGCGCCGGCCTGGCGAATGCCCAGGATTATCGCTCTTATGACGAGCGTACCTATTACGACCCGGTTGTCGGCGAAACCGTGATCGTGCATCCCGATTATGACACGATCTATACCCAGCAGAGGCTCGGTCGAATCAATGGCGAGATCAATCCCACCGAGTACCGCATCTCGCGGCCGGTGGATTTCTCAGATTTAAATCTGATCCGCGATTCGGACTATCTCGAATTCAAGGCTCGGGTGCGCGACACCGCGCGGGATCTATGCGCTGAACTGGATGCGCGCGTGCCCGGTCTTGCCGGTGACAGGAGTGCCGATACGCAGTGTGTGCGCGACGCCACCCGTAACGCCGTGCGCGACGTGATGGAGCACTATCACTACCGGTACGGCTGAGAACCGATGATCAAGCCGCCGCCATGGCCTTGAGGGCCGGGCGGCGGGCTGTCATCCGCAGGGCGATGCGCCGCAGGCCGGACATCAGCATGCCGCAGCCGATGCCCCAAACGGCCGCGAGGCCGCCCCAGAGCAGCGCACTGCCATGCACCGCCAGAAAGAGATTCAAGGGGCCAAACAGGATGACCAGCCAAGCCCGCAGATAACCGGAATTCACAGCACAAACCTTTCGTGAAAGCGACGGGCGCTTACTAAGCCGCGTCGCTCTGGCACGGAATGGCTGTGCTGCCGGTTTTCTTGCTCAAGCGTCCGTGTCGTAAGACGCGAGAAATTTCAGCGGCCAAGCCGCTGCAGTCAGGCCGCTGCTGCCGCCTGGCGCGCCAGATAACGGCGGCGGCCGACGAAACGCAGATAGGCATATTGCAGTACGCCAAATACCGCTTTGCTGGCGATACCCCAGATCGACATGACACTGCCCCAGACCAGCAAACTGGTTTGCGTGGCCAACACCAGATTGAGCGCGGCCGATACGAACATCAGCCCCGCCCAGACATAGCCGACGGCAATCACCTGGTCGCCCACATACTCCATGGCGCGGGGCGGCACATAGCGGACCATCCAGCCCTTTTGCAGCATGGCGCAGCCGACCAGGACATAGATCAGGCTCGGCTTCAGCATCACGAAGGTGGGATTGTGCGTGATCAGCGTGGCCGCGCCGGAAGCGGCGACAATGACCGCGCTGATCCATTGCAGGGCATCCACGCGCTGGCGCCGCCAAAGCCGCCAGCCGATCTGCGCGGCGGCCAAGCCAATGGCCAGCGCCACCGACAAAGTGAGGTTGCGGGTGAGCGCATAGAGGCCAAGAAAGAAAAGGGTGGAGGCAAGGTCCAGCAGCAGGGCGCGCCCCGCCGTGACCAGACCGTTCACGGGACCGGCCTCAGATGGGCGAGCGGCGGATAGATGACCGGCGCCACGATGCCCAGCATCTGGCGGACCTCTTCCAGCGGGCGCGAGAACAGGGCTTCCCAGTCCTGGCCGGGCAGCCAGCCGGCCTTGCCGCCAAGGCGCCAGGCTTCACGCACGGCCTTGCGGGCCGCGGGCGGCAAGCGTCCCCAGGACATCGCCACCACCATCAACATGCCGAGATTGCCGTTCTGGCGGTAAACGAAGGTCAAGAGGCACAACTCGCCCAGCGGGTCGCGGCCATAGCCGGTGATCACATGATTGACGTCGTGCAGCTCGCGCATGCGGGCGCGGAAGCGCTGCACGTCGGGCGGGACGGGGTCGTTGTCCCAGTCCTGCGAGGCGGCGACCAGCGCTTGCGCCGTCAGGTCTTCGCTTTCCATGAAATCCAGATAGGTCCGGCCCACCGAGCCTTGGGGAAGGCGACGCAATCCCTCCCGGTCCTGGAGCAGGGTGAGGAGGTCGAGCTTCTGGCTCAATACTCTGCGGCCGGCATCGGTTTGGGCGAAGCGGCGGAAATTGCGGATGCCGGAGCGGCCGCGCATGGCGCGCAGCAGGATGAAGACCTGTCTGGTGTCGCCGGTGGCGATCAGGGCGCGGGCGGCGCGCAGCGCCGTCAGGGGGCGCAGGCGCGTGTTGGCGGTGAAGCCGTTGCCTGGACTTGCGGCCATATCGCTTGTGGTTTGAGCTTGCATGGACAACCCTCTTTGGGTTTATCGCGCTTATCTACAATATTGTCAATAGTGAGGACCGCCTTTGCCGACAAAAAAATCAGCGTCCGGAAAAACCGGCCAGAAAGTTGGTCAAAAAGCCCCGAAAAAGAAGCGCATCCGGCGCACGCCGGAAGATGCAAGGGCCCATATCCTGGATGCGGCGGAGGCCATCCTGGCAAAGGGGGGCGGGCCGGCGGCGTTGCGGCTGCAGGATGTCGCCGACCAGGCGGGCGTGTCGCATCCCACCATCCTGCATCATTTCGGCAGCCGGGAAGGGCTGGTGCGCGCCATCAACAAGCGGGGCTTCGAAAAGCTGACCGGCGCCACCACGGAGCAGATGGCATCGGCGCGTCCCGGCCATGATGGGCTGAAGGCGACTTTCGCCGCCTATCGCGGAGGCCTCGCCCAGCGCACGATCTGGCTGATGCAATCCAAGGAGCCGCCGCCGCCCGAACGTCCCGAGCTGTTCGAGAAAGTGGTGGAGAGCTTCCACCAAATGCGTCAGCGCTTTGCCGCGCCCGGCGCCGAGCCGGACCTGGCCGATACGCGGGCGGTGCTGCACTTGACGACTCTGGCGGCTTTTGCCGATGCGCTGATCGGGCCGCGGCTGCGCAATGCGGGCCCGAAGGAAGCCGAGGAGCGGGCCGCCTTCGAGCGTTGGTTTGGCGAGTTGCTGGACATGTATCTGCGGGCCAAGGCGGTGAAGAAATAAGCTGCCCTGGATGACGCGAGTGTAATAGGCGCGCACCTTGTTCTGACAATTAATCTCTCCATGCTGTGAGCAGATAGAGAGAGGCATTCATGGCAGAGCAACAGGTGCTGGCAAACGCCATCCGGATTATCGGCCTGTGGCGGATATTCATCAATGGCGGCAACAGCCTCTATTATGTGATCGTCAAGCAGATCGGCATAAGAACGCAGTCGATGGTGCCGGCCTCGATCGACATCCAGGCGCTGATCTTCGACCTGGTGCTGGGCATTGTCATCATCGCGGCCGCGCCGGCGGTGGCGCAGATGATCCTCGGCAAGTCCGCGAAGAGAGAGTAGCGATGGCATCCTGGTTCGTGAACCCGCTTCTGGCGTCCAAGGCGCCGCAAAGCCTGTTCATTGCAACATGGGTGGGGCTGCTCCTGGCGTCCCTGATCTTTTTCAAGGTCGCCTCGCCGCAATTGAAGCGCAAGGTTTTCCCCTATGGCGTCGTGGTTGCCGGCCTGTTGATGCTGCTGTTCGTCTATCTCATGGGCGGCAGGAAAGAGTTCTATTTCGCCCTGGCGCCGGTGGCCGCGATCATGTTCCTGAACATCCAGACCGTGCGGATCTGTCCGCAATGCGGCGCCACGAACAATCCGGGCGGGTTCTTCTCCGCGGCCCGCTATTGCCGCCGCTGCGGCACCGCGCTCGAGCGCTGAAGGCGGGGTCCATGCCGTTCGGCTTTGCGGACAGGGGCATCCGGTGCGGCAGTTGTGGCCATTTCCTGAATGTGCTGACCCAGGCCATCCCGGATTTGCCGGATCCGCTTGCGGTGACCTGTCCCTACTGCGGCTACAGCGCCTTTTATCCCAAAAGCGCGATCCGTTCCGATATGCCGGGTCTGGCCAGATGGGTGCCGGTCGTGCTTGCGGCCATTGGGGCAATCTTGGTGCTGGGACTGATCGCAACCCGCGCGCATTCAGCCGAGGCCGATCAAAGGCCGCCCTATGCGAGTGCTAAATAGAGTACTCGAAACATCGACAGCAACTGCGACTTAGCATCGTTAGCGGCGCCGCGGTGAAGGCCTTGAATCGCTTATCAATTGATGCGCCTGCCGCCACGAATGCCCAGCGTCGTTACAACCCTCGCGCCATTGTAAGGCTCACCAGGCAACCCGATAATACGGTCGATAGGGGCTTGGCCATGAGCCATTCCACCGGACGAACGCCGCAAGAGCCGCGCTGCTGGCGAACGCATGCGCGATTGCCGGGCTTTTTGCCAAACGCGGCGCGCCTGGTGAAAGTTATCGATCCACGGAAAGGGAAGTTGGCCATAGCGGGGCCCCTGGCGGTTGCCGGACTGCTGCTGATGAGTTCTCAGAAACATCCGCTCGCGTCGCGTTCGGTTGCGCCCCCGGGCGCCTGGTTGGCCTTGTTCAATGGCCGCGATCTTGAGGGATGGGTGCCGAAGTTTTCCGGCCATCCGCTAGGCGAAAATGTAAAGGACACGTTCCGCGTCGAGAAGGGGCGCTTGGTCGTCTCCTACGACAATTACGAGCGATTGGGCGATCTCTACGGTCATCTGTTCTACAGCAGGCGCCAATTCTCGCATTACTGGATACGCGCAGAATATCGCTTCGTCGGCCAGCAGATCCCGGGCGCGCCGGACTGGGCATGGCGCAACAATGGCGTGATGCTGCATGCCCAGCCGCCGGAAACCATGACGCTTGAGCAGAGATATCCAATTTCCCTTGAACTGCGGTTGATGGGCGGTAAATGGTTGCATCGGCGCCCGCCCACCGGGAGCTTGTGCCTCAATGGCACGAGCGTAATTTACAAGGGCAAACGCCTCAGCCGCGCGGTCATCGATTCCGACGCCCCCTCTTACGCAGGCAACCAATGGGTGCTGGCCGAAGCCGAGGTGGAGGGCAGCAAGCTTGTGCGGTATTTCATCAACGGCCGCCAAGTGCTGGAGTATTCCGACCTGCAACTGGAGAAGCCCCAGTCCTGGTCTCCAACCATGGCGCGGACGGAGGGCTTCATCGCAATTCAGGCCGAAAGCCACCCCACCGAGTTTCTTCACATCGAGGTGCTCAGTCTCGACAAGCCGCAGTCAGGCCCAAAGCTGAGGCTCTCCGACCGATCGCGGTTCATACCGAACAGCAGTTTCGGGACCCGGTTGAGGAAGAAGTTCGGAGCCATCCTTCGGTCGGCTGCCTAGCGACTGGCAGCGAGGGAATGGCTCCGCTCGCTGGTGCAGCAGCAGGGCAAATCTCGTATGAGATAAAGAAGAGCTACGGCAGTCCCTGATCGTCACTCGCAGGTGTCGGGTGAGCCCGGGAAGCCCACGCCGGCCGCGCCGAAGCTGATCGCCATTTCGGCGATCACGCGCATGGCGTGCATGCGACCGGGAATATGCGGCAGGGGCTGTGCTTCATGCACCATGTCATAGGCCGCGCGATCGAGCCATTTGTTGCCGGAGCTCGTGGCGACCTTCAGCATTTCCAATCTTCCGCTGGCATGGACGGTGAATTGCATCATCACCACGCCGTGCGCGCCCATGGCGCTGGGCGGATAGCGGTAGAATTCACCGATCCTGTCCCGCACAGCGCGCGCCCAGGCCGCATCGAAGCAGCCCGAGGCGGCATTGCCGGTGCCGAAGATGCCGTTCCCCGAACCGGCCGAGGCGCCGGGCCCCGACGGGGTGCCGCCCAGGATCGGCGTGGAGAGGGGCGCAATGGCGGGAAGCGGCACGGGCGAGGGGGGCGTGACGGTGGCCACCGTGAAGTCGGGCGGCGCAATGCTTTCGACGTGCGGGCGGAGCAGGCGCACCGGTACGGGCGGCGGCGTGGGAAGGTCGGTTTTCGACGGCATGTCCGGCGCCAGCACGACGGTGGTTTCGGACAAGATCATCGCGTGCGGCGGGAGCGGCGGCGGCAACAGGGCGAACAACGCCATGAGTGCATAAAGACAGGTCGTCAGACCGGCCCCGATCGCGCGGCTGGATTTTCTGGCGCCGCCTTTGCGGGTGCCACGGTCAAAGTCCGCCAGGGGACCGTCTTGGTTCATGACAGTGTCGGCTTGTCGCGCCGACAAGCCTAGACCCGCGCCCAGGGCAGGTCTATCGGCCCGCCTAATCCGCCTTGGCGGCCGCCCGGTCTATCCTGGCCTGCTGCTCATAGTCGGTGCGGATCTTGGCCAGGGCGTCTGCCGCATCCTGGCGCACCCTGCCCGAGCAGGTCGGTTCTGTGACCTTGGCCACGAACTCCCGGTGCAGCGAGACGGTATTGCCGGACACCGTCCATTTGGTGTCATAGGCGATGTTGCCGGTGTGAATGTGCGTGTCCGAGGGAAGCGCCGCCACATGGTCGCCGTTGACGAATTCGAAATCGATGTCCTCGACCTGGTGCGCGCTGTAGCAGGGCGTCTCGTCACTGGCGGTGATGGTGGTGTTGGCGAGCGGGCCCAAGGGCCCGTCGCCGGCGCGGCCAAGAATTTGCAGGCCGCGCGTCAGGGCGATCGCATTGCCGCCGTTGATCCGGCCCGCCGTGCGAAAGGTCCCGTTGATGGTCTCGGTGCCCGATGATGTGCTGTTGGCCGCAGGCGTCAGCGTACCGGTAGCATTGGGAAAGCCGTGTGACTTGAGCAAGCCGGAAGCCGCGCCGGTGGGACCGGTCATCTGCACCGCCTCCGCCAATCGCCGCAGCGAGCCGGCCCATGGCCCGGTAGCGGAGGTTGTGACCTGCACGTCAAAGCGGCCATCGCTGTTCTCGACGGCATGGACTTTGTAGGCGGAATTGACCAGGCCGGGGGGCAGCACGGGCGTCCTGCGCTGGGCCGGCCCGTTGTCCACCAGATGCATGACCGGCTTGCCGTAATCCTGGACCGGCAGCATCTGGAACGGAACACCCGTCGCCGTGGTGTCGGCGTAGATTTTCCAGTCGGGCAGATAGGCGATCATGTGGTTGAAATCGCCGTTCCATGGCACGCCACTGAGCTTGTAGCGGTTTCCGGAGTGGATCGTGACCAGTTCGGCAGGAATGTTCTTGGCCTTGAGCAGGCTGGCGAACAGCACCGCCTGGTCCTTGCAGTCGCCGAAGGCGTTGTTGAGCGTCCAGTTGGGATCGTGCGGGATGAAGCCCCCATTGCCGAAATCGATCGCCACATAGCGGACATGCAGGTTGATCCATTCATAAATGGCGCGGGCCTGTTCCTTCCGGTCGGTAATGCCGGCGGTAATGGTGTCCGCCTGTTTCTGGATCTCCGGTGTCACCGTCACTTTCGGGCGGATGATCGCGCCGACGACATGCGACAGGGCGTCATAGTCCTTTACGCTCGAAGCGATGAAATAGGGGCCATTGTCCGGGTCTGCGACCAGCGCGGCGGGCACCGCCTTGGGCGTGGGGTTGGAAAAACTCCAGCGATAGACGGTGGTGTCGCCATGGTCTGTCACATCCTGCGTCATTTCATGCGCGGCCACGCTGACATGCATGGCTTTGGGTGCGGTGACGGTATAGATCGAATCGTTCGCCTCGATCGCACGCGACAAATGGACGGCGAAGCCGAACTGGCCCGGCATGAGAGCTTTCTTGTCGCTGGCCTTGCTGGTCAGGAATAGCGTGTCGCCGGCTTCGACATTGGGGAAGATCACGATCTTCTGCTCGGCATCGGAATAGATCGGCACCAGCGCGTTGGCCTGTGGCGCCTTCTGGGTGATGATGTTGGCCGGATCGACGGTCAGCTTGCGGCCATCGGCTTTCAGGGTATAGGCCTCCAGCACCTCCACCTCTTGGACCGTGCCCTCGTAGCGTATCGGGAATTGCGCGAACTGGTTGGCCATGGCGGAGGTGAGGACCTGGAGCTGGCTGGTGGTCGTGGTGGTGCGCCGGCCCTCTGCGTCCACCACGACGTCCTGGTGTATCTGCTTGAAGCGGATACCGGAGGCCGCGTTCTGGGCCATGACAGGGGGTGCGGTGAGAGAGGCGCCCAGCAGCGCGACGGCAATCAAACGGCTCAGCATTGTCTGTTCAGCCCTGTTCGTCGCAGGTGAGATTATCGCGCGAAAAGCCAAAGCCAAACGGGCTGCGGGGACACTGATTTTCCGTCAGATTAAATGGGCGCAATATAGGAGAGGTGTGGCGCTATCGCCGGCGGGCGAGAAATTGCCAGAGGAACAGCGCCAGCGCCGAGGTGCCCATGACGATGCCGATCAGATCGCCGGTCCGGCTCACATGCAGATAGAGAATATTGCGCAGGGTTTGCGTGACCATCTCGGCGAGCAGCAGCGCCGCCGCCAGCAGATGCCAGAGTTTGACCTGGAAGACCATGCACAAATCCTAACCGACTCGCCGCGCTCTTCTGAACGGTCGACGCATGTTTTTCGATCCTGCCGGATGAATAGCGCGTAACGCTCTTTAACCCCGTCTGGGCCGGCGCCGAGATGTTTCAATGGCTTATACGGGGTTGAGAATGCCGGGCCAGCGCCTCTTGCCCGTCCGCGGTTCTGCGGCAAGCATTCGGCGAGCAGAGGGGCCGATGCGGTTTCTTCCACTGGTCTGGGCGGCGCTCCGGCGAAAGCCTGTGCGTTCGATCCTGGTTTTTCTGTCGGTGACGGTGGCCTTCACCCTGTTCGGGCTGATGATCGGGCTTTCCGACACCATGGCGCTGATGGAAAAGCGCGCCCATCCCGAGCGGATCTGGACCATGCCGCGCTTCGACATGGATGGCATGCCGGTCGCCGTGGCCAAGCAGATCGCAAGGCTGCCGGGCGTCAGGAACACCACGGTGATGTACTACCTGCCGGGTTATGTCGGCGATCCGAAGAACCACGCCACCATTTTCTTCCTGGATGACGAATATGGCCGCATCTTTCCCGACTGGGGCCCGTCGCCCGAGCAATGGGACCTGATTCGCCATAACCGCACCGCGATGGTCATAAGCCGCAAATGGGCGGCGCAATTCCACAAGAATGCCGGCGATACCTTCACTGTCGTCTCGCCCGACACGCCCAGGATCGATGGCACCAAGGTCTGGACCTTCAAGATCGCGGCCATTGGCGAAGAGAGCACGCAGAATACCGGCGGCTATGCCATGGCCAACTACGCCTATTTCGATGAATCCCTGCCGCTGGTGAAACGTGGCCGGATCAGCGAGGTGGACATACAGGCCACCGATCCGGGCGTGGTTGATGCCCTGGCGGCCCGGATCGACAAGCTGTTCGCCAATTCCGGCAATCCCACCTCCAGCCAGCCCGAAAAGGCACTTTATGCCGTTGGCACAAACTGGGGCGGGATAGATGTGAACACGGTGACGCGCGAGATCGCGCTCGTCGGGCTGTTGATGATCCTCTATCTCACCTCCAGCGTGCTGGCCAAATCGGTGCGCGAGCGGCTTGCGGAATTCGCCACCCTCAAAAGTTTCGGCTTTTCCGATTGGGTCGTGATCGGGCTGGTCGCGGCGGAGGCGGCGCTGCCATGTCTTGTGGGCGCCGTCTGCGGTGTCGCGCTGGCGGGCGTTATCGTGCTGCGGTTGCCGGCCCTGATGCCGCCGGATGCGCCCATTCCGGTGCCGACCATCTCGCCGTCGGTGTTTTTCTGGGCGCTGGCCTGCGCCGGGGCGGTGGCGCTGATCGGCGCCATCCTGCCGAGCCTCAGGCTGGCGCGGCTGGACATCGCGACCGCTTTGTCGGAGCGGGGATGATGTTGCGCCAATTTGCCATCGTTTCCGTTCTCAATTTCCGCAATCTGCGCCACCGCTTCTGGGAATCGCTGGTAATCGTGATCGGTATGGCCTGTGTGACCGGCGTGCTGCTTTCCATGCTGTCCATGACCGAGGGCCTGATCGATGCGTTTCGCCGGAATGTGGACCCGCGCACCATCATCGTGGTGACGCGCGGCTCGCAATGGGAAAATGCCAGCAGCATCCCGCGCGACCATGCCCGCATCATCATGAACGTGCCCGGTATCGCCAAGGCGGCGGACGGCCAGCCCATCGCCGATGCCGGACTGATCGCCTGGGTGCCGGCGCGCTATAAAAAGAATAACGGGGTCACATCCATCACCATCCGCTCCTTCGGGCCGAAAGGCGCGGCGTTGCGGCCGAATTTTCACATTGTGGCCGGGCGGATGTTCCGGCCCGGCGCGCATGAGCTGATCGCGGGCGCGCTGGCCGGGTCGCGGTTCAAAGGCGTGGGGCTGGGCGACAAGGTGATCCTGCCCGACGGGGAATGGCCCATTGTCGGCATCTTCGCCACCGGCGATCTGCTGGATGGACAGTTGGTCGGCGATACCGAGAGCGTGATGCCGACCCTGCGGCACAAGGCTTTCAACACCGTGCTGGCGCGGCTGGACTCGCCCGCGTCCTACACGGCGTTCCGCCGGGCGCTGACCACCAATCCGCTTCTGACCGTGGATGTGATGCCGCTGGCGGACTGGAACGCCAAGGCCAGCGGCCAGTTCCTCGCTTTCTCCCGTATCATCGTCTATGGCGCGGGCGCGATCCTGGCCGTCGGCGCGTTGTTTGGCTGCTTCAACACCATGTATGCGGCGGTAGAATCACGCGGGCGGGAGATCGCCACCTTAAGGGCGCTGGGTTATGGCGGGCTGCCGATTGCCGCCTCGGTGATGCTGGAGGCGGCAGCGCTGGCGGTTGCAGGCGCCCTGATCGGTGCGGGCATAGCCTGGCTGCTTTATGACGGGGTGCAGAGCGGCTGGGGCGAGAATGTCTTTCTGCTGGTGGTCTCGCCCGCCATGGCCGGAATCGGTGTGTTGTGGGCGATGGTGGTGGCTTTTCTGGGCGGGTTGATGCCAAGCATCCAGGCGGCGCGCTGGAGCGTGGCCGACGCGTTACGGGCGCGCTAGTGTCGTGGTTTCGAAGTTCGCCATATCATGGATATCAACCCCTGAAGCGAACTTCGAAACCAAACGACACTAGAATCAATAGATTGCTAGTGTCCTTCGATGCCGAAATTCGCCCGGAGCCCGATATCGAGATCGTGCGAATTTCGGAATCGGGACACTAGCTCCCGATTTTTCGCCGGTATTTCATGGGATGAGACGGGGATGGCGGCGCACCTTGCCTGCCAGGGATTCTGCGGCATGCTGGCGGCATAACATAAGAGAAGCAGGGCCATGAGAAACCGGATCTGGGGTGTGCTGCTGTTGTTGCTGGCGCCAGCTTTCGCCCATGCCGCCGAGAAGGCGGCACCGGCACAGAAGGGCGTGACGGCGGGCGAATTCCTGGTGGATGCGCCGACCCTGATCAATCTGGGCTTTGAATGGGTGATCACCGGCGACGACAACCGCAACGCCGAGGTGGCGGTGTCGTACCGCAAGAAGGGCGAGACCCAGTGGAAGACCGCCATGCCCCTGATGCGGCTACAGCATGAGCGCATCTATTGGGGCAACAAGAAGACCGACGATCATATCTTCAATGTGGAAGTGCCCAACATGTTCGCCGGCTCCATCCTCGATCTGGAGCCGGACACGGCTTACGAGGCACGCTTCGTGCTCACCGATCCCGATGGCGTAAAGGGCGCGGCCACCCATATCGCAACGGTGAAGACTCGCGCCGAGCCCAAGCCTGCCGCGGGCGGACGTGTGTTCCATGTTTATCCGACGGACTGGAAGGGCCCCAAAGAGCCGAACTCTTATGTGGGGCTGAACTGCGGCTACAATTATCACTGCCAGGGCGGGGATGAATCCTTCGCCGACCGCCCGCGCGTGGTCGCCGGGGACACGGTGCTTGTGCACGCGGGCGTCTATGAATCGCACCAGGACATGTACAGCCGCATCAGCTCGACGCGGCCGGTGGAAGGCACTTATTACCTGTTCGGCCAGGGCACGGCGGAAAAGCCGATTGTGATCAAGGCGGCGGGCGACGGCGAAGTGATCTTCGACGGCCGCGGCAACTTCAATCTCTTCAACATGATCAAGTCGAAATACAATTATTTCGAGGACATCACCTTCCGCAACACCGAGATCGCCATCCAGGGCGGGGTGCAGTTCATCGGCGGGACGACCGGCCTGACGGTGCGGCACTGCAAGTTCGAGAACATCAATATCGGCGTCAATGACAGCTGGTCCGGCAGCCGCGACTTCTATATCGCCGACAACAGTTTCATCGGCCGCGACGATCCCAAGCATCTTCAAGGCTGGACCAATGACGAATACTGGCTGCGCTTCAATGGCGTGGATGGGCAGGTGTTTCCCGTTCCGCTGAAGTCCTATACGGCGGTGCGCGTCTATGGCCAGGGCCATGTGGTGGCGTTCAACTATGTCGCCAACTTCCATGACGGGATCGACGTGGAGACTTATGGCAATCCCGACGGCAGCGACGCCGTGCATGGCCCGCTCTATCCGCCGCGCAAGGACTGGGACAAGCGCACGGTATCGGTGGACTTCTACAACAACTACATCACCAACATGCACGACAACTCGATCGAGATCGACGGCTCGATGCACAATATCCGGGTGCTGCGGAACATCCTGATCAATTCTGCGTCGCATCCCTTCTGCAACCAGCCGTCCATCGGCGGGCCGGTCTATTGGGTGCGCAACATCGCCTATAACGCGCCCTTCGGGGCGGCGCGCATGACCTCGGGTGCGCCGGGCGTCTTCTTCATCAACAACACCATCTTCACCGAGTTCGCAGGCAACGCGGCCGGCAACCTGCATCTATTCAACAACCTGATCCTGGGGGAGAACGCCAATCCCGAGATCCTGTCAGTCAACAGCTTCACCCAGTATGGCGAGTCCGATCACAACGGCTTCAGGCCCAATACCGGGCAGCCTTACGCCTTTGAATGGGATGTGCCGAAGAACGGGGCGCTGCAGGATTACAGCGACCTGTTCGATCCGCCCGGAAGGCGCGGGGACAAGACCTTGCAGGTGCGCCGCTATACCAGCCTCGCCGATTACAGCGCGGGTACGGGGCTGGACCGGCACAGCATCCTGGTGGACTACGACTCTTTCGAGAATGTGAGGCAGCTCGACGCCAAGGATTTCAGCAAGGCGCAGCTTCTCTATGACGCCAAGGACATGGATTTCCGGCTCAAGCCCGGTTCGGCGCCGGTGGACAAGGGGATGGTGATCCCCAATGTCACCGACACGTATACGGGCGCGGCGCCGGACCTGGGGGCGCTGGAGGTGGGGATGCCGGCGCCGCATTACGGCCCGCGGTCCTGACCGTCTGTCAGCGGCAGAACCGGCCCTTTGGTCCAATGGCGGAACGCCGCCGGTCTTGCGAACGTTGGACCTGTTCTCCGGCAGGCCAGGACGCAAGACAGGTATATTCGTGGACGACAGAGACTATTGGCATGTGGCCCAGCATCTGATCCGGCTGCATGGCGAGCAGGCGCAGTTCGACGCCGCGATCCGGGCCGAGCGGGCGCGGCTGGCCGGCGACCATACCGGGCATGCGATATGGCGGACGGTGATGGAAAAGGTCGGCGCGCTGCAGCACGAGCCCGCGCACGGGGAGCTTCACTAGCGGTCTGGTTGTGTTGTGCGTGACAATTGAAGCACGGACGCCGGCAAAGGCGAATCCAGCCCTCCAATGTGAATGCGACCACCCGCCGGCCGCGCATTGTTCGCGCCCATGTCGCCCTGGCTGCTGCCGCTCATCGAGCTTTACCTGATGGCCTTGCTGGCATTGTTGGCCGTCGAGGAAAGCCATGATTAGCCACCGGGCCGCCGGTGCCCCCCCCCGGTGGGGCGTGCGGACCGTTATGTCCAGATGAACACAGGATGAAGGCGGCGCTCAGGTTCCTGACATGCACGGCCGCCTAATCTCGTCCGCGTGGAGGTGTCCCATGCGTTATTCTTTCCAGGTCCTGAATAATTCCATCCCGGAATCGGTCGCGGCCGGCGACTTTTCGTCCGAACAGGAGATGAAGGCGCAGGCGCTGAATTACCTGCTGGAACTGGCGCGGGAGGAGGCCCGCGTGCTGCCCTGCTGCCTGAGCCTGGTGGCGCGGGACGAGCGGGGCGGGGTTTCCCTGCTGACCTTGTCGATTACCGACCAGAAGGCGAATTGAGGCCGGCGGGTCAGTCTCGATTGTTTCCTTTGGGAGATCTGCCGCCTATCGGTGTAGAGCGGACATGTCCGCTCCTGGTCCAAAGCGGACATTGACGAAGCCGGGGAAGGACGAATAGGGTTCTTAGCCTTCCGAGAGGCACACGGTCCGCGTAAAGGGCAAAGCCCGCTCGTCATCGTTTGTTGGGTCCCTACCTGACTTCCAGCCCGTCCTGCGGACATCGGGCCATTGGAAGGAAGGTTTTTCATGACCGATACCTCTGGCACACGGCCGCTTCCCCCCAATCCCTCGCTAGAGCGCCTCCGCAAGGAGGCAAAACAGCGCCTGAAAGTGATGCGCCCCGCTTGTGGAGACGTCACGCTGTCTGAAGCGCAGTTCCAGCTGGCCCGCTCCTACGGCTTTTCAAGCTGGCGCTCTCTGAAAGAAACGGTCGAGCGCCGTCAGGGGATGGTGGATCAGCCTCGGTCCAATATGGCTGCGTTCCGGACGCGTCCGCAGGCAGCAAGCCGATGGATACCGGATGCGGGAAGGGCGGAAGAAGCTTTTTCTCCGCTAAGCGCCCTGTCATTGCTGGTGCTTCAGCTCCTGGTTCCGTTCGCTTTCCACCTGTTCCGATAGCGGCTGGTCGAGACCTCTTCCTTTGAAGCGCGCGGGATTGCGGATGCCTGCTGATCCGCAATCCTGCCAAACTGAGATAAACCCATGTCATTTGTCGGAAAGTGCGCCCGGTTCGGCGTTCCGAGGACAGCGCTGATGTTTCTGCACATCCTCATCTCAGCCTGGCGCAACCTGCTGGCCAACCGGCTGGCCTCGTTTCTGGCCATTATCGGCCTGGCCATCGGCATCACCGCCGCGTTGGTGTCCGGGCTGGTCGTGCGCAGCCAGCTCAGCTTCAACCACGTTATTGACGGATATGATCGCACATACCTGGCGGTGTCCCTCCTGGCGGCCCCCGGCGCGCCGGACAGCTACGACACCAAGACCAACTTCCAGGCGTCGCCGCTCCTGCAACTGAACCTGCCGGGAATCGAAGCGAGCGCGCGGCTGCTCGACGAAGCCGGAAAGCTGCAACGCGGCGACCGTGTGAACGAAGAGAATATCGGTTGGGCCGATCCTTCGCTGTTCAAGGTCTTGCCCATGCCGGTGATCCGTGGCGATGCCTCCGCTACGTTGCGGCGCCCGGACGGCCTGGTCATGACGGCAAGCCTGGCCCGCAAATATTTTGGACGATCCGATGCCTTGGGCGAAAGCCTGGTTGTGAATGGGCATCCGATGATCCTGGGCGCCGTGCTGGCGGATTTTCCCCCCGGCGAAACCGATCTGCAGGGCGGCATCTTCGCCTCCGGATTGGCGGCCCATTCCCCGATGACGCAGCTCAAGCCCGACGGGCCGCAAGGGTTTTCCGTCAATGTCCACACCTATGTCAGACTGCAAACGCGGGCTGAGGCGGCCGGGCTGACGCGGAATGTCGAAGCCGTCACGCGCCGCTTCCTGCCGCCAATTTTTTCGCGCATGGGCATTTCCTATTCCATGCCACTGGTCCGGATCGACCAGATCCATCTGTGGGAGCCGCTCGCCCCCGGGGCGCAGGCGCGGCTGGCGTTGGCCGGCTTGATCGGCTTGCTGATCCTGCTGATCGCCGTCGCCAACTACGTCAATCTGGTGCTGGCCAGTGTGCCGCGCCGGGCGCGCGAGATCGCCTTGCGCAAGGTGAACGGTGCCGGCCGGCGGCATATCCTGCTGCAGTTCCTTGGCGAGGCCGTGTTGTGCGTGCTCGCGGCCGCCTGCCTGGCGTTTGGCGCCAGCGAGCCGTTGCTGCATTTCGTCAATGCGTTCATGAGCGAAGGCGAGGCGCCTGGCTTCTGGAGCCACCCTGCCCAACTGGGCCTGGTTCTGCCTGGTCTGCTGCTGGCCGCCATCGTCGCGGGCGCCTATCCCGCCACCGTAATATCGGCGATCCGCCCGGCAACAATCCTGCGAAAGGCGCGGCTTGCGGAAAACACGTCATTGCGCAACGCCCTGGTGGCGGTACAGTTCTCCATCCTGATCGTTCTGCTCATCGGCGGATCGGTGGTTTATCTGCAGAACAACTATGCCAGCCGGCACGACCTGCATGTCGCCGCGGACAGGATGCTGATCATCCCGGGCCGTTGCCCGAATGCTTTCCGCCAGGAGGCCGCCAGGTTGCCCGGCGTCGAAGGCGTAGCCTGCAGCGGCGTCGATTATCTGGAAGGAAGGGGATTTGCTCCGCTCCGGGTTCACGGACAGACGATCGCCACCCGCTTCGTCAGTGCTGAGTTCGGGATCTTCGGCCTTTACGGTCTGTCGCCCCTGGCCGGATCGCTTGGCCCCTTTCCGCTCCAGGATGCAACGGCGCCGACGACCTTTATCGCGATCAACGCGACGGCGGCACGCCGCTTTGGCTTTGCGTCCCCCGCCGGCGCGGTGGGCCAGGTCATCAATCTGGACTCGAACGGCACATCGCCGCCGGTGCGGATCGTGGCCGTGGTCCCGGATTTCCAGTTTTATACCGTCTCAACGGTCGTGCAGCCGACGATCTTCATGAACAGCCTGACCGCGGCGCATGGTGCTGGCATCGTCAGCATCCGTCTGCGAGGACAGAACATGCAGGCGACGCTGGCGGCCCTGGAGCAATTGTGGATACGAACCGGAAACAAGGGGCCGAGCGCGCGCTATTTTCTCTCGGATCGCCAAAGTGATCTTTACCGGCAGATCCTGCACCAGGCCGAATTATTTGCGGTGTTCGCGGGCGTCGCGATCATCTTGGCCTGCATGGGCCTGGTCGGGATCGCCGCCTCCGCCGTGCAGCGCCGCGTCAGGGAAATCGGCATCCGCAAGGCGTTCGGCGCCAGGAGCGGGCAGATCGTGAAGCTGCTGTTGTGGCAGTTTGCCTGGCCGGTTCTTCTGGCCAATCTTGTTGCATGGCCTGTCGCGCTGTGGTGGACGCGGCGTTGGCTGGCGGGCTTTGCCTATCACATTGAATTGCACTGGTGGCTGTTCGCCGGCGCGAGCCTGGTTGCGCTGGCCTTCGCGCTGCTGACGGTGGGTGGTCAGGCCTGGGTGGCGGCCCGCACCAATCCCATTCACGCCTTGCGGTACGAATGACCGCTCCTGGCGCAAAGCGGACATTGGCGCGCAGGCGGTGTGTAACGGAACCCGGACCGACGCTGGCCGGATGACTACTCTTAGCGCTCTTTGCCGCCCGGTGAATCTAAGGCCGATTGCCGTGTTTTAGGCTTATGATGTACGCGAAGACATTTTCCTTGTCTTGGCTTCGCAATATCAGGTTCGGCATGCTCGGGTGTGGTGTCTCAAACCAGACATGCAGCCTTGTTGCCGTCATACCCGGTGACCTGGCGAGACTGTAGAAGCTGGGGGCGTAGCGATTGGGCGAGTGAAGTTGCTTTCGTCCCACCGCATGGCATCTAGAGCAGGCTGCTACTGCGAAATTCTCGCCCTGACGCGCATCACCCTCCGTTTGCGATCTGGCGCCGTGGGGCATCGTAGTCAGCGCGGCAAGAATCACGGCTTGGATATTCTTCACATCGTTCCTGCTTTTTCTTTCATTTTGAACTCTATCGCAAATGCCGCCTTGCGCTCGCGCAAACGGGCTGATTCCTTGAAAGGCGCCAGTTACCGCTTTGCACAGGCAGGCGAACGTCCGCTATTGGCGCAAAGCGGGCATGTCCGCTCGCCAGCCCCTTCAAAGAGAGAGGTTTGCTTTTCGCCTTACTGCGCCGTGCGGTTGGGCGCAGCCCCGCCGCCGCCGCCAGGACCACCAGCCGGGCGCAGCGCGAAGTTCTGTGCATCCATGTTGGGACCGGTCTTGGGACCGGGCTTGGCCCAGCGGATCGCGCCCTTCAGGTCGGCGGGATTGGCGGGCGCCTGGCTGAAGGAGATGGTGAAGGCCTGCGCGTCCTTGGGCGCAAGTTTGGCCACCTGCCATTCGGCGACATTGCCCTTCATCTTCTCGTCCATGTGCACGCCCTTGTAGCCGGCGCCGGTGGTGCCGGTGACGGTGGCGCCCGCGGGCACCAGCACATCGATCACCACACCGGAAGCGGTGAGGCCCTTGCCGGGCTCGCCATTGTTGGTGACGTTCAGCGCATAGCTGGTGCCGCCGGTCGAGGTGAACTGCGCCGCCAGGGCGGGGCGGAAGCCCAGATCGTCATGGGCCCAATTGTAGATCTCGTGAAGCTCGGATTCGGGAATGCGCAGGGAATTGAAATTGCCCATGCGCAGGCGCTGGCCGGGGCGCAGCTCCTCGAATTTCGGCATGGCGTCGGTGTGGGTATAGACCAGGTCGCGCATCTCGTTATAGGTCGTGGCCTTGCCGCCGAAGCTGGCGCGCGGCATGTCGAAGGTGGCGCCGTGGCACTGGGCGCAGCCCTGGGACATGTAGACCTGCTGGCCGTGGGGGGCGGTGTCTGACACAGGCACGCGCCAGGGACCCGGCTCGGCGACTTTCTGCAGGGTGGCGAAATAGGCGGTCAGATTGGCGGCTTCGGCGTCGCTGAGCTGGGCGTCGGTGAAGGCGGGCATCACGCCCCATGGCTTGCGCACCGCTTTCAGGAATTCGGCGGGCGAGAGGCCGCGGCCGGCCAGGTCCGGACCGAAGGCGCCTTCGCCGTCCCGGCCATGGCAGTTCTTGCAGAAGAGCTCGTTGCCGTCCCACAGCTTCTTGCCGGCGGCGGCATCGCCCGCGCCTTGCGCCCAAGAGGAGGTTGAAAGCGCCAGGACCGGCATGGCGGACACAAGCAGCGCGGCGAACAGCTTTTTCATATGAGCCCCTTTATTTGTGGCCGCGCCGGCTCCGCCGACGCTCCTGTTTGGTCGCTCCGGCCCCGCGCCGACGCTCCCGTCTCCCCGACTCGGTCATCCTAGCCCGGCGGCGAGGGGGCGGGAACGGGGCGGATGGAGGATTGGGGAAACTTTACATTTGAGTCGAGCTGTTCTTCATAAGGCTTTCTTATTGCTGACCTCTCGCCGGAGACCTGATGCGCTATTTCTTCCTCAAGCTGATCCCGCCGCGGCCTGATTTCATGGTCACCATGACCGAGCAGGAGCGGGCCATCATGGGCGCGCACCAGGTCTATTGGAGGGCCTTTGCCGAGAAGGGATGGGCGGTGGCGTACGGCCCGGTGGCGGACCCCAAAGGCGGCTATGGCGCGGGCTTCTGGGCGTTGCCGGACGGGGAAGACCCGGCGGCGCTGGCGGCGGGCGATCCGGCGATCAAGGTGGAGGCCGGCTTCCGCTATGAGATCCTTCCCATGCCCGCTTTGGTGCTGGGCAAATCGGGAGACAGATGATGGCCCAGCCCGCCTTGTTCACCCCCCTGAAAATCCGCAACCACGAATTCCGCAACCGGATCGTGATCGCGCCCATGTGCCAGTATTCGGCCGTGGATGGCTGCATGACCGACTGGCATGTCATCCATCTGGGGCATCTGGCCCTGTCGGGTGCGGCGATGCTGACCATCGAGGCGACGGCGGTGGTGCCGGAGGGGCGCATCACCTATGGCGATACCGGCCTTTATGACGACGCCACCGAGCGCGCCATGGGCAAGGTGCTGGAGAGCGTGCGGCGCTGGTCGGACATGCCGATCGCGCTTCAGATCGCGCACGCCGGGCGCAAGGCCTCGACCGAGGTGCCGTGGAAGGGCGGCAAGCAGATTGCGCCTGGCGATGTGAATGGCTGGCAGACGGTGTCGGCCTCGAACCTGCCGTTTCTGGATGGCGAAGTGGCGCCGATGGCGCTGGATCGCGTGGGCATGAAACGGGTGCGCGACGGCTTTGCCGATGCGGCGAAGCGGGCGGCGCGGCTGGGGATTGGCGTGGTGCAGATCCATGGCGCCCATGGCTATCTGCTGCACCAGTTCCTGTCGCCGCTGTCCAACAAACGGACGGATGAATATGGCGGCTCGCTGGAAAACCGGCTGCGCTTCCCGCTGGAAGTGTTCGACACGGTGCGCGCGGCCTTTCCGGCCGACAAAAGCGTCAGCATCCGGGTGTCGGGCACCGACTGGGTCGAGGGTGGCTGGGATATCGGGCAGACGGTCGAGTTCGCCAAGGCACTGGAGGCGCGCGGCTGCGACGCCATCCATGTCTCCAGCGGCGGTTTGAGCCCCGCGCAGAAGATCCCGCTGGGGCCGGGCTATCAGGTGCCTCTGGCGCGGGCGGTGAAACAGGCGGTGAAGATGCCGGTGGTGACGGTGGGGCTGATCACCGATTTCGCCCAGGCCGAGGAGATCGTCGCCACCGGCGACGCCGACCTGATCGCGCTCGCCCGTGGCATCCTCTATGACCCGCGCTGGCCCTGGCATGCGGCGGCGGCGCTGGGCGCGACGGTCAAGGCGCCGAACCAGTATCTGCGCAGCGAGCCGGCGAACGCGAAAGGGCTGTTCGGCTGACTATTCGCCCGCCGCATCTTTCTTCTCGCTCTGGCCGGTGCTGACGAAGACGATGCTGTCCCAGCTGTTGTGGATGCCGATGAAGATCAGGGCCACCGCAACAGCGCCGACCGCGAACAGGGCATTGTGCTCATGGCTTTCGGCGTAGGCCGCCGACAGGCCAAGAAACAGATAGGTGGCAAGCGGCAGGAGGGTGTGAAACAGCCAGTCCTCGGCGTCGGGCATATAGGCTTTCTGCGTGCGCATGCGGGCCGCCACCATCAGCGTGTAGATGAAACCGGCAAGGCCGGTGATGCCCCAGGCCCAGGCGGCCTCGATGGCGCTGGCCCAGGGCACGCTCATCAGCGCCGACAGCAGAAAACAGGCGCAGAAATGCACGATGGTGGGCGTGGCGAAGACGGGATTGGCCTCGGCGATGCGCTGGGGCGGCTTTTCGGCAATCAGGGTCATGACCACGAATTGCAGTCCGATCAGGGCGCCGGCAGCGGCCCCGACGATGACATAGAAGCTTTCCCAATGCTCCAGTTCGGCCATGGTCCCCGCGCGCCTTTTGTTTGACGGATGGTAGCGGGGAACGGTGGGGGTGTCAGGGGAGGGGGCGGCGTCCAGCACCAGCCATAAAAGTATCTAACGCTTGAGGGGGCTTGCGGCAAGCCCCTGGCCGGAGCGCAGACACGCGGCCGAAATCAACAGAGCGGAAATCCAATGATCACGCCAGCAAACGACTCTGCGTCCGGCCTTTTCTTTCACGGCACGCGCGCCGATCTGAAAAGGGGCGACCTGCTCATGCCTGGCTTTACCTCCAACTATGGTCAGCGGGGCAAGTCATCCTGGATCTATCTGACCGCGACCCTGGACGCGGCCATCTGGGGCGCGGAACTGGCTGCCGGCGACGGCCGGCAGAGAATCTATATTGTGGAGCCCATGGGCGATATTTTTGACGACCCCAATCTTACGGATAAAAAATATCCGGGCAATCCCACGCGGTCTTACAGATCGCGGGCGCCGCTTATGGTCACCGGCGAGGTCGAGAAATGGCAGGGCCATGCGCCGCAGCGGCTGGAGGAGATGAAGACGAATCTCAAACGGCTGAAAGAGCAGGGCGCCGAGATCATCGATTGAGTGGGCCGCGCGACTTTACCCGGTAGAACGGTTATGATCGGGGCCTGTCGTTGGCCAAGTCAGGAACGGTGGTCATGCGGGCGATGGGCCCAGTCGTAGCAATCGCCGTGATGCTGGTGGCGTCAGCACAGGCACCCGCGCCATCACCCGAACGCGTAACCGTGACGGCGGCCAAGTCGCGCGCGACGATCGACAAATTCGCCAAGGCATTTTCCACTCCGACAAGGCTGGCGGAAAAGATCGCGCGCTGGGAGAGCGGGATCTGTCCGGTCACGGTGGGCCAGCCGCCGGCCGTGGCATCGCTGATCACAGACCGGGTGAAAGACATCGCGGCGAGCGTTGGCGCCCCGGTCAACAGCAATGAAGCCTGCACGCCCAATATCCAGATCGTTTTCACCACGACGCCGCAGGCGCTGCTGGATGATGTCCGCGCCCATGATCCGGACTATCTGGGCTATGTGGAGGGCAGTGCCGCCAGGGAGAGGCTGGCCACGTTCAGCCGCCCCCTTCAGGCCTGGTACATGACCGAAACCATCGACCTGGACGGGCGCAAACAGATAGACAGTTCGCGGCGCCTGGGTGGCGGCATCGCGATGGCAAATGTCACCGCCTTCGCGATGCCCTTCAGCATGGGCGTCAATCGCGATCCCATAGCCTTGCCCTATGCGACCTATGCCAGGGTGACCGGAAATCACATCAACAATGGGGTGCGCAGTGGTTTCAATCATGTGCTGATCGTTGCGGATTCCGGCAAGCTTGAGGGGCGCGGCCTCAATCCGCTGGGCGATTACATCGCCATGCTGGCGCTGACCCAGCTGAGTTCACTGGATGTCTGCCAGAAGCTGCCCAGCATCGTGAACATGATGGCGCCCGACTGCGATCAGGCGATCGAAGGCATAACGATGACCGACCTGGCCTATCTGCGCGGCCTCTACAAGATGGATGCCGACAAGAACCTGACCGCCCAGGAGAATGAGATCGCCGACCGGATGCAGGAAGCGCTGGGGCGATAGGGTGGCGGTTCGGCCGAGAGGCGGGCGCGATCCCGCGGATCAGGGATTTTCAGGGCTTTGGGCTCGGGCCGGGGTGCACGAACCAGCCAACCAGCGCCACCAGCATCAGCGCCAGCACCGCATAGGCTTCCAGAAAATAGGTGACGATGCCGGTGCAGATGATGTCGAGGACGATGAGGAAGTTGAGCAGCAGGTAGAGCCAGCGGGGAAGCGAGGCCCGGCCGATGAGCAGGGCGGTGCCCAACATCAGTCCGGTCGAGACCACAACCAGCAGTGTGCCCCGGCTTTGCGAGATCGCGCCGTGCGGCATGAAATAGTCGATCATCAGCACGATGAAGGAAAGGGCGGCTGCGATGGTCAACAGCCACAGGCCACGGGCTACGGATGCGCGCGGAGCGGGGACGACATTTACCATATGGAATGCGGAGCCGTGCATGCGAGAGCCCCTTCGGTCCCGGTGTTATTGATGAGGGAATGTTTCCGGAGGTCGCAGGGTTCCACCATACGGGAAATTATTCTGTAGGCTGAGCGAGGCGAGCCGCGATTGCGGGTGTGGCTTTGGATTGTGGCGCGTCGTCCGCTGACGGATTCAGGAAACGCTCCGATAACATATGATAGACGCCCTCGCGGTTGACGGTGCGGGCGCAGAAATCGGCGATCAGCGCGGCGGCCATCAGCGCCACCAGCATGCCGTGGTCTCCGCTCATTTCCGATACGATGACAAAGGCGGTAATGGGCGCGCGCACCACGCCGGTGAAATAGGCCACCATGCCCAGAAGCACGATGGGTCCGGGCGCGGCGTGATGGAAAAAGCGCGCCACGTCCGCGCCGATCCCCGCGCCCACCGAGAGGGACGGCGAGAAGATGCCGCCCGGCACGCCCGCCACCGAGGAAAGCGCCGTCGCCAGCAATTTCAGGGGCGCATAGTCCAGCGGCACGGTGCCGGTGTGATGCAGGACGGCGCGCGCGCTCTGATAGCCTGTGCCGAATATCTGTCCGCCGCCCGCCAGGCCGCACAGCGCCACACCCAGGCCGCAGAGGGCGGCAAAGGCAACAGGATAATGGCGGATCAATGCGCGTCCGGGGAGGGCATCGGGAACGGCGACCAGAGTCCGGCTGAACAGCGCGCCGGAAAATCCGCCGATCACGCCGCAGATCGGCACCGCCATCCAAGCCGTGCCGATGGGAAGGGCAGCCACGGTGAAGCCGAAATAGGTGTAGTCGCCGAGCAGCGCCTGGGCCACCAGGCCCGACAGGATGACGGCGGCGATGATCAGGCCGCTTGCCCGCACTTCGAAGCTTCTGCTCATCTCCTCGATGGCGAAAACGATGCCGGCCAGAGGTGCGTTGAAGGCCGCGGCCACGCCGGCCGCCGCGCCTGCCAGGATCAAGCCGGGTTGCCGGCGCGGCGTGATCCGCCCGATCAGGAACATCACCGATGCGCCCACCTGGACGGTCGGCCCCTCGCGCCCGGTGGAGGCGCCAACCAGAAGGCCGAACAGGGTGAGAAGGATCTTGCCGATCCCCACCCGCAAGCCCACCAGCCGCGCACGCGCGTCTTGGTCCTGAAGTTTGCGCGCCGCGATGGCCTGGGGAATGCCCGATCCCTGCGTATTGGGAAAGACGCGGACCGCCAGCACGGTCAGCGCAAAACCAAGCGGCGTGACGATCAGGGGCATATAAGGCCAGCGCGCCAGATAGCTCTGGAAGATGCGCTGCACGGCATCGGAGGCCTGGGCCAGACCCACCGCGAGCAGACCCACGATCAGGCCGCCGCCGACAAAGATCAGCCGCCGCCGCCAGCGTAATGAGTGAATTTTAATGATCGTGAGGGAACGCGAAACGGCAAGGGCCATGTGGGCGGGATTATAACAATCGGCATGTTCCCGCCGCGTGGAAATTGTCGCGGGCGGTGAAACTATCCCAACATCAGAACTAACCTAACATCAGTTTGGCGCGTTCGCGCCACTGGGAGGCAAGGCCTTCCATTTGCGCCATGCGGATCAGGTCGGCGCGTTCGCCCCGCTTGCGATAGACGATCTCGACCAGGCGCGAAAACGGAAAATCCGGGTTGGGACGAGCGTGCAAGGTGACGGCATCGCCGGCGCTCAGTGCGCCCGTCGCAAGGACGCGATAGTACCAGCCCGACTGGAAGCTCCGGACCATGGCGCTGGAGACCAGTTCGCCATGCAGCAGGTTGAACTTGAAGCAGGGCTGACGCGGCTGGCAGACCTGAAGCAGGGCGGTGCCGATCGCATGCACATCGCCGACGCAGATGTCTTTTTCCTCAAGGCCGGTGATGGTGAGGTTCTCGCCCATCGAGCCATTGTTGAAGGTCAGACGCGGAAAGCGCGCCGCCCAGTCGGGAAAATGCGCCGCCGCATAGGCATAGACCGCTTTCTCGGGCCCGCCATGCACTTCCAGGTCGGCCTGTTGGTCGCCGTCCAGGCCCAGCGGGCCGACCGTCACGGCGCCGGCGCGGGCGGTCTTGACGATGCCGCTGGGCACCTCTTCCGGGCCCAGTGGGGCGATGCGGCCGGTCTGCACGGAATGAAGAGTCGGAGACATGGCCGGAAGCTAGCCGCCGTCGGGGAAGGCGGCAACGGCGGCGGGTGCACGCCTTCCATGTTGGGCCTGATGCCCTTCAGCTCGCTGCCGGAAGCTCGAAGCAGTGGGAAAGCAGGTGCGACTCGCTTTCCTCGGCGGGGATGATGTGGATGTAGCGCGCCTCGGCAATGAGGTCGCCGCAACGGTCGCGCGCCCGTTCGTGAGAAAGATAGCGTTCCTTCACACTGAAGGACCCGCGCTGATATGCAACCCAGTAGATCAAGAACGACACCCCCTGATGAAGAGTATAGGGCGCGACGGCGGCTCACGGTTCCTTCATGATGAAGATTCCGGACCCGCTGGTTAGCAGAGGGTTGCCGCGATCGCACAAGCACGACGATCCACAGGCTGGTGCGTGGGCGGCATGGCAACGATGCAAAAGGCCTAATCAAGCTGAATCGGGCCGCAACCATTGCAAAAAGTCCTCGGATCAGGTGAGCCCGGAGGGCGTCCCGGAATGAAAAACGAGGGCCCTGGCCGGGAAAACAGTTGCGTGGGACAGGCAGACGAATCGGCTGCAGGGCTGTGGCGTGGCCGTAGTTTGGCCACAGGCAGGAGGAAGAGTTCCGCCGGAAATCCCAAGTTCCTTATGGCCTTCCAAGCCGAAATCAACTTATCACTCTTGGCAAAAGGCAAGAAGCCAAAAGGCAGGAGGCGCGAAATCCTGGAGCCTGCCGTCCATCAGGGGCAGCGACATCAGCATCAGCATCATGAACAGCAACGATCCCGAAGAACGCCGCCGCGAGGAATTCCTGGCCCGCGCAAGAGAAGCAGAGGCGCGTGCCGCCAAGACCAGCGACCCCATGCTTCGCGAAAGCTGGCTGAAGGTGGCGCAGGGTTATCATGACCTGGCGCGCAAGAAGTGATGTCCGTTTTCGCACAAAAATAATTGATCGCGCCGTTAACAAACTTCAGCGCGTCCGTCGCGGCAATGGGCCTAGGGTCTTTTCATCTTCGGGGGTTGAATGTCATGCGCACGGAAAGCATCATCTTCGGGTTTATAGCCCTGACATCGGCGCTTATCCTGAGTGGCCTTTTCCTGATCATGCCGGCGCCCTGAAAGGGGCCGGAAAATCAGGCGAGCCGGGCCTGGCGGCGCGAAATGGTGTCGCGAATCTTGTCGATCACGGTATCGAAGTCGAAGGGCTTCTTCAGGACTTCGGCGCAGCGCAGTTCGGACGCCATGCTGGTCTTGCCGACATAACCGCTGGCCAGGATCACAGGCATGTCGGTCTTGTGCTCATTGACCCAGCGCGCCAGCTCAAAGCCATCCATGCCCGGCATCTTCACATCGCTGAACACCAGGTCCACATGATCCACCTGGGGCGGATGCTCCAGAATGGCGATCGCATCATGGGCGGTTTCTGCCTGGAGGACGTGAAAGCCGGCATCCTTGAGAATTTCGCTGAGGACAGTTCGGACCAGAAACTCGTCGTCCACCACCAGCACGACATGCTGGCCAGCGTGATGTTGTTCCGGGAAATCTATGATCTCAGCCACAACCCATGCTCCGTGCCCCTGGAATCATAAAACTGACAAATGATTGTACCGTTCCGTGCCGCGGGAAATTTTGCTTTAATTTCAGGCGCTTGGAACCGAGCGAAAAAATCATAGTATTTTCAAGGCGCTATCGCGCGATCCTCATGGATTTCGTGCATTTGCTGAAGCAATTCCGCGGCTTATTCGCTCCGGGGGGCGTAAAAACATCACAGCAAGGTGGTTCGCCGAGCGATGTCAGGCGCCGGATTCCAAGCCATTGGATCGGCCAAGCGCCGCCTCCTTGGCACGGACCTCGTCGGCCATGCGCTCCCAATCTACGGCTATGCGCAAATAGGTCTCGCGCAGATGAGGGCTGATGGCCCGTTCCGCCTGGCGCCGCATATCTTCCGCGCGCTGCTGGTAAAAATCCGCTCCCCGAAGTTCTGCCACTGTTACCCTGCCAAAGACCCGTATGTACGCTATTGCTCCCTAGAACGGTAAGGGGCTGGAAGCGTTCCACAATTGCGGCAATTCGTGATCGGTGCGTACCATCCGGCTACTGAGCGAAAGATGCGCCTGTTCACACCTGCCGAATTGGGGGCCGCTGGGGAATTGTTCTGATGGGGTAGCCCCGGATGCCTTCCCGCAAATAGCGGTTCCGGGGCGCGGCCCGGTCAGTCCAGGGACGCCGTCCTGAGCCGCAGGGCATTAGCGATCACGCTGACCGACGACAGCGCCATCGCTGCTGCCGCCATCTCCGGCGAGAGCAGGATGGCGAAGGCAGGATAAAGCAGGCCCGCCGCCACCGGGACGCCCACGGCATTGTAGACGAAAGCGAAAAACAGGTTCTGCCGGATATTGCGGATCGTGGCCCGCGACAGGTTGCGCGCCCGCATGATGCCCGTGAGATCGCCCTTGATCAGGGTGATGCCCGCGCTTTCCATGGCCACATCGGTGCCCGAACCCATGGCGATGCCGATGTCGGCGGCGGCCAGCGCGGGGGCGTCGTTGACGCCATCGCCCGCCATCGCCACGACGCGGCCTTCCGCCTTGAGCCTTTCCACAACCGCGCTCTTGCGGTCGGGCAGGACTTCGGCCTCGACATCGGCAATGCCCAGGCGGCGCGCCACCGCTTCTGCCGTCGTGCGATTGTCGCCCGTCAACATGACGATACGGATGCCATCGGCGCGCAGCGCGGCCAGCGCCGCCGGCGTGGATGGCTTGACGGGATCGGCGATGGCAAAGACGCCGGCGGCTATGCCATCAACGGCACAGAAGATGGCGGAGGCGCCGTCCCGGCGCAGTGCATCGGCGCGCGCCGCCAAGGCCGTGGTGTCGATCTTGAGCTCGGTGAGATAGGCGGCATTGCCCAGCGTCACCGTTTTTCCCTCCACCTGGCCGGTGACGCCCTTGCCCGAGGGAGAATCGAAATCGGATGACGGCGGAATGGCGATCCGTCTTTCGCGGGCGGCCGCGACGATAGCCGCTGCCAGGGGATGCTCGCTCGCCTGTTCAATCCCTGCCGCCAGCCGGAGCAGCTCATCCTGGGCCATGGCCGGCGCGAGGATTTCCACCACCGCGGGCCGGCCTTCGGTCAGGGTGCCGGTCTTGTCGATCACCAGCGTATCGGCCCGCTCCATGCGTTCCAGCGCCTCGGCGTTGCGGATGAGCACGCCGGCCTGGGCGCCGCGGCCCACGCCCACCATGATGGACATGGGCGTGGCAAGGCCCAGGGCGCAGGGGCAGGCGATGATCAGGACGGTCACGGCGGCCGCCAGCGCATAGGAAAAGCGCGGCTCGGGCCCGAAGATCATCCAGGCGGCGAAGGAGGCCAGGGCGGCAGCGATCACCAGCGGCACGAACCAGGCAGCGACGCGATCGGCCAGGCGCTGGATGGGCGCGCGGCTGCGCTGCGCCTGGCCCACCATCTCCACGATGCGGGCCAGCATGGAGTCGCGGCCCAGCTTCTCGGCCCGGATCACCAGCGTGCCGGAGCGGTTGATGGTGCCGCCGATGACGCGCGCGTCCTTTTCCTTGGTAACCGGCATGGATTCGCCGGTGACCATGGATTCATCCACCGCCGAGCGGCCTTCGACGACAATTCCGTCCACGGCGACTTTCTCGCCCGGGCGGACCCGCACCAGATCGCCGACGGTGAGCCGCTCGAGCGGTACTTCTTCTTCGCCGGCAGTTGTGAGGCGCCGCGCGAGTTTGGGGGCAAGATCAAGCAGGGCGCGAATGGCGCCCGAGGTGTTCTCGCGGGCTCTCAACTCCAGCACCTGGCCCAGCAGGACCAGCACTGTGATGACGGCGGCGGCTTCGTAATAGACCGCCACCATGCCGTGATGGCTGCGGAAGGCGGGCGGGAAGAGTCCAGGCGCAAGGGTCGCGACCAGGCTGTAGCCATATGCCGTGCCGGTGCCCAGCGCGATCAAGGTGAACATGTTCAGGCTGCGGTGGGTGATCGAGGCCCAGCCGCGGACGAAGAAGGGCCAGCCCGCCCACAGCACCACGGGCGTCGCGAGCACGAACTGAATCCACGCATTGATGGAAGGCGGGAGCAGGCGGTCCAGTCCCAGCATCGCGCCGAGCATGCCCAGCGCGACCACCGGCGCCGTCAGCGCCAGTCCGGTCCAGAAGCGGCGCGTCATGTCGATGCGTTCAGGATTGGGACCGGCCTCTGTCGCCGTTACCGGCTCGAGCGCCATGCCGCAGATGGGGCAGAAGCCGGGCCCGACCTGACGGATCTCAGGATGCATGGGACAGGTATAGATCGCGCCGGGCTCCGCCACGGCATGGTGATGGGCATGCGCATGGCCGTTGCAGTGATGAGGCTGGCTGTTGTCCATCGTCATTGTCCGGAAACATATACCCCTATAGGGTATATAGTCGTCATGGGTGCTGATCTCAATGCCTGGGCGTGTGGCAACCGGCGTTGATCCCGCTCAAACCTGAGATCTAGGACCCATGCTAATTTGCAAGATGAAACGATGTCCGTGGGAGGTCCAATTGAGATCGCGTCTATTTGCGGTATTTGCGCTTGGCATGCTGGCAGGCTTATCCGGCATCGCCCAGGCGCAGCCCCCTGCCAATGCCCCGTCTTCGCAGCAGGGCACGATGATGCAAGGACCCATGATGCAGGGTCAGATGATGCAAGGCGGCATGATGCAGGGCGGCATGATGGGCGCCCATATGATGGGCATGCACGTCATGACGGTGACGGTCACCGCACTGGACGCCAAGACCGGGCTGGTCGATGCCAGTGCCGGAAATATCGCGCTGAAGCTGCATTTCCCGCCCGCTTCGTTGGCCGATGTGAAGGCGGGCGACAAGCTCTCGGTGCATCTTAGCTTCACCAAGCCCTGATTATTTGCCGCTGATCATTTTACGGTGAAACTGTAGGAGCCTTGGCTCTTCTGGCCGTCGGCGGAGATGGCATGCCAGGACAGTGTCCATTTGCCGGCCATGAAGGGCGCGGTAGGACGAGTGGTGAGGGTTTTGCTGTCGTCTGAGAGCGCGCTTTTCGTGGGGATGGCCATGCCGTCGGCCATGGAAAGCTGCACGCCAGAGGTGGCGGCGATCTTCTCACTGAAGATGAGCTTGATGCTTTTTGGGGCTGCGACCGTCGCGTCGGCTGCGGGACTGGATTGCAGCAGCTTAGCTTCCGCCAGCGCGGGAGAGACTACGGCAAGGGAAAGGGCGGAGAGCAACAAGGCGGAGCTGGGGCGCATGGTATTCCTCGCATGGGGTTGCGGCGCTGGTCGACTCCCTTTATATACCCCATAGGGGTATAGAATGCCACAACATGATCCAAAATTGATCCAGCGGCTCTCCCGCATCCAGGGCCAGGTCGGCGGCATTGCCCGCATGATCGAGGATGACCGCTATTGCATCGATATCCTGACACAGATCCAGGCCATCAAGGCCGCCTTGCGCAAGGTCGAGGATGAGCTTCTGAAGTCCCATTCCAATCATTGCGTCGCCGCCGCGATCAAGAGCGGCGATGCCAAGGAAGCACGAACCAAATTCGCCGAGCTGGTGGACCTGTTCAGCAAAACGTCGCGTTGAGTCCGCCGCCATGAAAAAGCTGATGATGTGTTTGTTGCTCTCCGCTGCGCCCGCAATGGCCCAGGAGATGCCGGGCATGGATATGGGACGGGGTCGCATGGCGATGCACAGCCCGCTCGGCGGCTATGCCATGAACCGCGACTCTTCGGGCACCAGCTGGCAGCCGGACCTTGGGCCGGCGATGGGTCGCATGGACATGGAAGGCGACTGGATGCTGATGAGCCGTCTGGCGCTGACGGGTGTGTACGATACCCAGAGCGGCCCACGCGGCGACGAGATGCCATTTCTCGCCGGCATGGCGATGGGAATGGCGCAGCGGGATTTTGATGATGGGACGTTGGGCTTTCGCGCCATGCTGAGCCCCGATCCGCTGATGGGGCGGCGGGGCTATCCGTCGCTGCTGGCGAGCGGGGAGACGGCGGACGGCGCTACGCATCTGGTTGACCGGCAGCATCCGCATGACCTGGTTATGGAACTGGCCGGCAGTTACAGCCGCAGATTGGACGATCAGAGTTCGGTCTTTCTGTATCTGGGTTATCCCGGTGAGCCGGCGCTGGGGCCGCCGGCCTTCATGCATCGCGCCTCGGCGGTGGACGACCCGGCCGCGCCCATCACCCATCACTGGCTGGATTCCACCCATGTGAGCTTCGGGGTTGCGACGGTTGGGTGGGTTCGGGACGACTGGAAGCTGGAAGTGTCGCAATTCACGGGGCGCGAGCCGGACCAGCATCGCTTCGGCTTCGATCATCCCAGGATGGATTCGACCGCGGCGCGCATTTCGTTCAATCCCGATGAGCATTGGTCGCTTCAGGCTTCGTGGGGACATCTCAACAGTCCGGAAGAGCTGGAGCCTCTGGTTGACGAGACGCGCTATACCGCCAGCGGCACCTATGTCACCGACATCGGGGATGAAGGATCGCTGGCCGCGACGTTTGCCTGGGGCTTCAAAAGCCTTTCCAGCGGTGAGCGGCTGAACGGCTTGCTGGCGGAAGCCGACTACAAACCCGCCGATCTGTGGACACTGTTTTCCCGCGCCGAATGGGAAGAGAATGCGGAGCTGGTGCCGGGGCGCATCGTCCGCGCTGGCGAGGTGTCGCTGGGCGCGATACGCGATTTCCGGCTGGATGCGCACTGGAAGTTCGGGCTGGGCGGGCTTTATGCTTTCGACATGACGCCCGGGCATGCCGGTTATGGCAACACGCCGCGTGGGGCGATGGGCTTTGTGCGTGTCATAGCGGAATAACAAGAGCGAGCCGGGATGATCAGCCGCCGCCTTTCGCGTCGCCTTTTGCGGCACCATCTGCCGCTGGCTGTGCTCAGTATCGGCGCCGCCGCGGTGCTGTTTGTGACCAGACCTTATGACGATGTCATAACAAAGCTGAGCTTTGCCAGTGCCTGGCCGGGGCTGGTGTTGATCGCTTTCACTTTGCTGATAGGACCTTTTAAAATTTTAAGGGGCAAGCAGATCTGGGGACGCAATGTGGCGGTGTCCCAGGACTTCCGCCGTGATGTCGGCATCTGGGCGGGCATGATGGGCGTGTTTCACGCGGTGATCGGCAATTGCGTCCATCTGCGCGGACGGCCATGGCTTTATTATATCTATGAGCATTGGTCGAAGGAGCATGTGCAGCCCTTCCGCCACGACATCTTCGGCCTGGCCAACTACACCGGGCTGGTGTCGGCGCTGGTGCTGCTGGCGCTGTTGGCAACGTCGAATGACGCTTCCTTGCGCGCGCTGGGCACGCCGGGGTGGAAGAGCCTGCAGCGCTGGAACTACGCCGTGTTCGGATTCCTGATCGTGCACACGCTTGCCTATCAGGTTGGGATCGAGCGCCCGATCGGAGCGCTGGTGTCGCTGGCGGTGATGGCCACCATTGTCACGCTGATGTTGCAGGGGCTCGGCTATCTGAACCGGCGCGGCGCGATATAAGTCTGCTGTGTGGCGGCCGGCGTCCGGCAAAGCCTTTGAACAAGGATTACGGGTACTTAGCCCCGAATGTGTCCGTGCCGCGGTTCCAGGCGGCCGAGGATGACAGACACCTGTCGTTTGAATTACAGTAGAGTTAGGAAACGCGTCTTTTCAGCAGCATTACCCAGGCATGTGTTCGCTCCGGTCACGGAGCGCGGATTTTGTCCGTAACGATCACAACAGGTGGGGGCTCGGATGCATCGATCCTTATCGCGTCACATGGCAGGCCTGCTCTTGGGTGTGGGAGCAGCGGCGATAGCGCCGGTGGGAAGCGCGCTCGCGGCGCCGCAGGCCTTTGTCGGCTTTCTGCTTCCCGGCAATGAGTCGCCACCCACGAATTCGACGGGCAGCGGGACCGCCATCGTCATTCTCGACCCGGCAGCCAATACCATGCGCGTGAGCGTGGTGTTCAGCGGCCTTACCAGTGGCGTGACGGCGGCGCATATCCATTGCTGCCAGGCGACGCCGGGGGCGAACGCCAATATCGGCGTGGCGACCACGACGCCGACCTTTACCGGTTTTCCGTCGGCCGTGACCTCCGGCACCTATGACAACACCTTCGATCTGCTACAGGCGTCGAGCTACAACCCTGCCTTCATCGCCGGCGCCCTGGTGCCCAGCCATACGGTGGCCGGCGCGGCGACCGTGCTGACCAATGGCATCCAGAACAGCCTGACCTATCTGAACATCCACACGACCAACAATCCCGGAGGCGAGATACGCGCCCTGCTGGTGGCGCCCAAATTGACGCCGCTGGTGCCGGCCGGTTCGGGCAGCAATGCATTCGCCGTGGCGGGCGCGATCGATGCCGTCTTCGCGACCGGCAACGCGCCGCCGGAATTTGTAGCCTTGCTCAATCCCGCCAACGCCGCGACACGCGCCGATACACTGGCGCGCATAGGCAGCATGACGGAAAGCGCGGCGGCGCAGGCGGGCAATGAATCGATGCGCCAGTTTCTTTCCCTGGTCCTCGATCCTTTTGCGGGAACGCGGCCAGCGCAGGGCTCGGCTTTGGGCGGAAGCGGGGTGTGGGGCGCGGTCTATGGCAGCCATCTCAATATTGGCGGCTCGACCGGCACCGGTGGCCCGGATCAGTCAAACGAAGGTGGGGGATTGGCGGTCGGCTATGATTTTGCCAGCGGCCCCGGCACGGGCCTGGGAGCGGCTTTCTCTTATGAGCATCGCAACTTCAGCATCGAGCAGAATTTCGGCGGCGGGCAGGACAATGGCTATCAGTTCGCCCTTTACGGAAGAGTGGAGGCCGATGCCCTTTACCTGACGGCGGCGGGCGCATACTCGATTTTCGACACCCGCACGACGCGGACCCTCTCCAGCACCGGCGTATCGGGAAGTTATCGGGCCAATTTCACCGGGCATGGCATTGGCGGACGCATGGAGGCAGGCCTGTCGGACGGCTTGGCCATGCTTCATGCTACGCCCTTTGCCGCGCTGGTCGTGGATTCGATTTCGATGCCCCAATATAGCGAGGCCACCGTCAGCGGCTCGACGGTGTTGGCGCTGCAATCCATGGAGACTTCCTTCGATCGCCTGCGCAGCGAGTTGGGACTCGGCTGGAACAACATAGAGAGTGACGGCAGTAGCGTAATCTGGAGCGGCCGGATCGGCTGGGCGCATGAGTTCAACAGCGCCGACAAGATTCCGCTCGCGTTCGCGGCATTCCCCAGCCAGGCCTTCACGATCACCGGAGCGAGGCTGAAGGATACGGGCTTTGTCTCCGCGGGTTTGATGGCGCCACTGGCGCCAGGCCTGGCGCTCAGCGGCAGTGTCGGAGGCGATTTCGGCTCAACCAGCAGTTATGGCGGCCGTCTGCAGTTGCGATCTTCCTGGTGAGAGCCTGACGGCACTTTCTCCGCTACCTTGAGGCGCCACGGCGCGGTATAAGGCCCCCCTTTTTTCGGGTTGAGGGCATAGATGACCGCCAGTTGGACGGCCAGGACCGGGCTTGCCTTTGTGCTCTTGTTCGGCGCGGTCAATCTGTTTGCCGATTTCGCCTATGAAGGCGCGCGCAGTGTGTCGGGTCCGTTCCTGGCGCTTTTGGGCGCGAGCGGCCTGGTGGCGGGTGCGGTCGGCGGACTGGGCGAACTGGTGGGCTATGCGCTGCGGCTGTTTTCCGGGCGCTGGGCCGACCGGTCGGGCCGCTACTGGATGATCACCATCCTGGGCTATGTGGTGCAGATGGGCGCGGTGCCGCTGCTGGCGCTGGCGGGAAGCTGGCAGGCGGCGGCGGCGCTGATGGTGACCGAGCGCATCGGCAAGGCGGTGCGCAATCCGCCGCGCGATGTGATGCTGTCGGAAGCCGGCGAGATCATGGGGCGGGGCTGGGCCTTCGGTGTCAATGAGGCGCTGGACCAGCTGGGCGCGTTTGCGGGGCCGCTGGTGGTGGCCGGGGTGCTGGCGTACCGGCACGACTACCGGCTGGCTTTCATGTGGCTGGCGGCGCCGGCGGTGATGGTGCTGCTGCTGGTGGGAGCGGCGCGCATCACCTTTCCCTATGCGGGCGAGATACGCCACGATGCGGCGGCGGCGAGCGGCGACAGCTATCCGCGCGTCTTCTGGTGGTACGCGGCGGGATCGGCGCTGGTGGCGTTCGGCTTTGCCGACTATGCGCTGATCGCCTTTCACTTCGCCAAGACCCATGTGGTGCCGGCGGACGTGATTCCGATCGCTTATGCGTTCGGGATGCTGGGGGGCGGAGCGGGGGCGTTGCTGTTCGGCAAGCTGTACGACCAGATGGGATTGAAGATCTTGCTGCCGCTGACCCTGCTGGGCGCACTGTTCGCGCCGCTGGCGTTTCTGGGCGGGTACGGCGCGGCGGTGGCGGGCGTGCTGCTGTGGGGGCTCAGCTTCGGCGTACATGGTTCGGTGATGCCGGCGGCGGTGGCGGCGATGATCCCGGCCCATCGGCGGGCCGGCGCCTATGGCGTGTTCAACACCATCTTCGGCGTGGCCTGGTTCGTGGGCAGCACGCTGGAAGGCTGGCTGTACGACCACTCGGTGGTGACGTTGGTGGTGGTGGCGGTCGTGGCACAGCTTCTGGCGCTGGGGCCGTTGTGGATGGCCGCGCGCAAAGCCTGACTTTGAAGCGGCGCTGGCGGCTATTGCGCCGGGGCGGGGGCCTGGCCGGCCGGATTGACCGGTGGCACGCCCGGTTCGGGTTCATGCGGGATGGTTTTGGCGCCGCAGGCCACGGTGTTGTTGCGATCGTTGCAGACCGTGTTCGGCTGGCCCGCGGTCATGGCCACAGTGCTGTTGTCGGGGCGGGCGGCGCCTTCAGCCTGCGAACTGGTTTTGGCGTCGTGGCCGGCCGATGCAGCGGCGCTGTGGGAATCCTGCGCCCAGGCCAGCGGGCCGGCAGCGACCAGCGCGATCAAGGCGGTTGCTGGAAGAAGTGTGTTGGTCTGCATGGCCATTGCTCCGCGTTCGTGGCTGGATAACGCGGTGCGGCGATGCGAGTTCCGCGGTACGGTGGAACCGGACTCGCAAGCTTGCTTGATCAAGAAAAGAATAGGGCGCTGGAGGGGCGCGTGGTGTTGACCGCGCTATAAAAAGTCAGCCATAACTTTCTCACGGTGAGTTGGTGCGCCTGACGCTCTTTTGGCGCGCTTCTCCTGACGGCCCCGCGACGCGGGGCTTTTTGTTTTCACACACATTGAGGCTTCAGGCGTTGGCAAGCAGGCCGACCTTAAGGGCGGCGGCCGAGATCAAAGCGCTGGCCAAGAAGCACAGCAAAGCGGCGATCAAGGTCTTGGCCGCGATCATGAACCAGGCGGACGGGCCGGCGACGGCGCGGGTGTCGGCGGCGCAGGCGCTGCTGGACCGCGGCTGGGGCAAGGCGGCGCAACCGGTCGCGGGCGAGGATGGCGGATTGCCGGTGCTGGCGCGCATCGAGCGCGTGATTGTCGATCCCGGAACAGATGCCGACAAAAAACAGAACAGCAGCGGCGGCGAAGACGCGCAGCCTGAAGATTGATACGCCAAGGGTCTTCCTGCCGCTGCTTGCACCCGCTCGCTACAAGGGCGCTTATGGCGGCCGGGGATCGGGCAAATCGCATTTCTTCGCCGAGCTTCTGATCGAGGATTGCCTGGTCGAACGGGGGATGCTGGCGGTCAGCATCCGCGAGGTTCAGAAGTCGCTGAAGGATTCGTCCAAGCGGCTGATCGAGGCCAAGCTGGCGCAATTGGGACTGGGCGAGGCCGACGGCTTCAAGGTTTTCGAGAAGGAGATCCAGACGCCGGGCGATGGGGTGATCATCTTCATGGGAATGCAGGATCACACCGCCGAGGCGATCAAGTCGCTGGAAGGATTCAAGCGCGCCTGGATCGAGGAGGCGCAGATGCTTTCGCACCGGAGCCTGGCGCTGCTGCGGCCGACCATCCGCTCGCCGCAGAGCCAGATCTGGGCGAGCTGGAATCCGCGGCGCAAGGGCGACGCGATCGACGAATTCTTCCGGGTGAAGAAGCCGGCGGGCGCCGTGTCGGTGCAAGTGAACTGGCGGGACAATCCCTGGTTTCCGGGGGTGCTGGAGGAGGAGCGGCAGGCGGACCTGCGGCTCTATCCCGACCGCTATGAACATGTGTGGGAAGGCGGCTATGCACGGGCGCTGGAAGGGGCCTATTTCGCGAGGCAATTGGCGGAGGCCAAACAGGACGGGCGCATCTGCCGGCTGGCGGCCGATCCTCTGCTGCCGGTGCGGGCGTTCTTCGATATCGGGGGAGCGGGCGCCAGCGCCGACGCCATGGCGATCTGGATCGCGCAGTTCGTGGACCGCGAAATTCGCGTGCTGGATTACATCGAGGGGGCGGGGCAGGTGCTGGCTTATTATGTCAGTCAGCTGCGCGAACGCGGCTGGGGCAGGGCGTTGTGCGTGTTGCCGCATGACGGGGTGACCGAGAACAGCATCACCGGCAAGCGCTATGAGGATCATGTGCGCGAGGCGGGCTTCGAGGTGCAGGTGATAAAGAACCAGGGCCGAGGCGCGGCGATGATGCGGATCGAAAGTGCCCGGCGGCTATTCCCGCGCATCTGGTTCAACGCGGGCGCGACGGAAGCGGGCAGGGATGCGCTTGGCTATTACCATGAGAAGAAGGATGAGGCCCGGAATGTGGGGCTGGGGCCGGAACATGACTGGTCCAGCCATGCGGCGGACGCGTTCGGGCTGATGTGCATCGTCTATGAGGAGCCGGAGCGGCAGCGTGATGCAGCCACGACCGAACACGGCGAAGGCGGGTGGATGGGGTGAGGAGGGGTTCGCGAAGCGAACGCAATGGTCCAGTGGACCATTGCGAGCGACGAACGCCGCGAGCTTAAGCGAGCGGCCGGGCCGAGCCGAGCGCGTAGCGTGAGGCGAGGGAGGAGCGGCCGGAAAGCTGGCGCAACGGACTGCGGCCCCACGATGCCGCCGCCGACAGCGGCCGGGCCGAGCCGAGCGCGGTGTGACAGGCACAGGAGCAGAACATGATAGATCCAGAAACCGGCTGGGATGACTTGGTATGGCGGCCAGGTCCGTTGGGCCCAGATCAACCGGGGGAACCGAAGCCCCGAGATATCGTGAACGCGCCGCCGCCAACCATTACCGGAGTACTACAGGACGCAGCCAAGCCGCAGCCTTTGCAGGGCACGTCTTTGGGCTTGCTGATGAGCGATCAACAGATGGCGGATGCGGGGATCGGCAAAGACGGCTCGGTATCAGCATCAGCGGGTTCGGGCTCGCCGCAAGACACTTCGGACACTACGAAGGCGGGCTCGGGTGATGTGGCCGGGAAAATCTGGAACGCGCCAAATACGGCTATCGGCCTTGGGGTCGGAGCTTTAGGTTATCTAGCGGGCTGGCCCAGCTATCTGGTTGGCCTGCAGGACAAGCCGCCTGGTGTCACGACGGGCAATAATGCGGTCCAGTTTACTAACAATCCGCTGGGCGGGGTTGGAGCGGTAACGCTGGGCAATGCGCAGGTGATCAACGGCGAGCCGACCGATGCCGCTGATAACAGAACCCCGCCGACTCCGATTGGCCAGCATGAGGAGCAGCATACTTATCAAGGACAGCAGTTGGGGCCTTTCTATTTGCCATCCAATATTCTTGGCGGCATCGTTGGAACACTGATTGACGGAAGCTGGCACGGACCACACAATTGGAACGAGGTCGGCCCGCAGCAGAGACCGCCTGTGCCATGGCCCAAATGAGGCAGGTATGAAAAGAATCGGTTTGTTTGGCGCTCTGGTAGCTGTTTCCTCCATTACCGCTTGTTCAGCGCCGCTGGATGTAACCGTGTTTAACAACACCGGCAACGCGATCGAAGTTATTACGGATCACGATCATGGGAGCGTCGAATCGGATCAATTCGACCATTTTCAGTTTCCCTTGAGCCAAGGTTCCAGAATATTTGCGTTGCTTCGCATCACTGGTGGCGGATGCGACTATCTGTACGACCTGCAACGGGCCAGCTATCCCGATGAAGAATGGAATCGGGGTGTAGCGACTGCTGGCCGGGGCATTCAAGTGCAGGTTGAAAAGGATTTCAGCATCGATCTTCTGCCAGCCGATTACACGGGGAAGGTTCCCGCTCCCGGCGAGTTCATCCCGAAGCGGGAAGGGTTTCCGCTGCGTCCTTTCACGAAGAAGTGCCGTTAAGCGCTGCTTGAACCAAGTATCTGAAACAGTCCGTGCAGCGGGTGGATGGGGTGAGGCGCGACCGGCGAAGCCGGTCAAATCGGTCCAGTGGATCGTTTTGAGCGCCGCCTCGCTCGCTGCGCTCCCGAGGGGCAAGCTTTTCTAAGCTCGCTGGCGCTCGCCAAGAAAAGCTAAGCCAACGCCGCGAGCTTGAGCGAGCGGTCGGACCGAGCCGAGCGCGATAGCGCGAGGCGAGGGAAGCCTATTACTGGCCGTCGGCGGCTTCAATGATCGCGATCCGGAATCCTTTGTATGGCGCCTTAAGGGCGAGCCGAAGGGCCATCAAGGCCGCGGGGATGGTCGCCAGTAAAATCCCGTCCGTCACCCACGGGGTCATGGGAACCCAGTGAATTCCGGCCGCCCATAGAGCGATGGCGATGATGCCAGCGAAAAATCCGACACTCAGATTGGCCATACTATCCAGCGCCAAAACGCGGCCCACCAGATTCGAATGACCTGACTCCAGGTCAATTCCAATTCCTGCATCGCTGCCTCCCCGACCGCCGGGCAGGCTATCCGATGCTAACACAGGCAATCAATGACAGACGAACAGCTCCTTTCCGACGCCAAAGACGCTTTTGCCTTGTGCGAAGAGGCTGAGGCGGAGAACCGGGCGGAGGCGCTGGATGATCTGCGCTTTGCCAAGCTGGGCGAGCAGTGGCCGGAGCATGTGCGGCTGCAACGCATCAAGGACGGACGGCCGTGCCTGACCATCAACCGGCAGCCGGCCTTTATTCGCCAGGTGGTGAATGAGGCGCGGCAGAACCGCCCCAGCATCAAGGTGCATCCGGTGGACTCGCTCGCCGATCCGGCGATCGCGGAGATCTATGACGGGCTGATCCGCAATATCGAGCGCACGTCCAAAGCCGATGTCGCTTATGACACGGCAGTGGATGGCGCGGTGTCGAACGGCTTCGGCTATTTCCGCATCAATACCGAGTATACGGACGAGGGCAGTTTCGACCTGGACCTGCGGATCGAGCGGATTGCCAACCCGTTCAGCGTCTATGGCGATCCACTGAGCACGGCGTCGGATTCCAGCGACTGGAACCAGTGCTTTGTCACCGAGGTGCTGAGCCACGAGGCGTTCAAGGTGCGATTCAAGGGCGCCGAGGCGGTCAACTGGAGCGACAGCGGCTATGCACGGCTGCCGGCGCCCTGGGCGCAAGAGAAAAGCGTGCTGGTGGCCGAATGGTGGCGGCGCGAACGGGTGAAGCGGCCCATCGTGGCGCTGTCGGACGGCACGGTGCTGGAGGCATCCGTCTATGCCAAACAGAAGGAGGTGCTGGACGCGCAGGGGCTGACGGTGCTGGGCGAGCGCGAGGCGCTGGCTCACAAGGTCACCCAGACGGTGCTGACCGGCGCGGAGGTGCTGGAGAAGAATGACTGGGCTGGGAAATATATTCCGGTGGTGCCGGTCTATGGCGATGAAGTGAATGTGGAGGGCAAGCGGCATTTCCGCAGCCTGATCCGCGACGCCAAGGACGCGCAGCGGATGCTGAATTACTGGCGCACGGCCTCCACCGAGCTGACGGCGCTGGCGCCGCGGGTGCCCTTCATCGGGCGCAAGGGCACCTTCAAGAGCGATGCGCGAAAATGGGCGACGGTGAACAGTCAGAACCATGCCTTCATTGAATATGACGGGGAGGCGCCACCGCAGCGCCAGCCGATGGACAGCGGGCGGGCGATCGGGGCCATTCAGGAAGCGCTGAATGCCGCGGACGACATGAAGGCCATTTTGGGGATGTATGACGCCAGCCTGGGGGCACAGGGCAATGAGACCAGCGGCAAGGCGATTTTGGCGCGGCAGCAGGAGGGCGATACCTCCAACTTTCATTTCATCGACAATCTGAACCGGGCCATCGAGCATGGCGGGCGCATTCTGATCGACCTGATCCCGACCGTGTATTCGGGACGGCGGATGATCCGGGTGCTGGGGGCGGACAATGCGGCGGCGAGCGTGCAGCTGGGCCAGCCGACCCTGTTGGGCGGGCCGGACGGGCAGCCGGCACTCGATCCGGTGACGCAATTGCCGATGACGCGGCTGTGCGACCTTTCCCGCGGCAAGTACGACCTGACGGTGGAGACGGGGCCGAGCTATGCCAGCCGGCGGCAGGAGACGGCCGACCAGATATTGCAGATGATCCAGGCCTATCCGCCGGCGGCGCCGGTGCTGGGCGATTTGTTGGCGAAAAATCTTGACTGGCCGGAAGCGGATGAAGTAGCGCGGCGGCTGCATGCGCTGCTGCCGCAGCAGCTTCAGGCGGTGGAAAATCCGCAGGGGAATCCCCTGGCGCATCCGGCGGTGCAGCAGACGGCTGCGAAAGCGGTAGCGGCGATCACTGGCCTGCAGCAGCGCAATGCCGCGCTGGGCCAGCAACTGGCGGCGCTGAGCCAGGACAAGACGGCGGAGAACCGCAAGTTGGAGATCGATGCTTTCCGGGCGCAGACCGAACGGCTGAAGACCGTGGCCGAGGCGGGGCGGTCGAGCATGGTGCGATAGAAGAGGAGTAACGATGCCCGACGACGCACCTCCCAGGTGGCGGACTAACAGCGACCCTTGTGAGATATGAGAGCTGGAAAAATATTCTCTACAGAGTCTATATCACGCGCGATCAGGACGAGGCTTCCAACTACCTGGTTTTCCAGATTTCGCCCGGACTTGAGGGGCCGGCCGATATGGTTTGGCAGGGAAAAGATCATCTCCTAATTCGTGTGAATTGCGGGGACATCCATATATACCAGAACAAATTCGACTACACTTTCATCGGGCTGGAGGGCAACCGCCCCTGCCAGAAGCATCCCGCACACATCACGAATTCATAAGCTGCAGCAGCACTGTATCAGCTTCCCGACCAACCGTGAGCGACGCGCACGGCTGATGGTTTTTGCGCGTCTTTAACCAAAGTAAAATCATGACCATCGAGAACGGGGCCGATCAGGCCGCGAACGATGGCGCTTTGCCCTGAGCCGCCACGACCGGCGCTGCCATGCACCGTCTCAAGGAGTAGTGATGTCTGATTCCGAGTTCTCGTTGAACACCAATCCGGACGATCTTTTGGAAATACCGGGGGCGACAGCTTTGGGCGACCCGCCCCTTACCATCTCGGGCGCGCTGGCGGACTATGCCAACCGGCCGCAGCCGTCGGGGAGCAGCCTGAGCATCCTGATGGATGACCAGCAGATGCGCGATGCGGGCGTGCATCCTGACCAATCGGGTGCAGCTCCGGACGTTCCGGTCATTGATGCGACGGGTGCGGGCGACCAGAAAGTTGATCCCGCTGGTGGCGTTGCGAAGGCCATTGGGCTGACAAGGGAAGCGGTCACCGACGCGCATAATGCCGCTTCATGGCTGGGCAGAGCGCCAATCATATCTAACGCGTTGAAGACTGGAAAATCCGCAAGCGAAGCGATGACCGAAGCGGCAAAACATCCCGTAGTGGCGGGTCTGAATACGCTGACCAGGGCTTCCATTCCTCCTTTCTTTGCCGCCGAAAGCGTCGCGCGAGGCGTAAACGATTTCAAGAACGGGCCGCCGGATTTGGATGCGATTGTGGGAAGTGCCATTCGTGGAATGGTTGTAACGGGAACGAGTGTGGTGAGCCCCACCCTGGCGGGGGTGGCCAACACTCATCTTCCGGACGGGCCGGCCATGGGGCGCGCCTATCGCAAGAGCATGGCCGATACCAATGGGCGGGCGCTGCTGCTCCCCTGAATGTTGCGTTGATCCAAACGCCGGCTATATTTGCTACATGGTGATCGCTCGCTTCAACCGGGCTCTGGCTGTCTGTTTTTTTCTACTGCTGATCACGATTGTCGTGGTGGTCGTTGGTGGTTTCGCTTATCTCGTCTTTCGCGATGCCAGCTGGGACCTGCTGGGGGCTGGCTGGCCGGTAATATTGGGGGTGGTCAGCCTGGCCCTCTCCGTCGCTATGATTCGCGTTGTCTTTCGGGATTCGCGCGCGATCTGGATACAGAACGAGGCGCTTCACTTCTACAGCAGCACGTTCGACGATGCATTGTTTTTCCTCGTTTCGAAGGAAACGGTCCTGCTCGATTCCATTGTCGGACTGTCGTCCGTAAAGGCAGAATTCCCTGGCGCGGTCGAGCGCCAGGGCATTTATGTCAACCTGAAATCAGGTAAGTCGCACAAAATGCTCACGTCTGTTCTTACTGAGCGGCGCCCGGTCGTGATGGCACGGCTGCGACAGGCGCTGGGCTTCGAAGAAGCCAAATCCTGACCTTTCGCAATTGGAACGTTTTTCGCAGGCCGTGAGCGACGCCGCGCGGCCGCTGTCATTCGTGCGTCTCTAAACCCAAAGGAAAATCATGACCATCGAGAACGGGGCTTCGGCCGCGAACGATATCGCCTTGCCTGACGATTGCGATCCGGAGCTGGTGGAGGTCGTCTATGACGGCAAGAGCTATCAGCTGCCGGCGGAGCTGAAAGACGCGCTGCTGCGGCAGGCGGACTATACCAGGAAGACCCAGGAGGTCGCGCAATCGCGCAAGGCGCTGGAGACGGCGCGGGCAGAACATCATCAGCATGCCGCGAACACGCGCGCCCATATCCAGGACGCGGCGCGAATCGTGGCGTTGAACGACCAGCTGGCACAGTTCGCCCAAGTGGATTGGCGGGCGCTGCAGGCGCAGGACCCGAACCGCGCGCAGACGCTGTACCAGCAATTCGAACAGACCAAGATTTTGCGGGATCGCGCGGCCCGCGCCTGGCTCCAACGCGAACAGGATCAGGCTTCCCACTCGCAGCGGGTGACCGCCAGGCGGGCGCAGGAGGTTCATGCGCATATGCCGCGGCTTATCGCGGACTGGTCGCCCGAGCTTGATGCAAAGCTGGCGGGTTACGGAACCGAACAGGGGCTTTTGCCAGACGAAATGGCCCAGGCGGCACTCCATAACCCTGTCTTCCTCAAGCTGCTTCACAAGGCGCACCAGTTCGACGAAGCCGCAAAGACCAGACAGGCCAAGCAGACTTTCGATGCCGCGCAAGGGGCCCGGCCGGTGACGCGCGTCGGCGGTGGCGGAGGGACGGCGTCGCGCCGCACCACCGACGCCAGCGGCGATGCGCTAAGCGCCGACGAGTGGGTCAAGCGCGAGCGCGAACGGATGCGCAAACGCTAACCCTTTAAAGGACCAAAATGACTCAGACACTGCTTACCCCCACGCAGGTCACGCGCAAGGCGCTGATGATCCTGCATCAGAAGCTGAACTTCATCGGCAGCATCAATCGCGGCTATGACGACAGCTTCGCCAAGGACGGCGCCAAGATCGGCGATACGCTGAAGATCCGGGTGCCGAACCAGTATACCGTGCGCAACGGCGCCACCCTGAATGCACAGGATATCACCGAGACCACGGTGAACCTGCAGGTGGCGACCCAGAAGGGCGTGGACGTGAATTTCTCCTCGGCCGAGCTGACGCTCAGCCTGGATGATTTCGCCGAACGCATCCTGGATCCGGCCATGTCGGCGCTGGCGGCCAATATCGAGGCCGACGCCATGAGCATGTACAAGGACGTCTATCAACAGGTGACCAACAACGGCGCGGCCATCACCTTCAACAAGGTGCTGGTGGGTCGTAAGCGCCTGGTGGACAGCCTGGCGCCGCTGGACAACCGTACCTGCAACCTGAACACCCAGGATAATGTGGATCTGGTGGACGCGCTGAAGGGCCTGTTCCAGGATTCCACTTCGATCGCGCGGCAGTACCGGGAAGGCTTTATGG